>Ga0325403_1000207_pt1 | contig 35789 bp, 15 predicted proteins | sample PopdelMetagenome_19_FD_205665 | JGI IMG/M metagenome (GOLD analysis project Ga0325403, IMG submission 205665) | Populus deltoides microbial communities from Bellville, Georgia, United States - Xylem-PdKOR-R4 | ecosystem: Host-associated > Plants > Phyllosphere > Stem > Wood/Secondary xylem... | reverse complement strand
CTTTCAATCTTAATTTGAGATATATTATTTTTTCTAATTTAGTCTTTATTATTTTGATTTCTATTTTTCCTTGATCCTTTTGTGGAATTTTTATTTGTTTTCAATTTCATCATTCAATCCAGATTTATGATATGTTATTTTTTTAAAATTTGGTTTTCATTCTTTTATTTTTTTTGTCCTTTTATTAAAGTGATTTTTCTTTTCAATTTCACTTTTTGATCGAGAGCTTTAATTTTCCTCTATTTTATTTTTTTATTTTAATTTTGATTCTTATTCTTTTAATTGTTATTTTAAGTTTTGGATCGTTTTGTATAACTGAATTTTTCCTCGATTTTATTTTTTAACATTAGATTGATTGTAAATTAGAGTTTGAAAAGCTAATGTTGATTCACATGCTCTCTTATTCACTACAAAAACAAACTACCTTATGAATAGAAGAAAAGGAGAACTTTAGAAGTAGTTGAAAGATATAGATTGTGTTGGTGTCGGTTTTGGTTTGCTTCATTATCGAGGTTAGGTTTCTTTTACACTCTACTGGTTGCTTGATGATTAAGCTGTTGTTTGTTGTTTGTTGTTTGTGAGTGTCTTGCTAGCTTTCTTCGGGAAAAAAAAAACAGAAAAGTAAAAAATAAATTCAATGGGATCTTTAAGAGGGAAAGTGACAAAAGTAAATCACTATAGCCGCTTAAAAAACAGAAAAGTAAAAAAAAAAAAAAAACAAAAAAGTAAAAGATTCATCTAATCTTTCATATAGAAATAGAAATTAAATCACTTTACTTTTCCTTCTCCTGGATGATTAAAATATTTGTAAGTTGTGAGGGAAAGTGACAAAAGTCTTGATTTTAGATAACCTTTAATTACTTTCTCAAAATACAAGAGATAAATATAATGAAAATAAAAAAAATTATTTATTTATATTTTCTATTTTGAAAATATAAAAATTTATTTTAAAATTATTTGAAATAAATTAATTACAAGTCTTTATCTTTGTCTCTTTAATCAAATAGATTTTTATCTTCTTAATATTTATAGTTTTGAGTCTTGAAATACTAACCATACATAATTTTAAAGAATATATTGTATCTACTAGTTATACTGAGATAGTTGAACATCGACAGCAAGCTATTTCAAAATAGAGAAATTACTAGTTGTTTGAGGGATAATTGTTTTGGCAATAAATAAATAAATATGCAAGCTTTTCATATATATTGTTTTTTTTAAGAAAATCTAATTATAAATAAAAAAAATCCTATACTAGCATTTAATTAAACACACCGAGAATCATCTGTGTCAATTAATACAAAAAAACAAAGTGTTAATGCATTTATTCAACTCGCCTTTCTCCAGGTTAAGTAATTTTTTTCTAATGCAAAGAAATTAATATGAAGGTGTTATTAATGCGTTTTCTGATATTGAGTAACATATATAACCATAAATCAAAAAGTTGATACATTAATATGATAAAATATAGTAAATATCATATGCGTTAATAAAAATATATAAGATCTCAAGTTAATTTTTAACGTAGCAGAAAAATAAAATAATATTGCAATTGCTATAGTTTGACACTATTTCCTTAGTATTTGTATAATAATTTTTCAAAAAACAATGTCAAGAAATTGTTTTAAAACAAATTAAAAAAGAATAAAGATAAGAACAAAAAAATAGTATAAATAAGTCAAGTGTAAAGTAATAAATATTCAAAGTATAAAAAATAATAAAAAAATATTTTTCTTTTCAAAAAGTTTAAAGAAAAAAATGAAAAACTAAAAAAAATTACAAAATAATGAAGATAAAAAAAATGTTGATAAATAGGTCAAGTGTAAAATGATAAAAACTCCAGGTGTAAAGAGCAAAAAATATAAATAAAGAAAACTTTTTTTTAAAAAAGAAATACAATTTTACCATGGCTACAGTAAAAAAAAGGCAAAATTTGTAATTTTGTCATTTCTACAAGAAAACACTGTTTTGTTTTAGTATATGTATTAGCCATTTAACTTTCACTTTGCCGCAAGTTATAATTTTTTTTTTAAAAAAAATACGTGGTATACAGGCTGTTTCAATGTGTTTTTTTTTACATAAAAAAATTCAAATTGTAAATTAAAAAACCTATGCAATCATCTAATTAAATAAATCGATAACCATTTATGTAAATAAAAAACAAACAGTAACAATAACCAAGAAAGAAACTGTAAAAATTAAGAGATGAAAGTAGATCAAGATATTTAATATCATAAAATGCAGCATTCACCTGATTGTGTTTACTAAACTTATTTATTTAAATATATTAAAGATAAATCTACTCTAAAAAACTCATGACTTAAACGAGAAATACAAATAAAACTAATTGAATAAACTATAAAATAAAAAATATTATGCAAGCCCGAATACATCAGTAAAATGTAAGGATGACACATGTTGATATGATGGAAATATATGAAAAAAAAACATAAAAAAGCCTCGAGTGAACTCGACAGCCAATCCGAGTTAACAAATCAAACACATGACCTAGAACTTGAAATTGAGATGATCTCATAAATAAGAAAGCAAAAAAAATACCGGAAAAAAAACTATTTGAAAAAAATTCTTTACAAAAAGACCAAAGTCGACTTGCGCTAATTTTTCAGAATTATGAACCCAGTTATGAGACCGAGGTGACCCTATTATAGGTAAATCCAAAAAAAAAAGCAAGATTCATAATCAAACAAATATTGAGGGATGAAATTGAAAAACAAATCAATAAAAAAAAACAACGCAAAAAAAATAAAAGAATTAGGATTAAATTCGACATAAAAATGAAATAAAATTAAATATTGAGGGATGAAATTGTAAAAAAAAAAATCTATTAAGAAAATGATTTTAAAAAATAGCAATTAAAAGAATTAGGACTAAGTTTGACATAAAAATTAAATGAAAATAAATGCTTAGGGATGTAATTGAAGAAAAACATATCAATCAAAAAAATTATTCAAAAAAATAACAATTAAAAGAATGAGGACCAAGTTTGATAAAAAAATTAAAAAACCAAACAACCAGGGATGAAATAAAAAATAAATTCAAATTAGAAATAATCAATGTAAATAAAACAGTTTCAATAATGAGAAGAGGTACTGAATCAAAAGAAAAAAGAAATTGAAAGGTTGATATATTTTTTTGCATGCAATTCATGAAAAGAAAACAAGGAAAAGAAACAAAAAACAACAAATTGACACCAAACCAGACCTAACTATCATACACACACCACCTATAGTAGAAGAGGACGCCGAGACAAATCAAATGATATGGTAGAATCACGATTAACACCATTACAATCAGTCGTACGTGCTACCCGAAGACGGCAGAGCAGCTGACACATCAGCAACCTTTTCTCTTTCTTGTTTTATCTGTACAAAAACAAAAAGGTTCCTAGGACTAAACATTAATAACAAAAAAACCATTATGAAATTACAATTAAGCCCCTGAATTCAAGCCTAAAAATTTTGAGTAGTAAGGGTAATGGAGTAATTATATTGATCATTGAAATTTGAAATTATTATAAGGTCCTGAAACCAGAGGTCATGATTTTTAATTTTGTAAAAGCAATACAATAATTTGACTGTTATGAAAAAAATTGAAAGACATTGTTGCCCATAAAGAAATAGAGAATGAAAAATTGACCGTGTACAAAGACAACTTTGCCCCTTAATCAAAGCTTTAGAAATAAAAGAGTAAAGAGTAAAATGATAATTTTATTGTAACCCTAGATATATTTTACTATAGATTGAGCTATAATAAAATAACTATGGGATTTGGTTTTTATAATAATTAGTTAGTTAGTTAGAAGGGAACTAAAATGTTGATCAACTGGATACCAAAAAATTAAGCTTCAAGGATATGCAAGGCAACTCGTTATTGATAAAAGTTTTCAAACCCGGTCCAGCGGGTTGACCCAGTCCGGGTTTAAGAAAAAATCATTTAGGGATTTGGCTTGGCAAAACCTAGTCAACTCAGAAGGTCGACCGGGGACCAGTAAGACCCGAGTAAACCCAAATGAAACACTTTTAAAATACATCCAAACACTATTGAAAACAAATTCCTAAACAAACATTAAGTGTTTGTTTTTGAGGTGGCACCATGCTTTTGAAAATAAATATTTTTTTTGCTTTAAGTCGATTTTTTTAGTGTTTTAAAATTGTTTTGATATGTTGATATCAAAAATAAATTTTAAAAAATATAAAAAATACTGTTTTAATATATTTTCAAGTGAAAAACACTTTTAAAAAACAAATATTACTACCACAATTCCAAACACTATCTAATTCTATACAATGGTTTGATGCAAGTTTTAATGATTACATAAAGTCATAGCTGACAACTTCAGATAATAACAAAGATAAGTGGTCCTATTGTAAACATATTAAGAATAATAGTTCAATTGCACCTCAAAATGCAATAGTAACCCCTCTTCCTTCATTACATGACAAGAGAGGGAAATCTCAGATTTCTATAGAAATGATTTGAATCCTTCCATTTACATTTCCCAAATCAACTTTAAGCCAAAAAAATCAACATTTATACAAGAAACATTTATATGTTTTTTCTTTTCGACATTTGATTCTTAAAAAAAAAAACACTTTCTTAACAAAACAAATGTGTTGTTAAATTTGCAAATAGTCTACATTGTACATATAACATCAAGAAATCATACTTCAGGTAAATTTTGGATTGTTAAAACTTGCGAAGCTTACCATTGAAATCCATAGATATTTAAAAGAAAGACTAGAATTCAACACAAATGAATCTCTGGAACCACATCTATTTTCAAGAAACACTTATCTTTTTCTTTAGACATGAAACAATAAATCCTTGGCTAAGATTGTTGAAAGTAAACTGATTTTTAAAAATTAGTTGACTTGGTCAACTGGTTGGGAACAGGTCGACCGGTTGAGACAAAGTAACTGGGTGGAGTAAATTGAAGCGGTCGACTGATTAATAAACGGTCAATCGGTTGAGGTGTGAAAAAATGTTTTTCCTGTTCAGATTATGATTTCCTTGTATTATTTTAATTCCTTAATTTTCTAGGACTTTATGCCTATAAAAGGCTTCTAATTCAACATTATTATAAAGTACAAAAGAGACAGAATAACTAAGAAAGCTTAAAGAGAAACACTTAATAAAAGTGTACCTTCCTCTCAATTTTCTTCTTGTTCTTGAGTTTTTTTTTTATATTTTGAATTACTATTTCTGATGTTATACCACACCTATTTGTCTTTCAATAAGCGGTATTAGAGCTTTTTTTGATTGTTTATCATGGACAATCCAAACTTCCCACTTCAATGTCCCCGTTTGATAAATGAGAGCTATAAAACTTGGTATATTAGAGTAAAAACTTGGCTAGATTCCTAAGATGTGTGGGAAACAGTTGAGAAAAGCTTTGTGGAGCCTATAAAAGGAGCAATGTTGATTTCAACCCAAAGAGAGGCCGTGCAAAAGTCATGAATGAAGGATTAACAAACACTCATAATCATCCACTAATGTTGCCACTTTTAAGATAATGACAAACACAACTACCGCCAAGCAAGATGTGAAGTTTTGCAATAATCAAACCAAGAAACTGACAATGTGAGAAAGGTACGACTAAAATAGCTATGTTATGACTTTGAAAAGTCACATATGATTGAATTAGAGAATATTTCAGGATACTTTACAAGAGTATTGACTATATACAATCAAATGGAGAGATATAAGGAGAAGATGAAAGAGACATGTGTGGTAGAGAAGATCATATGCTCACCGTAAAAGAAGTTCCATTATGTTGTAGTTGAGATAAAAGAGTCATAAAATATGAATTTTCTTATAATTCAAGGTTTTATAGGAAAATTACAAGCACATGAGGAAAGAATCAATAAAACTCAAGAAGATGTGGGTGCCAAACACTTTTTTCAAAACAAGATAGCTCTATATATACCCAAGGGGTAGAGAATGTAGACAAAAAAGAGGAGAAAAAGACAGATTTGAAAAAGGAGGTCATAACAACATCAACAAGTCAACAGGTCGACTGCATTAAGCAAACTGGTTGACCGGTTCATCTGATAGTGGCAACCCCAGACCTAGGTATGAAAAAAATGGTATAATTTTAAGAGGATGGGTCATTATGCTATGGATTGCTAGAATCCAACTAGAAGGGTTGAAGTAAATGTGTATCTTGTTGTAAAGATGAGAAAAAAGCCATTTTATTACTAATCCATGATGAAAGTATACAAGACAAATATAACATGTGGTATCTAGACAATGGAGCCGACAATCACATGTTTGAAGACAAAGACAAGTTCATGGAGTTTTATGAAGCAATTAGAGGTAATGTCACCTTTAGGGATTATTCAAAAGTTGTCATCAAAGGAAAATGTACAATTTTGATTAAATTGAAAGATGGAAGTCATTAATTTATTGGTGATGTATTTTATATACCAACGGTAAAAAGCAACATATGAAGCTTGACAATTGTTAGAGAAGAGTTATGAGATTAAGATGAAAAATCGTATTTTGACATTACTTGACACTAAAGGAGTTATAATTGCAAAGGTAGCCATTAAAAAAATATAGAATTTTCTTGCTAAACATAAAGATGAATTTGCCTAAATGCATAAAGACATGTGTGAAAGATGAGACTTGGCTTTGGCATATAAGACTTTGTTGTATAAACTTTGATAACTTGAAGATGATGGCAAAAAAAAAAAAAAGGATATTAAAGGGTCTACCATCCATTGAGTATCTAAATCAGTTGTATGAAGGATGTTTAATGGACAAGCAATTTTGTAAGAGCTTTTTGAAAAAGTCTACATCATGAGCAAGTCAACCCCTACAAGAGATACATGTTGATATTTGTGGTCTTATCAAACCATGTTCATTTGGTAAAAATATATATTTTCTACTTTTTATTGATGATTATAGTAGAAAAACTTGGATATACTTCTTAAAAAAAAAAGTCTAATATGTTTAGTTGTTTTAATAAGTTTAAGACATTTGTTGAAAAAAAAAATTATTCTATAAAATCACTTAGGATGGATAGGAGAGGTGACTTTTTTTCTAATAATTTTAATAAGTTTTGTAAAGATGATTGTATTAAGAGACTCCTAACGGTGCCTAGATTCCTATAAAAAAATGGCGTGGTGGAGAGAAAGAATAGACGCATTCTCAATATAGCAAAAGCATGCTTAAAACCAAGAAGATGCCTAAAGAGTTTTGGGCTAAAACTATATATTATGCTATCTACTTGTCAAATAAGTGTCCTACTAAAGGCTTGAATGACATGACTCCATAAGAGGCATGAAATGAATGAAAGTCAAATGCTACCCACTTGAAAGTATTTGGAAGCATTGATTATGTACATGTAGATGATTAAGTAAGGACCAAGTTGGATGATAAGAGAAAAGGGATGATCTTTGTGGGCTATGATCAAAAGTCCAAAAGATATAAGTTGTTCAACCCCAATGAAGGAAATATGATGATTAATAGATATGTTGAGTTCGATGAAGAAGGAACATGGGTTTAAAAGGTAGATGATGATGAGAAATATAATTTTTTACTGCTTCTTAATGAAAAGGAGATGAGATATGAAGATCATCAAGAATAAGCTACTCTTCCACAATCACCAATGGTGCCACCTTCACCTTTATCTTTTTCTTCTAGTAAAAGTTCAAGTAATGACAACCCATCAAATCCACCAAGAAGGATGAAAAGCCTTTATGAATTATATAAGGTAACTATTTTTATCGATATTGATGTAGCACTATATTATCATCTTGCTATATGTGATCCTATAGTGTTTGAATAAGCAATAAAGGATGAAAAATAAAGAATTGCTATGGATGAGAAGATTGTATCAATTAAGAAAAATGATATATGAGTTCATAGACCAAATGGAAAGAAGTCAATTGGTGTCAAGTGGATCTACAAAGAAAAGAAAAATATCAAATGAGAGGTGGAGAGATACAAGGCAAGGTTAGTGCAAAAAGACTATAGTCAAAAGCATGAGATTGACTATGACAAGGTTTTTGCTCTCATTGTTAGATTGAAAACCATTCGATTAACTACTTCCATGACTTCCTAGCATAGATGGAGAATCTATTAAATGGATATCAAATCAGCTTTTCTTAATGGTTTTCTTGAGAAGGAGGTCTACATTAAGCAACTTATGGGTTATGAATTGAAGAGATATGAAGACAAGGTATTAAAGTTGAACAAGCCCCAAGGGCTTGGTATAATCGCATTGATGACTACTTCTTAAAGAATGAGTTTGGTAAATGCCCTTATGAATATACTATCTAAGTAAAGATAAAAAAGAGTGGTGATACTCTTATTGTTTGTATATGTATAACTTAATCTTTACAAGAAATAATTCAAAGATGTTTAAAGACTTCAAGCAAGCTATGATCAAGGAGTTTGAGATGATGAATATTGGTCTCATGGCCTACTACTTAGGGATTGAGATCAAACAAGGAGAAGATAAAATCTTTGTGAATAAAAAAAAGTTTGCAAGGAAGGCTCTCAAGAAGTTCAAGATAAAGGATTGTGCAAGAATAAATACTTTGGTTGAGTATAGAGTAAAGATGTCAAAGAATAATGAAGGATAAAAGATAAACTCTACAACATTCAAGAGCTTAGTTAAGAGTTTGAGATATTTGACATGTACTCATTTGGATATTCTTTTTGGGGGAGGACTTGTAAGTAGATTTATGGAGAAGCCAACTATGACACATTACGAAACTTTGAAGAGAATTCTTTGATATATCAAAGGTACCATAGATTTTGGCTTATTCTATGAATATTCTAATAGCTTTGGTCTTGTGGGTTATAGTAATACTGATTGAGCTGGTGATATGGATGATAAAAAAAGCACTAGGAGATTTGTTTTCTACATGGAAGACACGACATTCACACGGAGTTCAAAAAAGCAATTTATAGTCAACATGTGAAGCAGAATATGTAGCTATTATATCATGTGTTTGTCATTCCATATGGCTAAAGAAATTATTGAAGAAATTATGAATGCCATAAAAGAAGCCTACTGAAATTTATGTGGACAACTAATCATTCATTGTATTAACAAAGAATCTAGTATTTTATTATAAAAGTAAGTATATTAACATAGGATTTTATTACCTATGAGATTGCATTGCAAACAAGAAAGTTACAAGAAAGATAACATGGTTTCATCATTGAGAAAACGAAACCACTGAGAAAACCATGCATTAAGGAACAAAGATGGGATTCTGAACACGGCTTTAAAAGCTACTAAGGGAAAAGAATATAGTCCAACATCATCCTCACTAGGGTTTTCGTTCTGAGAAACTTCCAGCCTGATTTTGGAATAAGAAAGCGTTGTACAGAAACTTCCAGGCTTCTGTTTTGAAGCTTTAAAAGCTTATGAACTCTACTTGGAAGACCAGCCCAAAAAACCATCATAGAATTACCATCATAAAAGCTCATGAACTCTACTCTAAGATCTCTTGTACCCTAACTTCAAGCATATCACAGAAAACAGTGAGGGCTTCTGCTTTTGCCCTGTGATATGGTCTAAAAGAGCAGGACACGCAAAAACACACAACTATAAACTGTTGGAATCAGGCTTCGTTGGATTGGAGTATAGGATTCAATATGTTTCTTTAGATGTGGCCTACAGCCTTAGTTGAGATCATAAATAAGCAATTCATATTTGATAGAATCAAATACCAAAGCGAAGGCTTGAAAACTTCTATTATACTGTCAACAAAGAGTGAAACAGACTGCTAAAAGACTCCTGTAATAGAGAATCACAAGGAATGGAACCAAAAGTATCACACTACTGCACTTGCAGTACGGATGCTTTCCTTAAGCCATGATTAGAATCCATATCTACTCATCCTCCATAATCTTTAGGGATCGCTTGTTTGTATCAACAACCTTAAAGAAGAGAGTGCTTTTCTGAGAAAAGTATCATTTATCAGCATACAAACAAAACCTGTTTGTTTTAAGGTATATTTGAGCAAGTGCTAAAGCATTAAAAAGAAAAAAAAAAAGGGAAATTGAGTGAGTGTTACAAAGAAGGGAATTATGAGGGAGGAAGAGGAGATTTAATAGTTTTAAAAGAAAAGAAAAACAGAGGAGATTTAATTACTTTGAAATTAGAATCACCTAAGGGGGAGGTGTAGGTGTTTGTGGGTCTCTTTGTTTATCAGAAAGGATGGATTGAGGGAAGTGAAAGGGAGAAAGGAGGAAGTAGAATTCGGCCCTCATATAGAAAACTTGATCACCTTCCATGGCTCCTTCACTACTGTTCCATGGAACAGTGATATCTCTGAGAAACCTTCCAAAGCCCTTACTCGGTGTGCGCATTCATTTCTTCATAATACATGTAACCAAAAAGGAATCAATAACCTAGCAAAAAAACTACGTCTTGTGTTTTCTATAAATCTTTAGTTTATTCTTTTGTTTTTTTTTTATGAGAGAGACTCAAGCTCATAATATTTTCGGTGGAAGGAACATAAATGTAAATTGTGCTTTAAGCATTCACCAGCTAAAAATTTAGAACACATATACGTAACAAAAAAAAATATAGGTGAAAGTTTATATTGAAAATTAATTAACTCTTGCATATACGCCTATTCTATTTAGCGTATTCTCGGACTCGATCCGTTCTCTAAGGATCCCAGAGAGAATCTGTTTGGTTGCTATCCCACTCATCCTCTTCAATGTCATCAGAGAACATCATGGAGGACTCCTCTAGCGTTGCTATCTCTGCCATTTGCATCCACATCTTTGGTGAATCCAATGGTGACTCATTGATGGCCTGAATTTGGCTTGGCGAGAGCCTCACCGTGATAGGCCCGACATTGGAGCTAGAGCTACCACCTTGGGACGAGTCAGCAGTAGAGGGCCTAAGGCTAATAGCTGCCTGATGAGCTGCCATGCGAATGTGGTCAGCACTGGAGCTTGCTGGCATTGGTAGCTTACCAGCCAATTCAGGGAAATTAAGTTTTGCTTCACATCCCCTAAAATGTAAAGCTGCAACATCATAAGCAGCTGCTGCCATTTCTGGTGTCTCAAAACTGCCTAACCAAATTCTAGTTTTCTTCCCAGGTTCACGTATCTCCGACACCCATTTGCCCCATTTTCTCTTTCGTACTCCTGTATAGCTAGAAGCTATACCACCATGGTGAGCAGTACTATTCCTCCCTTCCATGTAACACAGTAATTTAAAGCACTAATAGTTTTAGTAATTTTGTGATGTTTGAGGGAATGTGCTGGCACGAGGTACTTTCATTCACTTATATATAGATGTAGAGATCGTATCTTAGTTGATGAAACGCGTAGTATCACTAGAGAAGTGAACTTCCAAGAAGTTGTCTAGGTGATGAAGATATTGTGCTTGATGAATTCAAAACCTTTCTTCTGGTTCTCAGGAGAAATTATGAGATTTTTCTTAGAGCAACCAGACACCTGTACACAGTACAAGTGTGAATGGTATAAGATTGAATTTGTGCTGCAAAAACCGACATACGTTGGATTAAGAAATATTATATTATATATATAGTTCCTGTCCAATAACGCGGTTTGAAACTAGAAGGAAGATATTTGGACCCACTTTTCCAGGAGGTCTTGGCTTGGATCATTTCAGAGGTGCTATTTTTCTTTGTTGTTGGATATAAAATTCAAATAATAGTTAATTTATTTTTTCAAAGATAAATAAAACTGGAATTATTTAAATTGATTTTAATTAATTATTAAATCTAAATATTAAATTATATACTACAAAGAATTAAATAGACATGTATACAAAGCAATATGAATAATTAAACTATCATCCCAGCTAAAAGATATTATTTTTTTAAAAAAGATATTATTATTTTTTTAAATATGAACAAAAAAATCACGCTTGATGGAGTGCATGTTAAATCCGTTGGTAATATTTAATTTATAACCTAACGAGCAACCCTCCTCTCCCTCTCCCCCATTTCTTCTTCTTCTTTCATTTTTCTCTACAAAAACAACACCCCCCCTAATTTTATCACAAATCAATCTCCCACTACACATTTAACCACCACAACAATCAATTCAACATCCTTATTATGATTCAAATTTTATTGTAGATTCCCCAGTTCGAGTAAGCAAAATACCCATTTTTCATTTCAACTTAATTTTAAAATGTTAATTTTTTATTGCATATTTTTATAGTATATGTATTTTGTTTGGGTGTTTACTTATTTTATAGTTTTTTCTCATAGAAATTTGTTGTATGAATGTATGATTTGTACATGTTAGGGTTTATTTGAGATTTTATATAATTGTATTTGTTTGTAAATTGATGAAATTTAATTTGAATTTGTGACTTAAGAGTTTTGCTATGAAATAAATAATGACTTATTTAACGAGTCTGTTTTATATTTTATCAATTTTATTATTGAGTTGAAATTTTTGGTAAATTTATAGACATTTGAATTTATATAGATAATTGATAATGAATTAGTTGTACTATTAAAATAATTTGAATAAGTTTGAGTTAAATAAATGTTCAATTATTTATTTAGTTTATGTAATTAATTAATACATGTTGTCATCAATATTCTATATAGGTTTGACATAAGTAATAGTCAATCGTTCATAGATGTATCGAGATTCACCTGAAGGGTTGTGTTTGATGGATTTTGTAATGGGGTTCAGGGTTTTATCAATTACACACTATTTCATTTAAGAAATATTAGTGGAGACAATATTAGATGTCTATGTAAGAGGTGTAAAAAGCAATCCAGAGGTTGTAACGATATGTCTTCTATAAAAAGGGTTCATGGAAAGATATCCGTGTTGGTTTGCATATGGAGAACCATATCTTTCTCACGAAACCATAGTAGAAAAGATGGTGGGGTCAACTTCTAGTTCTAACAACGTGCATAAAGTTGTAGATGACAATAATAATCCTTATAGAAATGTGGTTATGGATGTGATGAGAATGAATTAGAGTTATGTCGATCAATGTCTAATAGTAGATGAAGATCCTAATGCAGACATGACTAGGATTTTTTTATCTTTTGAAAGACTTCAACAAACCATTATGGGATGGATGCATAAATCATAGTAAATTATCGACCTTTGCACAAATGTTCACTATCAAGTCAGATCATGGGTTGAGTGAGTTTGATTATGATATAATTGTTGAATGATCGAAAAGCATGGAATAAGCTTAAAGAGAACTTTTATGCTGTTAAATCCATGATGAAACCCCTCAGCCTAGGATACCAAAAAATTAACATATGTCCAAACTTTTACATGTTGTACTACCTTGAAAATACAGAGTTGACCGAGTGTAGAACATATGTGCATTCTTGTTATAAACCTAGAACTTGTAGGGGAAAGACTCTTATCGCACATAGAAAACTTAGATACTTTCCAATCATACCTAGATTGTAAAGGTTATTCATGTCATAAAAGATTGTTGAGTATATTACATGACATCATTCACATGATGCGGTGGATGGAGTGATGGTGCACCCTTCCGATGGTGAAGTCTGAAAACATTTTAATAGGGTGCATCCTTAGTTTTCAGTGGAATCACGAAATTTTCATCTTAGGTTATGTACAAACAAATTTAATCTATTTAGATCATTTGCTGCTCTTTATTCTTGTTGACTGATGATGCTCAAGGTTTATAACTTTCCAATGGGGATGTGTATGAGGTTGGAGTTCATGTTTTTTTCTATGTTAATACCTGGTCCTAATAGTCTAGGTCAAAATATATATGTTTATCTTCATCTGTTGATTGATGAGTTAAAGTAGTTGTGGTCATTTGAGGCTTTGATATATGATGTATCGAGGAAATAAAAGTTTTAGATGAAAGCATTTTTTATGTGACCTATTAATGATTTTCCTATGTATGGAATGGTTTTTAGTTGGAGCACACATGAAAAACTAGCATGTCTATACTATACAAAGAATAACAAGGCCTTCACGTTAACAAATAACGGTAAATTGTCATAGGTGGTTCTTACCAACAGATCATAAGTACAGAAATAACAAAAAGAACATATTTATTGGCAAAGTTGAGAGGGATGTTTCACCGCCATTACTGTCAAGTGAAGAATTGTATGACATAGTGTCAAAATACGATAACATTGTGTTTGGCTTTCAATGTTGTAAGCAGATGTTTTTTGGTTTTGATTTGAACCTTATTAGATAAAGAGAAGTATTTTATGGGATCTTCCTTATTGGAAGACCAATCTCCTTTACCATAACCTTGATATCATGCACATTAAAAATAACATGTTTGAAAATATTTTCATCTTGATGATGGAGATGAAAAGAAAGACAAAAGACAATATCAAGGCTAGAATAAATATATCTTTGTTTTGTCATCATAAAAATATGAAGTTGGTTTATAATGGATCATAGGTCGTAAAGCTCAAAGCCAGCTTCACCTTAAACAAGAATACACAATTACTTGTCTACCAATGGCTTCAGAGTCTATGTTTTCCTAATTGACATAATTTGAACATATCAAGGTTGATGAATTTGGAGGATTGTAGATTGTATGGAATGAAGAGTCACGACTGCCACATGTTTATGCAAACACTCATTTCACTAGCTTACTAGGATTTATTTTCAAATAGGATATAGGATGCACTTATGAAGATCAATCACTTTTTTAGAAATATATGCTCAAACAAATTATAGACAAAACACATGGAAAGGCTTGAAATGGATATCGTCCAAAGAATCTGCAAATACACGATGATATTCCCTCCATTATTCTTGGACTCAATAAAGCATCTATCCATATATCTACCATTTGAGGTAAAAGTTAGAGGCCTAGTCTAGTATACATGGATATATCCATTCAAGAGGTTAAGGATTACACATGTATCATAATTAAAATTCTATTGCTTTTTTAAATTAAAAATATATATTTAATTTCATGCAGATACTTGTTTAACTTTAAAAGAAAAGTAAAAAGCAAGGTGCATGTTAAGGCTTTGATATGTGAGGCTTATATTGTCGAAGAGATCTCAACATTTATCTCATACTATTTTGAACCTCACTTGAGAACAAGAATCAACCGCGTTCCAAGGCATGATGATGTTAAGAAAGTGCCTTCGAGCAGAAACTTATCAATATCTTCCATCCAGAATGACACGTATCAAAAAATATTGTGATGGAAAGATGTTTGATAAAAATAAAATTTTAGCAAGCATATAATTTTGTGTTATTTAACTATGATGAGCTAAAACCTTTTATTCAGTAAGTATAATACTTATGTTGTTACTTTAGAACAATTTATCTCTTACAATATTATAAATTGATAGATTGTTGAATTCCTTGTAGACAATATCGTTAATTTTTACTGTCTAAAAACTCACAACTAACTGAATCCCAAATATTTCAATTACAAGATGAACAATTTTCCACGTGGTTCAAAAAACATGGAAGGAATGTTTAATTATTCTTATCTCTTGTGATACTTAATTTAAATACACATTTTTCACTAACTGTGATTGAGATGTATTTCATGTACCAGATTTATCAATTGGTAGGGAATGCTAGTGTTACTTTGAATTTACTAAGTCTGGGTCCTGAAAGAAAGATGAAGTGCTATAATGAGTATTTCATCAATGGAATGTATTTCATACTGAAGAGTATAGTCAAGTTAGAAAGACATATAACAATGAGGTACGTGTTAAGAGATCAACTTCTAATGAGTTTAAAGTTAATTACTATGAAATGTTAGAAAAAGTTATTGAATTGCAATATCCTAGCAACTAGAATAGTGTGTTCTTATAAAAATAATGTTGATATAATACCACTGACAAAGAAATCATAATAGATCCTCGTTTGATATGAACCAAATCAGGTATGAATTTGGCCTTAAAATTTCTAGTAATTAGTTTTGAGATATCAGACATATCTCTCAAACCGTGCATTGGAGTTCAAGAATATACTATTTCAAAAGGTCAAAGTTACTAGACAAATCTTGTCAAATCTGTTACACTAGACATTGGAACATTTCTAGAGCTACATGTTGAATTTTGTTATGATTTAGTCATTCAGGAAACTAGACATTTCAAGTTTTCCAACCATATATAGAAACTAGACATTAATTAATTAATAGTTTAAGCTCATTAGCTTGCAACCCAAAAACAGTCCATTATGGTTAGTTAGATGAGACTATATTATGTTTTTTTAGCTATAAATTTTAGTAGCAAGTGGAAAAATAAACGTGAGTTTTTTTTGTTTGTTTGTGGCAAAATAACCTTTCTTTACAGGGACAAAGATTATATACTGACTTATCGAAAATTAATTGGCTTCGTGACGTCATTCATATACTTAGGGTTTTAGATACAAGGTTATCTCTAAGTCCAAATATTTTTCCAATACCTTTAGTTCTTAGGTATAAGGTTGTATAAATGTTATTAGAAAATTTTAAATTTTGTTTAAATTTTTCCTGATATTTAATGATTGTATATAGATTCTTGGAATTTTTATTTTATTTTTTTAACTTTTCAGTAAATTTAATGAATGTATAAATGTTGTTGGAATTTTTTTAAATTTGTTTTTTTTTTCCTATTATTACTATGGTAAGCTAATTGATTTGTTAATGTTAACAAACAATTTTGAATTTCATGAAAAATAAAAAAAAAATAAACAAAAATACTAGCCATCATAAATAAATAAAAATAGCTAAAATAATAGTTAGGATAAATGAATAGTTTTTAATTTAAAATATTGATACTACAAATCCTTTAATGTATTGATATTATCCTCCTATGATCATTTTGTAAATGGTTATAGCAAAGTTAATTGAAATTTTAGCTAAATTAATATAATTGAAATTATTTGATTGACATAGATTGAAATAAAATCAATTGGTTTGTGCCAATCTAATTTAAATTATTGTGTATTTATAGATTTAAAAATTTTAGATAGTCTCTTGTATAGAGGAAGTGTTACCGTTTTTTTAAATATGAATGGTTTACGGTATCTTAATCCTTTAATTTGTGTATATGTCTAGGAAAAAGTCAATAGCACGTTCTACGAACAGGGTCGCTACTAGTTCTTTTAACAACGTTTCTGAATACTATAAGTCGTTACGTGCCGACCAAGAGTAGACACCTGAGACACAAGCAACCACACTTAACATGGGCTCGCTAAGTGCGATGCCACCATGTCAATGAGGGTTCCCTTCATAGTAGGATACATTTACTCGAAAGTACCAGATTTAATGGAAAACCGACCTTTCAATATAAGTTTGTATTCTTTTCACAATGACAAGTTAAAATTTCAAATTTTTTGAAAAATTAATTTCAAGAACCACTGTCAATTTCAGCTTTACAAACATCGAGGCTACCAGAACCATAACATCAGCAATGAAATTGTCGATTAAAATTTCATTATTTCAATGGAATCAGGTTTTCAAACATACTGAATGAAAACATATGATTGATACATGGTTCAGAACGTTTAAGGTTAGCATTAACTTAAATATTTTTTTATTATATTAATTCGGTTAGTTTATTGATATTAATTAAAATTTCTTGTAAATATTTTAACTATAAGGAAAATTTTGAATGGAGTATAGTTGACAATGCTATTCCAAGGAGGATTTGAGAGATTGACGCTGTAACTAGGTAAGATTGAAATCAAGATAATTTTTTTATTTTTTTATTCATTTACTAACAGATAATTCATTTTTTTATATAGGTTGGGTGATTTTTGGTATGAGACGCAAAAGAGAGCCAAAAACTATGTGAAAGCAAAGGAGCTAATTTTATATTAGTTTTTCAACTGTTGGATGCTTATAATCGATTTCGAGCACTAAAAGTTTGGAGTTCGAGGTGATTTTAAACTAGCAAGTTCAAGCTCAGACAACCAATCTTGCTACTGATTATGAACGACTCAATTCTGAGACGACTGAACTTCGTCAATTGGTAATAGAGATGAGATCATAGATGAGTGGTATATGTACTCCCTTTTATTCACCCCATGGTCCAGGCGAAGATGCTTCTCCTCCAATACCTCTATTCTAGATTAATTGTATTTGAACTTATAAATATTTAAATTTATAATAAATATTTAAATTTTATATTAATTTAGTTTTTTAATTATTTTCTACTTCTGTTTAATAGATATTTTTTAAAAAATATTTTTAAATTATTACTAACGAGGTTACTAATGGCCTAAGTTTGTCGGTATATTCCAGAGAATTGAAAAAGAATTATTGTAAATGTTACTCCCACTATTTACTTACTAACAGAATAATAGACAATTTGTTTGACAATTATATGTCAACTTTATGGTTTTTTTTTATCAGTGATATGTTATATTTAACAATGGAAATACTGATGGAATGAAGTAGGTAAATTGTTTTTTGCACGTCTTTTCTGTCAGTAAATTCATCTGTAAAATTATCATCGATGGATTCACTAACAGACCACAAATCACTGACAAGATTTTTTTTGACAGATTATTTCTGTTCGTGAGCCCATCAGTAAATTTTGTGCCGACAGACTGTGAGTATAAATACTAACAGAAAATTCCTTCGGTAAATCTAAAAACTCTGAAAGTGAATTGCCTTTTAGGATTCAAAAATCTTACTACTTAGTGTTGATACACTTCAATACTAAGTCTAAAAAAACTAAAGAAATCTAATTCACTTTGGTCTAAAAAAACTAGAATTACCATAAAAGATGAAACCAGAAGAAAATAACTAAGAAAGAATACTCTTTTTTTGTTATTTTATTAAACCATAAAAGTCTTTATATATAAGCTTGAAAGAGAATAAGAGTTTGTCTTTTTTATATATATTTAATATAGGACAAAGGTTATATATATAACCATGGGGGAGAAAAATAGTTTTTATTTTTTTAATGTGAAAAAAGTTTTATTGTTTGAATTTTGGTATTTTGTCAACTCCACCTAGAGTTCTTTAACATCAATTTATCATCGCCTCACAATTAATTTTAGACATTTTAGTATTCCATATTATAGGATTCATATTGGAGAACATTTTTCATAAAGTTTTAAACCAAAAAAAATAGGTGTATCCCATTTTTATTTAGGCCTCGAATGAGTCTAATAATAATGTTTAGTAGCCAATTTTTACAACAATTCTCCACATATATAGAAATTGACCGGCCAATATACAACGACAAATGAAATTATAAAGAAATGATGAAATGGTAAGTTATTATTTCAGGATAAATAACTTTTGACTTTGAACCTTCCTTGGTGAAGTAATATCAAGTTTACTTGGCTAATTAGTAAACATGATGTCATGAACTATAACTAAGACAATAGTTCTCACATAGTTTCTTTCATGGAGTTTTCTTTAGTTCTCATGGTTATATTCATTTTTGCTCTGAATGACTCACGATTTTATGAAAGCTTTGTAAAATTTAGCCTCTAATTTTTTTCATAAAATATTATAGTTCTCATTCATATATGTGATCTCTTATTAAGAGTATTCTGTTATACTCCACGTGATAAACCAAAATATTAGAATTATTAAGAGCACAACTTACCCTCGTGACATTGTAGCTAGTACTCCTCTTCATCATAGGAATACACATGAAATTATAACTTCTTAGTGTTACCAAGAGCACCGCATGACTTAGTTTTCCCTTTAAGCCTAGATTTTGGGGTCTCCGGTCAACTAGGTAAGGTTATCATTATGACACTATTTCATTTTTAAAGTTTTTAAGTTTGTTCCCCTCAATGAACTATATATGAGATCTCTTGTTAAAACTTTGGTAAGCAGATTTATAATATTTTTCTTTGACCATACATAGTCAACAAAAATAATTCCATTATTCGTAATATCCACAATAAGTTAATAATATTATGTCTACGATGTATATATCTAAACTTACTATATACTACTTTGTATCATTTCAATTGTTTACTAGTTGTTGTAATGAACACAAATTACCGACACTTGTTTTGGCCAAAATGGATCAACTTTCTCTCTAGTTTTATCAAGAGCAATAAACTCTAATTTATTGTGAATCTTGTGATGCATTTTTATTTGAGGTTTTTTAAGACACAATTGCTCCCCTGAGTGTAAGACATATCTACTAGTTGTTTTGAATCTTTACTATTGAATATCCAATTTGCATAACTAAACCCTTATAGTACTACTATGTAACCAATATAGCGTAACTCATAGTTCAAGGTGTACCTCATATATTTAAGTAACCTATTTATTGTTTTTAAATGATTCATACTTGAATTATTTTATATCTACTCAATTTACTAACCGAGGATGCAATATATGGTCTTATGTATTTCATAACATACATCAAGGTCCTAATTATCCAAGAATATTCTAATTAGTATATTCTTACATCTTTATTTTTAGACAAATGTACACTTACATCCATTGGTATTTTGACAGTGCTATTATCACCTTTAAAAACTTTGTTAATAATTTTCTCAATATAATAAGATGGGGCAATACAAGTTCATTAAATATCCTTATAATTTTTGTTTTTATTATGTTATTCGCAGCACTCAAATCTTTCATGTCAAACTTATTAGTTAACATTTTCTTGGATGATGTAGATGGTTTTAATCAATCAATTATGGATTTGTCATAATTTGGCTATGTAGATTGTCTTATAGGATTTTTATGGACCAATGGGACTAGGTTAAACTCAAGAAAAGGCATAGGTTGAGCAAAGTGGTCAACCTTAAAGAAGACCAATAATTTTTTATTTGATCGATGGATTGTACTTAATTTTTGTTAGGAGATTCTACTTGCCTAGTTCAATTAGGTTTAGCTTGCTGTAACCAGTCAAGGTTTTGAAGACCTCAAAATTAGGCCAAGAATGTATTGTTCGGGCTAGTTTTTTTATTTTTACTCTTTATTTTTGGATTTTCTAATTAGTTTATATCAGATTTTAGATTTATTTAAATAGTTATAACCCTTTTAGAGAGGCGGACAACTTGAAAAGAAATATTTATTAATAAAATTTAAATTGATTTTTTTAGGTAATGACTGTATTTGGTAGATTTTATTTGTTGGTTGTATTTGTTATCTTCCTTGTGTTATTTCCATTTTTGTTATTGATAGACTTGATCCTGTAATCATTATCGCTTAAAATTAGAAAGTTATCCACATAAAAACATATAATTAGATAACATTTTTCTATGTTTTTCACAAAAATATCAACTTCATTGATATCAAATTCATTTGACAATAAAACTTTATTAAATAGTTCATGCCATTGTTTAAGTATTTATATCAAACCAAATGAAAAATTGAAAAGCTTGCAGATTTTCATTTCATATCATTTGATAACAAACCCCTTAGATTGTTGCATATACACCTTTGTCAAGGTCACAATTTGAGAAAATTATTTTTACTTCTAATTGATGTATTTTAAGCTTGTTAATAGTTAAAATCATTATTAAAACTTATATGGAAGTTATTTTTTATATAAGTGAATATGTGTTAAAATATTCTACATATTCTTGTTATTTAATCCTTTACGAACTAGTCTTGTTTTATAATATCAAATGTTTCATTCGTTTTCATCTTTCTCTTGAAAATCTATATATGATCTAATAATTTTCTTTCAGGTGGGATAATCATTAGTTCTCATATATGATTAAACATAATAGATTTATTTTCATTATTTACTACCTCCTTACAATAGAAACCTTCATAACAAGACATTATAGGACCAAATGTTTTAGTCGCTTTCTTACTCCTTGGTTGAGCTTATCATCTTTCAATTAATGATGACTACTTAAGCTTTCTCCAATCATCTTTTTAAGTGAACAAATTTCTTATACTTTCTTAAAACGAAACACTTTTACAAAAAAAAAAATATATAGCATTCATTGATTCCATTACAATATTATGATAAATATTCTTAATACTTGACTTGTGTATATAAGAAATTGATAAGCACTGCTATTATACGCATATTAGATAAAAATAAAATTCATAGTTTTGTATCTTATTTTGACCTTTTTAGGATTAGGTTTGCCACTTTTGCAATATACCCCACAAGTCAAGGTATTTATAGGAAATTATTTTAGCTTTTAAAAATTCATATAGTCTCTTCTATGTTTTTTGGAGTACTTTAGTACGCATATAATTAACAGTCAAAATTTTCTCCCTTTACAAGTTCTAAACTGTTTTCGAACTTATCAACGTGACATTTATAATTTCTTTTAGAGTTTGGTTATTTCGTTCGATAATGCTATTTTGTTAAAATAAAGGAGTAGTAGTTTAATGCATATTACTATGTTAGGAACAAAATTCACCAAAAAATATTTTGAACTCACTATTTCCATCGTTCGTTATTACCTTTATATTCTTATCTTTACTTTTTAGCAAATTGGTATAATAATACCTTGTACAATCATTTATAAAATGATTTGGACAATAGAAAAAATTTAGAGAAGTAAAATGGGGAGGAAAGATAAAAATCTGTAATTTTTTTCTTTTCTATTATTATTATTATTATGTAACATGGCACTAAAGAGAGATGTAGTCAAGAGAAATGGAATTTGGTCGTTCTTTCTAAAGTCTCCCTCTTTCTTAAACTATGATTCGCCCCACTACCATAGATGTTCATGTCTGGCTAAATCTAATGTAAATGAAAAGAAAAATGTTGGTTCTGTCTGGTTTACTAGTGTGATATGGATGTATGTTCTGTTAGGCTATCTAGATTGATAAGGTTGATGGGTTGATTTTTTTTTTCTTAGAGATGGAGGCTGAAGATGATTATTTTGGTGAAGATTAAAAGGAGTTGTAACTTATCAAAGATTATTTTGAAATCATGTTTTCTCGATAATAAAATAGACATTAAATTCTTTCTGATGTCAATAACATGTAGCATATTGTTGAGGATGAGAAATTTGTCGAAAGTTATCTTTAATATGAACTTTTTTATACCTTGTGCTTTTGAGGTTAAGGAGTTTGTCATGTATGATTATTCATCACCTACTTCATGGCAAGTGAAAAACATCCCTCTTTTTAGCAAAAAACTAACTTATAGCTTTAATGTCAATCTATCACTGTTTAGGATTATCTTTGCTAAAGCATGCTTATGTAATCATTGGTTTGATATCCAACTTTGTTACACAAAAAATGTTTTTCATTAAATTTTTAGGAAAAACCAATGCTTTTTACAATTAACTTATTCTTCTAGTTATTTTTTTTTATGGGACTTTGTCAATTGCTCAACCATATTTACCTTACGACTATTAAGGAAGAGCTTGCTCTCTTTATGGACAACTTATTGTCCTCTTTTATCTTAAACTTTAGAATGAGGTTTTTAACTCTTATATCTGTTAGCTCATGTTTAAGATAGTTCTTGAAATCCTTTTAAGATAATAACAACTTATTAATATCAATAGCCATGTAGAAAAATTAATTTAGAATCATCCTTTCATCATGAATATCATATATGATAAGTTTAAAATCTTGAACTTAGCCTATAATTATCCTTCATTAACAATTTTAAAGTCATGAAATTTTTCAATTAATATTTTTATTTTTTTTCAAGCCAATATCCTCAGCCAAGTACTTTTGATTCAAGATTTCTTATAGTGTTATATCACTATCGATGGAATTATATACATCATAGAATGTATTATCCAATTCATTTAAGATATAGTTCTTATATATGAAATCATTATACTTTAATTTGTCAACAATTTCCATTACAATGATATCAGACTCTTTGTCCAACAGCTCTGGTGTGTTTTTTACCAAGATATTTTCCAAGTTCAAGTGTAACGCCATAAATTTTAATATCCTATTTTTGAAGACATTAGGAAATTTGATGTGAATTTTTTTTTTATATTCTACCAAAATTTCAGCAGTGTCTCCTTTGCATATAGCCTATACCAAGTTATCGACTACACTATCATAATACTATTCGGTCATCAATACATCTCAATATGTCATCCAATCAATATACATCTTAATATAAGTTCTACTATCAACAAGCATGTCACCTATTCAATTTATACTTAGGATATGTTTGTTTCCCGAAATTCACTTTCCGGGAAATCACTTTCCAAATTTTCATGTGTTTGTTTGCCACTAAGAAAGTTGGTCAATAGAAAATACTTTCCAGAAGTTGTAAAAAAATTAGAAATGTTATATTATTTGCTGATTATATCAAATTTGGTTCTCAAACTTTTGATTGCTATATATATTTTGTTTTGAATATTTATTTTTCAATTTCATCTCTTAAAATTTAATTTTTATATTAAATTTGGTCCTCATTTTTATAATTGTTATTTGCTTTTACCTTATCATATTTTGGTTGAAAATTTTTATGTATCAAATTTGATCCTCATTCTTTTGATTGTTACTTATTTTATTTGAAATAATTTATAAAATTTTAATTATAATTATTTTAATTTCTTCATCTTTCAATTTTTTTATTTTTTAGATTTGATATCTATTATTTTGATTATTATTTATTTTATTTGAGATAATTTATAAAATTATATTTTTTTTTCAATTTCATTCTCATTCAACTTTTTAATTTGTAAGATTTGTTTCTCATTATTTTAATAAACTTGAGAAAAATAAAACATTAATAAGTTATTTTCCAACTCATTTTTGATGACATAACCAAACACTGGAAATTGTTTTTCAACTTATTTCCCATTACACCACCAAACATCAGAAAATAACTCACTTTCCCGTTATTCACTTTCCAAAAAGAAACTACTTTCCAGCAAACAAACGAGGCCTTAATATGAATTATGTAAATAAAATTTAAATAAATTGAAGGATTTCTAATTAGCATAGTAATATATGAAATTCACAACTTACTATATTTACACAAATTAAGATTCAATACATTACAATTTACATAAAAGGGGCATGTCTTATGTTTATGCTACTAATACTATATTTTATTACGTTACATACCCTTAATAAAAGTTCTACCCTAAAAGACTACTAAGCAGCTTGAGTGTAAAAAGGTCCTATTACAACATCAAATTCATAAACATGTGTTAAAATATGAGGGAGTATTAATGAAATCCTAGTACAAAGCATATAGTTAACTTATGTCAGATGTCTCATATACTTTTATAATTTTTGTATTGTTTCAATATGACCTCATTAATCTTAACCTTCAATAATCTCTTCAGGTATTCATGACTATCCTAATTTGAATATTATTATTGTTAATTAACTCATTACTCAATTATGATCGTCCTATTTGCGGACATCATGACCTTTTCATTGTTTTCCTTTAAAAACTCCTGACCATCCCAATTTGGATGTCATTAGCCGAAGCTTATCTTATCAAATGTTCCTGGCCATCCCAATTTGGAAGTCATTAGCCAAAGCTTATCTTGTCAAATGTTCCCGGCCATCCTAATTTGGATGTCATTAGCCGAGTCTAATCTTCTTAAATGTTCCCAGCCATTCTAACTTAGATGTCATTAGCCAGAGCTAATCTTATCAAATGTTCTCGGCCATCCCTATTTGGATGCCATTAGCGGCAGCTAATCTTATCAAACGTTCTCGGCCATCCCGACTTGGATGCCATTAACCGGAGCTAATCTTATCAAATGTTCCCCGTCATCCCAACTTTGATGCCATTAGTCGCAGCTAATCTTATAAAATGTTCCCGACCATCCCGACTTTAATAACATTAACCGAAGATAATCTTATCAAATGTTTTATGTTTGCAATTTACTTCCTTAATTATCAATATTTTCATGATGAAGTTTCAGCTTAACCAATTTCATAGTCATTAATCTTTCGATGGCTAAGTATTATCACTTTAACCTTAGTTTCCCTCCTTCGAAAACTAAACATCCAACCATATCATTTCCTTAGTTACTCATTATAGTAACTAAGTATCAAAACCATGATCACACTTCAACTTTCTTACTGCGGTTGCTAGGCCTTATTTGTAATTTTTGTTATGACACTAAGTATCTTCATAACAAAGCTTTAGCCATCAACACTATAGTAATTACTACTACTACTACTACTACTACTGCTACTTATCTTCCCAATTTCAATTTAACAATTCTTTACCACCAACCAACGACTTGTAAACTAATCATGCATTCCACATAATCCATCTATTTTTTTTTTTGTACAATATATCCATATTCAAGTATAGAACTTGTTGAAACTAGCAATTTATAAGAATATGCAGCCTACCATTAATTGGATGTGAATTGAAAAGAAGAGGTATGATACACTTACCTGTTCTTCTTGTGTCATGGCTTTCTCCAACCGAATATCCAATCCTCGTCGTTCCTCCTAATTCATATAGAAGTCTTGGTTATGTTTCTATCATATCATTGTGACAACTTTCAAGAATATGGCTGCCAAAAATTATATCATTCACTAACCTTAAATCCATTTAGAAGTTAATCGACAATTCTATCTTATGGCCTATCACCTAACCCTTCTTTAACATTTCTTCTATATCTGATGTTCCATAAATCCAAATAGAGGGGAACTTGTTTCAATTTAAAGCTAACACATCTGCATATAATTCCCATAAGGAGTATATATCAAAAGTTACCAATATCAAATCTCAAACCCAATTGGAAATCAGACAACAATTATGTCCAATAGTTTCCAGCATGACCTTACCTTAGTATTTTGATCATATTTGGAGTTCTATAACTCCAAATAAAGCAAACTTTGTTTTTATTGTAAGGTAACACGTTTATACACAATATCCAAGAGGAATATTCATCAAAATACATCAATAGCAGCTCTCAAACATAATTGAAAGTCAGACGACAATTATGTCCAGTAGTTTTCAGCATGACCTTACCTCAGTGTTTTGTTCATATTTGAAATTCCATAACTCCAAATAAAGCAGATTTTGTTTCTATTGTAAGGTAACACATTTATACACAATATCCATAAGGAATATGCATCAAAATACATCAATATTAGCTCTCAAACATAATTGAAAGTCAGACAATAATTTTATCCAGTAGTTTCCAGCATGATCTTACCTTAGTATTTTGTTCATATTTGGAGTTTCATAACTCCAAATAAAACAAACTTTATTTCTATTATAAGGGAACATGTTTATACATAATATATATGAGGAATATGCATAAAAATACAACAATAGCAGCTCTCAAACATAATTGAAAGTCATACAACAATTATGTTCAGTAGTTTCCAGCATAACCTTACCTTAGTATTTTGTTCATATTTGGAGATCCATAACTCCAAATAAAGCAAACTTTGTTTCTATTGTAAGGTGACATGTTTATACACAATATCCATGAGGAATATTCATCAAAATACATCAATAGCAGCTCTCAAACATAATTGAAATTCAAAAAACAATTATATTGAGACTTGAATTCATGTGGGCTTTACAATTAAAGAAGAATTTTTCATGCATTCTTTTAACATCTAAATCAACTATTTCATCTAATATATCTTTTCTTTGTTTCATTAGGTTTCCAAAATTAGTATATGTCAAAACGCTAGGGCTCCATATTTGGGGGTTTCATTCCATCTAACAATATCCATTCAAACAAAGGTGGAAATAAGGAAAATTTTCTTACCTCACGAATTTAAACAAGCCTAGGGTGTTCTTGCTGATTTTTCTCTTCTTTCTTTTCTCCTTAACTTAGTCCCCTTCAAGTTTCTTCCTCCTTGACTGAACTTTCCTCTATCTCTATACCTCTAAATGATGGTTTTCATCCTTCCACTCACTCATTATTCATTTAAGTATGATTTTCTAAAGACATGCAAGAGTTTTGGTGAAGAAATTTCAAGAAGGAGGAGGGTATTTTTGTTGATTATGGTCAACCCTAGAGGGAAGAGGAAGAGTCATTCTCCTTCTTAACTCAAAGTATTTATACCCCCTTAAGTAATCCTAGATCGTATTTGGTTATATACCAACTTGTATCCTAGTATTTTTTTTTTTTACTATTGTTGAGGGATTTAATTTATAATTTTTCACCCAAACATTTGGTACAAATATTTATCACCATTAGTTTCCAAACCAGAAACTTTGTAAGGTGGAGTTCTTGGTAGCCAATTTTATTGGCACCACTAGTTTTCAAACTAGGAAACTAGTCATTTTCATTTATCCCTCAATGTTTTTGTACCGTTTTATAGTTGAATATTTAGCATTTTCAAGCTAACTTCGGGTATAAATATTTTATCATTTATTTTTATTTATTCAATAACCACAAATATGTTTATTTTAATCTGTATAACAAAATCTCTATGCATCAAAATTTTCATCATGTTTCTTGGTTATCCTCATTATAATAGTTATAATAAGCCAAGGTTTCATATCAAGGTAGTGAGATAGAAGAGCTTCTTATATTGCCACCTTTTAAAGTTCACAACATTGAACTTCTCGAAGTTTTCCACCATGCATCACAAGAAGTGATGGTGAAATTATTCATACTTAAATAATGTTCATAGTTTTCTACCATGTACCATAAAATATAATGGTGAAATCCTCTCTGCCAAAACAATATTTAATTTTACCAAAGTAGTATTTTCAAACTAAAAACCAAGGATTAACCATGATGGTTTCCCCCTTATTCCTCTTTATATGAGAATATAATATGCTTTAGTCATTTAATTATAACAAAATAATAAAATTCATCTAGCAAATAAGATCTGACATGAGATTGTTCTATGAAAGAGGGCTCCACCCATAGTGCGTAACAATCAAGTAAAGACGATTAAAGTTATGATTAATATAATTACAGAGAAGCAAATGCAGCCAGAGATTGGCTAGCAACTTTTGGGTTAATATATCTTTTATTATATTATGATCTAATTGGGTTAGTTTTTTCTTAATTAATTTAATATTGCTCGAGCTTTAATCCCTCATTTACACAAAAAATTTTACTTATAACCAGGCAGCCATATATACATAACATGAAAACAGCTGGATATTTTTACCGACACAAAAAATCCAAAGCAACTCAATTTTATTTTATTTTTTTTATGAGCCAAAGTATTTGAAAACAGCTGGATCTTGGAAAGCCTCAACAATCTTAAGAATCTGAAAACGTGCTAATATAAGATTCAACTGCATGCCTTGAGATGATGACCTAATTGAATAATATTAAAGCAATCCTCAAGGGAAAACTTTGTCAATTCTTTTAGAATGATGTGAAGAATATTTGGTTGTTTTCTTCTGTTGGGGTGAGATGTTGCCGGAAAAATGTAACTAATTATAGATAGGAAGGAACAATTAAAATGGATAAGAGAAATAATTTTCTAAATAAAAAACCAGGTTAATTTGTCCCAATTATAATTGAATAAGTTTTTAATATATGCCTGTAGTTTTAATTGTATATATTATATCTTTATGAAGTATTATTCAATTTCTAATTTATGATTTTATCAAAAAAATTATTCAAATTAATAAATTTGTATTTTTCATTTCAAAATTTCCCTAGAGTTATTCAATGATATAATAGTATAATTGCTCAACTATATCCTTTTATAGTACAAGAGCATTTTTTAAATGAAGGACCTAATTATGTCAATTTAAATTAAAAAAAAAACTTGATACAAGAATATATTGAAAAAATAAAATATTGTACAAGAATATGCTAATCACAATTAAAAACAATTACAGTTATAGACATATTGAAAACTTATCCAATTATATAAGCACAAATTAAGTTATTTATGATTAAAAAAACATTAATTTACATATAATAGCATTATATGTAAGGATGTATTTTAAGATATCATATTTTGTTTTATTTAAAAATGCAAACATGTTGTTTAGTAGGAGTTCAAGTCAATTTCTAATATGAAAAAAAGAAATAATTACATTATAAATATATTTTCATCTATCATGGTTTTTTTTAACTTATAAACAAAAACAAATGTTGTTTATACTTTATAAAATAAATTAAAAATATATGAATTGATAAATAAAAAAAGAGTTGTTAATACTAATAAAATATTAAAATGGAAAGTTAATACTCATAGTAGAAATTAAAACTAAATGCACATACTAATATTTTACACTGACTATTCTTTTCATTTTAAATATGTTTTATTTTATCTTAGCTGCTAAATATTTTTTCTAATAACAAATGATTTTTATTTTTATAAGAACTTCATACAAATATAGGTAACTTATATAAAATATAAAAAAAACAAATTCGATATAAATCAAACTAATATCTTTGAAGTATCATTCAACTAAACAATTATAAAAAGATCAATCATTATTTAAAAAAATAATTCAATTTGTTTAATAAATAAAAGAGAGAGCATAAATAAATATTTAAATAGAAAAAATTAATGAAAACAGGTTAAAAAAATAAAAGTCATGCAAGAGGCTCACACACCTTGCCTTAATCAATAACTCAAGAATGACTTGGCGATGTATCCCAGGCTACCCCTATATATATTGACTATTAAGAATTTAGCTAAATTTCTTTTATATTTTTTTGTTCTTACAACATTCATATATAACAACTATATCACTTATCAAATAATCACAAATCATGGCAGCCTTAAGCATGCCCACACCATCAACACAATAATCTTTTTATTTCTATACCATCTAGTCCACAATATATGATAACATAAATACAATTATAATGATAGATTCTAAATAAATAAAATCAAGAAGTAATACTAAGAAAACTTAAAACAAAGTCTAAGTAATAATACTTTTACATCTTTACAATCCAAAAAGTAAGTTAATATGATAATATGATAACATTTATGTTTATTACAAGCCAAGAAAAGGATTTACTTCATATTGATCAACATTACAATTAAAGATTTACTAAAACAAGTATATGCTAATAATTCTAAAGAAAGAATAAAAAAGGTTCGACTGTGTGAGATGATCCTGCATATTACGTTATTTTTAAAATGTTAAAAAATAAAATTCTTATTTATCTTAGTAAAAACATTTAATGCTATTTTGTTTCTCTATGATTTCCAAACAACTCCTTTCATATCCATTTGTTTTATAATATAATGAAATTACATCGTTATATTTCTCTTTTTCCTTTCAATAAATTCTCATCCACATCTCTAATAGTGGAATTAAGCATATTTTTTTCATTTCAGCAATATGTTCATTTTATATAATTCAAATTCTTTCCCATCTTCTTGCATAATGCAAGTCCACATTTCCTCAATCTCATACACAATAAAAGATCGATATTTACTTCTACACCTTACCTGCTAGCAAGTTGGCATCAACCTCCGTTTCATTGGTAAGGTGGCATTAACCTTTACTCATGAGCAGACTGACATCAACCTCCATCTCAATGGCTGACTGGCATGAGCTTCCATATCTAATGGCAGGTTGACATCAACTTCCATACATAATGGCACGTTGGCGTTTCTCAAAACTCATCACCTCTGCATTTGAAGATCACTTATTTTCTTTAAATTGTATCACTCAACATTACAATTTCAGGATGAAAACTAGAAAAAGAATTACATTTATAAAAATTTTAAACTTCAAAAGTAGGGGTTAAAGGCTCCTACTTACTCCTTTTATATGTACAACTCCTCTCATTGGGAGTCCCACTCCTAAAGCTTCTCCTGCATCAATAAAATATCATCCATTAACAAACCACTTTATTTATCAATTTTAGGAACCTATATTTTAGTTATGTCTAGATTCTTAACTATCTTTATTTTCTTATACTCAATCCTAGGTATAATTTTATGTCTCAAGCTTTACGCTCGTATTCAAGATTCGCATTCAAAATACACCAAGTTTCCTCTAACATTATTTTCCTCTAACATTATTAGTTATATTTGCTTATATTTAATACTCATTGGCACTTCAAAGCTTCTGAAAACTCTAATCTCTTTAATTTCAAAACATCCTTAAAGTTTACTTAATTCATTTACTTGCTACTTTTATATTTTAGTTTTAACCACATTTTAATTTGATCATTCAAACCACATTCATACATTAATTTCAACACCATTTAAATCAAAGCTTTCGAACTATTTCTCCTCCTCCCTTAATATAAATTTTGGCCAATGTAAGGTTATACAAGTCATGAAAATTCCATATCAATTAAGTCAACTACATAAACATAAATCATTTATATAATAAATCCTTCTCAGTCTAATCATTCAAAGTGCACTAACATCCAACTATAACTAAACAAGTTCACTTAAATTATTCTCAATACCATCATTAATGCATCGAACATACTAGACACACACAATTACACAAGCATTTATATGGTCTTCCCTTTCACTATCTTCCTCTAAAATGGCCAGCCCTAGTCCCTCAAAGAACACTAAATTTTTTCTTTAATTATCCATTCTTTTGTATCATTTATAACCTATTTCATCACAATTATATCAAACTACAACAATTCCTTATTTTCCCCAAATTATCTTCTAAGAACCCTAATTCAAAAAATCAAGAATTATGCATTAAATTTGTTTCTTTTCTTTCAAACTTGTTTAAATGAGTTTAAAACTCCTTATTAGACAATAAAATGAGCTTTGAATACTAACAAGTCAAACTACAACAATTCCACACTTTCCCTAAATTGTCTTCTAAAAACCCTAAATCAAAAAATCAAATAAATATACATTAAATTTATTTCTTTTCATTCAAACTTGTTTAAATAAGTTTAAAACTCCTTACTAGACAATAAAATGAGCTTGGAATACTAACAACCCCCCCTCCACGTCTAACTCTTTTCCTCTCTTGGCCTTGACTTCCCCTTTTTTTCACTTGATTTTTCTCTTAACTCTGTTCTTAAATGGTTTGCATGGTTTAAAACACTCTTTAAGTTCTTTATCTTGCTCCAATATTTGTTTCTCTCTCTAAATTATCTAAGTGTAGAAGCTCATAATGTTTTTCTCTCTTTTCCTTCTTTATTTTTCTATTTTGCCATGAGTTAAAAGAAGAAGAAGTTTGGAATTTTCCAGCTCACCCATGTATTTACAAAAATGTTATTAATAATTTATATGTTATTTAATTGTTTGACTGTTGATTTTTTCGTATGACCTTCTTAAACTCTGATTGCTTGAACATTTTAATCTAAGATATGATCATATGTTAGGAGATTACCTGTAAAGTTTTAACTCTATCCGACATTTAGATCAAACGTTATACTTGATAGTGCAAAACTAGTTAAGAAGTGATTTTTCATCAAATTTTAAATTTTTCTTATGCCCTCTTTATATAAACCATATTAGATATCCCACTAAGTTCTCGAAACTATTTTATTATGCTAAAAACTATTTATTTTACCTTTCTATCATTTTAGTTCTTTTACGAACTTATTATTGTTTTACAGTAGTATTATAAATCACTAATCGGGTTTAGCCCAATGGTGTTACATGCCATTCTTAACTCTTTTTACTTAATTTAAATTATTTTATATTCATTTGTAAGCATATATTTTTCCAGTGGTTTACACTACATGTCACTTGTAGTGGTGGGTGACTTGTTGCTGACTAATCATTTTTTCGATCACTTTTGGTTATCAAAAAAATTAGGGTCCATATTTTTCTCTAAAAACCTAATTTTTAACTTGTTTTTACTCGAAAACACCTTCAAAATACCATATAAATCTCAAAACATTATTTAACAAATTTGAAACACTCCAAAATCACTCTAAAAAAATAAAAATCAACCAAGTCCCAATAAATCAAACAGAACCTGAACTCCTCCTAGGTTAGAGAAAAAAATCATCTTCATTAAACTTCTCTTGAGAAGAGAAACTTATTGGCAGATCTTTATTTTTTGTTGCCAGAATATGACCAACCAATAATTTTCTTTTTTTTTTTTAAATCTAGGGACTAAAAAATAAATAAAATATTTTTTTAAACCAAAATAAAAATTCTAAAAACTTTAAAATTGATCGGTATTTTTTAAAAAAATTTATATTATGGTCTTCTTTCTTTTAATTTTGTCATTTTCCTATAATTTAAAATTTCATCTTATAAAATTAGGTAAAAAAATGAAATTTAAAAAAATTATGAGAATAAAATATATAAAATAATAATAAAAAAATTGCTTTACAGTTGATATAAACAATCTAAGTATTAAAAAAACAAAAATTCTTCTCGTTTGTGTCATAAATCCAATCATTAGGTAGTAGCTGTAGTAGGTCAGAGATACTTTTTCTTTTCTTTGCAACGCTTGTGATAAATTAAAATAATGTAATATTTATTTCTTAAATCTTATGTTTGGACCCAAGTAAGAAGCATCCGTCGGGAAGTTGAATGAGTCTCATATATTATCCTACAATATCAATATCTTAATTAGATTAATGAAAAACTAGTAAGGTTAGTGAACAACATCATCATTCTTTTGTCTATAATCAATTGCAAAATGAACGATTACACAATGCTTGATATCATTCTATATTCAAAAACATTTTAAAAAAATTTAATTTAAGTAAAAATAATTAATTTTAATCGGCTTCTATTTAGATTGTAATTTCAATCAAGAGCTTCAACTCTTCAAGCCTTACTTTATTTGTGTGTGGAATGTTCAATGGTTAGCAAATCCACTACAGCTAAACAAGTTAACTATGTAACTCATTGATTTGAGTTGGGTTTATTTTCGAACCAAGTATGAAGTTGACTTAATTAAATCCAAATAAAAATCTATTAAATCCACTCATACAATTTCTTTTTTTTTGTTTAAAATGATATTATTTAAGTTTTATTTTAGTTTTTTATCTAAACTATGTCGTTTTATTAAAAAATAAAATAATATCATTATAGAATATATTTAAGTTGACCTGTTAATCTATTGTTTGACCAAATCAATTTATGATTTAAGTCTTAAGCTGAGTCTACTAATTATGATTTAATGAACTCTTATTGTTTATTTAGGTGGTGTATGACTTGAGAGTTTAAATTTTACCCTTATATAATCTAAACGCATTTGGTATTTAATATCTTTCTAATAATATTACCTTCGAAGCTCTTTCTTTTTTTAATTAAATAAATATATTAAATTAATTTTTAATTATTTCTAATCAGTTATTACTAATAATTTAATTATTTTCTCTCTTTTCATTAATATTAAACTCTTTAATTCATGAATACACCTAATATCTTTTTAAAACTAACTTTTACACCCTTAAAAATTGCTCTTGTAATAATTATTCCTATAACAGCCAATCCTCATTTTTTTCCATCTCATACCAAACATCATCAATGTTTTTTCCCCATATATATAAAGCATACATACTATCTTATAAATGCATGTAAAAGCTTATATAACTGAACATGTATTCTCTTGCTTTTATAACTGATAACTTATAAATACATCATGGTTAAACACGCATGCTTTGCGACTAACCTTTCTATTGATATTATAAACTAACTCTATTTATTTTTATGAAAAAATATAAAAATAATTTTAATTTTTTTATTTACTTGAAATTAATATATTTTTAGTGTTTTCAAATCGTTTTGATATACTAATGTCAAAAAATAATATTATTTTAACATATTTTTTTTAAAAAAACTACTTTTAAAAAAATTATTACCATACTCCCAAACATCATTAAAATAAAATAATTTACAATTAGTCATGTTTTGTGATAAGTTGAAACTAGATTTTTGTTAACCTATTTTGATACAAGCCGAGCTTAGGCTCAGACATCGTGCTTGAATTTGCTTTCTGTTAACCTATTTTGATATTGGATTTGAGTTTGTTATAATAGTAAATGGGTAACCCACGCTATGTTGCGACCTAGATTAAATTTTTTCTAATGTAAAAAAAAAAGCTCAGTCGATGGATAATAATCCTAGTCAACCCTGGCTAACTTAACAAACCTATCATCCGCAATACGAAATC
>Ga0325403_1000206_pt1 | contig 35823 bp, 12 predicted proteins | sample PopdelMetagenome_19_FD_205665 | JGI IMG/M metagenome (GOLD analysis project Ga0325403, IMG submission 205665) | Populus deltoides microbial communities from Bellville, Georgia, United States - Xylem-PdKOR-R4 | ecosystem: Host-associated > Plants > Phyllosphere > Stem > Wood/Secondary xylem... | reverse complement strand
GAGAGAAATATAAGAATAAGATTTTATTTATTTCTAAACAATCAAAGGAATCAGCTTGCGTTCATCCCACTAATTATAATTATTATATTAATCCATTTCTTTTAAGAAGTTGTTTTCAGCACAGCTGATGTGCTTCGTTTGGACCATGTAATATAATAAAGGTACATTTTGACCTTTGACCTAGAACAGAAACTTGATTTGGATTTTCTTAGACATGTGCAGCACAAACACTGGGACTGACCTGAGCTAGATAAAGGTTAAATTTTATTTTCTCAAGGTTTTTGTTATATAGTTTTAATAATTGGAGTTGTAGAGCCCATTTATTTTTGTATTTTAAAAAAAATTAAAATTCTTCCTATTTTTTTGTTTCAAATTAATTTTTATATATTTTTAAATTATTGTAATATGTCAACATCAAAAATAATTTATTAAAACAATATCATTTTAATAAATTTTTAAACTAAAAACATTTTAAAAAATAATCCACCCTCATTAAAGAATTGATTTTGGAATGGTGCGGTGATTTGTTAGCCAGGAAAGTGTCCAATAAATAAATGTGTGTGACACATGTTTCAAGGTGGATTCAACACTACCTTAGCCCTTTTTTGCGAGGTTAAATTTCATAGCCATGAATGGCTAGATTGTTGTTATTTGGGCTACTTGATGGGCTTATCTTGGGCCTGTATGGGCTGCGTATTTGAAGCTTCGAGTATAGTCCCAAGATTACATTAGCTGTATCTGCAGCCCAACTTTCTCTTGCAAAACGTTGGACAAATAGAGGTCTAATATATCTAAATATGTAAACAATCTTGAAGGAGTTTTGATGCTCTGTTTGATTAATCAGTGAATGATAAAAAATAAAAATAATAAAATATTTTTTATTATAAAGACAGAGTCATAAAAATACAAAGGATAGAGAGATATTATTCCACAACAATAGTGAAATGCCATATAAAAATTAATTTGTTTGTTTAATACTTTTTTATTATTGCGTTGCATAATATTTTTTAAAAGTATTTTTTATTTAAAAATATATTAAAATAATTTTTATTTTTATTTTTAATACTAAAATCATTTAAAAATAATAATAACTTGATATTTTTTCCAAATAAAACATAATTTTAAAATGCAAAAAATTAAATAAAATTCACAGGTACTTTAGAAGGTACAATCAAGTATGTGGTATGGCGATTCATGATGTACCATTGGCCAGCCAATTTGTGAATAAGTTACATTGGCTGACACAATTTACAACTTTGCTGTCAATTTCACTCCCAACAACCTAGAGAGGCACTCGCCAACAACAATGACACCTTTATATATTTAAATTTGCCCTTATATTAAGAAATAATAGTGGATTATCTTTCCTTTTCGTAATGGATCGGTCCATCTTGGATAATTTACTGACTTTAGAAATAAAATCCCCTACTCACGATAGTTTGAGAGGGTTTTTTTTTTTTTTAATCTCTAATGAAATTCTTAGTTACAGTAATTTCCTCTTAAAATCCTATCTAAGTTGGAGATATTATGATTTGATACTTCTACATGTGAATGTTATTAACATTTGATATGTTTAAATAGTCGGAAAATGAATTGCTTCAAATTACAAATTTAGTCATTAGTCTTCTTAATTTGACAAGGAGCAACTAAACTTTTTTTATTTATTTAATAATTTTTATTTGATTGGGTTAATTGATAATAATGTGACTTCTTTTTATGATTCTAATTTATGTTATTCTGTGATGATGTTGTGAAATATACTATGCTTGCAAGTGAAGTTTTTTGATGTTTGGACAATGAGTAATCTATGTTCATGTTAATGTTTCATTTTATAGAACTTTCAAGGTGGATGACTAGTGATTTAAAGTCTAACACCTGTAAAATAATCTATTTTGATAGGGTTTAGGAACCCTCAAACAATAAAATCAGTAATTTTCAAGAGAAATTGCAAAAGATAAAAAAATAAACTTTAAATTTTAAGAACAAAAGTGTTTATTCTTGTTTTAATATAATAAATGCTTTGAGATTAAAAAGTATTAATATCTAGAGAATAAAAATTATCAACCACTTTACATGGGTGGTTCAAAATGTATTTATAGCCCCTAAACCTTATTGTTTTACTGAAATTGGGGGGGCTGAAGAGTTATTTTCTCATAATAGCATTAATGAGAAATAAATATCTCTTACATAATATTATTAAGGTGGAAATAAGGTAGGTCATAGGAATATTTTTTATATACTAATTGATGAAGGAAGACGGATAAATATCTTTTACATAATATTAATAGGGTGAAAATAAGATAGGTCATAGGGAGAATTTTTATATATATTAGGTGTAGGGAGACAAATAAATATATCTTATACAATATTAATGAGAGATAAATATCTTTTACACAATATTAATGAGATGAAAATAAGGTAAGTTATTGGAAGATTTTTTATAAACCTATGGATGTAAAGAGACAAATATCTCTAACATTAATATTTTATATTAAAAGTTATAAAGATAAATAAACGGAGCCTTATGAGTTATGGCTCAACATGGGGCTTACAATGATCTATAGATCTTTAGTCCTTCACACTTAGCACTTTGCCAAGCTCATGGTCAATGAGTATGGCAATGAGCTAAATTTATGCCTGGTTGGGCTCGGTGCTTAGCCAAGCCGAGAAGTTATGAGTCTGGCAATTCACTAGACTCATGTCTAACTAGGCTCAGCACGCAATTAAGTCTAGAGACGATGATTTTGATAGTTCTCTATATCCATGCCTAATAGGGCTCGACGAGCAGCCAAGACCAAGGGTGTTGGGTTTGGCAGCTTGTCAGATCCATATTTACTTGGGCTTGTCACGATGCTAAGCGTACTGGCGGTGAGTCTAGTAGCTTGCTAGACCCATGTCCGCTTGGGCTTAACAAGTGATTAAACCTAAAGAAATTGAGTCTGACTGCTTGCCAAACCTACATTTACATGTTCATTTGAAATCAACACATAGTTGAACCTAAGGACGTTGAGTTTAACAACTCGCTAAATCCATGTTTGCTCAGGCTCAACACGTAGTTGAATCATAAGGACGTTGGGTCTTATAGCTTGCCAAACCTATATCCGTTTGGGGCCGATACATAAATGAATCCAAGAACATTGGGTATGACAGCTCATCAGACCTATGTCCACTTGGGCTCGTCTCATAGCCACGCCTAAGAGCGAGCTAGACCTATGCCATCTGGACCTGATATTCTTCTAAGCCTAGAGATATTAGATATGGATGCAAGCTCATCCACCTATTATTAAATTATTACCTTACCTTAAAACCTTCTAAAAACACATTTAGACTCAAAATTAATTTTTTAAAATATATTCATCCATCATTGTGGTTTTAATGTGTTTGAAGAGTTCATTAGTTGATTTATGTATGATAATATAGTTAAAATGACAAGTTTGATTTTACCAGAATTGAAGTGAGTTTACTTAAATTTTTTCCCTCAAATTATCATAGATTTATTTTCAAATATACATTTTTTTTCAAATAGTATCATAGATCTATTATTAGAAAAACTTATTTAAATTTTTTCTCTAATTTTATCCTTAAAAACATTTTAGATTACTTTTAAAGAGAAGTGTGAGTATTCCTAAATTCTCATTTATTATAATAAATATAAACTTATTTTTTTTTATAATATAGATTTCTCTTTCTTTCTACTTGGACTCATAAAGTTTCTTTTAATTTTATAATACAAAATAGATGACATGTTTTTTTAATTAATTTAAAATATTTAGATTTTGTTTACATGAAAAATAACATCTTTTAAATTATAAATTATGGTTCAAAATTAAAATTATTGTTTTGACTAATTTTTATTTAAATTGTAATTTAAAATGCAATATATGTAGTAAACAAACTTGTTTTCAATAATTTTAGCGATTGATTTTCCCCTAAGGTGGTTGAGAAAGAACCAATAGGTACAAATCTTTGATTCTAACAAGGCACCTCTAATCTAATCTTTAACTTGTAAAACGCAAGAGCCTGTCCTCCTGGCTACATCTCACTCTTGTCTGAGTTCACTTTCAGACAAGGAAAAATCACACCCACAGTTGACAACATAGTCCCTTGCTTTCCTTCTAACCAAAGCTTTACACTTCCACACAAACACTCCATCCTCTCTTCCTCTCCATTCAAGTTCATAACTTTATGCTGAATTCCCATTAGATCTCACCAAGTTTCACTGCTTTCTTTCTCTCTATTTCATTTCAAGTAAGTAAAACCTTATTTAGAGCTTTCCTTTTGGCTTTCTTTTCCTATTTTTCCATTTACTTGATTCAGTACTTAGTTCAAAAAGGATTGGATTTTGAACCAAACCCATTATTGGATCTGGTTTAAGAAAACTTGGGTTGGTTTTATTTTCCTGTTTGAGTTCAAGATCTGAGTAAATTTTGGATTTGAGTTTTTAAGGTTAGAGAAAACCCATGAAAGAAACTAATCCTGGAGCTGATCCTATAGGGCAGAACCTGATAAAGCTGATAAGTAATGTATGTTTCTCAGTTTTTGTGTTCTCAGTTTTGATATTTACTGTTATTGCAATCACTTACCAACCACCAGATCCATGGCTGGAATCCGCTCCGGCTTTAACAAAACTCTTTACACAAACTGAGAATGCTACTTTTAAAATTGATGATACTGTTGCCAAAACTGGCGAGGATTTGCAAACTGAGATTGCCCGTGCAGTTTCTCCTACCGCGGATATTAAACCAATTACCGAGGAGGTGATTGAGAAAGAGGAGGTGGAAGTGAGCAATATGACCCTCAAATCATCTGGTTGTGAGGATTTGGAGGTAGTCAATTGTTCAGACCCGAGGGTTTTGATTACAGTTGAGAAGTTCAATTTGAGGCTGTTTAAGTCAATTGTGTTTTTGGATTATCAAACTCCTGTTAATGGATCGAAGCAGGACGAGTGTGATGTGTCATGGAGGTTTAGGAATAAGAAGGAGAAGTCGTGGAGGAAATATAGGGACTTTAGGAGGTTTAAGTTTGCAATTGGAGAGAATTGTTCTTACAAAATTGTGCATGCCGGTGGTTGGCATTCTGGTATTAATGCCAGGAGGATGAGGACAAGAGTTAATTCCACTAGGAGTGGTGGAAATAATCCGAGAGCTGCACCATTGGTTCGGGATGATGAGATTAATGACACAATCCCAAGCTTGGGATCGGAAACGAACTTTAGAAAAGGGAAGTACTTGTATTATTCAAGAGGAGGGGATTATTGTAAGGGAATGAATCATTACATGTGGAGTTTCTTGTGTGGGTTGGGGGAGGCTATGTATTTGAACAGGACATTTGTCATGGACTTGAGTATATGCTTGGCAGGTAATTATAATCTGGATGGGAAGGATCAGGAGGGGAAGGATTTTAGGTTTTATTTTGATTTTGAGCATCTTAAGGAGGAGGCGTCAATTGTTGAAGAGGGTGAATTTTTGAGAGGTTGGAAGAAATGGGATCGCTCCCATAAGAAGAAAGTTCCAGTGAAGAAGGTCGTGACCCATAAGATGACACCCATGCAACTAAGGAAAGACAAGAGCACAGTCATATGGAGGCAGTTTGATGGTCAGGAGCCAGAAAACTATTGGTATAGGGTGTGTGAAGGGCAAGCTGCAAAGTACATTCAGAGGCCATGGCATGCGCTTTGGAAATCAAAGAGATTGATGAATATAGTTACAGACATCAGTGGGAGAATGGACTGGGATTTTGATGCGGTTCATGTGATTCGTGGGGAGAAAGCGCAGAATAAAGTGCTCTGGCCACATTTGGATGCTGATACATCACCTGATGCACTCGTTGCAAAGCTTCAAGGGATGATTCAGCCTTGGAGGAATCTGTATATAGCAACCAATGAACCATTCTACAATTACTTCGATAAACTGAGGTCTCACTTCAAGGTCCATTTACTTGATGATTACAAGGAATTATGGGGAAATACAAGTGATTGGTACAATGAGACAATGCTTTTGAACAGTGGTCGTCCTGTTGAGTTTGATGGATACATGAGAGTTGCTGTGGATACCGAGGTTCTTTACAGAGGAAAGACTCGTGTGGAGACATTTTATAATTTAACCAGTGACTGCAAGGATGGAATCAATACATGCTGATGAGGTTGGATGCTACTTTTTTCTTTTCCGAAAAATTGATTCGTGTCACTTGTATTCTTGATTCACTTACAGAATGATACAAATTCAGCTCCTTTTATTTTTATTTTTCCATTTGGTTCTTTTATTCTATTGGCCATTGGCATTTCCTGTTTGATCATGACAACCCTATATCTGTAAAATATAAGTTCAATTTTTGTGGCGTTCATTTGCTCTGTGCTCGTTTCTCAAAGTGAATGAATGTCCTCTTCATCCCATCATACTTATGAAGTGTTGCTGTATGTGCATCCGTGTTCAATTTATTATCCCTTAATTAGCTTCTGAAGAAATGAACAAATGTTGATTTTTTTTTTGGATAAATTTGATGATGATTTTGAAGTAAAATGCATTGGATCTCTTATAAATGGTTGATGAAAGGTCGAGGGAGAGCTCCTTTAGGTTTTCCTTAATTCCTCTGAAATCGGGTTGCATGTTGTACCTCCCACTGCTCAAAGAAGATCTGAAACAGGAGAGACCAGCTTTTAAGCTAATCTGAAACAGAATTGGAGCGAAAATCTTATCCTTTTTTCTTATTGTGAGCTTCACGAGGCTTTCCTGCTCCTGCTCCTGTATGCAGTGTTGACTATGACCATTTCAGCAGTAGAAGGTAGCTCCTGCTCCTGCATGCAGTGTTGACTATGTACCATTCCAGCAGTAGAAGGTAGCTCCTGCTCCTGCTCCTGCTCATGAAAATTAAAGGAAATTTTGAGATGATTTGCATAAGAGATTATTGAGATGCTTATGGCCATAAGCCGACTTTCATTTGTGTGGTTTTATCAGTGGTAGAATTAAGAGTGGTTTTTTACATCAGTATGCTTTAGTCAGTTGATATTTTGTTGCTTTTGCCATGCAATCAACTCTGTTTTGAGAATTCAGGCATGGTTCTGAGTGCCAGAATCATCACCAAGGGTCCTTCAATTTGATATTTTTACGACTGATTTCCAAGTCATTTTGATGTGTGCTTTCAATAGGGGCTTTTCTTTGCCGATGCCTGTTTGCTAAGCATATCCTATGCTTTGCACAAAAGCATATGCAACCATTGATTCATCTGTGGAGTTTAGAAGAAAAACTAACGAAAGCTAGATTGCACTTCGCATCCAAGTTATATGCTCTTTCTGAAGTGAGAAATGGAGCCCACAACCACATCAGGGTTTTCGCTTACACAAATACCAGTGCATCCTATTCAACACAATTTTTATGCATCATGTACTCTACTTTTGGGAGGCTTGCACACGCAATGAAAATAATCAATTGTAAAGATAGCATCACAGGAAAAAAAAAAAAAGAAAAAGAAATATTTTTCCTCTTTGAAGATCATCAGGAGCAGCAAACAACTAAAAATTTGCATTGCACTCTTCTACATTGCAGCTTTGACTTGATGTCACTTGTTCATGGACAGGTATATAATCCTACATAGAACACATGAAACAAGAGTTAAGGCATCAGAACTGACATATACTTTTGAGATGATGAGTGCATGTCAGTACCTCCATTCTCTGGATTAGCTCTCTAGCAGTCCTTGCAGACACGACAATGTTCCTTGCAGAAGGATTAACAAATCCTTCTTCTACACTTTTGTCAAATAATCCAAGCAAGCTATCATAGTACCCATCAACATTTAACAGACCCACCTGCATGTATTTTTCCCCAACCAATTTGAGAACGAGGAAGAGAGAGGTTAAGAATGGATATGAAAGAAATGGCAGACATTCAGCAACATATGGGAAATCCCCTGCTGCTATCCTGCTTTAATCTCATGAATATTCATTGTCTTCCCTTTTCCCTATTTCGTTTCTTGGCAGATATATGTACAAATACATTTGAGTTCCATACATTGCATCTCATATGGATTGCTGTGGCAATGAACAAACACACTGAAAAAGTGAAAACAACAATTTAAAAACCAAAGCTTAAGTTTTAATTATGGGCCTAAAAATGGGTGTCAAGTCTAATTCATGGCCATCCAGCTAACCCCCTCAGTGTTTGGACGGCTGTCAAGGTTACTGCCAATATACATCTATAGCCAGATCGGACTGCTAACCGCAAACTGCTTTCCAATGTCCTTGCCGATTTGATGGTTTTCTAATAGCTTTTGATATTAAAAATGTTTTATATATATATATATATATAACTCTATTTTAAATTGACAATATAATATTTTTTTTTAAATGGCATAATTTGATATCGTGTCACATTTTAAAATGCTCATAATGGAAAACACAATATTTCAAAAAAAAAATTGTTAAAAAAAAGAAAAAAAAAAAGGACCTAAGATATATCAATTCCAATTACGGTATCATTGACATCACAAAGAACGTGTATTAAATTTCGCTTTTTCACTAGAATTGTTTTTACCCATGTTATTGGCCAATATTATTTTCATATAGTGTTAATAAACTAAAATACTCATTAACAATGCTTGATTAGAAGATTCAAAGAGTGATTAAAAATATATATTTTTTAAATTATTATTATCATTATAATCATTATCATCATAACAAAATGCACATTTATAATTAAAAACTGATCAGCTCTCCAGCTACCAAGCTTGACTCTTACTTGAATCCTCCTCTCAGTACTGTACCGATGTTAACATCCCACCCTCTTGCAAGACACGATTGCATTTTCAGTGGCTCCTTTGCATGTTTGTTTTTCTTTTGGAAAGAAGTTATGTCCAATATAGGCAATAGCTCCTCCTCCTCCTCCTCCTCCTTAGAGGGAGGGAGGGATAGTGGAGAATCATAAATCAATTTCGTGACTGATCTTGTTTAAGAGGAATATTAATTCATTTCAATTACACATAATACTATTTGATTATTGTCTTGATATATATATATATATAGTAGAAATAAAATGAACATATTTCTTTTTACGTACCTTTAATTTTAAAATAACATAAATTTAATTTAAAATTATTTTAGAAACATATTTATTCTATCAAATATATTTTTATAAATGTTTTTTCTTTATCCAAAAACACTAGCCAAACCTAATATAGCTGATCAAATCCTAATTATATATCTTGGTATTATAAAGCAAGAATATTAATTTTGATGATTCCGTTTATCGTGTAATTAGTGCTAATATTTAGCTTAATCAAATTTTACAATTCAGCCCTTCACTCCAATCATAATGTCAAAATATATATTATGATGACTCAAAGTGCAATATCATCATTGATTCTTTTTTTAAAAATGTTATCATTAATTGGCCACACTAAGCTAGGTTTTATAATATCATCCAAGATTGTTTACAAAATTTTCTTTTTCCTTCGAAGATTAGGGTGCCAAATTGTTAGCTTAATTATTTAATTCCGAGTATAGATGTTTTGAGAAAATCACAAAATATTTACAAGTTTTACGTGGATTTTCTATATATGTAGCAAGAAGGAAAATCATATGGAGATCAAAAGAAACGCAAATTAATAACTCACTGGCTTGTTATGGATTCCAAGCTGAGACCAAGTTATCATCTCAAGCAACTCCTCGAAGGTTCCATACCCTCCTTCATTAACAGAGAATAAAAGGGAGCAATCAATTAATAGCCAACAATATATCTTGTTGAGGGATATATATATGTTCTTGTCTTTTCAACATTAAAAGTAATGCTTGAAGGCTTGTGAAAATGTGATCGTGTAAATACCAGGAAGAGCAATGAAAGCATCTGCTCTCCGAGCCATCTCTGCCTTCCTTTCATGCATATCGGATACAATTAATACTTCCCCAACAGTTTCACCTGAAATCTGAGAAGAAATCATTCATGCATGTGCATGAGAGGAGAGGGTGATGTGAGAGGAGATGAAGCCTCACATACCTCAATTGGTACAAGAGCTGTTGGTATAATTCTATCCAAAAAGAAACAAAAAACTGAAGTGAATTAAGAGTATAATGACTACATGATGATATTCATGTATGTAGACACACAAAGATTAGCATAATAGAACAAAAAGAAAAAAGATTTCTTACCCTAAAACATGACTCCCGCCATCATAAACTGTTTGAGAAACAAGCCCCATCAATCCAACACTCCCTCCTCCATACACTAAATCCATCTTCCTCTCAACCTGAGAATTCCCTTCCTCATAAAAAAAAACCCTCCAAATTCTGATCAAAAGTTGAAAGAAAGAGAGTGAGGATTAGTATACTAACCAGTTGTCTTCCAAGATCAAGGGCTGCATCACTGAATATCTTTTTATTCCCTGACTTACTTCCACAAAAGACACAAACCCTTGTGAACTTTCCCATGATTAGCTTCTCTATTCACTTCCAAAGAATACTAGAATTGATCACACTATACAGAACTCCTCTAACTAACAAGTCTACACATTTTTGTGTATTATATATGTAGTCTAAAGAAGTGCTTAAAAAATCAAGAGTAAATTATTGTTTAGACCTTAGGTTTTCATCACAGTTGTAACTTAGTCCTTCATATTTGAAAACCTAAACGTAAGTAGTCTTTCAACTCTCATTGACCATTTTTTTTTTATTTAATACACCTGTTTGGGATTTTTCTTAATCCTATGTCCGATGCACCATTTAACAATTTAAGCTCTTGGAGAAGAATCAATATGGTAGGGTTTTAAGAGAATGGTCAACAAGAGTCAAGGGACTAATTTATAGATTTTTAAACATAAAAGACCGAGTTATAGCAACATTCAAAACCCAGGAACTAAGAGTAATTCACTAATCAATGAGCTATTTTTTGTACAGGATTAATAGGCCAATTAATATTCACACGTGAGCCATGATTGATGCTTCATGCCCCACACGATGAACAATAATGCAAGTGTGTTTGAGTCAAAGCTGATTCCAGCTTTCTTTCTAATCTTTTGTTTTGTATATCCGGTGGGTGCACCAATAATATATACTGTTCATTTTTTAAAATTATAGAGATTTTCATCCTACTTTAGATTGAAAAATCCCATTTGGGTTTATGTTTGGTGGATAGTTTGTATCACAGAAACAAAGTCATACCGTATTTCCCTGTTTCGAGATAGAAAATATAAAAATAGTAAAAAGAAGTTTGGTTTTTAAAGGATAAAAATAATCTTTAAAACTATTTCAAAGATAATTTTATTTTATATATTTATTTTTATCCTTTCAATTAAATTATGTTTCTATCATATATATATATATATATATATATATATATATTTATCCTTTTTATTTTAAGATATTAATCAAACATGATTGTAAAGCCCTATTGTGCTGGTTGAACATTGAAAATTTAACATCAACTTTTACTAGGGTATGTATAATTTCTTGTCTTTACCATCCATGCATGTTTTTTCCAAGGTTTCTTCTTGAGGAGGGATCAACTTGGAATCATTGAGAAATTCATGGAAAGTATGGTTAAAGTAATTATAACCTTGTATCCCTAATTTCTTGTCTTTTCAAACTTTATCAAGAATGTAATCAAAATTATGCAAGCTATACTTCATCATTATTTATGGATGTTTTGATGTTGACACGGGTACTTCACAATATCTTCACTGATCGGTGACAATGAAAGCTTTGCTATAAAGATTTACTAAGGAGTAGAAATTTCAGTGTTGAAGAACCGCTAGCAAATGGAAGGAGGCTGCGCGGCATTTGACTCTGAGGAGGTTATTTCATGTAATAATAATTTATTGATTTAATTAATTCAAGCTTTCTATTTCCTTTCTTATAAGAATTTTTTTTTAAAATGTTGTCTTATCATACAAAAAATTAAATAAAATAAGGTTATGTCAAAAGAAGCAACAAAAATGGCTGTCAACATCCATATCTTTCTTTTATGAAGAGGACTTGGTTTCAATCTTCTTCTCCTTTTCTATTCTATATTTCCTTTGAATTCTTCAATGGCATCGATCGGCCTGCTTAGCCCTTATTTAATGATCATCTATATCATGTTGAACCTTCCTTTGATCTCGAGAACACAATTAATGTACGTAATCACAATTCATTATTTAATAGAAACAATTAAATTACATAATCACAATCATTACTTAATTACTAATATAAAGAATCTCTTCTTAATCTTCTTTTAATGCAATTGAAGTGGAATCTTTTTTTAAAAAAATCTACCAATAAGGATGTTTTTAAATCGATTTTCATGATTACAGATTAATTAAGTGCTTCTCGATCGGATCTTTAATTGGCTGCTTATCACTGATTTGTTCCTCCACAAACACGCACGCACAAGAGATGATATATATAAGAAAATAAATGATTAGAGAAGAGAGTGAGATCCTCTTATGCCAGCAAAATCTCTTGAATATAGCATATGCTATTTGTTGGTGTTCTTGGAAATGGGTTCCATACCTATAGTGAAGCAACGTTAATTGATAAGCAAAAAGATCAGCTTGGTATTAATTAAGAAGGGTCCAAGCGTGCATTAAAGATCATGATGATGCTTTAGTGGCCACAGTAAACCCACCACTGATTTACTGGGAAGATATTGCATGCTCTATATTATGAATATTGCTTGATAATCATGGCAATAGCCACGCTATTGGTGAACTACAAGCTAGCCCTAATATTTTAAGAGTCTATTTCATTAATTTCTTCTTCTAGCTAGGTTTGGTGTTGTTGTTCCTCTATATATATATATATATCTTGAAAAATTAAGGATCCCTAAACATATTATATGTGCTTTTCGGACCTCCTTTCTGCACATATCGTCAACCAATCTTGAACTAGAAGGAAGGCTATTTTCATGCTCAAAACCTTCTTTTCCTTGCGGGTTAATTAATTTGGTGTTAGTTTAGCTGAAGAACATTATGTGTAATTAAAGAGGATGTTAGGGATAATTTTATAAAAGTGTTTTTTTGTTTAGAAATGCATTAAAATAATTTTTTTTATTTTAAAAAATTATTTTTAATATCAGCACATTAAAATGATTTAAATATATATAAAAAATTATTTTATTTTAAAAAAATAATATATTTTAAAAGAACATAATTTATATTGCATTTCCAAACATGTTTTCCGATGTGGTTGTCGCATATGTCGACCATCTATGATTCATATAAGAACTCGTTTTATATATATGAGATAGAACAACATAGGATGTCAACCTAGGCAGTACTGGAACTGTTTGTTACACATTTATAAAGGGATGTAGGCTACCAACAAACGTTAGATTATTGTTTTAAGATTGAAGAGATGTAAATAATTGAAATATATATAAAAAAATGTTTTTTTTATTATCTTTTAAGTGTTTCAAAATGAAAAAAATTATTTTAAAACTGTTTCATAAATAAGTTTATTTTTATATCTATATCTTTTTTCTCTCCAATTAATCTGTATATTGGTTTGCTCTGTTTTATAACACTAACTAGCCCGAAAACTAGTTGATGAACAAATGTAAGGTTATATCATGGTACTCCATTGACTCTTGTTGACTAACATATATTGTCTTGTTAAAACATATTGTTTGCTGTGTTTTTTTGTTTTTTTACAAGCTCCCATTATATTGGTTTTTATCTAATAATTTAAATTTTCAAATATTTACCTTGGAGTTTTAAGAAGAAACAACTATAGTAGGATATGTCAAGCAAGAGTAAAGGGACTATGCTCTATGTGTTTTCAAATACTTAGGACTAAGTTATAATCAGGTTCAAAACCAGGACCAAAATATAATTTACTCAACATAAAGTTACTTAATTACTTTACTCTTACCATTAGGCACGTGATTTTCAGAAAACGCTTTAGAAGAAGTGCATCCAATTTAAGCTTTATTATATAGTAATAATTGGCATCTAATTTGTTTGGTGGTTCGCAATTGTTAACTCAAATAAATTATTATATTATACAATATACTAAAAGTACCTGGTGTTTCTATTACTGTTTATCTAAACACAAAACACTGTAGATTGAAGCAGTGTGATGACGGAGCTACCTTTTCCACAAAGAGTTGGAAAAACTACAGAGAGAGGGTTGAGTTGTCTTTTCACTGGGATACATGTGACATTGAAGGGATGGTTGAGGAGAAAATGGTCAGTTCCAGTTTTGGTGGGGTTTCAGACACTTGGCGCTGGCAAGCCCTAGGTGCCCCCGCGTTAAGTGAAGCTGCAGGCCCCATGCTGTAGACACATGGCGCTAGGGCCAAACCCGCGTGCATGGGTGCAGACTCATACGAGCAGGTCTGAAGACCCACTCAGGATGCCTTAGCCTTGGGTCTGACGTTGGAACCCACTGCTCTTAGGTCCTGCGTCGGGATCCATTTCACTTAGATCCTTTGTAGGACCCAATTCTATTGGGTCTTATATCAGTACTCAAGGTTTTTGGGTCTTGGGTTTATTAATATAATTATTTGTGTTATAAATATTATTATTTTTGTTATAATTTAAAGTATTCATCTCAAAAATATTATAATTTGGGTTCTAAATATTATTATTTTTATTACAATTCAAAGTAATAATATAAAAAATATTATTATTTGTTCTATAAATATTATTATTTTTATTATAATTCTCTTGGGTGCTCCTGACATAGAATCCATTGGCCTTGGATCTTGCGTCAGGACCCTAGTCTCTTGGGTCCTACGTCAAGACCCAAGGTTCTTGGATCCTGAGTTTCTTAATATAATTATTTGTGTTATAAATATTATTATTTTTATTATAATTCAAAGTATTCATCTCAAAAATATAATTATTTGTGTTATAAATATTATTATTTTTCTTATAATTCAAAAAAGGGCTCAGTTCCCCTATTATTGTTTACCTAGACACAAAACATTGTGGATTTGAGCAGTGTAATGACAGAGCTGTCATTGCCATAAAGAGTTGGAAAGACTATATAGGGAGGGTGGAGTTGTCTTTTCACTGTGATGCATATGGCATTGAAGGGATGGTTGGGGAGAAAATAGTCAGCAACAGTTTTGGTGGGGCTGCAGACACTTGACACTAGGGATGGCAAGCCCTGGGCGCTTATGCGCCGAGTGGGGCGGCAAGCCCCGAGCTACAGACACATGGCGCTGGACTGCCTTAGGCACTAGGGCCAAACCCGCAGCCATGGTTGCAGATCTAGGCGAGCGGGTCTGAAGACCCGCTCAGGACGCCTTAGCCTTGGGTCCTGCGTTAGGACCCAATTCTGTTGGGTTCGGGGTCAAAACCCACTGCTCTTAGGTCATGTGGCAGGATCCATTTCGTTTGGGTCCTGTGTTGGGATCCAATTCTATCAGGTATTGGGTTTATTAATATAATTATTTGTGTTATAAATATTATAATTTTTCTTACAATTCAAAGTATTCATCTCAAAAATATAATTAATATAATTATATTTGTGTTATCAATATTATTATTTTTATTATAATTAAAAGTATTAATATGAAAAATAATATTATTTGTGTTGTAAATATTATTATTTTTATTATAATTAATAGTATTAATATTAAAAATAGTATTATTTGTGTTATAAATATTATTGTTTTTATTATATTTCTCTTGGGTCCTGCATCAGGATCCAGATCTCTTAAGTCTTGCGTTAGGACTCAATCATCTTGGGTTATTTGTCAGGATTCAATGTTCTTGGATCTTGGGTTTCTAAATATAATTATTTATATTATAAATATTATTATTTTTGTTATAATTAAAAGTATTCGTATAAAAAATATAATTATTTATGTTATCAATATAATTATTTTTATTATAATTAAAACTATTAATATTAAAAATAGTATTATCTGTGTTATAAATATTATTTTTTTATTATAATTCATAGTATTCATATTATAAATAGTATTATTTGTGCTATAAATATTATTGTTTTTATTATATTTCTCTTGGGTCATCATTAATAAATTTAAAAAAGACTATTATTATTATCAATGAAAAACCATAATTTTTTTAAAGATTAAAATATATAAAAATTTAGACAAATAAGTTAAATATTATTATTAATAATATAATTTTTATAATTGGATTTAACATTGCAACCGGATTTAACACTCTACATCATTATAGACATTTTCAATGCTCTTCGATCTTAAATTTTAATGATATTTAAAATAAAATAAAAAATAAATACACAACTAAACGAGGGACACCTAGCTAGTGTATTCTAAAAGTAAAGAAACTAGCCAATAAAGAAACTAGTCAATTATTTGCCTCAAAACTATTCCTATAATTGATTGTTCTTGAACCAGTTCAAGTAACTTCAATTGTCAAAATCAAACCTCAATGTTGTCGATATATAAGGTAGAAAAAAGGTGGTTTACTTTAAACAAGAATCCACTTCCCTCTTGTTAGCAGATTTGATGTCGGTCATGTGTTCCAGAAAATAAGATGCTGGTTTCTATGTTCTCTAATTTGTCTCTGCTAGGCAATCGCGGCATGTGACTGTTACGGCTCTTTTAACTTCTTGTATACCTTGAACGTGGCATGTGCGCCAATCTTTTTGCTAATTTGTATGATTGCCACTTTGATTGATTAGGGGCATGGAGCCGACAAAGAATTGCTGTTTGGGGCCATCAGAGCCTTAAGATCCAGAGAGTCAAAATGATGAGCATCACCACAGTGTTCTACAGGAACTTTTACAAGAACCAACAACAGGATGTCAAACTCGGGTTGGTGGTTTGGTAAATCGCAGCACGCCATCTTGAATGTCAACCCAACATTTGTATATTTACTTGCGATTCACGGTTAGGAAGATTGGACTCAGGATTTTCAACTTGGACTAGTAATTATAGAACCATAAAAAGAACCCAGAAGATGTCTGCTATCAAACAGTAGAAACACTTGCTATGATGCAATACATGCTACCAATGACTCCACGAGGGGTTCACAAGATGAGGTGTTGAATCCTTCATGCTCATCAACAAATATAATCAAACGGTTATCTTTTCTAGCACAAGGGTAAAAGTATCCACCATTTGTTAAGAAGCTCCATGAGAAACTTACTTTGGATATCAGATGTAGGGCTCTGCCAACATCCAGTAAAAAAGAAAACAAACTTCGTTCTTTGAAAGGAAGATACTTAACATGCCACTAAACAACACCAGACACAGAATGTTTCTCACAGACTCTGGAGTGGCAACTGAGTTGAAGCAAATTTTTCCGAAAGCAGCATTCCTGCAAAAACAGCTAAAGTTAAAGATGGCAAGTTTAAAACTTCGTGACTAACAAAAGAAACCATATCTGTTTACCTCAGCAGACTTTGGAATGATCTGATAAAAGGCCTACCAAATCATGGCTGCCTTTTAATGTGTAGCAAACGCAAAGATATAATTAACAATATAATGCCTTCACAGATCTGTGGGTCTATAACTGAAGCCTGAAGACCAACAACTTCTGCATAACGACCAGAAAACTAAGATACAAAAATTATGATCACCATGAGTTTCCAAGCATTCATCTCACTGTATTTAACTAAAATGGCAGTCCATATAATTTTTGCTCAGACATTTATTCTCGACAAAAAAAAACTGTGTTGCCATGACACCTAAATGTAATGACAGACAAGCATATATAACTAAAATAAGCAGCAAACATTTGCTAAAAATAACAAGGAAAAACCAAAGGATTCATCTACATAACCAAAACATCAAAAAGATAATTACCTCCTATGGAATTGCATTGGAAGAAAGCCTCATCTTTGACTACATCGACACAGGAGTCATATAGCTGAGTAGCCCATGTCTCAAATGTACAAAAGGATTTATCTTCAAATTCGCAAGGTTTTGATGATAGAATCCATAACCAATGAGATCGATTGAATATACTCTAATGTGATTTTGCAAGAAGTGGGATAGTTTTTTTCCAATGGTCAGTGCAAGGAAGAAGTGAGTTGTCAGTCATGACCTATACATATTAAGTTCAAAAGCAAAGAGATTAGAGAAGAAAACTAATACAAAATCATCACCAAGTATATCACGAGACATGCATTATTCTGTTAAATTTCTTTCTTTCCTATGGCAGCCTTTGGATTTCAAGATAATCTTAGAAGCTGATATCTCTATTAAAGCAGAATTGCAAACAATCCTTTTATAATACGAGTTCTGAATCATGGTTTATAGCAGCTCTATTCTGGAATGAAAAGGACTGCAATAGCTAAAATGGAGTTATTTTTCAAGCTCGGACATTTACAGTACACTAGATTTGGCTCCTTGTATGAGAATATGACTCCAGTTTCTCAATCTCGATGGTAGAAGCTCTCTGGCAGTTACTTCATGATAAACACTCTTTTGACCTCAACTTCCCTATTCTATATCTATGCTAAATGTTTACAGACTTACACGGTAAAATAATTTCAGCCTCTATACTTACATCATATGCTAGAGAAACACATTCAAGACCAAACAGAAACATAACTTCAGTTTTATTGCCATTTTGTGTACAAGATTGTATAGAATACTGACACCTATTAGCCTCTGAAAAGGTGTACCAGCCAGCATTAACTGTTACCATAGCAACAATTCCATATAAATGTTCAGTCAACCTGATGAGAAAATTTGAAGTCAGAAACAGAAACCGACAGGAATAGGCTCTCTACTTAAGGAATTCTGAGTTCTGAAGGAGTTATCTAGCTTAGATTAGGATTATTTTTATTAGTGTTGCAATTTTCTTTTAATCAGAATTCTAGTTAGGCTATAATGTAAGGCTATAAATAGCTTTCATCAAGAAAAAAAAAGAAGAAGCAATAAGCAATAAGAAAAATATCAAACACCTTTGAGAAACTTTTCTGAACCTATCTTTCTCTTCTCGAGTTTCCATCATTGATGCTTTCATTGAGAGAACCAAGCATGGCATCCCACATCCAAACTCTGAAGGGGAGGGTTTGATGAGAACCAGCCAGGAGAAGATACGGCAGAAATCAAGAGGAAACAGCAGCAAAGATTCGGCAGCAGGAGGAAGTTTCCAGCAGCAGGTCGGTGCTGGAAGTCCTTGCGGGAGGTGGATTTGTTGCTGGAGTAAGTTGGCAAGAGAAGGCAGTTTCCAAGCAACAACTAGAGAGGAAGAAAGAGGAAGTGTCCTACAAGAAGGAAAGTCAAGAATAAAAAAGCTTTATATGTGGCAGAAACAGCCTTGAAGTCAGCAACTCAACCTGACAGAACTAGGTCTCTGAGTTGAGGAGTTCTAGGTTTTGACTTGAGTTCTGAGTTTTAATTTGTTAAAACTATCTTAAATTATATTTGGATTATTTTATTAGTTATTTTCCAGCAAGTAGAATCCTTCTTAGGCTAGGCTAGGATATAAGACTATATAAATAGCCAAAAGTGTATTGAACATTCAATCAAGAATTAAGCAATAAGAAAATACCAAACACCTTAAGAAACTTTTATGAATATATTATCATGTATGGTCTACATGGTTATTTGAGCTACGAAAAGATTATGCATGGCAATGCCTTGAGATTTTTGCAACCAAGAATAGGAAGACAGAGAGCGAGGTTGAATCCATGCTTCCAAAAGTTCTGGCATAAAATTAGAATACTAAAAACATACAAGACTAGAAAGTTTAAGTCTTGACCTAAATAAAACATAACCGAATCCCATAGCATGCCAAGTTAAAAGCAGAATGAAACTTATGAAACGTATATGCAATAGGCAACGCGAAAATAAATGAAACATGACAATATGGAGAATTTGGTACATTTAATACCTATATCAATTAGTTGTCTGCTAATGAGAAGCAAAATGTCGATGATGCTTACCTGTTTGCTCCAAAACCATGAGCTAAAACTAGAGCAGGGCTACTGTTCCCAGCATTCTGATAGCGAATCGAATGACCCTTCCAATTCCATACTGCAATGATAAGAAAGACAGTCCTTGAGTTCAAGCTAACACCAACAATTACAAAGTTATCAAACAATATAGCAAAACCGTGCATAACAGGTTCATAGACAAAATGATTTGGCAAAAATGATGAACATTTCTACTATGGAAACTCCTTCACATTATTTGAATTCAAGAATTTGAGGGGGAAGACTCAAATAAAACAGTTACATTCGCCCCGATGCTCCTTTCAATCGGATAATCAAGGAGGTGAGTCACTTCACCCTGCCTTTAGATTCCATGTTTCCGGCCAGAAAGATGAGGACATAGAATTAGGAATTAAAGGCTGTTAAACTTTGTTTGCTACAGTAATGATCTACGGTCTGATTCTTTCCATTGTGAATCACTCCATCTTAATGCTAAATCCTAGAGTATATTCAAAGATTGAAGCTTTATAGATGTCATTGGATAATTGCATAGAAGCAATTAACTACTCCAAATTAATCAAATGAAAAAAAAAAAACTACTGTAAAAATAATGATAAAATACAGCTTCCTAATCACTCAAAATCGACCAAATTACTGCATAAAGCAACATAATCAACAACACTCATCAATCCCTTGAAACATAAATTGAAAAGATCATCACTTCCATTTCTTGACAACGCAATAGCACAGTTAAGATAATTAAGCACAAGAACATGAAGAAATGAACAAACTAATTTGATGAACTGCTGTTCTTCACACCAATCTGACTGTTATTAACTGAATAATCACTTGAAAAAGAATGTACAAAAAACCCATTTCAAAGTTTTGAACTTTTTTGAGAATCAGTGCTGAAGTTATTGTGAAAAGGGAAATTACAGGTGACAGGGAGAGAGAGGAGTATTGGAGATGACACTGTTGTCCTGATAATAATGGTTTATGAAAATATATTAAAATAATATTTTTTTATTTTTCAAAATTTATTTTTAATATCATCATATTAAATTAATTTAAATAAATAAAACTGAAAAAAAAAAAAAAAAACCACCACTTTAAGAGAGGATTGGAAATTCTAGTTTAGTTAAGGATAGTCATAATATTTATTATGGTAATAAAATATGTTAAAATAATATTTTTTTATTTTTTAAATTTATTTGTAATACTATCATATTAAATTAATTTAATAACATTAAAAATAAAATTTAAAAATAAAAATAAATAAATTTTTAAAATACTGCAGAAACAAACACTACACGTTAAGAGAGATTCCAGACACATGTAGACGAGAGGGGAACCATTTCCTGTTTCATGTGTATTTTGTCTTTATACACGTAGCCAGACATTCTGTTGTCTTACGTGGCAAGGTGTGGATCCCACTTGCAGTTATAGATAAAAAAAAAAAAAAACCTGACTTCTATCTAAACTGATAAATAATTAAAAATATGGTTTTGAGCCTCTTACCATCTGAATTGATTTGGAATAAGATTTAGGTTATTGATTTATCGAGTGAATTAATATATTATTTATCAATTAAAGTTAGTTATTTTTATTAAATAATCTCATAATTCATCTCTCAAATTTGAATTAGATTTGATCAAAGTAATATTTAATTTAAATTAAATTAAATTAAATCTGAGGTTTAAATTACAATTTTTTTTGAATCAATTTATAGGTCGGGATTAGATTTAGATATTATGATCTAGATACTCTAAATTAGACGTTTTCTCTTCTTCTTTTTTTTTTTTTGGAATATAAAATAAGTTTAAAGGGTGATGTAGCATTGATGGAACTCAAACTAGCTGTAGGATTCCTTTCATAAGATTGGAAAGTACAGTGAAGTGAAGAGAGTAAATTCATGAACACCGTGGGACTTTTCAGGTCTAGGAATGAATCAAGACAAAGAATTATTTGTATAGATGGACCCCGAGCATTAACTATCATCAGCATTTGCGTTGTTTTAGGTTCGAATCAATCGGTGGAGATTCAGGGAAAGCATATGCACGTACTGATACCTCTTCTTCTCAGCTAGCAATATGAGCTTCTGTAGGGTCTCCTCATGCCTGTGCCTCGAGGTCAGATCCTCTGTGCTGGCTTGGACCCAATGCCCCATCAAAAGGTTTGTATTTACAAGGAGTGGAGGAGGGAATTGGTACGAGCAAATAATTATTGCATTTTGCATTATCGATCTTAACAACGAAGAAAGGCCATCTACACATGTTGTGCCATTTGAAACACATGTTTAAAGGACATGTCGGAAATTGGGCATTTTGGCATCCAGGCTTGACTTCTGGATGACATGAGTAGCAAAGCACACATGGAGGTGTTTGATGCAGTGGTTTTTTCTTTTTAATTTAATCCTACATCTACTCATATAATTTTAAATTTATAAAATAAACTTAACAACTTAGAATAGAAAATGAATATTTATAGGACAAGTTCTAATCGTTAAGCGAGTAAGGGTAGGTTTTCCACTTTCACATTGTGAATGTTCTTCGTTAACCCTGAAACATGATGAACAAAAGAGACTAGGTTTTAAGTAAATACGGGCATATTGTTGTTCACAATCATCTATAAAACAAGAATCAAAGGTCTATTGACATTAATTAACATTCAGCAAACACGATTCTATCAAGAATGGGTTTCGGTTCGAAAACAAAACCTTAAGATTAAAACTTACTAAAGCGTGTTATTGATGCATAAAAATCCTAAATTATTTAATAATAATGGCATGCCAACTTGTATAAACCAACACTGAATCAAAACAGGTTCTAAAACTAGTGCCTAAAGTCATGTTCATATGCTGAATACTATGTCCACATACCCAGAAAGAAGACAAACAAACTAAAAACCTAGAAAATATGCATTCGACCTCTATAACATGTAATTTTAGCCCCAACAAAACACATGATCAAAACTAAACCTATTTGGATCTTAAATAAACAAAAGAACAACATCAAATCATTATTCTTTATACACGAAATGCAAACTTCAAAGCTACTAAGTCAAAACAGAGATTCATTATAAAAAACTTGGAACCAAACCAAGCATTTTGACATCACACTAAAACTCAAACACAACCAGGAGCAAAAACATACTTTAAAGAAAACTTAAAACCAATGTAACAGTACCCACCTGAAACTACCATGTAAAGAATTCACCTCTCCATTTCGTTAAGGATTCTTTTTTTCCTCTTTTCTGTCAGGTTTTCTTGTTTCTATGTCCCGAACAAACTGTGAAAGCTTCTAGAAAGGGTTGGCAAAAAGATCTGAAACTGGTCCAAAAATTGGATTACTAAAGGTGTCTTTTCTTTGATTTAAGCATGGTTGATGAGAGTTTATTAGAGAAAAATCAACCATGGATGTTGTAGAGGGGATGTTTCCCTTCAACTAGAATCAAACCACACTCCATTTAGAGACCTATAGCTCTTTTGTCATTGATTTAAAGTTGGACGAAAAACTGTCGAAATTTCTGAACGAGTCAAAGTTCACTTGGGACAAGATGTTGAAGGCTTCCACGTGACAGGTTAGGTACAAAAGTCGAACAAGGGTGGCACCACCATGAAGAGGGGAAACTCCTCTGTTGATCAGTGGTGATTGGAGCCCAAGAGGTGGTTAGAATTTTCATATTTATTCGTCTGAAAGGCCAACTTGATCAGCAAAAAAAAAAGGATATACAATACCTTGAATGACGTTGTTTTGCTAAACCCTATAAATTAGGGTTTTGTTAAATTAGGATTTGGAAAATTTCAAATTAAGTCCTTGTCATTTTGATTTCATCACTTATGCCCTCAATAAGCCTTTAAACTTTTAATTTAATATGTGCAATCATGTCCCTGAGAAATTCAAATTACCTCTTTTTATTCAAGTGTCTTTTTCAAATTGATCATTGGTTTTTAAATTGTTTAATTTGATCACTAATAAATTTCAAGCTTTCAATTTCTTTCAAAATGGTCCCTGCCTTAATTAAGTTAGGTCTCTAGCATTGCGCGTGCTTTACAAATTGATCATTGGTCATAAAAATCTTTAATTCTAACCCTCCAACAACCATTAAACTTTTAATTTTTTTTGCAATTGAACCCCTGATTGTATCAATTTAGCCCCTTAAAGTTTTAATTAGGCCCCTATTTTTCCAATCTATGCGAATTGACTCAAATTAAGCCCTAAAAATTGATTTTTCTATCAATTAAATCCTTGATTTGAATCCTTAAAACCTGTTAGAAATTTAATTACGTCCTTGAACTCAATTAGTTCTTCCAATCTTAGCCAAATTAACCTTTAAAATTACTTGCTTTTCAATTAAATCAAACTAACCTATTAAAAATTTAATTAATTCTTAAACTTAATTAATTTTTCTAATTTTAGTAAAAAAAAAATGATTCCAATCTTACTTTGTCTCAAATCCAGTCTTTCCTCACCCTATTCTTAGAATGTCTCAATATGACAATCTTTCTAACTTCTTGATCTTCTGTGGTTTATAGCTTGTCTTCTTGTATTCTAAATTACCACCACCACCATCACTTTAATTAAGTTCATAAACTTAATTAATTCTTCTAATTTTAGTAAAAAAAAAATGATTCCAATCTTACTTTGTCTCAAATCCATTCTTTCTTCACCTTATTCTTAGAATGTTCCAATATAGCCATCTTTCTAACTTCTTGATCTCCTGTGGTTTATAGCTTGTATTCTTGTATTCCAAATTACTATTACAATTACTACCATCACCACCACCACGACTACTACCATTACAATGACTATCACCACCATCATGACTACTACTGTTACTACTACTACTACGATCACCATCACCACCACTACTGTTATTGTAACCACGACTGCTGTCACTACTACCATGACTGTTACTGTTACTGCTACTACCACCACCACCACTACTCACTACCACCACGACTGCTTCAACTACCACCACCACCACCACCACCACCACCACCATTACTGTCACTGATATTGTTATTGCTATTATTACTGTTACTCCTACTACTACTACTACTATTACTACTACACTGCTGTTGTTGCTGCTATTGCTGCTATTCCTGCTCCTGCTACTGCTACTACTACTACAGGCCTGATCGGGAGTGTGGTTGCGATTGTTTTTCAAAGTGTTTTTCATGCTGAAATGCATCAAAATAATTTTTTTATTTTTTTAAAATTATTTTTGAGATCAGCGCATCAAAACGATCCAAAACATATAAAAAATTAATTTTTAGCAAAAAAAATTTTAATTTTGTGGAAACGCGGGGCCACCGCATTTCCAAACGCTCTCTACTACTACTATGACGACGACTATTATGATGACGACCACCACCACCACCACTACATATTTTTTCTGAATGAATAAAAGTAAAAAGGTATGTATACATGAGGAGATAATTTTGGTCATCCCAAAATTAAGTTATGATGACATCCACGAATTGAAACTCTTAGATAATGAAACCATCTTTTTGATATTTTTGGTTTATGAGATTAAAACTGCAAGCTATTGATTACAAAGGAAATTGCAAGCCTACTTGATCATCGCCTATTATTATATTGTTTGCAGAGTTATCGCCTAAAAGCTTAATAGAACTGCAATGCAGTGATTTAAGGTTTTTATTGAATTGTTGATGGTGATCTTCCCTGCAACCCGCTTTATATAATGACGTTAATTGCCGATTTCCTTTCACCTTTCAGGATTCTTCACTAATTGTATGTTAAATGTTGATAACCTTTTATCTTTTAGAGTTATTTCCATGATCTCACGTCCACAATAAGTGGCTTGTTATACTTGATTGTAGAATTAATTATGTGTGCATGTTTCCTTCTTTTATATATATATATATATATATATATATATATGATAGTAACCCTTATCTTCTAAGTTTCTTTTCAATTAATCTAATTATCATATAGTTATCGTCTAAATCTATTTCCCATTAAAATTTATAGCATAACATAAGGCACACCAAACGTTTGTCCATGGAGGATGCTCAGGGATATTAACAGAGACTAGTTTCAAAATAGCAGGCCATTGACCCTTTGGCTGACACGCATTAGGGAATGTATAGTGATGGCAAGGAAAGGTTGGTTTGTCCAACAAAATCTGACCATTTCACCTTGGAACGTTTGGTTAGTCCCTATTGTCAATTACCTGCTTAGCCAGTACGCCCACCAAAATTATTCACAAATCTACTGGTCAAATTCAGCCGAGACATACCAATTTCCCCTCGTATAAGGCCCCTTTTGCCTGGCTTGTACACATGGAAACCTACAGGTGTACCAGTACTGTGCTTCATTCTTCAAACAAAATGAGAACATTTAATTTGAAAATCAGAACTCTGATACTTTCTCACATGGAAAACGCAAGAATTCTCAGCCTCTTCTTTCTCTACATAAAAACATTTTCATCATGCATGATCCCATTTGATCGTTCTTCCATCCTTTACCAAAATGCATTTCACAAAAAGCTTCAGATCTTTCCATTGACGTCATTTAAATGATCGCTTTTTTCACGGTATACCCAGGTAAGCCACTCCTTCCTAGCTAGCTCCTCCTAATTATCTCTTGTTATTGTTCTTGGTCCATTTCTTGCGTTTATCATGCTTGTCTCGGTTGTTATCAAAGAAATTAAATTAGTTTTTGTAATTTTGATAGCTATACATGGATGTTATATTTCATGAAGAATTTGCTTATTTCATGTGTTTTCTCATATATATAGCCTTCCTTGTTTCTGATAGAGGCAACTTCGTTTTCCATGTTAAAGCACTCTTGCCCAGGGGGTCTGTCATGACATAAATGAAGGCATGAACATGAACATGTTGGTGTTTTGTTTCTTTTCATCTTGTTATATATTGAACCATCAACTTCTGGGGGAAAAAAAAGAGTTCGAATCATCAAAATAATGTTGCACTAATCAATTGAAGAAGGAAGATTAGCAAAACTGTTATGATGATCAAACTTTTATCTAGTTTAACCGATTGTATTATAATAAGCTTTGTTGGAGTAGATGGTATTGTACATAGATGGCCAAGAAGGCGAGGTTGCAGAAGCCCAATATATAGGTCTACTCCATGCCTGTGTACCGTATGATTTAAGTTAGTATATTTGAGTTTACGGTTTGAAAAATAAACTAATTCCCTATATATCTTGTACGACATTAGAAAATTTATGTGGGACATTGTTCCTATCAGAAAATTTAAAAAATGTATCCAAAACCATGCGCGGGCCCCCCAAAACCACCCCATATATATATATATATATAAGAACGCCCACTATACAAAAAAAAAAAGAACACCCACTATACATGTCTGCGCCCGCGCGTGTATACATACATGTATATATACATAACTAATATTGCTGGGTTTCCTTGTAAAGTTTGGATAACAAAAGTTATGAAAGGAAATAAAGGGTCAACCTCTGCATGTGCTTCATAACTCGCTTTTAACTCATATGGGAGCAACAAGTCAACCAACCAGCTACCAATCCGATGCTGTAATATAGAAGACTGGTAGTTAGAGTGGAGGGTCAGATATGAGTCTTGTGGATCTCAGGTCAGATGATTTTGGCCTGAAGATCTAACAATAACTGCTATAAATTAAGCTCTTGTAACTATTCAAATTTAGCAAAGGTATGCTCTGTGAGTGTGTGAGTGTGTGTGTGTGTGTGTGTGTTCTTCTGCCCATATTTTATAAATATGTAAATTAATGCCAATATCATCTTTGAGGTATCTTGAAGTCACAATATGCAATCGACCAAAAGTTTGAACATGGTCCCCTCGGAATTTTTCAATTTCCCATTATATAGTATTTAATTCTTAACTTATTTAATTTTTATTTATTTTTATTTTTGGAGTGTTTGAAAATGTAATAACGGTTATTTTGTAAAGTATTTTTTATTTAAAAATATATTAAAATAATATTTTTTATATATGCTTAAAAATTATTTATGATATTAATATGTAAAAAAATCTAAAAATTAAATAAAAAAAATTTCAAATTTAACTAAAACTTGAAATTCATTTCCAAACAGTATCTTTCACGTATCCCTAAAAAAATATTCGTGTTTTATTGAACTCCCATCTACTTTGTCACCCAAGAAAGTAATTTACTCACCCTCGGCCACTATTTTATGGACAGTTTTTAATTAAAATAATCGGTATTGTCCATGTCTTCTTTTTTTTTTTAAGGGAAGTTCATCTTGGAGTTGTGGATGCTGTGCTCTGCTAGCTAGTGGATATTAATGCAAGGTTGTTAGAGTAATATAACTGCTAATGGTTCTGACTGTTAGTTATATGCATCTTCCTAGCTATAAATATTTAAAATGGAGAGGCTAAGTCGTCGATTTGTTGGTGTGTTATAAGAAAATTATGTTTAAAGTCGACGGAGAGGGGTAGGAATATGAATCAAACTATCAGTCAAGATCGATTGAGTTTCTCACACAACCGGTTCAATGCAGTAGGTTAAACTATTTATTGTGTGAGGTGGAATTCTAATTAAGAATGATTTTATATTATTCTTTAATGTATATTTTTAAATAAAAATCTTTTGGGGTGGAGATTTGCGATCGTAATTATTTCTTGTCAAAGTTTTTATATGATTTCTTGGGTGGAATTCGAAACCTAGTTTGAATGTTAGAAGAGAGAAGACTCAGAAACTGACCTTGGGATTAGTTGTTAGCTAGGAAACAAATGAGATTTCGGTTAAGCTCGGACTGGAAAAAAGACCCATATCCTCGAGCCCATGACAACCCAAGAGAGGTAGACTACAGACTGCTGGCCCTATTACAAATCTAAGTTCAGTGTTGGGTACTTGGTTTGTTTTGTGTTGGGTACTTGGTTTGTTTTTAATGCATGGAATTTACTTGACTAAAACTCCTTAAGAAAACAGACATGCATGGCTGCAAGCCTGCATCATATATTAATTGCCTGAATTCTTACAATCTTTTTACCTGCGACTGCAGCTAGGTTTCTTGATGCTCTTACTTTCTTGATGTTTTTCAGGAGGCTGAATTTGCAACCACAAGTGATGTACTGTCGAGACAATGGAATGTAGAGGGCAACGTTTATGCAGCATGTCTGTCTACCCCGTGCATGTACTCAAATCTCATCCAATGTGCGACTAGTAAGTGTTTTCTCCACCCAAGCTAGTTATTTATATTATGAAAAATAACGTGTAGGGATATTTTCCTATCAATATTTAAATTAAGTATCTTCATTCTCTAGCTTTAAGAAATCTCAAAGATATGATCAAAACATTTATAATAAGATCTCGTGTATTTATATGATCCTAGATTTAAGTTGCATGCAGCTTTGTCCACGTTCCCAAATTAACATGTCCTCATATTCATTGATCTTTGGCAATATTACAAACCCAAATTATATTTCCTTCATCTATATATATATTACATTCAACTGAACAACTAATCACATGCATGTACTGAAAGCATTCTCTGTAGAATTGAGGACTCTACCTCGTATCATGATCATATATATCCTAGCTTAAGGATCTTGTGTGAATTTGATATGGAACATCAAATCACATGTATGTTAATTAAAGGATGCATAATTTGCAACCTTAAAGCCCTCGTTTTCATTTAATTGTTGGGAAATTTGTGCTCGTTTATGAAATCTGAATGAGTTAGACAATATATAATTAAGACATAGGAAAGTTTAGAATGCCTAGAGAATAACAAACAATCAAAATTAACATGTTAATTCTTAATATTTTTATAGAAAAAATTACGTACAATAGTATATGGCATATGCAGGTAGTAATCTTAAATACATGTTAATTATATATAGGCCACATGTATAATGTACACACTATATGCCTCATGTGCATGCACAGAACGTCAAGCAATTTTCAGATACAATCAGACTGAAGTAGGATATGTCAAATTAAGGTGCGTAGAAAGTAGAGGATCGATCACATGAGTAGTCTGCATGCATGGGAAGCCCAATCACCATTCATTTAACTTTTGCGAGTTGCAAGCGTACAATATTACACATTTATAGCATCAGAACGTAGTTGATAGGCGAGCAGAAAGTCTGATTGCATGCATAATTGTATAATGCTGCGATGCCACTGATCAACTTGATCTGAAATAGAAGCTGGCTAGCTAGCTAGAGCCTTCTGATCGATTACGTTCACAATAAATTAACTTTGTAGTCTTGCTTTTCATGATCCTAAAACAGTCCATTCCAAATTAATTTCAAAAACTTGTGTTTGATTATTGTATAAAAAAAAAATGAAAATATAAAATAAAATTTCCAAACATTTTGAAGTTAATCTATCTTTTCTACTCTAAAACAATAATTACAAGAATTATAAAACAATAAATACAAGAAATTAAATGCTACCCAAGTGATGGGACGAATCTAACAAGTGGTAGATCTTACATACATATGACTCTAAACTTTGGTAATCTTCTTAAATGGGAGACTATCGATCGTACGTGCTCTCATAGTGATATTAACTACTCGATCGAGCGAGAATAATGGTCTTTTCTTCCATCATATTAATTAACAATCATCGTCTTGTAACCGCCAAAACAAAGAAAAAACAATCATCTTTTGCCTTTTTGGAGTCTTCATGTTCTTAGCATTAGGTGAACTCAATTGCTAGCTCATGCTTTTTAATCTGTCCACATCTTTGCATTACCTTCATCAACCATTGTAGATGGTACTGATCAATATACAACCTCAAAAACCAAGTTACGAGGTGTTAAAACTTATTGATGTATCTTTGTTGAACAAAAGTGTCCAACACCAGGTTCTCTCTCAAGTTCTCATCATTCCAGAGAAGGTAACAGCTCTAATTACTATCATTGAGCATCTCATAGCAATTACTTATAGTGTCCAACATTCGCTTATGGTTCTATCATTGAACCAACATGCAAAAAAGTTCAAGTATATATCTTAGTAACTTGTTTGGAGGTTGGATTTGTGAACCTAATTACAGTTTTTTATGAGAGATTGGGAGTTTCACGGTTCAAATACCTAGATTCCTGTTTAAATGAAGCTCTAGCTACATGATTGATTTAACAATATTAATTATATGTATAAATCATTATATATACTTCTATTTTCACATGCATATACGAAGGGATAGATGCTGTGGTGATTAATATTCTTGAAAATATAAATACACTCCCTCCCTTAATTCTCTAATATAAATTTAGTTACTACATTTGAAATTATGGCATGTTTATTTTTATTTTTTATCCATCTATCTATCTGTGAATCAACAAAAAATTGATGTCTAAAAATCAGGAAATGGAAAATATTACAATATAAAATACTCCCATATTTGGCATAGCATCTAAGAAGTAGGATCCATGGATAATGAAAATATTTCTTTGAAGTGCGTGCCTTTTCTTTTCCTTGATTTGAACAATAATTGCTAGAAGAACCTAGTGTCCGTTTGACAAAACAGTGCACTACGTACGGTTGCACCTATGTTTCACCAGAGTATATTTTTTTATACAATCTCTATTTGATTTCAAGAGAGATTTGATACAAGCTGACTTGCAATCATAAGAACTATAATTATGAAATGAAAGATATCCACATACACACAAATCTATAATATCATACATTGTTAATTTGGCAAAGATTTTGGATACAAGAACAAATTATTCATTCATGTTCTTACAAATACAACACGTACAACAGCAAAAGATAGACAGGATGCTGATCATGTAGAACAATAACAGTAGATAGAGTTAATACATAATTAACAAACCAAATCCTGGCATTTTTTTTATGTTTTTGTAAACTGATTACCAACTGTAATTTCATAGCTTAATAGAAGCATAGATGACTGTGATAGACTACTCAACATGGTCATGATAAACCCTATTTGGAATCATTTTGGTTAAAAGCAGAAGACATGAGAGTAGATTCCCAGCCAGTTCCGAGTCCAAATGTTGTGGCAGCAATTGAAACAAAAGGATCTGAACTGAGTGGTGCACAATTCACATTAGGCACATTAAGGATTTGATGTTGTTGCAAAGCCTCCTCATTTATGAGTGAATTGAGGAACGAAAATACATCGTCGGTGCCGGAATTGATATCTTGATCAGCTTCTCCAATACCAAGCCTTTGATCGCCTCTCAAATCCATCCCAGAAGTACCATCATAATTCAGCAAACTTGTATAGCCATGACTTGCAATAAAATGGTCGGCGTGATACTGATCATCCAGGTGGGCATTAATGTTGTTTTGAAAATACTCATTCTCTCTGTTGATTATGCGAGTACTGCCACTAGTAGTTTCTTCCAAACCAGAAGAAACAATATTCTTAATAGGTTCTTTTAGGCGTTCTTGGTGCAGATTCGCCTTCGACAAAGAAGGTTTTGATTGATCAAAAGATTGAGGATTGAGAGGCTTATGGGTTCTTGGATCAATTCCTTGGCTTATCAGCTTCTTACTCAGGTGCGTGTTCCAGTAATTCTTTATTTCATTATCTGTACGCCCTGGAATTCTCCCAGCTATCAATGACCACCTAAAGAAACAACCCATTGACCAAATCAACACAAGTAGCTAGTCCAAGCTAAGATCTAGCTAAAATTTGTTCAAAGTAAAGTGATATACATTTCCTTTCTAGCTCAAATCTTCAACGAAGAAGAAGGTGAAATTTAAGAACACAGATCGTTTACAAGATTCAAGCACATGATTCATTGTGAACCAGATTCATGCAGGTTTCGAGCTAAACTAGCTATAAAATAATTGAAGAGAGAGCTCACGTAAATTATATATGGATCAAAACCAGCTCGAATGTTAATTGACCAAGCTCTAATAAGAAAAAAAAAAGTGAAGGAAATCTCTTTCACGAGCAATCCACAACATATATACAGTGAAACCCTAAACCTAGCTAGCTAGACTAACTAAACCAAAAAAACAAAACCCTAAAAGAAAGAGACCCAATTCAGGAAAAAAAAAAGAAGAATTTAAGACAAACCCAGAAAAAGATTGTATTAAAAAAGACTAAAAACAAAATTAACCGATGCAAATATTTGTATTTGTCTTTATTCTTGTGTGGGATATATAGTATATGTAATTACCTATTGCCTAGGAGTCGATGGAGGCGGAGAATGAGATCTTCTTCATCATCGGCGATCTGGCCACGTTTAACAGAAGGGCGGAGGTAGTTCATCCAGCGGAGACGGCAGCTCTTGCCACAGCGGAGGAGACCGGCTTTCTTGGGTAAAGTTCGCCACCGGCCTTCACCTTCTTTCTTGATATAGTTAACAAGGAGTTCATCTTCTTCTGGTGTCCACGGTCCTCTCTTTAACCCTACCTTGATGCAGCATGGGGTGGTCTTTGATGCTGATTCTGCTGTTGTAGCTGAAGTTGGCTTTCTCATCTTGATTAATAATGTATTGGAAGTACTCGATATATCGATGGTTCAACTAAGCTTTAGCTTACCTCCCTTTTTCTTGTTTCCTTTCTATATTTGTTTTTTGAGTTGTAGTAATATCTAGGATGTTGTATATGTGTGTAGAATGTCGTGTGATGATGATATGATGAGCTTGAGGTTTGATGGATAGAAAGGAGGAGCACGGAGGATGAGGATAGGGTAGGGGACTCTTCTCTCTTCTCTCTTCTCTCTTCTCTCTTCTTCTTCTTCTTTTTTTTTTTTTTTTTTTGTTGTGTGTGTTGAGGGTAATTTCTTCTTGGGATCAGACGGTGGGAGGATTGTTGGGTTTAATGTGGAATAGGAAAGATACTGATAAATAGGCAATCGCCTTAGGGGAGTGCATGTGACGACGCCCTAATATCCATCCATCTATTCAATTTCATCTATAGAATTATCATTCATTTGATATGATTTGATTTTCAATTTATATTTATGTGTGTGCTTGCATATTCATATAATCAACAAATTAAATATTGGGATATTTGTTTTGATCATGTGTGCTGGCTGGATTATCAATTAGGGTTAAAAAGATTATTAATTAAGCTAGAGGATATATATATATATGAATTTAAATTTCTTATTAATTGGAGATGGAAAGTTTTTTATTTAAATTATGAATGGATAAAGATTTTAGAAACGAATGGATGCTATTTGCTATTGTACTATATATATATATGTAAGATTATAATTACTACCATCCACTCTCAACAAATTCAAGTATGTCGTATGGATGGATTGTACAACAAATAAATGGCAGAGAACATAGAGATCGATAGAGTTGTCAACAACCATGCATTGTTATGAACAGAGTCCTAATTCGGGCTCCACTCCATGACATATTTTCTTTTGACTAACAACTATAAAAGCTAGCAGATTCTTTTCTTGGATAGAACAAGGAGAGAGGGGAGAGAATAAAACACTGAAATTAATGAGAGGATTATTTTTGAAAAAATTTAGTTTTTTTGTTTGTTTTCCATAGCTAGCATCGAGAGTCGGAGAGAGTGGATGTGCATGTGCGAGTGGGACTGTAATAGTTCCAAGAAGTAGGAAGTCGAGCCGAGAATGGAGCCCACACAGGCTCGCTCACCTTGAGGAGTTAGGAATGAGGTGCGCACGTGATAACCACTCTTCTCCTTTGTGTTTCTGCCACAGAAGTTCTGGTAGCTAACCAATTGAGTGATATGCTTGCATCTAAATAAATTTAGGTTACCATGAACATCCTTCTTCTAACCATGGTTGTTGGCCAGGGTTTGTCCGCTAAAGGGTTTGGGGTTGATGTTTTTTTTTAATCAAAACATTGTATTTTATTTTAAAAATATATGTATATTATCCAGTCATGTTAGAACCAAATTAATTAGATAATGGATGAACCTGCTATGTCATATAAATTTGATTTGGTCAATAACAAAATCAAATTCAAACAATATTGTAAGTGAAAAGATCGGCACTGCTAGATGAATTTCTAAGAATAATTTTACATTCCAATTAATGACTCCACAGGTTTCTATCAAGTTGTGGGCTGCAATATTAGGACGGGGCTCTGCCTTGGTGGTTTAAGAAGCTGCATTTGTTTGTTGCACGCATGCTACCTCCGACAAGAGTTTTTGCACCATGGGAAACCTGTTAAAGGTCATATATATCTTGTAACCAGCTAGCTTTTTCAAATTTCTCACAAGCACGACAATTTCTACTACAAAGGACGGTGACTCGAGAGCTGAAAACTACAAGAAATTATCCAGTTACGCTTTTCCAAAGAAATTATATAAGGTAAGAAACCCAACTTTGAAATTTTCTGACAACAAACATTCAAAATTAAGCACCCTTTTTCCTCTTAGACCTAACCTAGGAGTTCACCTGGCGGGCAAGTTAACCCACGGGTCATCAATCAACACCAACTATATTTAAAAAAAAAAAAAACTTAAAATGATTTTATTTTGATTAAAAAACAAAACAGTTTTAAATAAATCTCAACTCAAATTAGACTCCGAGGTCAAGGATTGACCCTCGGTTTTCTGACTGCTCTTTTCCTTTCTCAAGATGGCCTAATTTAAGTTTAAAAAGTTGGGAGAGGTGGTCCAACTATATATTGAGCCCGGCCTCCCTATCAAACAAAAATATTGGGCCTACCCGACACAAGAAAAGGGAACCAAAAGCGGCAGTCGACAAAAAAAAATGGGGACAGACATTCAATTCTGTTTTTGTTTTTTTGTTACCAAGGAAAAACTTGAACCCGAGACATCCTCTTCAGGGAGAGGGATCGTGGGTGTGAGTTGTGAGCACTTGAGCTACAATAAAGGAAAACACCTGAGGAACACACAGGCGCACGTAATGCAGGATTCACACACTCATGTTTCTAGCAAAAGAAGGAATCCTCATCGCATACCAGTGAACATGAAGGCCCTAAACTGTTTGAGTAAGGTGGAAGAGTTTGGTTATATTGATAATACAATCACACTATCAAAAGAATGCTCAAGAAAACATATACCTTACAATTATGAAAGGATTTCCCATTAGATAAGAATTGGGGCGCGGCGCTTCTACATGTAAATGTCAGAAAAAGCTA
>Ga0325403_1000205_pt1 | contig 35965 bp, 19 predicted proteins | sample PopdelMetagenome_19_FD_205665 | JGI IMG/M metagenome (GOLD analysis project Ga0325403, IMG submission 205665) | Populus deltoides microbial communities from Bellville, Georgia, United States - Xylem-PdKOR-R4 | ecosystem: Host-associated > Plants > Phyllosphere > Stem > Wood/Secondary xylem... | reverse complement strand
GAGCACAAAAGTTTAGATGTTTTAGTATTAAACTATCTTTACGGTTCAAGTTTGACAGAATGTTCTCAAATATTATTGCTACTAGAGAGCATGCACAGACACCATCTTCTGGAGTCTTGTGTGATGATGATGTTGGTGATAATGAAAATCACAATGTCAATGTTGAAGAGTCTGATTTGAAAGAAGGAGGCAGTGATTCAGAGGAGGATGACATTTCAAATTTTACAGATGATATTTGTAACATGATTGGTGGGGTTAATATGTTCAATAGGAATAATATACGTAGCAATGGCAAGAAAAAAGAAAGAGAATATTCTGAGTTTTAAGTTAGGAAAAAAAGGCCTTCTAGAATTGGATTACAACTACTATCACGTTGGGATTAACTAGTTGACAGCATGTCCACTAAGAGTGATTCAACATCTTTTAGTATAGATAGGAAAGGGTCTAGTATTCCCAGGGTAATGACAAAGCTTCACTTCATTGAAGGAGTTACTATCAGAAATGACTTTCATGGCTTTGCTACTGAGTATTTGAGTTTAAGAAGAAAGAGAAAAATATGGGCAAGTATGGGAGATCTTGAAAAAAAGCTGAAATGGATACTGATAAAGTATAGGTGAATTAAACCTGTTTAGATTGAGAGGTACATCTTGATTTCTTATGCATGATATTGTTTATTCTTTAAACAATGTAGGTAAAAAGAATGTCATATGTTATTTAACTTTTTATTTTTATTTTTTATTTCTTTTCATATAATTACATTTGCGGATTAATGTGGTGGCTGTGTTGACAAGATGATTGCCCGTATCATGATTTCTTAATTTATATTGGTTTAGAATTCTGTAATTCGACATTTAAATCTATCAATAGTTGGCAGCTGCATTCAGTTATGTTTCACTACGTTAGGATTTATCATTTGAATGTTATGAAAGGTAGATTAGTTAGTTAAATCCTTTATATGTTTACCAGTTGTTAAGTATGATGAGTTTGTCGGAAATTAACATGTAATTGATGAGAATAATTGTGGACACTTTCTATGTTATTTGTCTCTGCTGAAGGGTTGATCATGCATATGTATTTCTAGAAAATAAAGGCATCTAGGGGGAGGTGGTGCAAATCAAGGTTCAATTGTTCTTTATATGAATTATTTGAAGTTCACCTAATTTTTTCCTTCAGTGTTTTTATCCTTGCTTTAAGGGACCATATATATGAGCTATAAAATTAAGAGAAAGGAAAACACAGTAAACATGGATTAAAACATGAATCAGAGATACACTTTCTTTGATTCAAAGGAACTGCTAAAAACAACCATATAAAAACATCAAGGTTTGCAATTTCAAAAAAGAAATTGTCATATAGAACTCGCCATAATGTCCCATTTGTGCCCAGGATAAATATTGCCATGCATTTAAAGAACTGTTTTATATGTAAAACAAAAGACATTCGTCATGAATGGGTTGGAATAAAGAACACCAAAAGGTGATGGCAGATTGCAGATGAAAAAAATGTGTAAAGTTATGACATGATAGTGGAATCAAATTGTTTCTGTCATAACTCATTTCTGAGTTATTTTTCAAATTTATTTTTTTTAAAAAATAAAAATAAAATAAAGACTGGCAACATGAAGAAAATTGGTTGAGGAAGGATTTCAAATGTAGAAAAATCAAAGTTTTGGGGTCAATTAGAGGTTAAATTGAAGAAATTTATAGTCAAATACCAATTTGAAAAAGACACCGAACTACAGGGGCTCAATTGATGGAAATGAATGATGAAATTGAAGAAATTAAAAGTTTAATGGTCAATTAGAGGCTAAATTGAAGAAATCCTAGATCTAAAACCAAAATGAAAAGGGTGCCGAACTTTGGGGCTAAAATTGAAGTTTTCCAGGCACTAAATTGCATGAAATTTAAAATTTGAAGCCAATCAGGGGCGTATATGAGATAAATCATAAATCAAATGAACTTTATCAAAACAGTGCCATTTTGGTTATTATTCATCTTGTTCTTTAATTTTCTCTGAAATGATAGCTCAGGGAGGCTACTTTGCAGGTACATTTAATGCCTCTAACCTCCACCAAATTTGACAACACCTAAACCAAAATGATCACCTAACATCTGACTTCACCCTGGTATGGTATTTTTTTTAGCTAATTGACACCATAATGGTTATGGCACCGGCCTAAAGAAGCCAACTCAGGCAACCTTCAACTGACAAATTTGACAATTCATAGTGCCTACTTTGAACCAACGATTCAGATCATTTCCAGTCGATCCAAGGCTAAGATTTTGCACCTTTAAAGATAAAACATCCCTCTTCCACCTCCAATAAATAGAGGTGGATTTCATGGTCTGAGCATGAATAAAATCAAGTCTAAAGTTGGCCAAAAGTCAGGTTTTTCTCCCTGTTTTTTTTTCCAACCAACATCTATCTCTCTTCTTTCTCTTTTTGTGGCCTCTTCAACCATTACCACCTCATACCCACCGTGAGAAAGCACAACTCAACCTCCTCCTCCAACCCATCCCCTCACCAATGATAGAATAGCCACCGCGAACATCTCTCTCTATCTCTCCTCTGTAAAACTCTTCTTCTTCTCCCTGTGACCAATGTCAACCACCATTCCTTCCAGCAACGCCCCCTGAGTCACCATCCAGACCTCCTCATTAAGGCCTCGACACCCACGCCAGGTAACCTGATCCTTTCTTCCCCTCCATCCTCCTTCTTTCTCGCTTGCAGCTCTGCATACAGAACGATAATTCGTTCTACATGCAACACAAATTATTAACCCTTATTTTGGGCTGGACTCGTGCTAGCCCAACCTAAATGACTGAGCTAGGTCCAGCCCAACTAAAAAAAGAGAGACCAAACTCGTTGGGCCGATATCAGTCCAACCCTTTTTGGGCCGATTCAGACCAACTAGGCTGGGCTCGGCTTGGATTACCAGTTTTGGCCCAGATTAAAAAGAGGAAGAAACAGATCTTTTGGGCCAAGATTGGCCCAACCCTTTTTTAGGCTGAGTTCGGTCCACATAGCTGGGCCGACCCAACCCAATGTATTTAATAATTATAATATTGTTATAATAATATAATATTATATAATTAAAAGAACAAAAAATTCAAAAAAATAAAAAAATCCTTTTAAAAAATTTGTAATTTTCTTGCATTTTTTCTATTAATTTTATATAATATCGGGCTGTATATTTACACTGTAAGATACAGATTCGATATCAAAATACTGAGTTTTCTCCGAAATATTTCTAAAAAGAATTCAAAAAAAAATCTCAAAACTTTTGAATTAATTTCCCCTTTCAAAAAACAAAAAAAAAAGTTTTGTTTTCATGCATACAACCAAATCCTAAAAAATTTTCCAAACATATTTTCATTAAAAAAAATAAAAAAAAATTGCATCCTTTTCCTGTTTTAAAAAGCAAAAAAAAAATAGGTATCGTAACTAGTTTATAATTATCAATTAGAATTTGGTCAAAATATCTAAAACTCTTTACCAATCTTTTTTTTATGCTAGGGTTTAGATGTAGACTTTAATATTTGTGAGGGTGTAAAACTACACAATAGAGTACACCCTCAGGTATTAAAGATATAAAATGTAAAATAAATGCGATGCAAAAATTTAGACTTTAGAATGGTTAGGATTAAACCCGATGAGGTAGAGACTTCTCATGAAGGGAGATCTACTTTAGACCTTAGAAGATGACCAACAAATAGAAATCTGACCTAAACAAACAATAAAAAAATAATGCAGCTTACCTTAGGTAGGGTACATTGAGGGTGATACGTTTTCCCCTTGCACAATCAGTCTCTTACCCAAAATCTCGCAGACCACAGAGTTCCTAATAACCATAATACTAGGTGGTGACTCTTGATCTTAATCATAATTTTATGATTAAATCCAATACCCTTTCCTTTCCCAATAACGATAACTCTCATGATGCACTTTAGCGCAACAGCTCGACGTCGCCCCACGACAATTACAAATAATAGAGACAAAGCTAAAATGAAATAGAGAATTATTGAATATAATCTGAGCATATTGAGATTTTTCATACAATATCAATAATTTAAAGGTCACGCCAAACTCATTATCAGCATACACTTGCAATTTCATCAATTACATTATTTTATATATCCTATATAAGGCAATGCTCCTCTTCAGTATGTTTATAAAATATTCTTAACAAAGAACATCTCCACTAAAAGAATTATTTATACTTTAGAGCATTTTAAAAATCACATAAGTAAGTCATCAATTTATTCAAACTTATTATTTATTAATTTTCTTCATACATGAGTGATTTTTGTTATGGTGTTTGACATTATTTATTTGTTTATTTACTTGTTATTGTAGATATGGAAGGTGCATGGTTTAATGTTATGTTTAATAAAGATTTTGATGATAATTATAAAAATGTGATGAATCGTGTTGTTGATCACATTAATTATCGTGATGGTGATGATAGTGGTGGCTCTAAAGGTATTGGTGATGTTGGAGAAAATGACAATGACAACAACAACAAGGATGATGATAATGATAGGGATGGTGAATCGTTTTAGAGGTGACAATTTGATAGAAAAAAGTTGTATGTACAATTGAGACTTTAAACATGTATTATATTAATTATATGCATAAATAACCTTGTTAGGTTTCATACAACACAATTATGAAATAGTTGACTAAAGTTTTAAGAGGACATTGAAAACAATGTGTCCATATATTTAAGATGGATACTACAACTTTGTTAAGCCTGCGTAATGATTTACAAAAATAGTATAGGTTAAAACTTTCAAGAAGGATAAGTGTTATTGAAAATTTAGCTATGTTTCTACATATAATAGCATTGGAGATTTTGAATAGGCAAGTTCGAGAAAGATTTCAGCATTCAAGTGATACTGTTAGTAAATACATTAAAGAAGTTCTAAAAACAATTTGTTTGTTCACGATAGATGTCATAAAACCAGAAGACCCTAGTTTTACAAACACTCCATGAGAAATTGCGATGAATCCAAGATATATGCCTCATTTCAAGTTAATACAAATATCATTCATTATAGTAAATGTCAAATATAAATTGTTTTCAAAATGTTGGTAAGTACTTACAATCTAATTGTTATTGTTTTCATGTAGAATTATGTTGGTGCGGTTGATGACACACATGTGCGTGCTTGCATATCAACCAAAAATCAAATTTCATTTATCAATAGAAAATATGTATTGATATAAAATGTAATGGATGCTTGTAATTTTAATATACAGCTTACGTTTGTTTGGGCAAGATGGGAAAACAGTGCTCATGATACATGTATTTTTCTTGAGGCTATTAACAATATCAATATAAAATTTTCCAAACCGCTGGAAGGTAGTTACTTGAGAAAAATTAAATGTTAATTTAACAATAATAATTTGTATTTACTAATTTAATTATAAATTCGAAACTTGTTTGTAATTGTAGGGAAATACTATTTGGTTAATGCTAGATATCCAAATGAGTATGGATATTTAGATCTATATAAAAGAGAGATGTATCACTTATAAGATTTTCAACATCGTGGATGACCAAGGAGTCGAGAAGAAATATTTAACAATGATAATTTAACATTGTTAATTTAACAATAATAATTTGTATATACTAATTTAATTATAAATTCAAAACTTGTTTGTAATTGTAGGGAAATACTATTTGGTTAATGCTAGATATCCAAATGAGTATGGATATTTCGATCCATATAAAAGAGAGAGGTATCACTTATAAGATTTTCAACATTGTGGACGACCAAGGAGTCGAGAAGAAGTATTTAATCGTACACACTCATCATTACGCAATGTAATAGAAGTATTTTTAGAGTGTGCAAATAAAAGTGAAGAATTTTACAAAACATGCATGTTTATCTATACAAATGCAAGTTTAGATTGTAGTGGTATAAATGACATTATATAAATATATTAGAAGGAAGTTGTAAGATGATGTGGAATTTGCAGAATTTGATCATAATTCTAATTTTGTTCTAGAAGATTTTTTAGTTGCTGTTGTTGCACATTTAGAAATCCATGGATACCAAATGCCTTCTCGGATGAATTCTGTATGTGATAGAATTGCAAATAGTTTAATGAGACAATAAATATAAGACCTTCATAAAAGATTTTTGATTTCATGATGTATTGATAATCCAATCTATAGTATTTTAATTAAAAACCTACAAAATTAATACATGTTTTTTTTAATCATTTTAGTATCAAATTCACTTTCAAAAACAGTTTTAATCAAATATTTTTGAACTGTTTTTTATTCAACATCAATTTCAATTATAATTTTAACTAAACATATATTTTATCAAACTAACCACAGTTAAAAATAATTTTTCTAAACCAAATTTTTTCAAATTATAATTATAAAAATTATCATAATGTCAAACACATTTTTAATGGAGAAAAATTATAGAGAAAATGGATATATAGCCCACTGTGCAAGAGCTTATAGAAATAAAGGAGATAATTAGCAAATTATAGCTTTGCCTTACTTGAGATATTATATCAATTATAATGATAAATCTATAATGTTTTGTTACTTATTAAATTATTGGTTGCACCACCGAAAATAATGCAGTTTATTAAATTTTTATTAGTTGCATTAAAATAATAATGCAATTGCCCAAACTAATGGTTACGGGCCTCACGTCCGTAATTGTTCTTGAATGAGGCGCACGAGGCTAATTATTAATATTAATTTGACATGCAAATATTAAGACTACCTATCCTGTATAGTTGTAGCCTATAGGTATTTTTGAGGTTTGCCTTACGATACTGCCGATGCATTACTCCTAGTCATTCACTCCTGTAAAAGTGGATTCCTCTTATTTTAAACTTTTGTATGAGTGAACTAACACTATATATATATATAACTTTGATCTACAGAATGAGAGTTGATGAGAAGTAAATGCCTACTTTCTATACCTGTAAAATTGAAGTCATAATCATAATTTGTTGCAAAATATGTTTTGTTTATCATAACAAGATTGTAGTTTGAAAAAAAAATTAGTATAAATTGATAATTTATCATCATAAAAACATACTAAACAAAAAATATTTTAGAAAAAACTAGAGTTTATATATGTTTAAATCCATAAACTCAAAACAAATATGGTTAAATCAACCATGTTTAAATTAAAACAAGAATGATATTTACTTGTTGAAACACTTTAAAATAAAAAATCTTAATTTTGTAATTGTCAATGATGAATTCTTTGTCCTTAAGACTTTATTGTTCCTCACTTGTGTAATTAGGATGTATGCAATATACTTCCTAGGATTCCAGTAACACCACATTAGTTTAAATACACTTATAATCCAATTTCTTTGAACCAAAGAATATGAAACTCAAATATCTTTCAACAATATCAACCCATGCTCTAGATTTAAGAGGAAAATCAAAGAGTAAAATGATAAGAAAACACTAAAATATGAGGTGAGGAAGAATGTGTAAAAATTTAAAAAACTTTTAGGCTCCGTTTGTTTCGCGAAAAATAATTTTCTGGAAACCATTTTCCAAACTTTCCTGTGTTTGTTTATCATTAGAAAAATTGATCAACGAAAAACACTTTCCAGTCAAAGGAAAATTTGACTTGGTTTCCAAAAAAGTGTTTTCCTTTTATTTTGGGCGGAAAACACTTTTCAAAAGTTGTGAAAAATTTAGAAATGTCATGTTATTTGATGATTATATCAAATTTGGTCCTCAAACTTCTGATTGCTATATATCTTGTTTTGAATCTTTTTTTTTTCAATTTCATCCCTTATAATTTGATTTAATTTTATTTTTATATCAACTTTAGTTTTCATTTTTATGATTGTTATTTGTTTTTCTCTTATCATTTTCTTAATTGAAATTTTTTATCTATCGGATTTGATCTTATTCTTTTGATTGTTATTTATTTTATTTGAAATAATTTATGAAAATGTAATTTTTTTAATTTCATCATCTTTTAAATTTTTTATATATTAGATTTGATCTCTATTATTTTGATTGTTATTTATTTTATTTGAGATAATTTATGAAATTAGATTTTGTTTTCAATTTTATTCTATTTAACCTTTTAATTTGTAAGATTTGTTCCTTATTATTTTAATAAACTTGAAAAAAAATATTAACAATTTATTTTCCAACTCATTTTTCATGACATAGCCTAACACTGGAAAATATTTTTCAACTTATTTTCCATGATACTACCAAACATCGGAAAATAATTCACTTTTTAGGAATTCGTTTTCTAAGGAAATTACTTTTCAAAATGAAACTACTTTTCAACAAATAAACGGGACCTTATATTAAACTCTTCTTCCACCCTCTTTTTTATAGTGAATTTTAAAAGCTAAAAAGTTGAAGAATTAATAAAAATTAATTTCCACCACTATCAATCGTTAATTAGCCACCATAAATCAAGAACTAAATCTAGAAAAATCAAGGGTTCTTTGAGATTAATTTCTCATTCACCTATAATTTGTTTAATTAAAACAAATTTCTAACAATTTCTCACATGAATGAAAATGATCTCACCAGTTTGAAAATGAATTAATTTGTTGAAAGATACTAATTTGACAGATTATTACATCAGAACATGTAATTTTTTGCTTTAAACCTTTCTTAGAAAAATACTATCGAATTTACTCGGTTAAATAATGAACGTGATGTTTTAAACTATTGAGTTTTTTTATATGTAAACCAAGATAATAGTACTTGCATGGTTATCTACCTAAAGCTTTTCTTTGGTTCTCATCGTTGTGTTTATTTTGACCCTGAACAACTTTTGGATTCTAGAGTGCTTTAGAGAATTTACCATTTATAAAAAAATTTAAAACAAAGGCCACATTTCTTACTTATATATGTGATCTATTATTAAAATATTATGTTATACTCCACTTTGTGTACTAAGATATGAAAATCATTAAAAGCTTAACTTACCATTTATCACATTTTAACTAACACTTATTTCATTATAGGAATTGGTAAAAAATAATAATTTCATAGTGTTATCGAGAATTTTATATGACTTAGTTTTTCATTTGAGTCTAAATCTTATAATCTTCAATCAGCCAGGTATGATTACCTAGATGAATTATACATAAACTCTATCAACAAACTTTTAATTAACAAATTCGTAATATTTTTCTTTGATTTTACATAGTTAATGAAAATAATTCCATTTAAAAGCATTTATTTAACGATATTATATATATGACACATATAACTGAACTTCTCATAATTCATATTATTTTGTGTCATTCCAATTATTGACTAACTATCACAATAAACACAAATAGCTAACAGTAATTTTAACTACTATAGTCCTCGAGGGGCGTAGCGTGATGGCAAAGGGTTTGAGATCTGCACAGCAGGTTTCGAGTTCGAGTCAGGGCGTGCACCTCTTGTAAGAGCCTGGGACAGCCGGGTTTTATTCCCTCACCTGGGCCCACAAAGTGCGCTTTCCGAGGGGTGAGGTTTCCTCGAATCCAAAAAAAAAAAAATTTAACCACTATAAAATATTCTTTAAGAAATTTTAAATTTATTTGTCTTTCTCTCCAACTTTATCAAGAGCAATAAAATTCGATTTTAACATGAATCTAGCGATACATATTTGTTTGGAAGATCTTTATGATACAATTACTCCACCAAATGTGAAAACATATTCACTTGTAGATTTCTATCCTTATATTATAGTACTTCTGAATAACAAACATAGCTCATGGTCTAATATGTACTTCAAATATTCAAGTATCGTTTTTAATCACCACCTTATTTTAAATATATTTCAAATAAAAAAAATATAAAACTCAAATATTTCTCAACAATATTAACTTAAATATTTCTCAATAATATTAACCTATACTATAGATACATATACTATAGATTTGAGATGGAAAAAAAAAATATATAAAAATAATATTAAATTTAAAAAATTCTTAAATTAAACTCTTTATTCACCCTTTTTATAACCCTTTTTTATAATAAATTTTGAAATTAAAAAGTTAAAAAATTAATAAAAATTAATTCTTATAATTATTAATCTTTAATTAACCACTAGAAATAAAAAAAAATTATATATAAAAAAACCAATAATTCTTTGAATAAAAAAAACCAATAATTCTTTGAAATTAATTTATCATTCATCCATAATTTATTTAAATATTTAATTAAAAAGACTTAAATCACCAAGTTCAACTAATTTCTTAATTTTTTTTCTATATATAGAAGCAGGAGATCAATTTGGACATAGGGATCAGGTTATTAGCATGCGGAATATTTAGAAACTACATGAAATGTCTCATGCTAACCCAAACCTTTCTTCATGAAAGGCATTGATCATGCGCATCATGAAGCATATCCATCCAAGGTTCAATAACAAAGTTCTAAGCAACATCACAGTGCTTCTTATTGACCTGGGTACGCAGGTTCAAAGAAAGAAAAAAACCTTGCAGTCTGCATGCTGTTATTTTCACATCAGAGTAGGCTGATGTGGAAATGCCGAAAATCATAAACAGGTGATACAAACAAACCATATTTACAGGCTCTTCTACACTTGCTGTCTTCCAAGAGCAGGTACATTAGCAGCACCCTGTTATGTTTGTCATCATCATCATCTAGTCTCAGTAACCTCCTTGTATGTAAGCATTCAGGCGGTCCACCTCCTCCCGGTGCTCACTCACCACAGCACGGACAACATCTCCAATTGATACCATGCCAATCATTTCCTTATCATCAATCACAGGAATGTGCCTGATGCGTTTATCTGCCAGCCATTATAGGTTCCAAGCTTTATACCATCTTTTATTTGAGAAAGTGATCAATAACTAGCAAATGGAAACATCCCCCACTTAGCAGTGGGTGTAATACCTGTCATCAATTGCATAGCCTTCAGAACTTTGGTATCTGGCGTGACAGTGATGAGCTTGTTCTGCAGCCGCCAAGCATGATTAAGCAACATGTTAACAACTTAATACAACCAACTTATGCTCTTCTAAAGTAATGACATTATACCTCTTCAGTCATGATGTCCCCAACCTTGGTTGACTTGGATGATCTTCCCTGCACAATGATCTTCCGCAGATAGTCTGGAAGTTTTCAGCAAACAGAATTAATTTCAGTCGACTAGTAGTGCTACCTGTAGCATCATTAAAATTACAATGGGAAATGTAAAATGCAGGTGAAAGAGAAACTGGATTTAAAATACAGTTGTCTCTTTAAAACAAAGACTGGTGTCAGTTTAAAATACAGTTAATTTTCAAATTAGTGTTTGTTTAAATAATAAAGAAAAGAAAAGAATGGTAATGAACTGTCAGAATTGTCTATGGACAATTCCTAAAGGTATTACATACACGGAAGAACTCTTGGCTTTTCAGAAAACTCTTCCTTTTATTTTTCTCTTGTAAAAAAAACCATTATATTTGTCTGCACATAATTTCTATTCAGAATTACGTTTACAAATTTTTTATTTGCTGTTTTACTCTCGTTAGTTAGTGATATCGTGATATCAAGGGTATGTGATTGAATAGGCTTGGGAAACATATTGCAATCAAGTTGCAAGCACTAAAAGGCGGATAATAATTCGTTTTTAAAGCCAAAGAATTGATCATTGTTTCAATCTACATCTTCAAGTTCATATTCTGTAAACAAATTCATAAGCTGAATTCTTTTATATGTTAGATTCATATATGTTTTTGTACGTATAAGAAGGAACCATATCAATTATTGGGGTGATTTACAGGAAATTGGTGGCAAACCAAGGGGAATCTTACATTCTCCACTATGCTATTCAGATGCCATCATGAAAATTTTCATATACCAGGAAAAAATAAAAGCCTAGTGGTTCCCTGATTCCATTCAGTGGTTCCTGACAGCTACAGGTAAAGATGCTTAGGATGGTTCTAACTTCTAAAGACAGCCAGGATAGCCCAACTAATCTCCTAGGCCAATGTGTACACACACAGACATGCACAAAAGCATCAGAAATCCAATGATGATGATTTCTTGAAATCAAATAGGAGAGCAAGTTGTCTATGCAACTGTCGTAATGCAAGTAATGATTTCTCCATCACAAGAATCTTTTGAGGAAAAGGGTTTTCCCCCGAGATCACAAGAAAATAATGAAATAAATGTCTCTTTTCACGAGAAAGCACTATAATGCGACATATAAGCTGCAGGGCTTACGCTAAGATGGGCTATATGTCCTGCAGCCCGTAAGGAATTTCTTTCCAATGTGGGAATCCACATGTACAACCAACTTAAGAAGGTGTTACAACTTCCAAACAAGTGCAGTGAGGGAAAAGAAAAGGAAAAACAAAAGTTGAAATGTCAAAAAAATATGTAAATAATCTAACAAATTGTGATTAAAACTACTAGAACATTTAGTACTAAATTCATGGTGCATGTTAGAGCACAAAATTAAACCCAACTAGAAAGAAGAAAACCGAAAGGAAGAGATGTTATAATTTCCAAGGGAAATGGAAAAGATGTTATAATTTCCCACTGCCTTAAAAAAGTGTTTCATGTACATGCAAACCTTAATCCATAAGCTTTTTTAATACAGTATGAACTTTTGAAATACCTCTCTCTGTGATGATTCCTGCAATTGATTTCTGCTCTCCAGGTTTGACAACAACCAAGGCTCCAACGTTGTGCTGTGTCATCTGGAGAGAAATGCTTTATTAGCCCAAATGCTAAAGAAGAGTGGAATATGCTTGTAATAAGTTTTTCAATCAACTAATGATAATAATGATAACGACAAGCACAATAGCTAATACAGAAGTGAAGATGCTTACCGACTTGACAGCATCATAAACAGTGTCATCCGTAGTGCACCAAAGCCACGAGCCATCTGCACCTTTACCTTTCTCTTTGAGGATGTCAGCAATTCTGGTGCTCTCAAAGCCATGCTCTTCTATTCGAGCAGATGAGACTGATTCAAAACGAGAAAACACAATGGGCCGCAAGAGTGGACTCAAAACACGGACATGTTGCAAGAGTGAATCTTTGACAACATTTCCATGGGTTAAACATGTACGAAGGGCCCCTTGCATTTTTTTTTTCCCTGTGAAAAAGACGAGGTTATAGATGTTAGGCTTAAGGATTTTGAAACAAACAAGGAACTTAGCTCCCATATCCAGTAGACATATGCTGCTGTAAAATAATCATATGTAAAGAAGAGTAGTAGTGTGACCGGTTAGGAAAACTTGAAATAGTTGTCACAGGTGAGAAAACTGTAAAGATCTCAAGTAAATTTTAATGCAGATGGGTATATATTTTAAAAAAAAGGTGAAAAAGGAAAGAAACGGAAGCACACATGTATGCATGTCTAATTAAAGAGATAGACTAAGTTATTGTATACAGTTTATATAGCGAATTAAAGCAGTAGGTGATTGCCAATCACGACTTCAGACGATTATCAGTAATGGTAAGAGTGAGAGACGGAGGATTAATTATGTGTTGCTTTGCATCTGGGACACACACACACACCCATCAATCGATAAACGAGCGATTGATTTGATAAGGGATATTCATATGATGCATACTAGTCCTAAACATGACTTAGATCTAATTATTATTATATATCCATGGAAGCTAGCAGTAGCAAAAAAATGAATGGATAATTAAATCAGGGTACTGGGAGTAGTTAAACATGGATATGGATGGACAAAGTAACACAACACTCACTTTGTTTATTGGAAAGATCTGATGGCAAGCTAGCTAGCTATCTAATTGAGTTTATTTATGAAATTAAAGCAGGCAGCAGCGGCAGCTAAGAGCAATACTTACTATTACATACAATACAATATATAGCGTTGGTGATGTGATGTGATGGACGATGATCAATCTGTCATCAAGATAGATCTAAGATATATAGAGATGAGAAACAGAAAGAAAGATAGAAGGATACCTGATAGTAAAAGGCAGAGAGAGAGCGAGAGTTGAGTCTCCAAGTGAAGAAGAAGAGGAGGAGGAGGAGGCGGAGGTTACCAGGTAGCAGCAGCAGGTCTATCAATTGGCCCACCAGTACGAGTACTAGTTGAGACTTGAGATAAACTTTACCACTTTATAAAATAATATAATATAATATTAGTACCAATACAAATATTGTATTTGTTGGATAAAGATATGGATAGATACAAAGCACTACTAGCACTAGCTAGGTAGCGGCTCCACGTCATAGAAAACAACCGAGTCCTGTGTGAGTCTTATCTAGTCACACTCACATGATTCTTCTTCCTCCTCCTCTCGATCATCGTAATCGATGGAAGAGAGGACACGTGCTTTCTTTCTGTTACTGTCTATCTTTTGCTAAAATGCAGTAGCAACAAGCACAAGCAGCAGTGCTACCACAGTAACCGTTAATGCTTTTGAGTGGTAACTCATTTTCACCGTAGATATACAATATGGGCCCAATCTCTACTATTGGGCCCTTTTATTATTATTAGAAAAACTGACCCAATTTAATTTAATTACTCCTATTTATGTATTTGGAAAATAACAGAAGAAGGAATTCAAGGAGAAAGCACGCAGAGGCATTGGGTGTTTTTGCAGCTGCAGCGAACAAACGAAGCTTGAGCCAGAAGGAGAAGGAGAGTAGCAGAGCAGGTAAATCTGTTTCTCCTTTCCATGCTACTATGTAAACAGTTGAATTCAATTTGATTATTATGTGATTAACCATCCACAAACTGTTCGTACTCCATATATTCTGCTGTGCTAATTTCATGCTTTTATTTTATGATGAAAGAGTATTGCTTCTACTATTTTTTCACTAATAATAACAACCAGGCTTTTATTCAATAATAATATGATTCTTTACCATAAATAAGTACATGAAGAATTACTTTAAGCAAAAATAATAAATGTATGGTGAATGAATGAAGAATGTTATTGATTTATAGATAAATAAATAAAAAGAACCCTAATGTTGAAAGTCAGACTTAGTAATTGCAGATTGGTTGTGCCTTTTCAATTGCTCCTTTCCTTCTAATTCAAATGCTAACCGATTTCTGCTCATAATCATCCACCACCACCACCACCACCACCACTATTATTATTATTATTCCCCTTTTCTTTTCATAATGCTAACACTGTTATAAATTATTTTTTTCTTCAAAATTATGGCTATGGCAAGGCAATGGAAGGAAATTTGAATGAATTTCTAGTAGGGCAGCTGCCAACTGTCATCTACACACCTCATTTTATCACACAGACTGAAGAAACCCATCTTCTACAAAAGGTGGCAATACACTCTTCAGTAATTTCCAACTTTTTTCGATTTTGATTTCGCCTTTTCTTTTTCACTGGATTCGCTTTATGTTGGCTTTGCAGATTTATGAAGCCCCTTTATCAAAGTGGAAATCTTTGAAGAACAGAAGACTTCAGAATTGGGGTATGTTGGAAATTTTTTTTGTTTTTTCACTCCCCTTCTCTCAACTTCCCCCCCCTGCAAACTAAACACAGAAGCTGTAGTAGAAGAAAAGGTGCACAGAGTTTCTCCGATTGATAGTAATTCCCCCCCTACTACCCTTGGTCTTTGGTATTGACAGGTGGTGTCGTCCACGAAAAAGGCCTTCTACCCCAAGACTGTAAGTGGAAATAAATTTTAGTCTTATTATCTCTATAAGGGGTTTGAGCAGTTGCACAAATATTAGCAATCAACTATTCTTTGAGATATGTTTCTCTTCTTGTGTTATCAAATTTGTTCATTTATTGTTTTCTACCTTAAAGATTATGGTTCAGACTTGCAAATTGGAACTTCCTTTAATGGTTTACGTCCTGATTTCTGCTCCAGTATATCAAGTTAAAATCAACCCTTGACTTCTTCTGGATTTGCAATTACTGATTCTGTGGTTGTCTCTTGAAACAAAAGTATGTGGTTCGGTTATCTGTTTGGCAGCTTAGTTCCAATTGTGGATGGTGTTAAATGACAATAATTACTGGTTTTATGAGGTTAAACTGAGTGAGGAAGTGATTTCCTCCACCTATTTGGATCATTTAGGGAAATTTTCACCATACACTAATGTTTGGTTACACCAGTTGGGTGGTAGCCCTACTGGTAGGTAATTTTGTTACTCTTTCTGGGAGGTCTCGAGTTTGAGCTCCCACTCCATCCTCTCATGGATTAAAAAAATAAGGTTTAGTTACTTTCTTTAAAAGCTTTTTTAAGTTACATTTGAACAGGTTGAGGACATGTCTTTTGGAAATTGTCATGCTCATAATTTAATGTTTTTAACTTTTTATTTCAATGTTGATTCTAATGTGATATACTTTTTTTAAGTCTTCTGTCAAACTCCATTGCAGTGCCTCCCTGGTTAACGATGATTACACAAAGAATATCAGAAGAATCAGGGCTGTTCCCCTCAGCAATCAATCACGTTCTCATCAATGAATACCTTCCTGACCAGGGAATAATGGTTTGTTTTTGTTGTCACACAAGTGCTCATGCCCATTGCTGGTGGCCTACCCTTGGAAATCTTAGTGCTTCATGTTTTTAACTGTCACTGATTAGATCACTGACATTACCATTTAGCATTATGTTTGTTCCAAAAGGAATTATTATGTCTCATCCCAGCAATCTAAGTTTGCTACAGTATATGACAGCATAATTGTGGGCTCTGGTTCTTATGTTCTTCGTTGTTTGTCATACAGCCCCACCAGGATGGACCTGCATATTTTCCTGTAGTAGCTATACTTTCTCTTGGATCGCCTGTTGTCATGGATTTCACTCCACATTCACGGTTAAGAACATGCACAGACACGTGGAAAAATGAAGTTGATGAACAAAATTTTGGTCGAGAAGCTAAAGAGACTGAGACAGAACAGATGGATAATCCTGAAACTTCAGTTCTATTGATGCCTCGGAGTCTACTTATATTCAAGGACAATGCGTACTCAGGTGGCTTCCTATGTTTTTCTTTTTTCTTGATGCAAAAGAGAGCTTGGTTGGTTTTCACTTTCCAAGCATCTCTACATTTATATGCTCTAAGAGTACCATAAATATGTTAAGAAACTGACATCATTATGCTCTGGTTTCCAGACTACTTGCATGGCATAAAAGATAGCGAGGTTCATCATTGTGATAAGGTAATTTAAGCTGCAAATTACATGTTCCACAATGGGTTGGTAGGTTTACTATGGCTTGTGTTCTTTCAGGCCATAAATGAAGTTGAAGCTCTTGCACATGATAAACTCAATGAACCCTCCTTTGGCACTGAGAGTGCTGCTGTTCAAGATGAGGGAAGTGGAGATCGCAATGCCATCCATCGGACAGCAAAAAGAATTTCATTGACTTGTCGAGTAGTGTTGAAGGTTCACAAGAATATATTCAAGTTTTAAATCTTTTATTTATTTATTTATGTAATCAGTTTTGATTTAAACTGCACATTTAAAACTGAAACTGGTTTGAATCCTGCTCTTTGTTGGGATGATAGTTCCTTTCCTTATTTCTTTCTTTCTTTTTTCATCACTTTTTTTAGGGTTTGGATAAAGAGTTGGTCTATGACAGGACGTAGACAAATTGCGCCTGGTTAGTTTAAATGAACAAACAAGGAAAGAATAAAAATTGATTATGTTTGAAATGGAGCTGAGGTGCTTGATGCAAGCCACTACATTGGCGTTGCAAATAATAAGAATTGAATTAATATGGTTAGTTTAAAGCAATAAATTGTTTGATGTGCTTGGCTAATTGCAATTTGAACAAAAAAATGGTCAACTATAGAGAGTTATTTGTCGTATATTTTAACCAAGGAACCTATTTGAAAAGGATGTAAACGCAAATTGAGTGGTGTTCAATAATTGGGGGATCAACAAAGGACTTATTTGGAAGCAACCTCAGCATGGGAACTAATATACCCAGTTTGGAAAAATACATGCCACTTTGATCAGCATAATGTTACAAGCCCTATAGATAAACAGGATTTGTAGTCAAAGAAAAAGCTATTGACTAGTGTAATTTCATCTCAAAATAGAGGCTGCTTACAAATGGAAGATTGACATCCAAGATTAGGAGATATCTTCACCCTCGAAAGTGAATATTCACTGATGGTTGCAAGAACAGCGTCTGCTGAATGGAAAGAGCCAGGGGTAAAAAAGGATGGAACAGGAATGACGACACCTTTTTTGTTCGACCATCTAAACTTCCAGCTTCAGGACCTAATTGAGAAAACAGAGCACAATTACCATCCACCCACTTCAATAATATTCAGCAAATGGAAACTTAGAATGGTGCAAATGAAAACAATAGTTCTGGAACAACACAAGCGGGTTGATTCATGAAAACAATCTTGCTGAAAATTACAATAACAACTTGATGATTCACATGCAGAAACTCCCATAATCTGTTGCTTATGGTCCTTCGGGCCTAAAACTCTTTAAGGTGAAGAAACATACCTGGTTTAATCTTAAATTTTAGGGTATGTGGTTGCCTTCTAGAAATGAACTTGATAGGATGATCTGTCGATGGTCTATGCCGGTCAGTCGCAGATATCAGCTACAACAGCAGACCATTAACATGGGTTTAGATGGTGCACAACCAATTGACAAACAAGCAGAAATGAGCAAAACATGCCCACACAAACGCTGAGACAATTATAAAGCAGAAATGACCCATTTTCAAAGATCTGTGCGCGATTAAAAAAATCTAGACTACTCATATAGGAGGGGATATGGCTAAAACCACTACTTGCCAGTTTTACATTTATAATTCAAGGCCAGCCCCCAAGGAGGTACAAGCCATGTACAAAAACAAGAAGCTCATATACAAAGTAGTTAAGAAGGGACAGAGTTTTAATCCAACTACCTAAAGTAACAGTTTTAAAGGTTCCAACTTCTTAAAATTGTCGATGTGTTAGAAGCATCTAAAAATTCTAGGACAATAAATGTCATCATCCTTCCTCTCTAGCTGTCTTCAAGAAATAAAAATATACATGTCCCAAAATATCATAGACGGAAGCTAAAGCAGTCTACACGAGTCATTTTAAAATCTGGCCCTACTGCTTTGCCCTTCAATTGTTTTCCGAGGGGAAAAAGGGCTTTAGACAGTATTAAGGTTAGAGGGAGTAGAAGCAGATTACTGGCGAACATGTTTACAGAGGACAGTTGCATTCACCTTAGATTTAATAAAAATCAGAAGACGGAAGGACCAAAATATCCCTCATGTTTGTCTAAGCACACATGTTTAGTAACTAGATTGAAATAATAACCTTCCCCTCAAAATCTTGCCATGATCCAGGACACAAGCTTTGAGGGTGAGCATAAACAGGGAGAGGAGATGATAGGTTGGAATCAGACCTTTTCATCATACCGAAAGAGAGATTGATCAAAATAGGGTGAAGGACTCAGTGATTGACAACTGAAAGGTAAAGATGTCAGCATCTTCTTCACAAACTGCAGAATTCATTATCTGATTAGATGATGCTATGGAAGCAGATGTACAGATGTAGCATATCACATGAATACAAGGCAATTCATGGAATTTCATCACTGTGTTACATGGGGGGGGGGGGGGGTTTCAAGAACACAATTCACAAGTCATGTACTCATACTTAACCTGTGAAAGACTGCTGGCTTTATACTTGATGGACCGTAGTTGCTCAAGAGCATGGATGTTATTTGAGTGTGATGATATGAAATTCATGTAAGATGAATTTCTTGACATCGCATAGAAGTGGTCGCAGAACTGCTCAAACAGGAGATAAAGCTCATCTGCTGAATTCTACACCAAGTAATAAATATGAGCATGCCAGAGCAGTGCATAAGGTTATTTAATGGCATTAAAAATATTATGATTCCCAAATAAATACCTGGTAAAACGCAACGATTTCAGTTGTCTCCATGTTATATACAGCAAAGAATGATGGATGGTGATCAGCATTTCGTGATACCTGAAGCTACAAATATGCTATCACCATTATCAAAATATTCCAGTGCAAAGCACAATGACCGATTTGCATGAGAAAGTGATAATTTATAGAACTTCACATTCCATAAAGGCTTGCAAGGGCATATAAAAAATATAAATTGAACTGATAAAGGTTTAAGCTAATTACTACAAGATCTCAGACTTAAGAAAGCATTGTTAACTTCACATTCCATAGAGCTAGTTATCTAGGATTTATCAGCTCAGAGCCCAAAATCTACTTTTTTTAATTAACAAAGAATTCAGTAAATATCTTTGCTGTTTGTACAGGACATAGTGTTGTTCCAGACATAAGCATTGTTAGAAGTGAAAGTCAAAACAAAAAAAAATAATAATAAGTGTCTATTAAGTTGCATAGGAGCAGGAAGCAATCTCAACAATCAGAAGCCACTCGCTGTACTTTTAGGTGTCTTAATCATTCCACAAGAAATCCATGGCATTCAACTTCCTTACATGAAATTCCAGAATTCCATACACATGATTGGAACATTAACCATCCTTATTGCTGCCAATTGGGCTGGATTTGGCAGGCTGTTCAAGATAAGGCCATATCTTTCAGCATGTTTCAAAATTGCAGCCTGACCGCTATCATCTGTTGTCCAGCCAACCCACATGCATTTCATTACTAAATTCAACTATAATATTTTTTGATATCATGTTCAATGATAGTTGAAATAGATATAAATGCTCTTAAGAAATAGAACTCATGGGCATAGAAGAGGAAGTGAGTAGAATTTGACAAATAGATTTGTACCAATTAAAAGACAAAATTTTCCAGTTTAACTCCAAACTAAATTCTACCATGCAACTCCATTTATGTTAGACTCCTGGAAACCTCCCACCAAACCCTGTTTAATGATATCTCAACAGTGTTGAGGAAAAAGCAATAGCACCCATCAGACCTTTAATGCAATGACTGGAAAACACTGTTTCTCTCTTCCTACAATATGAGGTGTAGGGTGAGATCATGGATTCAATTGTGCTAAGAGAATTGAGTTTGCTTGCCAAGCCAAGGAGAAACAGAAAAGTATACTTGCTGTGGTATTTCATGTTATCTAGGATAACATCTATTTCATATGATCTGGAAACACGCCCTCTTTTGTGATACATGAGGACTTCATGATCTCAATTATTTCCTAATCACAAATGGAATTTCATTAAAGCGACACTTTTTTCTATAATGAGTAGAGTTCTTTCCATCATGCCACTACATCCCATTATCGTAAAGACAGCTGATTAACGTATCTCTCTCAACAATCCCGAGTTGTTATACCCTCTTTTCCCTAGTTCTTGTTTTGGGGGGTGATGGTGGTGTGTTCCACATACAGTCCATGTAATTGATCATTCTCAGACCTTTGACATGATTCAAGTGGTAGAAAGCATAAAAAGCCTCACCCCTCCATCAACACTCCCAAACTTGATTAGCAAATGATGACGATCCAAGAATTGTACCTGTTTAAGAGTTATAAATAATTAATTACATGTGACATTGATGGACATCATTTAAAGTTGCTTTAGCATTGAGTGTAGAGAAAAAAATAAATCAAGATAGCACATTTTTGCAGCTCATCTAGCAGAAGGGGGAAACATTTAAAAAACAAAAACTTTATTACCTCACCTTCCAAATAATCAAGTCGACATAATCTTGAAAATGGAAATAGAATTTCTTCTTCAAGCACTGGACCCTCTGACAAAGTAATGCTATTACTGTATAAAAATACTTGTGAAATATTCAAAATAGTTCCCATCAAGATATTAACCATTAAAAGCATTCCAGATCCACCACACAGTTCCTCAATGAAGTAATTAAAAAAAACCCAAGAAAGTGAATGCATTAATATAATGCAAAATAAAATATCCAAAATTGGCTAAATTTAAAAATAAAAAAGGAAAAAAAAGGAAAAGGAAAAAACCTTGCATGCCTTATAAACCATAAAGGTAATAAGAAAAACTAGAGAATTTTACAAGCCAAGTTTTTCAACTTCAAATGATTGTCATATTGTCTCATTGAGTATTCTGAATATTAGATAGTTCAAAATTCCAATTATTGTAGTAGATATATTCTGAATACATAATGAATCCCGAGATGTGATGCACATATAGAAGTCAAGAATATGCGCAGTCACCAAAACAAGTAATACAATACTAACTTTATCCAAAACTTCAAAAGTTCACCAACCAAAATAAAAATGTACGGACAATGAAGTCCTACAGTGCAATAATGTAAGGAAAGAAATGTAACTAGAAAATACCTGAATTGCAGCATTTGTCATTCACTAGTTTATGAATTGTTCAGAACATCCAACAAGATGATGAGATTAATTTTCAAAGATAGTCTTGTGACCTTATCAAAACAAGGAATTGGAATGCCAAATAACCAACCTGGAATTTATCAGTTTCTTCACTCCATATTCCTTGAAAAATGAATGAGAGCAAGCGTTGTTTAATGCCACTAAGAAAAGAATTGTCTGAATTCAGCTGATTACTATGGACACCATTATCGACATGATTCCCAGATGATTGATGCAGTTTACTTCTGTCAGCCACTGCCATGCGCTGCAATCCATGGCTCAACAGTCAGTTGCCAATTGCACACCAGGCACACAAATAGTAAGTTTACAAAAGCTAAACTATTGCCAAAGAAGAGAGACAGCTATGGCATGTTTGTGAAACTGCATAAAGAAGCTAAGACACACAAATAGTAAGTTCACAACAGCCAAACTATTGCCAAAGAAGAGAGACAGGTATGACATGTTCATGAAACTGCATAAAGAAGCAAAGGTATTAAGTGTATTCAAAAGCTCAAGTGGTGCTTTATTTATGGTAGTAGTTGATGGCACTTGCCTGACTGTTAGAATTAAGAAAAAGTTCATCATCTTCACGACAAAATGCACCTATCGCACGCACATCAACAAGGTTACCAGATTCCCTAATTTGGAGAATGTATATTGTCTGATAGCGAAGCGACACAACGGCCAGTAAATCATCATACAGGAAGACACCCATGTTATGAGCCAAGTTAATAAAATCATTGCGAAAGACCTTCTCATCTAGTATCACCCCATCTTCCAACCTAATTATAAATACATAGAAAAGGAATGAAAAAGAACAAATACAATGGGAAAAATGAAGCAGAGGAATATTGAGGCATTGACCTTTGCATTTGGGATATTGGTGAAATATAAAGTGTACCTCAAGAGGTGAAAAGTAATTCTTTCTATGGAAGGGACTCCTTGAATAGCTCCTCCTATAGCAGGTGCATCATGAATTTGAGCAGTGGAAGTAGCAAAGAGTCCGAACTGGTTGGTGATGACATATAGAAAGAAATCTTTGCAAATAACCTCATTGCTGGAAGCAAGGGGGACACAGTAGAGTTGAGTGAAGAAGCTGTCGAACCTCTTAGCTCTAGATGGAAGATGACAATCTTCTTGTTTGTAGGAATAGGAGAGCCAAGTGGGTCTATAAACAATGAGATCCTGGTGATTTCTGCTAAAACTAATGAGGTATTGACCATCATCGGTGAATTTGCGGAATGAATGATCGGGGCATTCAACATCGTATATGGTAAAACTAGGCACTAAATTCTCATAGAATCGCCGAGCACAATGAACCTGGAAACATGCATTAATTTTTGGTGTGATAAAAAAGAAAAAGAGGAAAAAAGAGGAGACCATGTGTGTTTTAGTTACATACGCTGGTTCCAGGAGGAGGAGTTTGGATTTGGCGCTGAAAAATCCTGGCAACCACATTGTTGTTCCTCAACATATCAGCACACTTCTGCTGCTTTTGCTTTTGCTCTTGCAATTGAAGAAATCATATGGTAAAAGAAATCCCTAAATCCACATAAAATCAAACACAGCAGCAGCAGCTATGAGTGAGTGATCGCAACAATTTTTCCCGAAAACTAGGAGTGATTAATTAAATGAAGAAGACATATAATATGGAGCAGTACAATTTTATGACAAAAATTGATTTTCGATGAAAGTAATAAGAGAAGAAGAAATAGTAAACTATGGATTGAACAATGAATGTCACAAGTCCAATTAATCAAAGATAGAATTAGGAAAGTTAGGTAATATTACTATGAGATAGCCCTAAACACATCGAAGAAGCCGGGTTATAATAGCACACCATTCATTCAACAAAGTCGTTTAAACTTGTAAACTGTCAACCGTTGTGGAAATATCATTAGTCCGACTTCGTTACACAGTGGGGACAGATGCTACAGTTTAGTAGAAATGTATGTATTATATGATTAGTGTGGATGGAGATGATTATGGCAAACAAGTTTTCTTCTATCTTCATCAGCTATGATTTACTTTCCATTTAGCCTTATAGCAAAAGAGATTTGTCCATTTTTTTTTCTTTTTGTAGTGCTTTTTCCTTCGAGAACATGGAATCTGATGTTGATTCTGTGTTGAGTAATAGGAGTATTAGTATTACATACAATACAATACCTAAGAGTTGGTGACGTGACGTGATGGATGATGATCAATCTGTCATCAAGATCGATCGAAGAATTGAAGAAGAAGAAGAAGAGGATACCTGATAGTGAAAGGCAGAGGGAGAGGGTGAAATCTCCAAGTGAAGAACAAGAAGAGATAGCAGCAATAACAATAACTATAAGGTTAATTAAGGCAGCGGCAGAGGCAGCAGCAGCAGAGCTATCAATTGGTCCACCAGTAAAGATGAGAGTACTCATACAAGTAAAGATAAAGTTGTCGATAGAGATACAAAGCGAAGGCACACACACAGCGCTATGGAGGAGACGTGACGTGATGGATGATGATCAATCTGTCATCAAGATCGATCGAAGAATTGAAGAAGAAGAAGAAGATACCTGATAGTGATAGGCAGAGGGAGAGGGTGAAATCTCCAAGTGAAGAACAAGAAGAGATAGCAGCAATAACAATAACTATAAGGTTAATTAAGGCAGCGGCAGAGGCAGCAGCAGCAGCAGCAGCAGAGCTATCAATTGGTCCACCAGTAAAGATGAGAGTACTCATACAAGTAAAGATAAAGTTGTGGATAGAGATACAAAGCGAAGGCACACACACAGCGCTATGGAGGAGACGAGAGGAGAGTGCATATGAGTATGTTTTCTTTTTTTCTTTTTCTTTTTCATTTACTTTATCACAGCAGTATTTATTTATGTATTTGTTTTTCTTCGTAGCGGGGCACAATTTAGCCCATTATCAATTAAGCCTTGGATTTTTTTTATTTTATTATTTTCCCCTTCGAGTTAAATAATTTCACCCTTTCATTACAACCATCCATTTTAATGGCAATAAATAAATTCTATTTGTTTTACCTGTGGTCGTTAAATATTTTCATCAAAGACATCAAAATAAATTTAAGGTTTCCTTTAAAGTAATACTAATGTAACGGCATGAAAATAAGCTTTCATATTCCATGGATGACAATTATCATGCCAAATCATAGTAAATCTCTTTGCCCAACTTTATCATGGTTAAATGGAAAGATTATTCTTTTGGATAAATCAAACTTATTTAGCGATTTGAACCAAAGCTCTAAACAAAACCTATAAATAATATAGATTCCATGTTTTTCAAATTATTAATAATTATATTATTCTAGTGGTTAAAAATATTTAGTTTATATTCAAACATAAAATATATTAAAGAAAAGTTTAGATTTCATACAATTTTAAATCTATAAACATATAAAATAATAACTCATAACTTCAACAAATATAATAATAGAATTTTAACATGTATACTAAACATTTATTCATACTTACAATTGATATCAATTCAAAGTTCTATCATATATATTAATAATAAAAATATATATGTTTAAATTAGAACAAAAAAAAGGTACTTACTTATCAAAATAATTTAAGATAATGAAAATTTTGTTGTCAAAGATGAACTTTTTGTCTTAAAATTTTATCACTTCTCATTTGTTTATTAGAACTTAAAATTCTAACAATACCATATTTATAAACTCTTGGCTTCAAATTGTAAACTAATGTTAAATAGAAAAATCTTTAACCAAAAAATATTAAATTATAAGGAAAAATTTTATGAACATAGATGAAGATTTTTAGTATACTCATGTTAATTAGGCTGAAATAAAAATTTGTTCAATACCCAAATTTTACCAATGATCTAGTTTTTTATTGAAATAATATTTGAGAATTATTAAAGGGCATTTTTATAAAGTTGAAGAAAAAATCACTCCCCCCTTATACGTTGTAGCCGACAACATGAAGAAGGGGAATGACTTCAAAGTTTCTTCTTCTCATTCATCTTCTTCTTTTCTCTCAAACATTAAGGCATGGAGAGTGTGAGTAAGAAATTGTTACATAAGAAAACAAACCAAATTAGTAAGCTTTAAGGATAGACAGAGTGATTGGGGTGTTAGGTGATGGAGAGAAAGTTTGCAAAATTGGAGGAGAAATAGGAGATCCTTGAAAATTATTACAGAAAGCTCATTAATTGGTTAATAAATTATTTTACACTTTTGTATTCTTAAATTTTGATGGGGGATAATCTCTAATTTGTGAATTTTAGGGTTGTGTAATTTTTTTTTAATAAAAACATAAAATTATGTAATTTTTAGTTATTTGAGGTTTAGATGAAATGATTAAGAATTTTAATTGAAGAAATTGAAAAATAAATTAGCACAAGTGACGAACCATTGTTAAGGGATTTGAAAACTTGATTAAATTAAGTTGATTTTGATGTATTAATGATGATAAGAATACTTGAAAGTTGTTTATGTTGTGTTTGCCTTGGTTTGGGTCTAGTTGGTCCCAACTCGTTGCGATGGGTATTTGCTTTGGTTTTTTATATCGATCCTTTAGGGGCCATTTTTGTTGGTTTATGTTTTGGCTTCCGGGCCTGTTTGGTCACGACGTTTATGGGTATTTCCCTTAGATGTCAAACTTGGTTGGTTTTGACCCATCTCGGCTCCTTTTGATGGGTATATGCCTTTATTTTTTAGCCTAGTTGGCCCTACCTGTTAGGGCTCGTTTCGGTGGTTATTTGCCTTGGATTTCAAGCTTATTTGGTCCTATCTTGTCAGGCTTTTTTTTTAGGGTGTTTGATTCGGTTTTCAAGCCTAATTGGTCCTGGCCCATCGGGGCATGTATTGGTGGGTATCTACCTTGAATTTTGGCCACGGTTACTCTTGCCCCATTTTAATGGGTTTTTGCCTTGGTTTTCGGGCCTCGTTGGTCTCGGCCCATCGAAGCTTGCTTCGGTAGGTATGTGCCTTGGTTTTTAGGTCCCGTTGGTCCTGACTAATCAACACTTGTTGATGTTGTTATTTGCCTAAGATTTTAGCCATGGTGGTCCTAGCCCATCTAGGATTGTTATTGTGGGTATTTGGCTTTGTTTTCTGGCCAAGTTGGTCCCGCCCTATCAAGGCTCGTTTCAATGGTTATTTGCCTTAGATTTTCATACCAGGTTGGTCTCGGCTTATTGGGGCCTATTTCAGTGAGTTTTTGCCTTGGTTTTCAAGCCTGGTAGGTCATAGTTGGTCCTAGCCCGCTTCGATTGGTATTTGCTTTGGTTCTTCGATCAGGTTGGTCCCAGCCCGTCGGGGCCAGTTTCGGTGGTACTTGATTAAATCCAATAATTAAGCCATTAAAATCCAATAATCAATCTTACCTAAAAATCATTACCTTGAATTAAATCCCAGATCTTTAGTCTATAATTCTAGTTCTCTCCCTAATAAAAAGCCCACACAAACCAGAGAAGAAAGAAAAAGAACATTGGAAAAAAAAAAAAACCTCATTTCCCTACCCCTTTACTATTTGTCTTTATAACAAATTCGATTTTCACACCCACCAACACTAGAAATATTTTTTGTCTCCCTTTCATCCCTCCAACAACACTGAAATTCTTCATCTCAACACTACATACCAATCAACAAGGAGCACTATGTGGGAATTCACAAGAAAAACAATACTATTATTACCCAAAACCAATCTTCATCGATAACAAAACTAGAAAATAACAATAACATATCTAGCCTCCATCATCAAATACTAAAAATCCCCAGTCTCTCCAATCTTCATCCCTAACAAATACAACATCAATAATAGATTAAACCTGAGTCTCCAATATCCATTCATCAAATATCAAAACAAAAACCCAAAACCTTCAACCATAACTGATTTTCTTAGGATCGTAGAAACAACAACATAGCCCTTCATCTTTCATGCTTTTCTTAGTGACTGCCATTGTTAATCCTCCTAAAACAATTATCATTGTGACACTTACAAAACTATCCCTCTTCAAAACACTTACATAATTGCTTATCACTGCAAAAAACCATTACCTTCCTTGTAAAAAAAAAATCAACAACCTTCTCCAATAAATCAGTCCCCATTATCAATTGACTCAAAACTACCACAACTTCTCAATTAATCCACCACAATTACATCATCATAACCACAACATCTAAATCAACCAAGCCTCCAAGAACCAACCCAGCAACCATTAAGACCTTGAACAATCCAATGCTCACAAACCCAACCAATCACTAGTAAAGATCCAAACTAAATATGCCAAAATCCAAGGGACCATATCAGTTAGCATTTTCGTGAAAAGACAAGTCGCCATTTTAAGAGATTAACATCAACTTTTTTTAAAAAAGCCTAATTAACGAGTCTTCTATTTTTAGAGACTGATGTTGAATTTTTCATGCATAGTCAAATCAAAGAGTTTTCTAAGATAATTGACGCTGATTTTTTCACAAATAATTAGAAATAAATTAAAATACAAATGGTAAATAAGCTAAAAATAATTAGAATAATTAATGACAATAAAGAAGATAAATTTATAAGATACCACATAGTAAAGGTAACTTTATTTAAGAAAGGATATGGTAAAAGTAACGTTTGTCTTTTATTAGATATAATTAACCATTTACCTAAATCTTTAAAAATAGTGCTAATCTTTAGGATTCTCACTTTCCTCTAATTAGTAGGTTGCGACTCCAACTTCCCATATAAATTTCCATTTTATTTTAGAGAGTCCCATTTTATATTCGGATGTAAAAGCATGACGTGATAAAGGTATTCAAATAGATTTATATCAACATCAACAAATGAGTTTGGTTAGGTAAGCTATTGCAAATCAACCATGGAATGATTATAATAATCATTAAAAAAATTTATTGTATTTTAATTAATATTGTTTATGGGGTCAAACTTTATTATCAATAAACACTTTAATAGTGAAAATACTTTATTGTTGTTGTGTTTATTAATGCATTTCATTCAATCTAATTAAGTGAAAGATTTCTCTTAAAATAATAAATATATAAATGGACAATACCTTTAATACAAGAAAAAGAATATTGGTACATGTTAAAATGTACATAATATTATAGAAATCAATTTTAATTGGAATATGATTTTTATTTTTTTATTTTTTTTTCAAGTGAAAAATCTTCTTAATACACTTTTTTTTTTAATTTTATGAGTTGAAAAAATATTCTGAAACTCTAAGAAATGAACATGTTATGATTTTGCATTAAAAAAATTAAAATGGAAAAGAATTTTTTTTATACTAAACATGACCTATATTCCTAAGATAATACAATAACCAGGAAAAAAAAAAGAAACAAAATCTGTAAAGGGGGAGGGGTAAATCCAATTTCCAAAAACCACAAAATATCCATATAAAGTCGTAATAAACACCAATACTCTGTATCCATCACATTTTTTCTTTCCTAATCTACATCATGAATTCAACATTATTAGGAAAATAAAAATCCCAACCATATCTCTTTTCTTACCATATCCAATCCATACGTATTATGCGTATATTTACAAATGATGTGTACTCATAGATACCCAGTTACCCACTCATATAATACAACAACATTTTCATATCATAATACTATTGTTTTGGCTCTCTCATAACTATCAAAACTTGTTATATCAAATTAAGTTAGTAAGGTATGGGGTTGGGATCCATATGGATGGTCTTAGTAGTCATATTTTGTGGATTAGGGGTTGGACAATGGATTCTAAAGAGAGTGAATTTGTGGTTGTATGAATTTAAGCTAGGGGTAAAGAAGGATTCACTTCCTCCAGGGGATTTGGGCTGGCCTTTCATTGGCAATATGTGGTCTTTTCTCACAGCTTTCAAATCCAGTGATCCTGATTCTTTCATCCGCAGCTTCGTGAATAGGTATCTACCTTCCTTCCCCCCCTCTCTTCCCTTTGTATATACATATATATGCATATGAACGTATAAATCCTAGCATAAATACCTCAAACTTCAAACTCTTATAAATCAATAGCGTAAGTTCCACTATAAAGCCACTATTTTTGCATTTCTCCAAAAGCACTTGAGAATCTGTCCTAGTACAACAACCTAGGTATTGCTAGTGTTATGCATATTAAACTCTAGTCCTCTACATGATTACAAAAGGAAAGCTATCAAATTCCTAATCCAGCTAACTCTTCCGATTATTTATTTACTTGATACTTCAAATCTGAAGTATATGGATATGATTCAGAAAGTTCCTTGCCACTTCCACAATCCACACCCTTAACTAGTTTCCTTGAAATATTTGAAAAATTAGTTACATTATTTTCAACTTTTAATGTTATCTCTTTAAAAAAACAAAAGAGGGAGAGAAAAAAATGCCTTTTTTAAGTTCTTAGCCAAAGTTCATCCTTCAACTTAAGAAACTCAGATTAATTAATTAATTAATGATATATTACTAAATTGAATGGAACTATATGATACAGATATGGACATACTGGAATCTATAAGGCCTTCATGTTCGGGAACCCTAGTGTGTTGGTAACAACTCCTGAAGAATGCAGAAGAGTATTAACCGATGACAATGCATTTAAACCTGGTTGGCCACTGGCCACATTGAAGCTCATTGGAGAGAAATCCTTCATTGATATTCCTTACAAAGAGCACAAGCGCCTTCGCCGCTTGACATCCGCTTCTGTCAATGGTCATGAAGCATTGTCTACTTACATTCCATATATAGAACAAAATGTTATATCTGAGTTGGAAAAGTGGACCACCATGGGACAGATTGAGTTCTTGACTAAAATGAGAAAACTTACCTTTAGAATAATCATTTATATATTTCTTAGCAAAACAAGTGAGAGGGTCATGGAGTCTTTGGAGAAGGAATACACCACTCTTAATTATGGAATCAGAGCCATGGCAATCAATCTTCCTGGATTCGCTTATTATGAAGCGTTAAAGGTTTATCATTCCTTTTCTTTATTTCTACTATAATTTCTTACTTGTCAACTTTAGAACTGTCTAATTTTTTTTTTGCTAGTAAGGACTGGGTTAATGAATTTTCACTAATTCCAGGCTCGTAAAAAACTTGTGGCTGTATTCCAATCTATTGTGGATGGGCGTAGAAATCTAAAGAAGGATGATGCTACACACACAAAGAAGAAAGATATGATGGACTCTCTGTTGGATGTTGAGGATGAAAATGGTAGGAAATTGACCGATGAAGAAGTCATTGATATTATGTTGATGTACTTGAATGCAGGCCATGAATCTTCCGGCCATATCACAACATGGGCCACTATTTTCCTCCAGGACCACCTTGAATATTTCCAAAAAGCTAAGGTATGTATTATAATTCAATTATTTTTCATGACATGTACCATATTCCGTTGAGAGTTTATGTGTGCATTGATAAATCGCTTGATTACATTTTAGGAAGAGCAAGAACAAATTATAAAAAGAAGGCCACTAACCCAAAAGGGATTGTCACTTAAGGAAGTCCGAGAAATGAAATATCTTTCCAAGGTATAATCTATCAATGGTGTTGTCATGTGTTTTATATTCAGCTTCTACTAAATCCATCAAGTTTATAACATATTTTTGTTTTTTTAATTTGTTATAGGTAATTGATGAAACTCTTCGTATGGTAACATTCTCTCTCACTGTATTTCGAGAAGCAAAAACAGATTTTTGTATGAATGGTTAGTTCTAGAATCTTATCTCTAGTAGAGTTTGTGTAAAATTTTACTATACATTCTAATAGACCTGTAGTTCGGTCATTGACTTATATAATGGTATGGTCTTCAGGTTATACCATTCCAAAAGGTTGGAAAGTTCTGGCTTGGTTTAGGACAATTCACTTGGATCCAGAAGTCTATCCAAATCCAAAGGAATTTAATCCTTCTAGATGGGATGTAAGTGAATTAGCCTGCATAGTTTTTATATATAGTCGTACGCAGACATATCGTTTGATGATCAAGATGTAATATAATATTAACATGTTTACTTTAACTTGGTTGTAGGATTACACACCCAAAGCAGGGACTTTCCTTCCTTTTGGAGCTGGAAGCAGGCTGTGCCCTGGAAATAATCTTGCCAAGCTTGAAATATCTATTTTTCTACATTATTTTCTCCTAGATTATAGGCAAGTCTCTCTCTATTGTATATTGCTTGAAGCTCATATTATACTCGTTTTACCTACTTGTATTTTGCATTATTTTCTCCAAGATATGTTATTATACAATACTGCATTTGTTTTGTGGTTACAGGCTTGAACGTCAGAATCCAGAATGTTCTTGGAGATTCCTACCCCATACAAGACCAATAGACAATTGCTTGGCAAGAATCAAGAAAGTTTCATCCAAATCTGTGTGAGAAGAAAAAGAAAGGGCATTTTTTTATGCTTAAAGAAAATAATAAACTTTTAGGATTTTGGTTCATTAGATGGCCCATGTACACATTAGTAAGAGCAGAAAAAATAAACCACAGTAGACAAGATGAACCGGTGCTCCTCCTTTTATAAGATTGCCCATTTACACATTGTCTTTGTTCTATCATCTTCTTTTCATATGGCACTATACAATTTTGTTTGATCAATTAAGATAATTCTGGATCAATTGAGCTACATAATTTTTTTCTTCCTTCCAACAAAGATAAACTAAAACTAGGTATTTAATCATAAACGAAGACATGTAGTTGCCTTGCAAACCAAGCGAAGTGCAAAGGTTATCTATTTTATTTATCACACGCATGCAAGAAGATAGGTGTTAAGAAGAAAGAAAAAATGTAGAGAATTAAAATATAAAGAAAATTAAAGAAAGTTTGTAAAAAAAAAACAAGTTAATAAACGAAAGAAATTGAATTGAATAAATTATGTATTTAGGATTGACCAACGTTTATAGTAGTTGTATGACATTATTTTGACTTGGAATTGTCTCTATCCATTGGAAAACATAATCTATTGCGACTAATATGTATAAAAAAAAATGAGGGAGGATGTAACCCCCTAATAAAAAATAGATAAATTTAGGTTAAATAGGGTAATTATTAATTGAAAAATATTAAATAGAGATAAAATTTTATAAATCAAGATGAATATTTTCGGGAGATTAATTTAAAATTCATAGAAGATAAAATAATAAAATAGTATGCGAAATATTAACTAATGATAAATCGCGAAAACTCCTTGGCCAGGTAAAAATAATAATTTGAAGGAGGAAATTTTGTAAACCGGGTGTTATTAAGTGTAAAATAGAAGGAAACGTCAAATAAATCAATGCATGACCTTTTGCATGAGAAGCATTGAATTTCAGTATAATTACCGCGCACAATCATGCTATTGGGATTGAAAATGGTAATAAAGTTTGAGGAAAAGTTTAAGATAATTATGAATAAGAATCTCCAAAGAACTAGTCTAAGATCCAAGATGATTTAAGTAAATTATGTGGTATGCGAAATTCAATTTTTGGCGTGAAATTTCTGACTATCCAATTTTACAATATTGAACGTATCTTTTAATTTGACTATTGGATTGAGCTAACATTTTATATGGGGTCTTAAGACATCCATTAGAATTTAGAAAGGTCCTCAAAATAAAGACACAATGATGGGTTAGTACAATAAACAAGAATTGAGGATTAAATAGGAGTATAATAGTAATTGACCCAGAAAAAACCAATATAAATATTGTAGCTGCTACTGTTCACGCAAAACAATAACTAAAAAGAGAGGAAGGGGCTTCTTTTTTGTCTCCCTTTAAAAATCATCTGAGAAATCCTTCTAAATTATGAGATTGAAGCTTACAAATAGATTTGTGAGGAGAGAAACACATTTAGGCCAAAATTAGAAAGCTTGGTTGGAGGGGAGGAACTTGAGGGACTAGTATAGGTAATGAAGAGGAAGAACAATTGAAGAAGAAATTGGTAAGAACTCTTTAATTTGAACTTGAAATTATTGATAAAAGTGTTTTTCTTTAGTTTTCCTCTTTGATTTCATAGTTTATAAATAATAATTGAAAAACCATAAATGTTATGATTTTAGGGTTCTTGAAAATATGTAGGAAATGAGAGTTTCTTTGAACAAATTGGATAGGATGTTAATAAAAAGGCTTAAGCTATAGAAATGATGGAATAAAATTAAAAACATTCGAGAAGAAAATCTTACCTATAGGGCTGACTAGTTTTGACCTAAGAGGAGTGGTGGAAAAATTAGGTTAGAAGCATTAATATTATAAGCCATATGAAAGAGAAGTGATGGTTAAAATGAGTTTTAATTAGGTTGATTAATTATATGTTTTTAAACAAATGAAAGGATGAACATGGAGTAAAGATAATAGATATGGTGATACATGAAAACACTTTGTGTGTTTGTCAAATTTATCTATTTCATAACTAAAGTTCTAGTAGGGTTTATGGCTTAGAAGTTAAGAGTTTTAGGGTTTTGTGTTTAGAGTTTGGGTTTGGGGTTTATGGTTTGGGGTTTAGAGTTTTGGGTTTAGAGTTTTAGGTTTTAGAGTTTAGGGTAATGAGTTTAGGGTATAGGGTATATGGTTTAGGGTTTAAGGGTTTCAGGGTTTTAGGTTTTGGGGTTAGGATTTTAGGGTTTAGGGTTAGGGGTTCAGGGTTGAGGATTCAAGGTTCATGGCTTTAGGTTTCGGCGTTTAGGGTTTTAGGATTTATGATTTAGGGTTTTAGGATTAGGGATTTGGGGTGAAGGGTTTGATGTTTAGGGTTTTGAGGTTTCGGGGTTTAGGATTTAGGGTTTGAGGGTTTCAAGTTAGTGTTTTAGGGTTTGGAGTTTGGGGTTTAGGGTTTGGGGTTTTGGGGTTTCGAGTCTGGGGTTTCGAGTTTGGGGTTTCGGGTTTAGGGTTTAGGGGTTTGAGATTTAGGGGTTTGGGTTGAGGGGCTTTGGGGTTAGGGTTTGAGGTTCTGGGTTTGGGGTTTAGGGTTTCGAGTTTGGGGTTCAGGGTTTCAGGTTTAGAGGTTTCGGGTTTAGGGTTTCGCATTTCAGGTTTTGGGTTTAGGGTTTTGAGTTTTGGGTTTTGGATTTCGGGTTTCAATTTGGGGTTCGGCGTTAAGGGTTTGGAGTTCAGGGTTCAGGGTTTGAGATTTCGGGTTATGGGATCGGGGTTCAGGTTCAGGGTTTAGAGTTGAGGGTTTAGGATTCGAGTTTTAGGGTTTAGGGTTAAGGGTTTATGGTTTAGGGTTTTCGGGTTCGGGGTTTTGGAGTTTTAGGGTTTAGAGTTTTGGGTTTTAGGGTTTAGAGTTTAGAATTTTGGGTTTAGGGTTTTCGGTTTAGAGATTGGGGTTTGTGGTTTTGGGGTTTTGGGTTTAGGGTTTTGGGTTTGGGGTTTGGGGTTTGGGGTTTGGGGGTTAGGGTTTGGGGTTTAGGGTTTAGGGTTTAGGGTTTTAGGGTTTAGGGTTTGGGGTTTAGGGTTTAGGGTTTCAGATTTAGGGTTCGGGGTTTAGGGTTCGGGTTTCAGGGTTCGGGGTTCGGGTTTTGGGTTCGGGTTTGGGGTTTGGAGTTTTAGGTTTTTTGATTTGGGGTTTGGGGTTTCGAGTATGGGGTATGAGGGTTTAGGGTTTGGGGCTTCGGGTTTTAGGTTTTAGGGTTTTGGATTTTAGGGTTTCTGGTTTAGGGTTTTAGGGTTTTGGGTTTGGGTTTAGGGTTTTTGGGTTTCGGGTTCAGGGTTCGGGATCGGGTTCAGGTTTAGGGTTCAGGGTTCGGGGTTCGTGTTTTGGGATTCGGATTTTGGGTTCGGGTTTGGGGTTTGGA
>Ga0325403_1000204_pt1 | contig 36003 bp, 19 predicted proteins | sample PopdelMetagenome_19_FD_205665 | JGI IMG/M metagenome (GOLD analysis project Ga0325403, IMG submission 205665) | Populus deltoides microbial communities from Bellville, Georgia, United States - Xylem-PdKOR-R4 | ecosystem: Host-associated > Plants > Phyllosphere > Stem > Wood/Secondary xylem... | reverse complement strand
TTTTTATATTTAAAAATATATTAAAATAATATTTTTATATTTTTAAAAAATTATTTTTAACATTAATATATTAAAATAACCCAAAATTACTATAAAAAATACTTATTTATAGTAAAGAAAAATATAAAATTTTTTTTAAATATATTTTAAAATGCAAAAACATACGGTCCTACCATTACAAATCTAAATCACCTTTTTTTTTAATTACACAGCGGAAAGTATCTTTAAAACAGTGTGCTTTAACCAGCATTATCATTTTCGTATGATTTTAAATACTGGATTTAAGATTCAAATATTTTTAAAAAGGTTAAGCTTGTCGTGGATGACAAGAGCTGTCTTGTTACGTGTGAATTTTACAATAATAGCTTGTGAAGCCTGCTAGTCATGCAGTGATGACGGAATCAGATAGACCATCATAAGTTTCAGTAGAGGAAGATTGAGTTTGTTTTTTTGTTTTTTTTTTAAATATTTTTAATTTATTTTACTTTAAATTATTATTTTTAATTTCATATCAATACACTACGTTAAAAATAAATTTAAAAAATAAATAAAAAATATTATTTTAAAAATAATTCACTATGGCAATTCTAAGTTTCTAACCACCACCGAAACCTTGTTCCTCGTAGACATGCACCCAGCATGTGCCTTATAAATGCTGACTCTCTGGTGGAGTTGCTCCTCCAGCCCTCGACCTTAATGACTTTTTTAATTATGATTTATGGTTCAATATTATTTTGATAACTTTTTATTAATAGAAAATTATTGTCATGTGAGAAAATTATGGTAAAAAACAAAATAATGTTCATCACCTGTCGACTTTTTCCCAATGCGAGAGGGCACCCTTCGGTTTGGCACAACGTAAAATACAGAGACTCTGATTACAAACTGGGCAGATTGTTTGTTTTTTCCTTTTCTTTTTCCTTATGAAAAGCCCCTACCGACCCTTTTTTCCTCAGATAGTGACTTGTTTAAATCACGGTACCTTCCTCTAGATTCTAGGGTTTCTTTTCTTGCTCAAAACAAACATACACAGCAAAGGGGAGCGGTCCTCATCTCTCTCTCTCTCACTCTCTCTCTCTCTCTCCCGCTCCTCTAATTTCTCACGTTCCACTCTCTTTTCGTGATTTTTTATTCTAACTCTCCCCCCCAACACCCCCCCCTTCTCACTCTCAAAAATCCCCCAAAGATCTCCTCTTTATTTTCACAATCACAACTTACTCTAAACCCCCCTTTTGCTAACAAAAATTAATCCCCCAAGAATTCAATTCCCCTCTGATTTTCTCTCAATTCCATCCAATGCAGCCTTCCAATTCCACCGAATCCAATTCTAAGTCCACCGATAACCCCGAAAACCCTAAATCCCCAAAATCCCCCTCCACCGAATTCAATGCTACCGCCACGACCATTACCGCCACCAGTGACAGCAGTTTTGAAAAAAACAGTGAAAATGTGGATGATGAAGTAGTTCTTGATGTTATAGGAAAAAGCCTGGAATTTGATTTATTAGAAAAAGCTGACGATTCAGTGGAGGGTTTGTATTTGTATAAAAATGCGTTTAGTTTGGTGCCCAAGTCCGTGGGGGGTTTAAAGAAACTGAGGACGCTCAAGTTTTTCGGCAATGAAGTGAATTTGTTTCCAGCGGAGTTTGGGAACTTGGTGGGATTGGAGTGCCTGCAAGTCAAAGTATCGTCGCCGGGTTTGAATGGGCTGAGTTTTAATAAATTGAAAGGTTTGAAAGAGCTTGAGCTTTCGAGAGTGCCTCCAAGACCTTCGGTTTTGACGATTTTGAGTGAGATTTCTGGGATTAAGTGCTTGACAAAGCTCTCTGTTTGTCACTTCTCTGTAAGGTAAGTGTTGTGCATGTGGGTTTTGAATTATGTAATGTTTTTCTATGTTCAGAGGATTCAGTAATGGAGGGATGTGAAAACTTCAGTGAAAGAAACTGAATCTTGTTCTATCAAGAAAAAGAAAAGGACACTAAATTGTGTAACTATGTTGTTACGGTTTCGAGTTAAATTAACAGTTTTATTTGATTTTGCTTGCTTTTGATCTGGTAAAAGGTTATTGGCAGGTTAGCCAAAAAAAAAAAAACTTGAATTGTATGAAGTTATGAATTTTAGATAAAATATGAAATTTTATGTGTTTGTCTATTGTTTGGCTGGCATAGTGAAAAAGTGAAAGTTATCATTTATGCTGGAGATGTTGATTTTAAATGACGATGATTATTGAGTTCTTGTAAGAGTGGCAGTAAGGGGGGGTTGTTGGCCAAAGAGAGATTGTGTTTGTATCTAACAATGTGATTCTTTTATTTGCTCATTAGTATTGTCAGCTTGAGTAATTGAACAATTTTTTTTTTCAAATTATATGATGTAGATTTTTCACACTAAAATTTAGACAATAAAGATATTGGCTGTAAGAAAATCAATGTGTAGTTGAATGATCACTTCTTTTATGGTACAACTTTACAATCAAGGATAGGTTTAATAGCTAAATGTTCTAGGCTACTGTATGGTCTCAAATAAAAAAATGCAAGAATGAAGCATGGAAATTGTCTGCTTGATATGCATTCAATAAGCTTACAAAGTTCTTTTTCATCCAAACCTTAGTAGTTTAGCTCAAATGAAAAACGAGGAACTTGTTAAGTCAGTCAAAGTAGCTTGCTAGGTGCCTCACTCCTCCTTCCTTTTCCTTTTCAATACCCCAAGAATTTTTTATCTATGTCCAGCTGCTTCTGTTTCTATATATTAAGTTATAGAATTATCATGTTCAAAACAATGGCTGGACATTTTGAGACATGTTAAAAGGACTTTGCCAAATCCAATGAAACAAGATAGAGTAGCTAATGCTTGAAGTGTTGAAGAAATAGTCGAAGGTTAACGGGTAGAAAGTATCAAGGTAGGAGTGAGAGCAAAAACAATTGGGAGCAGAATTGCATTAAAGTGATAGGTGAAACAACGCAATTGGTATGGATTATGTTATTTGGAAAGGTATACAGCCCATAATCTTTAGTGTTACCCTTACTCAAATTTTGGAACCTATCTAAACTGTTGGCCTTGATAATTTTGTAGTTATGTGTGTAACACCTCCAAGTAAATAAAAAATGAAATCCAGTTTTGGTCTTCAGCATTTCTGAGATGTTGTATGTTAGTACCAAACTGTAAAGATGAAGTTCTTCAACATAAATTCACAACTTTAGTTAGCTACTTATTGTTTATCAGATTGTTGAAATATGGAAAGAGAGATTTGATTATGTACTTTTTCTTGCAGATATCTTCCTCCTGAAATCGGCTGCTTAAGTAATTTGGAGTTCTTGGATCTTTCATTCAACAAGATTAAGAGTCTGCCAAATGAAATAACCTATTTAAATGCCTTGATATCATTAAAAGTATCTAATAATAAGTTAGTCGAACTACCCTCAAGTTTGTCCTCGTTGCAATTACTGGAGAGCTTGGACCTCTCAAATAACAGGCTGACATCATTGGGATCTCTTGAACTTACTTCAATGCATAACCTCCAGCATCTAAATCTTCAGGTATTTTTCTATGAGCAAACAAAGATCCATTTCTTTCACAAAACTTTTAGGGTGGGTTGTGATTTACTTTCAGTTTCCAAGCATTTAATGGCTTCCAACATTCAGTTCATTGATTGCTCTGAGATGCAGTAATTTGCTCTCCAGAAAATTACTTAATATGGCTCAAAACAAATGCTATTGCTACTTTACTGAAAATGTTATACAAACCTTTTGCATCAAGCAACTTTAACCATTTCATAACTAACCTTAACCCCTAGACCTCTGGTCGGCTATTGGTAAAGGGCTGTTCTTTGTTTAGGGGTCATATCTCTTGTCAAAATGTTAAATATCCACTTTCCTATCACATTACCTCTCATTCATGTTTATTCTGTTTCTCCATCAGAACATCTATAATTCACACACTTCTATTTTTTTTAATCAGGTTTATGTTGGTTTATCTTTCTTTCTTTTGTGATGCTAACTTTTCTGTTGTTTTTAGTTTAGTGCTCTTCAATAAAGTTATAATACCCTTAAAGCATTCAATGGCTTTGGCTTTTTGGTGTGATTAGATCTTTTATCCATCACGTCTCTTAGGCTGTTGTACTCATAGCCATGTCAAATGGTGACCGCAATAGTTCATTCTTGATATCAAGAACATGATGTCCATGCATTAATTTCTTTTTATAATCATTTTGATATGTCAGCAAACTTTGTAATGGAAGGATAATCAATTGCTTAAGCTCTTTAAATTTTTATGCTTTCATGGGTGCAAAGATTGCATGTCCAAAACCTAACATGTTTATTGATCTTCTTACTGCTTATTATTTTCTAGTACAATAAGCTTCTTAGTTGTTGTCAAATACCTTCATGGATATGCTGCAATTTGGAAGGAAATGGCAAGGACTTGTCAAATGATGAGTTCATTAGCTCATCAGTCGAAATGGATGTATACGAAACCTCCTTTCAGGAGGATGACAGAAAGTTTTCTTGTAATGGTGAGGACTTATGAGTTATTCTCTCTTTATGCACTTCAAAAGTTTTTTTGTTATAGATATCTAGGGTTTTTTATGCTTTGTCTCTACTTTAGTCTCAAATGAACTTTTTGATGATCAAGAATGCGATGCAGGTTCCAATCATTCTATGTCAAGCATAGTGACTGGGCCTTCATCAAACAGGTCATTTGCATCTCGGAGGTCTAGTAAGCGTTGGAAAAGACGCCATTATTTGCAGCAAAAAGCTCGTCAAGAACGATTAAACAACAGTAGGAAGTGGAAAGGTGAGGGGTGTGCTGAAGCTTTAGCTCTAAAGGAAAGTGAAAGTTTCAAATCGAACAATCTAGATGTCCTTACCCCTGAGGTGCATGAAGGGGGCACATCAGATGTTGTAGGTGTGGATGATGACAATGAAAAAGTTGAACTTTCTGTTGAAGCTGAAGGAGAAAATCTGCATACCAGTGTTGAAGATGATAAAATCAGCGCAAAAAAGGTTTTTTCTGTGCAAAGCTGCTCATGCGATCTTGGATCTATAAATAAAAGTGAGGAAGAAGTATGTTGCGTGCAAGATGAACCTTTAGCCTCTACACGGGATGAAGCTGCTAGTCAGGATGAAAGTTCATCTTCAGAAAAATCCAAAATCACTTACAAGTCAAAAAGGCATCATGATAGGGATATTGATAATCCAAAGCCATGCAAATGTCGGAGACCAACAGAAGATAGCTCAAATTTGCCCCGTAAATATAGTGAACTTTCATTTTGCAGCATTGAGGACCGACTACCAGATGGCTTTTATGATGCAGGACGTGACCGACCTTTCATGCCACTGAGGAGATTTGAGCAAATTTTGCCTCTTGACTCACGTGAGGTCATTCTTTTGGACAGGTCAACTCTTATTCATGACCTCATTTTCATATGAATCACAAGTGCTCTATTATTTTGTGGTTGGATAATGTTTATTTAGTGTGAATGACCTTAATTACTTATTGTTTCTTTTAGGGAGAAGGATGAACAGTTGGATGCAGTAGCTCTCTCTGCTCAAGCATTGGTGTTTCGTTTTAAGAGATTAAATGGTTCTACCAAGGAGAGAAATAAGGTTGCTGTTGATAACTTGCAGATTGCTTCATTGCTTGCACTTTTTGTTTCTGATCATTTTGGGGGCAGTGATAGAAGTGGTGCTGTTGAAAGGACTCGAAAAGCAGTGTCTGGTTCAAACTACAGGAAGCCTTTTGTTTGCACATGCCCAACTGGAAACAATGAAAGTATTAGTTCAGCTGGTAAACAAGCTTTGGAAACTGTAGAAGATATTATTTTCTCTGATCTCTGTGAGAGATCTTTGCGATCTATTAAAGCAAGACGAGGCTCCATTGTGATTCCTTTAGGGAGCTTGCAGTTTGGTGTTTGCAGACACAGAGCCTTGCTAATGAAGGTATTTCTTGTCATGCATCTCTTTTCTATAGTACCTATTGAATGTTTATGTTCCTTGTGCTACATTTTCGGTTATTTTGATCTAATAAAACTGATATTACTCCAGTATCTATGTGACCGAATGGATCCTCCAGTACCTTGTGAACTTGTCAGGGGTTACTTGGACTTCATGCCGCATGCCTGGAATGTCATTCTCAGAAGGAGGGGTGATTCATTGGTCCGGATGGTGGTGGATGCATGCCATCCACATGATATCAGAGAAGAGACAGATCCAGAATATTTTTGCAGGTTAGTCCTGCTATTCAAAGTGGTTATGGTAATGTTGTTTCATCCAATATGCTGTGCATGTGGATGCTATAGTTTAATTCATATGCTCAAGTCTATAATATCACACAACATTGATTTTGCCCCTGGCGTGAATTCTTTTATGTAAAGTTATGTTTGGTTGGAGGTGAAAACCTATCCCTATAAACTTTCACCTCCTGTAGCATTGTTTGGTAAAACAAACTGTTGCGGGTTAAACTTTTACCTCCAAAAATGGGGTGAAACATTACTCCCTAGCCATCAGCTATAAGATTTACTCTTGCTTTTATTTTTTTTTGAAATTGACCCTCTTATCTCTCACTGGACTCTCTTTCCTCTAACTTGATGCTCCTTTCTCTCTCTGCATTCTCTCTCCTCTGTCTCCCATCCAGCCCTACATCCAGCCCTAGCAATATTTTATGATCTCTCAAACAGAGATCCAGCACATAATTCTTGGATTTGTTTGACACAACTTCCCTATTGCTTAATGCCTTATCCTAGCCCAATCTCCTCCATCTATAAACTGTCATCTTCACCTGGTATGTTGTAATCTCATCCAACCTGTCTCCAGCTTCCTATATGACAAATCAGCCACTCACACAAGAAAAAGACTAAGTGTTTTGAAGAGCACAAACGAAATTGGAAGAGACAGAATGGGTGTTATTAATATATGCAAGTGATTTGAGAAAGTTACCAAACAAAATAAAGTTTTACACCCTCAAAAATCCCCCCCCTTAAAATTTACACCCTGAAACTAACTCTCCTAATAATTCACCACCACTGTTTTCACCCCATTCCCAACACAAACTAAACAATTAAGAATTTATGGAGTGTGAGCAGAAACCTTTTGCATAATTAATTAATAGCTTTGTTCTAGTGCTATTTAAAGATTTGTTATATTTTGATCTACTGTTGCTGTGTCTTATCTATCATGCGGCAGGTGCTTTTAAGGGCACTCCAGCTGAAATATCGTTGTTAAAAGATTGGAACGCCCTTTATTTTGATTTGTGTTTTGTCTTCTTTTTCTGTTTTGGAGTATGACTTATTTTCAAGTTATCTTTTGATCAACCACTTCATAATGGTATCTTCTTCTTTTTTCATCTAATAAAATAAAGAGATATTTCGACGGATTCTGAAAGAAATGAAAGAGCAAAGCATACACTGTATGAAAGTTTAGTGTTCAATGCGTATTCCATTACTGGAACAAACTAAGTAATTGTTCTCCGAACAACCTCCAAGAATAAGATTGTCTTCTTGGTCCATGTCTACTCCTTGTCTACTTGTGCATTTTATTTTATATTCTCATGAATTTTGCCTTCCTACAGGTACATTCCTCTTAGTCGGACTAAAGTTCCCCTTTCAACCGAGAGCGTTCCTGGTCCTGGTTGTTCATTTCCTACCATGTCAACTTCTGACAAGATAGAGAAGGTGGGTTCCAGTACTCTTATTCGGAGCAAATTTGGATCGGTTGAAGCTGCAGCAAAGGTACGCGCAGCCTTTTGTGGCTTGTATTGCCTTAAGCAGAAAGATTCCTGTTAACAACATCCAGTGATTGCGGGCACTAATTAATGAACTTTTCTGATGCTGCAGGTGCGTACTTTAGAGGTATGTGAGGCGTCAGCAGATGAAATTAGGAATTTTGAGTATATTTGTCTTGGAGAAGTAAGAATTTTAGGTGCTCTGCAACACTCTTGTATAGTTGAAATGTATGGACACCAGCTATCTTCAAAGTGGGTTCCATCAGAAGATGGAAATCCAGAACGCCGCATATTACAGTCTGTAATTCTTATGGAGTATGTTGATGGGGGATCTTTAAAGGTAATTTTATTCTATTATTTTTAGTTAGCAGGTGAAAACATGATATTATCAGAACTAGTTACATGCCCTAGTTTTGCTCGGGGCTGCCACGAAGAATCAAACAATAGTTACGAAGCATTCATTACTTCTAGTCATTACAATTTTTTTTTATGAAGCAACTAAATAATTCTGTAAAAACTATATAGTCTCATGCCATCTTTAAAAAGGCAATCAACAAAATATGTCTGATCTTTTTTCTTTATTTATTTTTCTTTGCATGTTAGACTTATTTTTTCCTTATCCAATCAAATCTATTTTGTTTTCCTGCCTCTCATGCTTTTCAATTTGCTCACCTTGCAAACCCAGTTTAGATGTTTTTCATTATCCAGTCAATAACCTTAATAGTATAATATAAAACAGGCTAAAGCAAACATGTCATGTTAGTAAAATCAACTTATAATATTCATGCATGGTTTTGATAATTAGCCACAACTAAATTATGATCTTATGATCATTCATCATCTATATTTCAGAAATATGCAAGTAATTAAGTAAAATTTTAAATATAGGGACTGAAATAAAATGTTTAAATGGTAGGGGAAGTGGGATTAGTTTTTAAAAGACTATGTGAACTATATTATAGAGTGCCTAATCTGAAAAAAAAACACTCATGCCATTTCACAAGATTGCTCTTAAAAATCAACTGTTTACCGACACATTTAAACCCTCATATTCCTCAACTTTGTGCCACATGCCATTCAAAGCTTCATCTAGCACCTAAGCATTAAGAAGACACATGTCATTCATTCCTCAACACTCAAAAATTCATATAATAGTATAATAATAACATCACAGAAAGGTTTGGCCTTGGTAGTATGCCAATGAGAAATAGGATTCACATAACCGAGACATGGTTGAGCTTAATTGTATTTCTTATGTAGTTATTTGATGACTTTCCACATATTTCTTGCTGATTATTGTTCTCTTGATGCAACAGAATTATTTAGAAGAGGTATCTAAAACTGGCGAGAAGCATGTACCAGTGGAAATGGCATTGTGTATAGCACGAGATGTTGCATGTGCATTGGCAGAGATTCACTCCAAAGACATAATTCATCGTGACATAAAAAGTGAAAACATTTTGATTGATTTAGATGATACGAGAGCTGATGGCATGCCTGTAGTGAAGCTCTGTGATTTTGACAGAGCCGTGCCACGCAAGTCTTTTTTGCATACATGTTGTATTGCTCATAGAGGGATTGCACCTCCTGATGTTTGTGTAGGAACGCCACGCTGGATGGCACCTGAGGTTTTGCGTACAATGGATAAACGCAACACTTATGGTCTGGTATGGTGCTTCTCCTGTCAGTTTGAAAAAGATTTTTAACATCAATAATTCATAGTGCTTGACTTCATATTTTCTTCTCATGTAATCATTAACATTTGAGTATAAGTTTGTAACAGGTCTGTGGGTTCTGTAAAAGTTCTATGTTTGGAATGAGAGCAATTTTTATCAGTCATGATGTAAAAATAAAATTAAAAACACATGCCTGTAAAAAGCCATGCATATCTAGCTTTCATTACCTTGAATTGAGAATGGAGAGGATCTTTTGGGGATTGTTAGCAACCTGGTGGATGGATATGAGAAAGTGCCTTTGAAGGCTGAAGGGATGCAACAGCTGTATATTAACACCAGCGTAGCCTTTCAAATGTTGTTTATCAACTGCAATGAAGCATGAAGTTAGTCATTACTTATGCTGTTCTATACTTATCGACATAATATGTAGAATGTGCTGGATTCAAGAAATTGAGGGGTTATCTCTGAGTTTGGACTGGCTATACATTCTAACAGACTTGTCATCAGCAAATACCAGCTTTTGAGGAACTGGTTGTTGCGTAACATCTGATGCAGGATTCAAATTTCTGATTTCCCAAAATGCCACTGAGTTCTATAATTGCAATCTCTGATTCAAATGTTGATATCAATATAACAAATATATCAGCATTGGCTAGAACTTACAAGATCGACTTTGTCAATTATGTACAATCTTTTCAATGAATTTGTGTTGGGCTATGGCCCCATACTGCGTTGCATATGCTTTAGTTTGTGCAAGTTAATAGTATGAATTGTGATGGGATTTCTCTTTTTGTTGTAGGAAGTGGACATTTGGTCATATGGATGCCTACTTCTGGAATTGTTGACTTTACAGGTCCCGTATGCTGGCTTACCTGAATCGCGCATACATGAGCTTCTACAGGTACATCACTCTATACACTGAAACTTTCCAATGGATAATAGAGGGTAAATAACAGTTAGATGCAAAAGTTTCTAGTGTTACCATTTCACTGTTGCGTGGTGAATCAGTAAATCTTTATTTTCCCATGGTGCTATTAGCGTTTTAATCTGCTTGATTTTGCCACCTCTGGTCTTGAACTGTTCCATTTTCTTTTATTGTTTGGTCTTGACATAAGCAGTCAGGTAAACGACCACCACTAACTGATGAGCTGGAGGCTTTGGGGTCCATGGACGAGCATTTGGTTACTCATTCTGGCTCAAATCCGGAGGGACCTGAGGCTCAATCAGAAACATTGAGATTCCTTGTTGATTTATTCTGTCGATGCACCAAGGAAAATCCAGCTGACCGTCCCACAGCTTCAGATATTTACAAACTGTTGCTTGCACGCACAAGCATTCACTAGTTGAAGGAACAGTATTAGATTAATCTTTGGGTAATGATTTGTATTCCCAACCCAAATTTTTGTAGCCCTAGGATGTTGTGTTAATATATTTAATATTTATTGGTTCTAGATCATATCTTTGGGTTTTTTCTAGCCCTGGGATGTGGTGTTATTATGTTTTAAAATTTGTCGGTACTGGGATCAAATCTTTGGGCTTTTTCTAGAGTTATGTACCATTCATTGTAGTCGGAGAACTAGAATTAGCAGCGCTTTCAACTTTCTTCATGAGTAATGTTAAGGAGATAGGTGCAAATTGGGCACTTGATATCCTTTTCTTTTTCATTTAATCTGATGGAAGATCTGTAAATTTTCTAGGTAGTTCTGTGTCTAGTTGAGATGTTTAGGCTTTGATGTATTTTTCAGTGCAAACAGACATTAAATAAATTGACATTCTCAAAAAAGGAAACAAAGGATTTCAAACCTGGATTAACTTCTCTGGAAGAGGAACATGCTATGATCATGGTTTTGATTTTGTCAATTTTTGGAAGGATAACTTCAGTTCCGACTTGAGTTGCTAGAAGGTTGCTGGACTTTCTATGGTTAGTCTGCGGGCTTCTCGAAATATTCTTTTTCTGCATCATCGCACATTTCGAACTTATGCTGAAAGTCTTTGTATCTTGAAGCATTATGCAGTCAACTGAGCAGAGTGAGTTGGGAGCTCGGGCTGGGGCTCCGTTGTGAACAGGGTAGTCAGGTTGTGTTTAATGAACTCTCCTTAATGAATGTGAGGGCTGAAGAATGTTCTACCCTTGGATTGTGTTTAGTAAAACACCATGGAAGGTAATTTAATACAAGGAATCCTTGTTCTTTTTTACCCTGCAATGTTGTTTTTTACGTCCACCAGAATAATTTCCAACCCGCAGCTCATGTTGTTGGAAGCGGCTCCTGGCTAGTGGTTACACCGCGAGGAGAGGGGAGGCTTTTCACACGTCAAATAAAAAAAGGCTCAATTTTATGATCACAACAACACAGCAAAACCTGCTCGTGCGTGGTTTTCCTTCCTTCAATATGACGAATTAGAGAAGCAGGAGTGTGGGCGTGTAGTTAACTAGAGCAATCTCCTAGGAAGTGACAATTACACATGCTAAGTATGTTCCGAATAGAGGTGGAACCATATGGATAGATTACGGCCTGTGTTTTTGACTTGCTGCAACCAGGTACGTGTAATCATGCAGCCATTTTCCACTTCCGCAACAGTTTTTGTTGGAGAGAGAATGATGCCATGCTGTGCGGATCTAGAGACTAAAAATTAAGCGAGGAAAATGAGATTTAATTGGAAAAGATCATCAGTCGTTCCATTTCGTCTCCTAGCATACCATTTTTTCTCCTTCATATCTTCAGTTTTGTTTTTTGCGATCGAGAATGAGATAACGCAATATATTTTGGAAGGTCAATCAGAGTGCCTTCACCGTGTATCAGCGCGCTGCAATGACAAGATACCATTTCCATCTTGCAGCTCGACTGTGTTATGGAGTTATCTAATTCTACCTGACCCTTTACGCTCATATTACAATACTATAAGGCCGGGCCTCCGGGGACCATTGTAGCTACCTCGCCGCGCGCATTGTGCCCTTAATTCTGCATGCCAAGAAGGACCAGATAGGAAGATACAAGAGTTTTCAATAATCTTGGCTTTATCGGGGTTATTTGAAAACACACATAAAAAACACCCTGTCTCTCCCTCTGTGTCATGTGTTTTGTGTAAAGTTGTAGTTAAAAAATATGAAAAAATAAAATAAAATAAAATAAAAACTACCAGGAGGACAGCGGGGGGCAGAGAACCTCGGTCCTCAATGAAGATACTTGTTGGGTTTACACGCATGTTTTGACGTATCTCGTGGTATCATATGCTCCATGGACCCCCTAGATTAGGTGCCTGGTTTCTTCTTTAGTATATCAATATTTAACTTTTTAAGTGACTTTTACGATCCATATATTCACGAATGTTGACCCAAAAACTACACGCGATGCTTTGATAACGTAAGCCATGAATCTGTACAAGCTAGGTTCTTGATAAAAAAGGCTTTTTTTTTTTTTAGCTGGATGCTCTGCAAGATTGCAACCCTCCGACTGGAGATATTGACATGCAGAACTGCCGAGGAGGAATAGTTACACTTAACTAGAGGACAAAATCATGCACGCCAGTGTTCAGCAACCGGATCTCAGCCAGGTCTCCACAAAGTATGACCCGCCCATTAAAGTCTTTGTGGCCTTGCAAGGTCCTCTCGTCAACGTGATGATTCAATAATTTAGACCAGTTATATTAGCAAATTAGCGCGGAAGAACGGATTACTTGGAATGTGAGTAAACAATAAGTAGAAATTTAGACGTTCCATAATCAGTTGGTATTTTGGTTCAATTTAATTAGAATAAAAATAAATTACGAAAAGTGATTTTTACTTTGAATCATAATTTAAAAGTTTTTTTTTAAAAAAATTGAAAATATATTTACTAAAAATAACTCAAAACAACTTTTTTTTTTAATAATAGATGCAGAGTGCGTTTAACATGACTTATAAAAAGTGATTATTGACTTGGAAATATCATAGTTTGAAAGTTGTTTTTTCATAAATAACTTATGACAAAAATAAATTTAAATGATATTTAGTAAAAACTTCTCCAAACAATTTTTATGAAAATTATATGTAGTATAAGTTAGGATCTATAAATCAAGAGTTCAAATTATTAACTCCTGGTTAAATCAAAATCTTCACTCCATATTGTAACACAAACTTTTTATTTAAATTAAAAGTTATTTTTAGCTAAACATATTTCTTTACTTTTTTACGAGTTAAAATTTTTAAAAAATAATAATTTACAAAACATATCTATAAATTTTTTATAAATTAAAAATTAAAAAACAATTTGCATAAAAATCAAATCAAATGAAACCTTAGTTCTTATCGAATACGTTTTTAATATGATTGCATACTTAATTAGATAATTAATCTAAATAATGATTTTTATATAACACCTCGTCTACCAATACATCAATCCATTGGCAAATCTTACTATTTTTATTGGTATTTTTGTGACTTTTTATTTTTATTTTTGATAACTAGAGATGATGTAATAAAAATAAAAATTGACGTTTTATGAAGGTATTTATTTGGTTAAAAAAAATGAAGATGAAATGAAAACGGAGTGAAAAAGTGAAAGAAAAGCTTGACATAGCTTCGTTACTATATATATAGGTGGTGTAAAAAAAAGGAAAGGGAATGAGATTATTTTTTAAGAATTATATATTATTTTTATTTATAATTACATACATACTCTTACACCACTGCCTTTATTACCACTATTGATGGTGGTTGGTGTCAATTTTTTCTCTCCCAAAAATACAATGATATTAATTATCCTTAATGTCATTGGTTATAGGTGATGAGATTAATTATTTTTTAATAAAATTATTATTGTTATTACACTATTATCATCATTTTCATTATACAAACCATCGCAATATTAAATTTAAAAGAACACTTTGATTCCTCAATTGTCATACCAAACCTTTCATATCTTGTTTAGGGAAGAACAAGGTAAAATATATATCCCATTAATTTTATCATCAATAGTTGGTGTATCAAAAATTTTTTTCTTTAACTTAATTAATTTGATTTTTTTTTGTATCATTGACACTATTCATGTTAGTATTAACAATAATCATAACATCCACGTAAAAATATATTATCACACCAAAATTATTTGTAAATTTAGAATAAATATATTTACCAACATAAACACTATTACGTTCAAAGCTATATTCTAAAATTTCAGAATTAAAATTCTCATCATTGCTTAGGTACTTGTTTCAATTCATGTAAAGATTTAATTATTTTGCAGACTTTATACTCATTTCCTAGTAGAAAAAAAACCCTCTAGTTGTTCCAATAGATCTCATCATCCAATTCAACATTAAGAAAAGCTATCTTAACATCCATTTGATGTACATATAAATAATAGATTGATCATAAAGTTAAAAGTATTCTTATAGATGTTATACGAGTCACCATAACATATGTATCAAAATAGTCTATTCCTTTATTTTATCTAATGTCCTTAGCTACTAACCTTGTTATAAAAGTTTGAATTGATCCATCATTATTATATTTTCTTTTAAAAATCCATTTACATCCAATTGTTTTGGAGCTTGAAAGCAAATTAACAATAGTCCAAGTATTATTATACAATAATGAATTCATCTCATCATTAACTATCTCTTTGTATATTTTAGGATTATTTTCTACTATTAATAAGATTTGCATTTTATTATGCACATTAGTTCTATTGCCTTCAACTAAGAAATCAATAGATTGTGAGGATATATAATCTGAACGTAAATTCTTTTATTTTCTATAACACTAGATTCTTCTAATTTCAATAGGATAATTCACTTGAATTCTTTTATTTCTAAAACCTGATGAAAACCTGCATTATTTATGAACTTTATTTTAATTTTATAATTATTGATTCATTCACTAATTGAATTAGAATAAGTATAAGTTTGAAATTTATTTTTAATAAACTCAACTTCTCTAGATCCACAATTATATTAGAACTCGAATCCAATATTTTATATGCTTTTGAATTTTCAGCATAGCCAACAAAAATATGCTTTAAAGCTTTAAGTTCTAATTTTATCCTTTTAGGATCCGAAACTGTATAAAAGACAAGACAACCTAAAATTTTAAAATTATTTAAGTTTGGTTTTTCTTTCTTTCATAATTTGTATGGAGAAAATTTTAATTTTCTAGAAGAAATTCTATTATGTATATGACAAGCAGTGAGTAAAGTTTTTTTTTCCCCACAAACCAATACACAACTTGGTATTTCTTGGACTTCATTACAAATTAATACCTTAAACTTGTTAAATCAATGTGTATAAAAAATAGTTTTGAGACGTGAAGATCTATCTTTAAGGTATTAATTATCTCTACTATATTTGTTTCATAGTTAAAATAATATACTTTCAAGATACAACAAATTCTTGAAACTTATAGACAATAACTCTATAAGTTTCTTAAGAATTTATAATAAATGTTAATAAAGAGTTTATAAAGAAAGACTAGAGGGAGAAAAAGATTATTTTCTAATTAATTTCTGCCAATATCAAACTAATATTTATAAGAAAAATAATATCTTTTCAGACCAATGTGTCTGTAAAATTTAAAGACGCACATATTTAAATCAATATGTTTATAGAATTTAAAAGACAACCCTTCAAACAAATTAACTGAATAACTTAACATGAGATGTCATGCATAATTAATTAATTCTGAAAATAAAAAATGATTTATTTTACATAATACCAAGTGGCCAAGTGTCATCACACACACACACACACACACACAAATCTCATTAATTATATACATACATTCAAAGAGTGACCTTGAATTATATCTCTAACAGCAAAATAACATAATAATAATAATAATAATAATAATAATAATAATTATTATTATTATTATTATTATTATCATTATTATTATTATTATTATTATTATTAATAAGTTGGGTGAAGAGATGTGTGACAGAAGTTGATACTAAGGTAATTTAAATCTCAAGTGGGAATCTTTGAGATTTTGTCAAGGGAATATGGTTTTTGCATCAAATCAATGATTCAAGAAACTTTTTGAATCCATGCTTGATATATATATATATATATATATATATATGCATGTTGTGGTCTTGCGTGGCAACCATTTATTATGGAATAGATGCTACCCTGGATTTTTAAATTAACTATCTTATTCTGTAATTAATTCAATTCCTATTATATAATATACTACTTCAAAGAATATTTTAGGGGGAAATAATATTTCTAGTTAGGTTACTGACAATTCATTGATTTTAGAAAGAATTCTGCAATCAGGCTGATCAATTATTGACACTAGGCACTGTCAGATATACAAAAAAAGCAGAGAGCGTGTTCTGCACAAAAATAAAAATTAATAAATTAAATCATGGTTAATTATAAATAAAAATATATTATCTGGAATATCTACAACCATATAGATATATATGAGATATCCTGCATAGATACCAAAAGGCATACGCAGCCCTCTATTGCCAATTGTTTATATGAATAGATAACCAAACCTTTCAGTAAACTACGTGTACACCCTAAGATTGCTTTCGTGTCATAAAAAAGAAAAGAAAAGGCATGGAGTTTCTTTGTAAGCTTGATAAATTAAGTTCGACACCATATTTGAGTAATTAACTAATGAAATCTTTGGACACCATGCATCTAAGATATTATGTAGATCATATGCGCAGAATATATGTGTGTGTGTGTGTGTGTTGGCTATAAAACCCTAGACGAAGGTAGATATTAACCTAGGTTGTCGGAATTGCAACGTTGAGTGTTCATTGGTCCACTGCAGAGCAGATGCAGTGAACTTCTAACGATAGTACGCATCAATATTCGTATGATGAGGAACATAACAACGAAAAGGAATCTATTCCGAGAGAGAGATCGAGAGAGAGAAATTCTTAAAGAAATCATCAACGCGATAAAACAGATGTTGAGATCAGAAAAAAGGTATATAGTTGGGATTTTGAAATCGGTAAATGATATCCCGAAAGGTTAGGCAAATCGAATCAGGGCTTGGGAACACTAATTAAACTCCATTATAATTGAACTGCATCATAAACTCCATTCACTAGCTATGACACTGCGTATGCACCTGGTTCCATCATCACACCAAGCGCATCCAAAAGAGCTGCTTAATTTCTAAATAAAAAGAAACACTTAAACAAGCAAGATTTCCCTGATTGTCTAGATCAGATATGTTTCTAATAACTGGTAATGATGTGTAGCTGGCACCAATTAATCAGATGTAGGATTGGCAAATATCCAAGATATGGCAAGTTGCAAAGAAAAAGGTTATTACCAGTGAACCAAGAAGAGATGCTTATATGGAATTGGGTTAAATGCACATCAGATTATCGTCGGAGAGAGAGGGCAGCAAAGAGAGATTCACTAAATTTTCTTCGGTGCAGATGCTACTCCATTTCCTTTCTTCTTTAATTATGTGTGAACCTTATGCAATATTTGCCTATGTAACCATGCAAATATTAGATGATTAGAGATATGGTCCCCTCGGATACTCACTAGCGTTTCTACACCCACCCTTTTGGCTCATGGGTTGATGCTTTACTTCTCAGAGAGCCAGTCCCCCACTCTCTCAGGCCCCAGCCTGAAAAGTTATTAATGCTCTTACAATATATATAGAAATACTCACTAACCTGTCTGCAAAACTGCATGGTGCTATTCTTGGCGTGACAATATTCAATTTGCATCCTTAGGGACCACCTCTCACATTTTCCATCTATAAATCCTGTTTTTAATATTTATAATATTAATCTTCACTATAGCTATAGCTTTTTTCACAGTCCTCCTAGCTATTTATATATTCCATCTACCAATAAATAAATAAATAAACCTGATAATTCAAAATTCCCTTTCAATCCTCTCCTCATCCTTCTATTTATACCTCTTTTATCCTCTCCTCTCTTCACATCAAAGCACCACCAGAGAAACTCTTGTGCTTGTATAAAATTGGCAGCTCCTGGTATTTTTAATCTATACCATGCGCTAGCTCTTCTGATGAGACTGTGCATCTTCTTATCGTGCACCACTATCAGTTGAAGCTGCCAGCATGATCTTAACCTCCCTCCTTTGTCGAGGAAAGAACAGATCATGTGGCAGTTTCACCTGAAGTTGGTATCACGAGAAACCCTAATTTCTAATTCTAAATAAACCCTAATTAATTTCCTCTTATTATACTTTCTTAGATGGCTAGCTAATATTAGGTTTTTCTTGTCCAATCCCTAGAAAGGTAAGTGATCTTCTTTATGAAGATATATCATTTAGGCTCATCTGTAGTTCTTGGGGTTTGCTTCTTACTGTTGTGTTTGCACTTAAAGATTTTTTTTTTTTTTTGTGTGTGTGTGTTTAGTACTGTATTCTTTGTTGTGTTTCTGCTCTTTTATTATGAGAGACTTGCACGGAATTTTTCCTGTGCTAAGGTTTGTTAGGGTTTTGGGTTACAGGATTTTTGCGTCTCGGTACAGTTCCATGATTTCAAGATCTCTCCTGATGCTTTGGTGATTGAGCCCTGAGAGTCCTATAATTAGCCAGTTGTACGGAACTTGTTAATTAATTTGGTATGCCTCCTCTATTTCCTGTAGATTACTTATAATTTATGTATTATCTTATTTTTCTGATAGGGTTTTATAGTACGGTTATATGAAGTAATTCTGGCTTCATTAGATCAGCGGCAACAAATTTCAAAATAATACCATTCATTTAGGGTTTCAAAAAACCTCTCATATCACCTTCATTTTTAGTTGATTTGGAGTTAAAGCTCACCTTAATTAATAGAGTGGCTAGGGTTTCTGTGAAGTGCGTTCCTTGCTAGTTTAACTGCTTACAAATTAAAGTGTGTGTGAGATCAGAGAAAAAGAGAGGAGCCAATGTTTTCTTTAAATATTTTGCATTTTTAAAACTAGCATTTCTCCTCTCGATTTGCACTCAGTATATTGTTTAGTGGGCCAATTGATCCAGTTATAGATTCATATGAAACAGAAACTAAATTTTTATTCATATGTTTTGAACAAATTGCTCTTTTTTCCTTTTGTTGCTTCCCTTTTCCAGGTTCTCATAAGGTTGATTTGTTCAGTCTTCTCACTTTGTGAGTTGGATCTTGGTCATTTTCTGTCTTAAATCTTTGTTACACACCCACACCACACACCACCCAAAGTTAATATATAGCTGTCTTATGTTTTGTGGAAAGGAATTGAGATCGTAAGAGATATCATTATTAATTTGAGACTGGTCAAGAACCTTAGTGTGTTTGTGTGTGTGTGTGATTTTGCAACTTTGAGTAGTGTAAGATTTCATGGAAATAGTAAGATGGAGAGACTACTTGAGATCTGGAGAATATATGTGGTACAGTAATAGAATAGTAAGATTGTCCTATTTGAAAAGTTGTTTCTTTAACATTTATAGATCCTCTTGTGGGTCTCTTCTCTCTTCTAGCTAGCTTATAGTTTCAATATGACGAAAGCATGAGTTTTACGGCATACATAATATTATTCTTTGAAGTTCCTGTCCTGTTCTGATGTTAGATCACTTTCCTGTATATTTCTTCCATGTTTGATGACGATGAAGAAGAAAAGGATGGTACTGAAAATGACGACAAGAGAGATTATTAAGTTGAAAACATTGTACTCTTTAATTTTAGGAGATTCAGTTGTAAATTATGAACATAAAGCGAAATAAATAACCTTCAGATCAAATGAACCAAGTATTTGCCTAGTTTCTTATTTAAACGTGAAAAGCAAATTTAGCCGAACTTCTGAGTTGGTGTAACCTTTTGGCCTCTGAATGCCTGTTTGATATTTGGATGCATTTTGGAGAAGCCTGCGAACCAAACCATTGTTAGGACTATGGTGTGGTCGTAACTCGTATGCACCAGTCTCTCCTCGAGACTTAGGCTCTATATTCGCGGACCACGACAACGCAGATCGTGTGGACTGGTTAAATGAGCATTAATGGCGATGCTATAGCGATCGACGAAACGATTTATGCTGTCATTTGACCGCAACCCCAAACGGTCAGAGTGCTGATATAAGATTTCATACTACAATTTTTTTTTTTAATTTTATCATCCTATATTCAGAGTGCTGCAAGACCACATATCTAGTTAAATCCCAGGTCACGGTAAAGTAGCCTTTGAATTTTGATAGAGAAATCTGTCAATGAAGTTTAGATGTAGAAATGTTAGTTTTTCCACATTTATTTCTACATCTGGACTTCGTTCGACTTATTTTAGTTTGTGATTGGTGCTTGTATTTCATTAAATTCACATTTCACTTTAGCTTGAATGTGAACCCCTTAAACTGATTCGAGTCCTTGAAATTTACACATTACTACATTATAAAACAGCCATGTGCATCCAAGAGAACAGAAAATTAAAGATGCTAATGTGTGTGTGTGTGAAGGATGATGGTTCCGACCCTCGAGTTATCTCTATCTTTCCTAGTATACGTCACATCTCTCTTTTATCTAGACGCATGTACTCACTGGCAAATTTTTCGAGTACACAGCATCCACACAAACATACGGGAGATGTTTATGCTTAGATACACGAAGTCTGGCTCACCTCTCTTTTGGTAGGAATCTCCATGTGGACAAGATTCCATATGGCTTTCCTTTTTCCAAAGAGTACCCAAATAAGCAAAAGCGTCACTAGTTTGATTCTCCCAACTATTACCGGAGGTTGCAGTTGTCATTTTCATCAAGGACATTGGGTGGAGGATCCGCTGATAAGGCCTTGTTACATGCCATTTTAAGGATGGTCTTGGGAGACCGTAATGCTAGCTAGACAACGACAATACAAGTGACTTGTATTCTTAAAGGGACCCGGGAATGGCTCGCGTTCAATTAGTGAAAGAGAGAGACCAGTTGAAAATGTTAGTGAAGTGCACGTATGAACCTATGCTGGGATTGTGTTTTGAATGGATATATAAACCTTGTATGTATTCTGGTTCACAAATCATATGCAGGGATGGTGGTTTCTTTTATCTCTTCAATGGAAATCAAAGCATTTATAAGCTTGCATGTTCGAACATTGGCTTAATCAATGCATATAATATGAGTTCCATTTTTAAGTCTTTATTTTGCCCACTCGACTGTGTTTCTGTTAATGTAATATAGCGGGCTAATGATACTTTCTCTCAGATATGTAACTGTGCTAGCTTTGGTGCAACACGAAGTGAAAGCAGATGATTAGGCAGTGGATTGTACTTCGTCTACTCAGAGGTAATGAAAGATTAAGCTACTATTAACTGTAATATTTTCTAATCATTTCTATTTTTTTTCAATTAAGTGTTTCTCCTTAAATGCGTAAACTTGTTGGTGGTGAGTTTATTAAATAGACGTCACCTGCATCCTTATCATGGAACCCGCTAATCATAAAATTTAAATAAAAAAGAAAATCAAAATTCGAAATTGAGAAGAAAAAAATATATAAATATTTAAATAACAAAGATGTAAATTGTATTTTAGGAGGAAAATCGCTTCCATCCCCTTTTCTTTTTGTGGGCTGTCAATAAATACTAAGTAATCCGGAAACAGCGATAAAAAAATGCCAAGTTTCCCTCATAAAACGTAGAACATGGTGCTACTCTCTTTCTTATGTTCATCAAATTATGTATAAACAGTAATTATTAAATCTATATTTGTTGAGTAGAGCTGAATTTTATATTTAATTATATTAAGAATTGATCTAGTTAAATCAATAAGTTAACAGACTCGCAAAATAATATTATTTTAATTTTTTTAAAAATCTTGAAAACATATTATTTTGTATTGACCAAGACAACCTTAAAAATTGGAAATTAAGAGACTTTTTGAGATTTAAAACTTGTTATTTAAAATCTTAAAAAATTCTTTAATTACAAAAATATCAATAATGCTTACATTGGTCTTAATTAAATTTACTTAGATAAAAACTATGGAATGTTTTTATTCTGAGTTCTTTTTTCATATATTATTTAAAAGAATTTTGAAGCATTCATTTTTCAAGTAATTTTATTTTCAGAAAAAAGTCTTGAATTTAAGAATACTTTAACCTCTTTCCTGGGAGATGCTGAATGAAGAGTTACAAAAAAAATTTTAAAAAAATATTCTAGTTCTTCAAAAGCTATTTTATACTATTCAAGAAAAAGTGCTAAATAAAATGCTATTTTATTTTTTTATATATAAAAATATTATTTTTACATGTCTTGTAAAAGTACTAAAACAATATTTTCATTGCAAACTCGAGCTTAAAGACCAAAGAAGAAGGTTGTCGAGCCAATTGATGGTTTTTGAACCCCAGGTCGAAATAAAAAGAGTAACGTGAGGATGAAGAAGGAGAAGAACAAGACTAATATTTAAAGCAAGGTGGAGATTGTGGTTTTGTTGGTTTTAAATTGGTTATAGCTTGCTAGAAGAATTCTCCTCCAGACTGGTGTGCGAGAGAATAGTAGGACATGCCGAGGAGAAAATCAAATAGCCCTCCTGGCTCTGCTGCAGTCCATTTTTCCTACGGGGTCGGTTTCGTGCAATGCCAGCAGTTCTTCGGTGTGTAGGAACAGTTCACGGTTAGGTGGCCCGAATCTAAAATAATTGGGTTTAGGAACATTCCTTGCTCCTCCCTTTAAAGTATAATTTCAGGGTTGGGCTCGAGCTTAACATTTAACATCATGCGAATAAATGTTCTAAATTTGAAATGCTTTGGCCTTTCTCCTGTTAATTTTATTTCTGTCAGTCTTAAATCTGTTTACGCAGTGTCTCGTTATAGCCCCAAAACTTTTTTTTTTCTCAATCACCCCCTTCAAGTTTGAACAATTTTTCAATTCTCCTTCTTTACATCTCCGTTTATGAGTTAGAGGAATTGATGGTATGGCATTCTTTTGCTCAACTGATCCCTTGAAGATAATATATATATATATATATATCTCAAACAATCATCATTCCCAAAATTTAAGAAAGCTTCTATTTGTTAGGGGCCTTAATCAACTTAAGCTTTTTTGTTGAAAATGTTTTTTTAACATGGTATTTTGTTAATCAAACAGTCACGAGTTCGAATTTCATTATTTTTATTTTAATTAATAAAAATTAAGCACAAAATAATTTGAATATATGCAAATTAAACTATGTTTTATCTAATTTTTAATTCAAATATAATTCAATACTTTGTTCAAGGAATATGGTGGATGGAAATGAATTGAGATTAAATTTGCAAAGTACTTCATATATATATATATATATATATATATATATATACAAGCGCATACAAACATACATGCAATATAATGCTAATTTTACATAAATTTGATGGTTAAAAATTATCAAGTGATTCCTTGAAAAAATCTATCGGTAAGAATATTCTATAGGGACAACCATCATTTTTAATTAGTAGTTAATCCTTTTGATTTTTTTAAATAAAAAACTTCATATTGAATTCCTATATTTTTACATGTTTATCTCTTGATGTTTCGATTAGTTAATTTTTGTTATAATTTAATTGTCTTTTTTATCCGAATTACCCTTTTTTTCTAGTCAAAATTTTCAGTTTCACCAGCCACAAACCAAAATAAAAAATACAGTTTGGAGATTAAAAAAAAAACGTTAATGGTCAGCTTTTATTAAGGAAATAACTTGCATGATTTTCCAAAACTAAAGAGACTTGCTTACAAAATCCAAAAAAAAAAAGGAAAAAGAAAAGGGGACTATAAATAGCTAGAGTTACTCTATTCATGCACATACAAATCTTCGTGTTTTGAGCTTGTGTTTGTACACAAATCCTCATCACATATCATTAGAGAAATTGACACATTGGATCCAGACCAAGGAAACAGTAAAGCAAGCAGAGTTTGCTCCAAGTCAATTTTTGCTGCAAATTCTCTGCTCGGATTACTTGGGAAATTGTTGGGTACGAGGGCTATCGGCTGGGTCTCATTCCGGTGCTCCGTGCTGCACTCTTTGCATTGTGCCCCAGCAGCACCCAGAAACCTAGCCGTGGCTTCAATTTTTCACCAGCCAACTTTATGTCTTTTAGCCTTTGCAATACTAATTGTCATTTTCGTCTGCATTGCAGTCTGGAGAAATGAAAGATAACGAGCTGATACTTGCATATGCAATCATACACACACCTCTTAAAACTTCACCAAGAACTTTAGACAGCACACACTTGGGATGAAACCTCACAAGTCAGCAAATATGCACTCTTCAAAGTGGCAAAATTTCCTACATCGTGATTAATTCATAAATGAACATTTCTTTACATGGCCTACTTTGACATTCTTCCCATCATCTATGGCTACTTGGAGGACTAGTCCTATCACCTGTGTTTTGGGGTGTTTCTCACGCTCGACATGTTTAAAGAGAACCACCGACCATAGGCTTTTCGGGGGTTCTAATCACTGAGCTAGAATGAAACATCCTGCTATCATGTTTCTTTCGTTGTTAAATGTACATGAGAATTCTCGATTCTAGCATCTCGAACTACCTATTCCTGAATCCAACTTCCATTCCCTCCTAACAATAAAACATTACTCTCTTTACATTCTCTTTCAAGGCTGGAAGTGGCCGGACACCAGATTCTCCTGTCCGTGTTCCCTTAGCACCATGGCAAGCACCACTGCCTGATGAGCCATTCTCCTGCATTACTGGCTCCGTGTAAAATCGAGCACGAAAAGCAGCTAAATGTGCATAGTATGCGGGTGGAACTGCACAAAAACCAGTAGCAAGTTGTAAAACAATGTGCTGCAATACAGCTGACAACATCGAAAACTTAGAATAAGGCATTCAACACATTTCCATATTTTGTTGGTCACATTGAATGTAATACAATAGCTAAAAGCCTAAATTTACACGAATTATTCATCTATTGTTTTTTTTTTTTTTTTTTTTTGGGGGGGGGTTCATGAAAGAAATTTGAGATATTAAACTCAATGGACACTGTAACAATATATTGTCCACAGGACTTACCCACTGAAACAGAGCGCGTGCACCTTGCGTATGTGTAACAGAGATTGTTTGTCAAGGACTGGATTCCATCAGCTGTGAAATTGTTCTCATCCCACAAAACATGATAGTGTGCTGGTCTACTTGTTCCCTGTCACATCAGATAGAAACGAGTTCATTTCAATCACGAGGACAGCAAGCCAGTGCATACATGCTTGTAAACATACTGATATTCAACATATGGAAGAAATAAATCATCCTTATTTCACACTGTCAGCATTTGCAAGAGATCCTCAGCAAAGAACACAACCACACAGGGAATTAACAGAACAAGATAAAAAGCAATCAACAAATCACTGCTCTAAATCTCGAATTTGGCAAATAGAATTTGGCAGCATCCACTTATGCTTGGAAATTATATCTGACACAAGTCTTTGATCTGTCAACCAATCTGATTTTAGTTTAATCCAACCTAATATTCCATCCATTCCCATTGAGTGGGTATCAAGCTTCCATCTAGCTCGACAAAAAAAAATCTCATGACTCTTCCATTGGCACACAGGTAACCCATTGGCAAGTGGCAATGAACCAAGCTTATTCCAAGCCCAACTAACATGGTTCAGAGTCCTAATCAAACTGAGTTGTCCAAGATAGCAGAGTAATCACCCAATTGCTACCTTGGTCATTTGTGCAGAGCACATGAGCAACAGAAGAGGTATAGACATCCCTAGGAATAAGAACCATCTGACCATGACAGCCTGTCCAACATAGTTTTTAATCTCTAATCACCTGGATTGGAAAAGAAATACAAGCAACTGACCCTGTATTCCTTTTCCCATCTCTTTGAAAGAGTTCATCTATTATAACTTCCCTCGTCATTTACATGATCGTCATAAAACGGTGAGGCAGATAGGCTAAACATATATATGCTATGATTTATGAACCAACAATTCAAGTTTCTTAAGGAGATTTCCATTTAAGAAATAGAGATTCTACCTGAATACCAGCATGGCTACAGAGATAAAAGTCAAATTCCGTTGGATGACAGATTTTAGAATCAACCACAGTGCCTGAAAAACAAAAAAAATCAAGAAATGAATTTGAATAACATAAACTATTAGAAAAGATAAAAAGTAAGTAGATAAGAGCGCCTTTGAGCACATATATAGCCAACAGGATATTCTGAACTTTACCAGGTAATATGTTTCCACTCTTGTCTGTGCTATTCCTGTCCCTATGGTTGTTAGCAAACAATCTTGTGTGGTGACGTTTTTGCACAACAATGAAAGTCACCGGTGGCTGATAATTTGGCTCCAAAGAAGCGCAGGCCTGTAAAGAAATTATTCAATTAGAAATGTTTCCACTTTTGTTGAATAAGAAACATGACCCTGAAATTTAAATTCTAACCTTCCGAATTGCATCCATCTCATAAAGCAGAACTTGATAAAATTGCCCTTCACTAACACCATCCCTGCACAAGTTACATGCCATCACTTTATGAATCAGAAGTATGAAGGTCTAAATATAATGCATTTATCTTTCATTGATTCATATAGCAGATCCCGCAGGCAGATTTGCAAGCAAACAAGCAAGCATTTCAGGCATTTGAAAAACAAATACGTGGACAATAAGCGCAGGTGCGCATGTAACCATGTGCAATCGTCTCGGCCACCATGGTTTTAGAATGACTGATTATAGTGGTAGTAGGGTGCTTGCACCAAATAGGTTGGATACAACCTTGGTTTGAATCTAAGTGCTGATGGAACATGCAGTGTCATGCAATGGTCCATACATTTTATTACAAATTTTTTGCATATGATGACAATACTCACCTATAAAATATGATCCTTAGCGGCTTTTGCCCCGTTGCTTTCCTGAAAGAAATCAGGAGATCTCTGCACAGGAGAATGTAACAAGTCAAATTGCAACATTTCTAACAAATAGATAGCAAAATTAAGAATTCAGGTAAAAAATATGCCAAGGGAAGCGAAATTTCTTTACCTGATCATGCCACCACTTACAGTACCACGAACAGGATCTTGCCATGTTTTGTACAAGTCCTGTATGAGTTCCTGTCTGTGAGCTTGAGCACATACCAATCCAGCGTATTTTGTTACTTCAGGCCAGTCCTGAGAAGCTACCACCTGCAGGAGGGCTCACGTCTATCAGCAACCAGATCTTAATAATTTTGAAGAGCAAGTTCAAGAAAAAGGAATTTGGTAAAGAAATTCCACAGCAGCAATCGAGGGGCTTGAGTCCTCTCCATTCTCTGGGTGAGTCACATCTGCTCCAAAAATAATTGTCGGTATGTCGCTAACTAATGGTATTCTGCAGCTTATAGCATCTAAAAGGACGGTATTCCTACCACCCATCTGCACCAAGAACATGGAGAAAAATAAATATCAGGACCATGAATGATTTAGTTAAATGTTCAGGACAAACTTCAGACGAAATTAAAAGAGCAAAGTATAAGAGTAAAATTATAAATATATGAGAAAAATCTAAACGTGTTCCATCTTTCCCTAGTAATTCGATAACTTCACCAAGTACTTGGTGGTAGTTTTATACATATTCAATTGATAAGAGTCACTTCATGACTTTAAGAATGCTCCAGACATTTGTAGAATATTGCTATTTTCATAAATCAGAAAGTTGATCTAACCTTTACATTGATCTTGAGCGACAGGTTTGCCAAGTACTGCTTACTGATCTTGAAAACGTGTTTTGAGAGACAACATTGAGTTATTAAACCAAGATCAGTTTCACATATTCGCTTCAGATCACCTAAAAACGAAGTCATGTTACAAAATTCTAGTACTGACTCATTTCTTCATTGTTCTTTGACAAAAAAAAAAATTCATAAGATGACTTGGATAGATCACAACCACTAAATCCTCAGCACAAATGGCATACCATAGAGGGACCCATTGTTGTCAGGTAGAATAGCTAAGAGAAGCTCTAGCTCTTTTCCTTTGGTTCTGTTCGTGGATGCATGATACACATGCTTCAAAGCTTTCTCTACATGCTCAGGCCTGGCATTGTAAATAGGGATCACAGGCTCTGAATTGAACTCCTAAAAACGAACAAATTATCCAGTTAATAACTGTTCAGGAAAATGAAGAACAAGTGCTAAAAAGCAGTTTGGGCTATAGAAAAACTACCATTCCAGAAACTTGACACATTTGGGCAAGTTCATTGCAAAAGCCACGAGCAACACTCTCTTGCACACTCCTAGAGAAGTTAATACATGCCCACCGGCTTACAGTCATTCCATTAATCATTTTCTATTCATATGGGAATCAGCAGACCATGAGATCATTGTTAGAAGGCATCAAATGAATAAGAGTCGACTAAAATGAAAATGATAGATTTGTTGAAACTCTTAATTCTTCCGGAGAAAAAATATGTACTTTAATTCACAACAGGATAAAATATTCTCTCCTTTCTAAATTATATCTTCTCTAAAGCACAACTTCTCCAATTTCATAATGCATTCCAATATTCAAAGTCCATTTTCAGCTTAGAGTATAATATCATATCAAACAAAATGAAACAAATGATAAAACAGAAGAACAAAAGGAAGAAGAAGAAGAGCATACATTTAAGGTCCTAGTGCAATACCTTGTTCATCATATTCCATTGCCCAACTTGAGGCAAGCAATCCTTTTCTTTTCCAGTTTCATGATATTTCAGCTGGAGATTCATGTGTCGTGTCAGATGATGAACAAGTGACAATGCCAACTTTCTATAAATAAGCAAGAACTAAAAAATTGAAGACTTTATATTACCCAAGGGGCAGGGAGAATTCGAGCCTCAACAGAAGCTAGCTTTTCACTGATTTTGATACCAAATTCCTTTGCATAAGGATCTTGATCATAAGCATTATGCTGAACTGTCTGCTTGTATTTCAAAATGCTCAGACTATGGAATTTAAAAGGATTAAAATAGGAAAACTAGAACACCATGCAAAACATTAATGCAGATGCACAGGACACTAGATCACATGTTAATTTCTAGCTCACATGTTAATTTCTAGCACTTTCGTATGCTTCTTTGTGAACAGGAGTAGAACTTAGACTTTGCGCAATTATTTTAGCATGGAAATGACAGCAGCTATTCCATCAATGTCAGTGCCTATTCAACTAAAATGAGAGTACTTTATGTTTCTCTCAAAGACATGGGATATTAAAGCATTAGGTGGCACTGCAGTCATGGCATAACATGGGATATTACTTGTAAGCTTTAAGATTGCACCGTTTCTATGTTCTCTAGTGAAGGACGCAAACAGTGTACAAGTAAGAGAAGGGAGACCAAAACATCATAAATACCTGTAAAATGTCATTTTCTCGATCCCTGGGTCTTTGACATGTAACCCTTAAGAGGGCAGTAATTTGCCTCTCATTCAACCTTTTCGTATACCGCTGCCCCTCCACAATTTTGCAAGCCTATTTGGAATCCCAACAAGTCAACAAGAGTTAAAGAAAGACAACTGAAAGCAAAGAATTGAGCAGAAAAAATGACCTCAGCTCACCTCCATAGGTAGATAGCTTGCTTTCTTCTGGTTTCCAACCTGAAGGCAAGGTAGATGTGTATGTTGAATGGTAAAGCCATACATCTCCTGGAAGTATTCAACAACTGACTTCATGGTCGAGTTATCATCAACAGGAAACCTAAACCAGAAGACCTTTGAAAGTTAGAAAACACATAAAGAAATTCACAAGCTCTTAGAATAAAGCACAATAAGAATCTTCAGTTTTTTTTTTATCTATTTGTTAGCTGAATCACCTCAAATAACTAATAAATTGCTATACCTTTTTCTCATAATTGAAAATCTTAATGGCCTAGAGAGAACTAAAACTTACACAAGCTCTCTTGTAGGCTGAGATGTCAATCCTGAGACACGATACTTTCTTCGTACACTCCCTCTGTGAGTTACTTCAACTTTCACTCCTCTGAGACCCTTCTTAATCTGTTAAAATGTTTTTAAACGGCAGCTAAAGTTAAACTAAATTCCAAAAGATCATAAATAAAAATTGCCTACTTCACCTCTAGATGTTAAGTACCTTAACTCGATCAGAATCAGACAATGGCCTTGAAAATATATCTTTGCCTAGAAGCTGGGCAACGAACTCTATCACAGGAAGAGGCTCGATGAAAGCAGCTGAGGCCATATCTACATCACAACACGTTAAAAAGCAAATAAATATATATATATACACACACAATGAACATAAAAATGGGACTGAGAAAACTTCATGCAAACTGCTAAAAATTCCTATTCAACACTTCAATTTCTTGTAATCAATTTACCAATATTTAAGGACAGTCCCATTTGAGTAGGCCTTATACTCTGGTAAAATCCACACCAGGACTCTAAGCCATCACCAAGTCGTTGTGGTGCTCTTATATCAGGTGAAAAGAAGGATCTTCCGACAGGGCAATACCTTGACAGAAAAAAGACCGTGAAATAATGAAGCTCGATTCAAGAATTACAAAAATACAGGCGACAAAATTTAAAATGAAATGTAGACTCCATGAGAAATTGTACCTCTTTGAAGATAGCTCTCTCAGTACAATGTCAAGAATCTGTAGAGCTTCCTGCGGGGCATCAGCACGTTTCCCAGCTAAGAATTGACCTAAATGATACATATTGGCCCTCGCGACAAACTTGATCACCACCTTGTATTCCCTCGCTCTCCTGAAGAATTTTTATAAGGGTCAAATAATTACTTCATATCCGCAAATAAAGAGAAGGAACATCTAGATTACATTTTAAATGTGATAAACAGGAAAGTTTTTTTCTTTTTCTTTTTCTCAAACTTAAATTTTTATCTCTCACCCTCAATTTTCCATGTTCTTAAATTGAGTCAGTGGAGAAAAACAAAGTAAAATAGAAATGAAAAAACAAAGCAGAGATAACAAATACTTACTTGGGACCATTGATAACATCCTCTTCATCACTAAGCTTAATTATGAACTCCTTCCAAGCAAAAGGAAGCTCACCGGCCGTGTACAAGCTCTTTCTGCCATCATAAGCAGGCAGTCTCATTCCCAAGTCAGAATCTCTGTAAAGCCTCACGAGCTCTGCCATAATATCTCTGTTCATAGTTCTTGATGCCACTTCAGGAGTTATGGTAACCTGCAAGCATCAGAAGGAACAGATGATGAAAAGAGGCAACAAGCAAAAAGAACAAGTTAACGGCCAAATTTAACACAACAGAAGTAAAAACAGAACCTATTCAATTTCATCTGCAATGCAGCAGCAAAAGATAAGAAAAAACAAAAGTATAAACACTTCCCCTGTCAGATTTAGGGCCACAAATTAGGAATGCCACAAATTTTCTTCAGCAAAGAAATTATAAGCTTAAATATTCTACAGCAGCGTATATTAACAGCCATGTTCAATACTGTAGGAACCCATCCAAGAGACGGAAACGGTGGGGGGTATTATCTGTAGGCTCAGTGTCAGATTAAGGGCCCAGATGGTGAATATCACAAATTCAAAAGAAAAAACTTGAAAGAAAAGAAACAAAAGACAACATATTTCCGTCATGGCATTCAAAGAATGGAGCTTACATCATACTGGTTCAAGTCCTTGTCTGGTAACTCTGCAAGGAAATGGTTGGCTTTAACAATACACTTAGTCCCAACTTGACCATAACCAGGCCTAGGAGCTAAACTCAAAGACTTGCTTGAGGTAGGGAACCCCAAACCCATCTCCATTTCACGAACATTTTTACTATTCTCAATATGCCCATTAGAAGCATTTGCCGGGAGATCACCAGTTAGGTTCAGAACAGGTTTATGTGCCACTGTACAAGGCCTTGAACTAGGCCTCGTACATACATCTCCTTGATCAGACTTTCTACCACCTCTGCCTCTCCTCCTCCCTCTGTTCTTTGCAGGAGGTGAGGCCTGGTTTTGGGGTTTAGTGTTGGAACTTTCTTGGAGTGGTTGTGGTGGTCCTTTTCCATTTTGAGCAGTTTTGTGGTGTTTTTGTGGTTGGTTCATGGAGTTCTGCATGTGGGTTTTTATCACTAAGTGCTGCTCCGAGCTCTCTTTCATTTGCCTTACAGGCATTGCTGGTCTTTTCTTATACTTTCTTCCCTTCACTCACTAAAACTTTATATGATAGCACCAGGATACTCTATCTTCAAAACAAATGGCACAAATATACTTTATGTATCTTTAGCCTTTCGCTTGTATGTCTTGCAGGCTTGGATTTAAGCCCCACTTATCCTCTGCAACCAAAAAAGGTACAAAATAATAAGAGAGAATGCATGTCAGCCAAGTGAACAAAAACATTGCAGATACAGTAAAGAAATAGGAATAATAATGATGACGGTGCAATTCAACATAGTTGTATACGCAAAGTAAGAGGGTATGGATAAAAGGCCGCGACTTTTTTGCACGTCATAAGCATTACTATTCCTTCCCAAATCTTGAAACCAAACTATTCAGTCCTCCGATTCAGCATATAAACCCATAAACAAATAAAAAGTAGAAAAAAATTGAAAACCCAAAAACAAGTTTTACAGTTTGTCTCTGACTTGTGAATCGTTGAAGTGGAGAAGGCAAAACATGAGACTTGAGAGTGCACATTGCATTAATATCACAGGCATACATACGGTAAAGATTGTTTCTCAAAATAAATTGTTTTTCCCTTAAAATCTATGCTTAAAATGTAAAGGAAAGGAAGGGCGTGAATGAAAACACGAAACCCCAAATAAGACCAGCAGCTAGAAATGAGCTTTGCAGCTCGAAAAATGATACAAGATGCAAAGACAAAACTGATCATCACCAAACCAATAACCAAAATCTTGTTATAGATGGTTCTAATTAGCAACCCCAGTGAGCTTGAATCAAGAGGACAAGGACAGGCAAAGGAGTAGAGCAAGAGAAAAATTAAGTATACTGGTACAAGGAGCTCAGCAAAATAGATTAGATATACCCAGTAGACAAAATCACACACAACCTTAAGCAGGTTCCTTACACAAAACTGAAAGTTTATATATAAAATATCAGGTAGAAAACCAAACAGATAAAAACTCAACAAGAGCATTAAAAAAAAATTATATTTCATTTTAAAAGAGATTTGAAACCCACGAGAGTACACATGGGAAGGAAACAAAAAGAACAAGAAGGAGGTGAGGTGAGGTATATACAAAGAGAAGGAATAAACTTTGAAAAGAGCAGTGAAATCACTATCGTACCAATAAAAATTTATTGCTTTGACAAAGATGTCACAGCAATAAATACCAACAACGACTCCAAAAAAAAACAAACCAGTATATACTATATACAACACGCACCTACTCAATCAGACACGCAGTAGCCAAGAAGAAACAAACACCAAAACGCAAGAGTTTAGGTTGCAAGGAGAGAGAGAATTTAGAGAAAAAGGGAGACAAAAAACGTGAAATGATGGGTTAAAGGAGAAAGGAAAGAGGAAATAAAGATGGGTTTTTATGGATGCTCAAGTTCTTCTGGCTTTAGATATAAAAGAGGGCAAGCAAGAGAGAGAGCGTTTTAGAGAGATGATGGTGAATCTTTTATACACGCATGCAAGTATGCTTTTGGTGTTTTCTTTATCACGTGTAAAAGGCTTTGTGAGTGAGGCCCCCCGCCATGCCCCCTCCCCTCTCTTTGCTGCTTTATATATTACGACTACCCCAGCTTATAGCCCCTCTCTGTCTTCTCGTTTCAGTTCTTGATGACTGACTTGCGCGCAGCCTCGAGGACGTACCATTGTCTGAACATGGTAGTATTTCTTAAAAAAGAAATCCAAAAACAAGCAAATATGTATTCGACACACATAAACTAAGAGAAGAAATGTGGTCGCTAGCTAGAGAGAAAAAGGAACATTAATATTATTGTTGTTATGCGTATAGTCCAAAAGAGCTACTGAGTAAATATAAAAGCAATCATCCACAGAAGAAGAATAATTCGAACTTGCAGTCCTCATTCCTGCAGATTTCTACATATGTTATGCAATGTTCACTCTTTCTCTCTCCCTCTTTTCTCTTTTTTTAATTTTCTCTTGTTTTTTTAATTTCTTTTATTCTCTAGTCCCTATGTAATGCCTTGCAAAACCCTTCTCCAAGTGCCCAATAAACAAACAACGCCCCCATCCATCATCACGACCTTGGTGTGGTTCCCACTGGCCTTTTGTATTGATGACCTGATGATCTAGCGGGCATCATGCTCTTCCTTCGATCCACTGCCTCGGCCCACGCCATTTTGAGGGCTTTGACGAGCAGGAAAGCGCAGCGCTTGGTTTTTGTTGCTTTCTTGTGTTGCTGGGTTAACAGTGAAAGGATTCATGGGTTGGGAAGTACTTGATGTGGCCTTGGATTTTTGGACAAAAAGACAGGAAAAATAAAAAACAAAGGGAGAGAAATGGTAACAAGGGAGAGTAGTCGTCGTCTATCATGAAATCCTAGACTTGGGAGGGGCAACGGTCCCACCAAAGACATGTTCTTGGTGGAAATAAAACTAAAGTATGATGCAAGCCCATTCATTATATTTTGGATGGTTGTGATTGGGTAGTCTGGTGTGGGATTATTGCTTTGTTGACCAGGTTTGAAATGCTTGTGGGGTGCATGTCGCTCTTGTGCAACAAGCAATGGTCGGCAATTTAGGAGTAACGTAAATCCTCGCCAGCAATTTAGGAGTGCATTCTATGTCTGGGTTTAGTATTTTTTTTAATTTTAAATTATATTAAAATAATTTTTTTCATTATTTTTTTATGTCAATATATATTAAAAAATAAATATTAAAAATTAAGATTCACAATTTATTTTGGTTTATTTTCTATTGGGTTATTCTGGTCTCATGATTAGGATCGTGGGTTTAACAGGTTAACATTAGTTGACTCGAGTTATTTTTAATTGATTTTATTTAAATTTTATTTTTCAATATTGAGTTTATTGAAAATTAAACTTTGTGATTTGTTTTGATTTTCTTTCTGTAAGGTTATTATGATCTTATAACTTGGTATACGGATTGACAAGTTAGCCCAAATTGATTCGAATAGATTCAATAAGTTGTTGTCTTGATGTTTATTAAAAAATCACATCTTAAATATTTATTTAAAGTCAAATTATGTTTTTACTGATCATTTAAATTATCATTTGACCTACCACGGCTAGTGAGTCAAATTAAATTAATTTATACACAATTTAATTTTATTTTTATTATAACAAATATTACTAAAACTTAAATATTTTTTTATATGAAAAAAATTAATCCAACAATACAAGCCAATTATCTAAACGAATTTAATTATGAGAACAGGAAAAAAAAGAGAGAGAGAGAGAGAGGATATCCAGCCCTTCATTGCCCGCCATTTTTAAATGAAAAGCTGAAGAATGCCATAAATACATACAGCCGATAGTCAATGATACCAAACCATCTACGTCGCATGTTTCCGACGACACCATAACAAGCAAAGATCATAAGGAATGATGCCAATGAGCGTGAAAGAAACGGCCAGCCACTTATAGATTAAACTTGATTTTTTTAAAATTAAGTTTTGAAAAAAAAATAATTTTTTTTGTAATTTTATATCATTTTAATGTATTAATATTAAAAATAAAATTTTTAAATTTTTAAAAAATATTATTTTAATACATTTTTAAGAGAAAAGTATTTTAAAAAACAACATCAATCACACTCTTAAACACCCCTTTTAATCTAAAACTCTACTAGATAAG
>Ga0325403_1000200_pt1 | contig 36229 bp, 25 predicted proteins | sample PopdelMetagenome_19_FD_205665 | JGI IMG/M metagenome (GOLD analysis project Ga0325403, IMG submission 205665) | Populus deltoides microbial communities from Bellville, Georgia, United States - Xylem-PdKOR-R4 | ecosystem: Host-associated > Plants > Phyllosphere > Stem > Wood/Secondary xylem... | reverse complement strand
ATATATGTTCATAATAAAAAGACCTAATTAATTAAAATTTAATAATAAAGAGATGTTGGATATAATTAACCCGGTCGTTCCACTTACACTAGAAAAGCAATGGAGATGCTACTTCAAACAGGCTGGCCTGCGTTCATGGGCTTCAACTTCTTTCACCCGTTCATCCAAAGCTCCTTGTAATCAATTATTTACTAACCACACACACACACACACACACACACACACACACATATATATATATATATGCTACTCGCAAACCGTGTGATAAGATAATCTCCTCTCTTTTCTCTTGAATAATCTCTTCTTGATCGGTAGTTCATAATTTATTTATTTATAGGGAATTATTTTTAATAAATGTTCGACCAGTGGAAACAGGTAGCTGTCTTTGGAGATCAAAAGAAAAGCAAGAAAAAGCCATGTACGTGGGAAAAGTTAAAGACCTGAGGGATTCCAATATCCACTAGTTTGACAATTCCTCACCGGTTTATAATGAATGTCATTTTACTTGATAATGTTATACTTACATGAAGATGTTTTATAATTTAAATATTCATTTAGCATTAGAATTTTAATTTATTAAAGTTATTAGTGTTCATAGATTGAATTAAAACTTTTGTTATATAATAAAAAATATTTGACTCCTAATATTATCCAAACACATAAAGAGCTTTACAACTAATTTAACACTATTATAGTTATATATTAAAATCTTGTTTTCAAAAATATTTATGATAGAAAACTCTCTCCCTCTTTTATTTGAAGTGACACAACTTCCATAGAAATTTATACATGTTACTATTACTTTAGACATAAAACTATATATTCCATTAATAACTTGTGTTCATCCACTTTTAAATAAATAGTATGCACTAAATTCTACCAAAATAGAACCTAAAGGTAAAAATCAATGCCAAACATTTCCGTAACGATAACTTATTGTTACCCGTTAAATTTCAAGATTAGTTTTTGGCTAATTCAAAGTTGGGTTTTAATTACTAATATTTTTAGTAAGTTTTTAATCTCATTCCACTAGTTATTTTCCTTACTATATCCCTAGATAGTCTCTTTTTGAACAGATTTGTCAAATTATCTACAAACTTCACATAGACAATAATAATTATTTCACTCATTATTTACAAAAACATCCACATTGAATACTTATATATATTTACTTGCCATTATTAAAAAAAATTGTTATTGTAAGTACTAGATATAGTTTCTTAATTAGCATAATGCAAATAAATAGATGGTTGTAGTTATGGTTACAACTTATATCTAACAATAGATTTATGGGTCCTTATACTCATTAGTTCATGGTAGCCATAACTATAAATTTTGATTTCATGGTAGAACGTGAAATGTAAGTTTTTATTTTTATTTTTAGAGGCCTCAGATATTATGCACCTCTAAGAGTAAATATTCATCCTGATATAAACTTGTTATCATTTAAAGTAATTATCTAACTTCCATCACCATAACCTTCTAACTTTGTTAGAAAATCAAAATAAAATAAATCTAAATCGTTCATCATTTTAAGATAACAAAAGACTCTTGAAATAGCCTTTCAATTATTTGTACTAGGTTCACTAATATATCTTGATACTTTGCATATAACAAAACTATATCCAGTCTTGTATAGTGCATAACATGCATAATACTTCTAGTGACAACAAAATGCTTGAGTTGTGTTCCTATTTTATCATAATTATATAGCCTTTCAACCTAAAAAGACAGATATAATCAATCATATAAGAACATACATGGAATTTATATTTTCAAACATTTTTTCTCTCTTTTTTTTCCAGCCACCAAAGTTTAGAGAATGGAAGTACTCACAAATAAGTCTTATCTTAAAAATATGATGACTTTAGGCTTTTATATAAACTACATGAGTGGACATTTCTTTTCTCACTTAGGCTCATAATTTAAGACAAACCCAACAAGTCTCCACTCTGGCTTAAACTAAACCAACTTATAAAACTTGAACTCCTCTCTAATCGCCTCCATCAAGCACCTTTCAAGTACTACTCAAATCAATGAAGTTTAAGCAATGCTTAGACTTAACTATGAAGATAGGATTCGTCGACATATCTACAAGGTTCTTAATTGTAGCAATATTATTCACTAATACAACACCCGATAGCATGATATCTAGACTAAATAAATACCTAACATCAGTATATTTAGTCATTTCATGGTACATTCAGTTCTTGACCAAATGAATAGCACTTTGGTTATCACAATACATAACAATTAATTAAATCATGTAAAAAACCAAGATTACCAATCAAACTTCTTAGTCATAAAACTTTTTTCATTACCTCTATCAATTCCATATACTTAACTTTTTCTATAGACAAGGCAATAGGGGATTGTAAAAAAAAAATTCAACTAACGACACACCTCGAGAAAATAAAAACATAATTTTTCAACTATCTTTTTCTATTTCAATTAAAAGCATAATTTGAATTTATAAAGCCCTCAACACTACTTTTAGTTCTACTAGCTCTATCATATATCAAACCAATATTTATAGTACTTTTAAAATAATAAAGTATCCATTTCATGACCTGCAAGTGAATTTTACCAAGATTTATCATAAATTTTATGACCACACTAATACTATATGAAATGTCATAGGAAAGATAATGCTTCCAACTACAGAAGCATATGGAACACCTAAAATATGCTCATTCTCTTTTGTAGACAAGAAAATAGTGGATTGCAAAATTATTTTTCAACTAATAACACTATAAAAGAGTGAAAACATAACCTTTTAGTGACCTTCTTATATCTAAATCAAAAGCATAATTTGAATCTACAAAGCTCTTAACTCTACCTTTAGTGTTACTACCCTTATCATATATCAAACCAATATTTATAGCACCTCAAAGAAAACAGAGTATTCATTTCATGACCTACTAGTGAACTTTATTAGGATTTCCTATAAATTTGATAACCACACTAATAGCATATGAAATGTCTAGATGAGTAAAGATCGTAGCATACATAATGCTTCCAACTATAGAAGCATATGAAACACCTGACATATGCTCATTCTTTTTTGTAGAGAAGGTAATAGTGGATTGCAAAATTATTTTTCAACTAATGACACATCCTAAAAAATGGAAAATATAACATTTTAGTGACCTTCTTATACCTAAATCAAAAGCATAATTTGAATCTACAAAGCTCTCAACTTTACCTTTAATGTTACTACCCCTATCATATATCAAACCAATATTTATAGTACCTCTAAGATAATGGAGTATCCCAGTGATCACCCTCGTAAAGGCAATATGAGAGCTCAGTAGATAGTGAAATAGCACGTATACCAATCACTAACAGTCTAAGCACTCAATGAAGAGTTGGGGTTTAGACAAACTTAAACCTTGACTAAATAGTCATAAGGTAAGCTGTTAGTCTCCCATCTAACCTAAAGCTTGTGTGTGCTTTCAAAAATTAAAACATGTGATGCATGAAGGAATTTTATACAATGCATGAATAAAACAAAATTTTTTATTTTTAATTGCTTGGTCCCAAGCAACTCAAAAAACAAATTGGTTCCTCAATTTTTTCTTTTTATATTTGATCCCTTGTAAATTTTGATTTTTTTATATTTTTTGAATTTTTTTTAAACAAGCAATATCAACGTCGACTCAACAAGGAAAATAAATGATTATAAAATTAACACGTTCAAAGTTGAACGCGTTTAAAATACATTTGACAATTTAAATTCTTCTGAGATGGCGTTGAAAATGCTAAAAACGATGCAAACATATCAAAAATATATTTTTTAGGGTTTTCGTTGTTTTTTTTTCTATTTTTGGTTTTTTCTAAAAAAATTATCAAAAACATGGGTCAAAAATTAGGTAGCAACACATTTCATGACCTACTAGTGAACTTTACCAGATTTCTCGTAAATCTAATGACCATACTAATAACATGTGAAATGTCTAGACGTACGCAAATCATAGCATACATAATGCTTTCAATTAGAGTAGCATATAGAACACATGATAAATGCTCACTCTCTTCCTTTGTTTCTGGTGGCAAAACTGAAGATAACCTGAAAATAAAGGTAAATGGTGTACTCACTGTCTTGCAGTTTTACATTTCAAAACACTCAAGTACTTTCTCAAGATATTTTTTCTATGACAAGTATAACTTGTCAGCACTTTGATCTTTACGTATCTTTATTTCAAAAATCTTTTTAGCTACATTCAAATCTTTATTCTTAAACTCACCACTCAATTAATCATTTAAATCATTGATTTTAAACATGTTATTTGAGGTAACCAATATGTCATTAATATACAACAATAAATACATAAATAAATCATCTAAAAGCTTTCTAACACACACACACACACACAAACTATTCTTTACAACTAGAAAGAACACTTATGTCGCACATGTGCGGCGTCGCGGCGATTGTCCACCCTTAAAGACAAAAATATGGTTTATCTGGAAAATGTGAAGAGGCAAGGAATTCTTGTCTTTTCCATGAAAAAAGGGAATAAGAGTCGCCACTTAGTATTTTGATCACTAGGAACCCTAATTGGTCTCAGAGATGAGGTACGGAGACTGGTTGCGTAAAGGGAAGGTATTAGCACCCAAAATACGTCCTACCTAAGGTAAGCTGCATTATTTTGTTGTCTGATAAAAAACTATGGTCTTATTGCGTTTTCTAATTGTTGGTTGGTCTAAGGCTCAAGAAAATCCCTCCTTCATAAGACGGTTCTTATCTTAATGGGATAAACCTAACCGTTCTAGCGTCTGAAAAAAAAAATTTGATATCCGGAATACGTATTACATGTAATGTCGTACCCCGGATACCAAAAGACAAACAAAATAAAAATTTTGTTGTTTTTTGAAATTTTGGTCATGTTCTCTTGACTTTAATAAACTGGTTATTAAAACCAAAATGCATGCTAAAACATTGTTTTTTTTAATGAAAAACACAATATGATTTTTTTAGCTTTGAGATGCTTGGCCGTATACACAACAACATTTTTTTTTCAAATTTTTTTGTATTTTTATTTTTAAAAAAATGAAAAAAACCAGGTATTTTAATACCAGATTTTATATTTTTATGACATAAAATACAGACTGATATTAAGCAAAAAAAAAAAAACATAGATCAAAAGGTGGGAAAATCACAAATATTGAAAAATATTTTTAAATATTTTTTTTTGAAATAGGTTAGAACCGGCCCAAATACATGGGCTGGCCGAACCTGGCCTAACTACATGGGCTGGGCTCAGCCTAGCCTGTGTGAACAATGCCCTCCACTGTTCACATGCTACCTGAACAGTGGAGGTGTGGCAAGGACGAAACAGGAGAAGAAAGAAGGGGAGAAGGGCTGACCTGCGATGGCTATTGTCGTTGGCGGAGCTGCTGGAGGCGACAGGTAGCAGCGCTGGTGGTGGTGCTAGCAGTTCGTGGTGGCCGACAATGGCTCTCTCTCTCTCTCTCTGTTTGTCGTTCTCTTCTCTGCTTCTTCTTCTTCTTTTTCTTTCGGTATTCCCCATCTATTCCACTCTCTCTCTTCTCTTCTCCTTCTCTCTCTTTGCTCTTTCTCCCCCTGTTTTTATAGGCAAAAAACAGGGGAGAAAGAGGACGGGGCGGCCCCTATACTGCCGCTCCTCCAACATGTGGAAAGTTTTGGGCAAGTGAGGATCCTTGGTCGGCGTCTTTTTGATGCTTTAGAGGAAGAAAAGTCGGTGAAAACGAAGGAAGAAAAAATCTTCTTCTTCCCCTGTTTCGGGCATCCAGGGGAAGAAGAATACCCACAGTGCCGTTCAAAACGGCACTGTTTCGGGCTTTTTTTTTAATGAACAGTGTATGAAACGGCGCTGTTTTAGACAAAACGCGTCCTTTCATTTAAAAGGAAAAGACGGCAAAAACTTATGTCAAAGTCCAAATTAGTCTTTAATTTGTAATTTGTTCAATCAAGTCCTAAATTGCAATTTTGATTTAAAAATCAATGCAATTGCATCCCTTCCAAAAATCAAATAGTGGCCCTGAATGGCCACCTCTTTCACTTTGGTCCTTGGTCTTGAATTTATGCAATTTGACCCTCCATTGAGCAATAAACTTCTAATTTCTTCAATTTGACCCCTGATTCGGTTTAATTACAACTCCTTTATTTACGTGTCTTTTCCAGTTTGGTCCTTGGTTTCGGATTTCTTCAATTAAGTTCTTAATTGACCATCAAACTTCAATATTTATGCAATTAAGCCCCTAATTTGACCAAATTAACTCTCAAAAATTATAATTTGACCCCAGAATTTTAATTTCTTCTAATTAAAGCCTAAATTGACTTTAAAAATTATTTTTTCTTGCAATCAAACCTTCCATAAATTCAATTAAACCTTCAATAAAATTTAATTGAGTCCATAAATGTCTGATTTTGGACTTTTCTTCCTCAAATTGAATTTTCTTTGTCAACAAGGTCTCATCAGTCAACAAAATACTATCAAAATTTTAATTTTTATATTTTTAAACCTCCTCAATCAGTTTTTAGTCATTTTTTGGGCAACCTGACATCTTCTTTTCATTGTTATATTTTTTTATAATATTTTTTATTTTTTTATATTTTTTTGAAGAGAGAAAAAAATGTGAATTGGGGAATTACCCAAAAATAGGTTATGACAACTTCATTGAAGTTGTCATAACCTAATTTTTGACCATTTTATTTTAATTATTATTATTATTTTATTTACTGAAAAGAAAAAATGATGAAAAAATAATAATGTTGGAAAAACAAGTAAATGAAGAATGAATTAAAATTTGGGTTAAGGGCAAAATGATTGGAAGTTTTTTTGGTTTAATTAAACTTTGGAATTAATCTAATTAAGCTTGGAATTAATTTAATTAATCCAATTAAGGGTTTAATTGATAAATTTTTAGACTTAATTAAAGCTTGGAATTAATTTAATTAATCCAATTAAGGGTTTAATTAGAGAATTGACAAATTTTTAGACTTAATTAAGCTTGAAATTGATTTAATTCATCCAATCAAGGGTTTAATTGGAGGATTGATAAGTTTTGAGACTTAATTAAGCTTGGAATTAATTTAATTCATCCAATCAAGAGTTTAATTGGAGGATTGATAAGTTTTAGACTTAATTGGACTTTGGATTTAATTAAATTAATGAAATCAGGGACTTAATTACAGAAATAGCAAAGTTTGGGGTTAATTAGGGATACGATTACAGCAGATTAAAGTCCAAGGACTAACTTGTAAAAGGCGCCGAAATTCAGGGGTCCAATTACAATTTAACTAGGGGCTTAATTGCAAAACTTTCCAAACTTCAAGGGCCAAAATGCATATAGCTGTGAATACCGAAACGGCACCGTTTCCCGTTACTGTTCATCTTCCTCACCCGACCGAAACGGACGCCCACCGCCGCACAGCCATTACTTCTGCAATTATCACACTTTATGGTTGGAAGAAACGGCATTGTCTTCTCTGGCTATAAAAGCCATAGAACGACTGAGCACAAAAGGAGGGGGGACGGGGAGAAGAAACCGGAGAAAAATCCAGCGTACCCAGCTTCGCCCTCGTCTTCAGAGCACAAATTCACAGACTAGAAAGAAGAGAGACAGAACCGAGAAAAATTTTGGTCCCTCAACCAGCAGCAAATCCTCGTGCTTTTACCACCATTGTCTTCATAGACACAGAGGACCGGAGAAGAAAGAAACAGAAAAAAAACAGAGAGGGGCGAGCAGGAAAAAACCAGAGAGAGAGGGTATAATGAATGAGGAATAAACGAACATCAGCACAAACACAACACAAAACCCAGACCCAAATTTGAAAGGAGAAGCCAGCATCGTCCTCAGTGCTTCATCGCAAGGACTAAGAAAGCAGGGAAAAACAAAAAGAGAAAAGGAACAGCGAGCACAGAAGCAAAGGAAAAGCAGGAGGGAAGGCTGTGAGCAGATGAAGGGCACCGCGCTGCCACCATCCCCACCGTCTCCAGAGAACAGGTAAGCCATTTTGCTTTCGTTTTTGTACATTCATTTTGAATGTGATGTTGCACGGTGTGAAGGTAAATTAATTACCTTCGCACTGTGCATGATGCACGCGTGGAGCCAATCCACACGTGCTTCTTGCTGACTTGGCCCAGCCGGGTCACTGGCTTGGACCAGTGATCGGGCCGGGCCGGCTGGGTCAAGCCCAGCCCATGTGGGCTGAGTTAGACCCAGCCCCAAAAAAAAATTAAAAATTAAAAAAATAGAAAAACAGAAAAATAAAAAAGGTAGAAAAAATAAAAAATGTGTATACATGAATAAAAATAATGTAAATTTATTGGTTTATTCACTGACGCCAGAGTCAGGAATAAAAATACCAGTTTAAATTTATATTATTTTTATTCGTTGTATTTTATTTTATGTCGCTAGAAAAATAAAAAAATATGTGCATGCGTAAAAAATAAATTTATTTTTATTCACTAGGCGTTAGAGTAGGAAATAAAAAAATATTGATCTAATTTTTTTTTTTCGTAGCTACGAATTTTTACCAATGCCAGAGTTGGAATTATTCGAGCTCGAATATTCACTAGCGCCAGAGTCAGGAATATTATAAACAAATCATCATAGCATAAGTGAATAAATGTTTAGCAATTTAAGACAAAACCAGCAATGCAGTTTGCCTCAGGCAGAACGTTTAAGGGGTGATAATATCTTCCCTTTTACGTAACCAATCCCGAGCTATAGAATCTCTGATGACCAGTTAGGGTTTCTAGTGACCATAATACTAGGTGGCGACTCTTCCTCAAACAAGACTGTTTTCCCCTAAAAGAACACGATGCCAGAAATTTGTTCTTTTTCCATATTCGAAATGATTTTTTGTGGGCCGCCGCGATGTCGGGTGTGACAGAAGTCAATAGCTTCTCTTCATGTGAAGCCTTTAGCAACTAGGCATGCTTTAAACCTTGCATCCTCAACCCTAACTCCATCTTTTCTCTTCAAACGCATTTTCACTCAACAATCTTTTGGCCATTTAATGGTTTAACAATATCCTATATTTAATTCTTATAAAGAAACTCAATCTTTTCATAGCAAACATCCACTCAGAAGGTTTTTTGAGAAAATAAATTATCGCTTAATAAGAACAAGGCTCATCATCGTCAAGATTATTTACAAAATTCAAGATAAAATTAACTAAATCAACATAACCATACATAAATGGTACATTTATTTGTCTTCCTATAGTAATATTATAAGGTTATCCTTCAAGTGTATTTTTATCAATAATATCCTACACTACTTCCTTTACAGGCTCATCTGAAACATATTTTTACACCATCTCTGAAACTTTAATCTTAAGCTCTACCTGTTTGCTGGTAGCCTGGTCCATCTCAACAACAACATCATTCAACTCATTTTCCTTATAAGATATAGCAAACTCATTAAAGGTCGCATACCTACTAGCAATAAACTTAAGTAACTTGAAATCAATACATCACAATTCATATCCCTTCACCCTAGATACATAGCCTAGAAATATGTATTTTCTATTTTTTGATCCAAGTCTATCTTTCTTAATATAAGCATAAGCAAGACAACAAAATACTCTCAATTTAGAGTAACTAGTAAAAAAAAACTAGACCATACTTCATATGGAATTCTCAGCTCTAAACATTCTATAGAGATCTATTCACCAAATAACAAACTAAATTAACTGCTTCAGTCCAAAAATCATTTGACAATCGAGCTTGTGAAATCATACAACATGTTTTTAATAAAAGTGTCATGTTTATATGTTTTGCAACCCTAACTTGTTATGGTGTATTCCTGACAATACGATGTTTAACAATTCTTTTATTCTTGCATAACGCATCTCACTTACATGCATAAAATTCCAAACAATTATCAGTTCTTAAACATTTGATATTCTTATCAATATATTTCTCAATCAAGGGTTTTAATTGCTTGAAGGTGACAAACACATCAATCTTTATCTTTAAAAAATACAACCGAGCCTTTTTAGAGTATTTATCAATAAATATCAATAGATATTGTGCTCCACCTTTTGTTATAATAGGAGAAGGACCCCAAATGTCATAATTAACATAATCTACATTACCTTTGATACGATGAATAGTTAGACTAAATTTCACCCTAAACTATTAACCATAAACACGATGCTTATAAAAATTCAATTCACCTATTTTTTGACCATATAATAAATCTCATTTACTTAACTTTATCATCCTTTTATCACTTATATGTTCCGCTTGCATATACAATAATTGAGTAGAGGCAATAACCAAATCAATCACAAATGATATACTAATTGAATAAAAAATTATTGAACCTTAAAGATGGTAAAGGCCATTAACTAACTTTTATTTTATTATAACAAGAGCACCCTAATGAACTCTTAGAACAATAATTGAGTAGAAGCACTATCCAAATCAGTCACAAATGATATACTAGTTGAATAAAAAATTATTGAACGTTAAAGATGGTAGAGGCCATTAACTAACATTTATTTTATCATACCAAGAGCACCCTAATGAACTCTTAAAATTACATCTTTAACAGCATAATCATAACCTGGAAAATCAAGAAGACTCAAAGAAATTAATTTCTTTATCCCTGGAACATGTTGAATCTCCACGTTCTAATAATGTCATCATACATTCTAATTCAAATTATATACACACCAATAATAGAAAGTCCTTTGTTGTCTTATGATAAAATTATATTATTGACAACTTTATAAATGTCAAATCAACTTCTATTCAGACAAATATAATATATGCAACACAAATTAAGAATTCACTCATCACTTCAGCTATCAAAAGACAAGGTTGGAACACTTTCAACATCATTAGAATTTTTTTCTTCACTAGCAACATTTGCAGCATCAAAGGTTTCCATATTTTTTCTCTTATCTTTCCGCTTAGTATAGTTCTTCCTAAAGTGTCTTACTCCATAACATTCTAAGCATTTAATTTTTCTAGACTTTGATTTTGATCTAGACCTACCTCCACTACCTAAACTTTTATTATTTGTTCTACCCCTTATAATCAAGCTTCTGCATAATCATCATTATGACTCTTTGACACTTAGTTTTTCAACTCCTTAAAGTTTAAAGAAGCTATGACATCTTTTGAACTAAGATTATCCCTTGTATACAACAAATTATTAAAAAAATGATCATAAGATGGAGGTGGCAAACATAATAAAATCAATGTCTAGTCCTCATCTTCAACCTTAACATTAACATTTTACAAATCTAAAATTACTCTATTGAATTCATCAAGATGGTCTTTAATGAGCATACATTCTTTCATCCAAAAAGTATATATCAACTCGTCAGGGATTTGGTCAAGTAAAGAGTTTTCAACTTTATCCATAATTCAACAACTGAATTCTCCTTAACAACCTCTCTCATAATATCATCAAACAAACAACGTTGAATAGTCTTATGTTCCAATTCCATAAGATCTTCTTTCTTCTTGTCATCCATCCCCATAGAAAAACTATCTACACCTTTTAATGCCTTAATTGTTGAACTAACAAGGCGCACACCTTAATACACCACAAATTGAAGTTGTTCATACCATTAAATTTATGTACATCAAACTTCGTTGTCGATGTTACTTTTATCATCATTGCAAAAGCCAACTGAAAACTAGACAAGCTCTAATACTATTGGAAAGTAGATAAACATAAAAGGACTAGTACTATGAATCACACAAGAGCACTCACGGAATTTTTGTGGTTCGCCAACTTAGGCCTACTTTATGGGCAAGAAGATCAGATAAATTCACTATAAAAAGTAGAAAATTATAGGGTATCACATAATGTTACTCTCTCACCCAAAATCCTAAATTAACCAAATCTCATTTTTTTTCTTTCATCCCTCTAGCCACCTAAGTATTGATAATGGAAGCACTAAAAAATAAATTGTATTCTAAAATATGATAACTTTAGGTTTTTATATGGATTAAATACATGAATATTTCTATTCTCATTTGGGCTTACAATTTACAATAAACCCAATAGTAATATATATATATATATATATATATATATAAAATTATAAAATATCACTGTTAGAGAATAATATAAATTATACCTTGGAATATTATCTAACAGTTTTAAGCTATTGGGTTGAATTGGTTATTTGACATTATATCATAGCCTTGATAACCAAGCGGTCACGAGTTCGAATCTCACCATCCATATTTATTTAATAAAAAAAATTTAAGCACAAGGTAATATAGGTCTATGCAAGTTTCAAGCCCAAAGATCTTTCACTTGAGGAGGTGTGTTAGAGAATAATATAAATTATATCTTAAAATTTTACTTAATAGTTTAAGCTATTGGATTGAATTGGTTATTTGACAACCACTTTTATAACTAAACAAATAGAGGCATTTGGGCTCCGGAATCTCTAGAAAAATATTTTATCATTGAATAAATCAATATTCATGACTTGCTCACCAGTAATAGAAAACTCTCTCTATAGATAGATATATAGTTCAACCTATTACAAAAGTACTCATTTCTCTTGTCATCAGCAGCCTTCCCTCTATCTATGATGCATGAACCCAAAAAACAATCTCACTTTTTTTCATCTACTCGCTCTACTAGGACTAACAAAAATAATTAATGAATAATTTATATGCAAGATACAAACCCGGAGAGACTCTAGGAATTTTATTTTATATTTTTTTATGTTTTACCATTCTGCTATGGTTAAATCGGAGCCAGGAATTTTTTTTGTCCTGAGCTATTAAATAAATATATATTTTTAAAAAAATTGATTATTAATTTATATACATCAATTTTTTTTTCTGCTATGATGCATGAACCCAAAAAACAATCTCACTTTTTTTCATCTACTCGCTCTACTAGGACCGACAAAAATAATTAATGAATAATTTATGTGCAAGATACAAACCCGGAGAGACTCTAGGAATTTTATTTTATATTTTTTTATGTTTTACTATTCTGCTATGGTTACGACGGAGCCAGAAATTTTTCTTGTCCTGAGCTATTAAATAAATATATATATTTTAAAAAAAATCAATTATTAATTTATGAATATAAATTTTTGAAGTTAACAGAAAAGTTTTAACTCAAATATACTACCCAAAATATTAAAAAATAAATTTGAAAGTACATAAAATTGAAGTGAAAGTAAAAATAAATCCACTATTGAAGTTATATCTTTCGATGTTTTGTGGAAAATAATTCATCTATAATCGAATATGAATCGATATTGTAACAACGTACTCCTCAACCAGGATAAAATAACAATCTCATGTCAACTGGAAAATAAAGTAATTAATTTTTTTTCTCTCTCCATTCCTCCTTTCTTCACTTGATTCTTCCTTATATTAGTGTTTTATAAGTTAGACTTTATAAGTTCACAAAGTTATTCTCTCATTTTTTTTATTTTTTTTTCTTGGATTTTTTTTTAATGTTTTTCCCTTACTTCTCTCTCTCTCTCTCTCTCTCCTTTTCTTTTCTTTCTTTGTCTATTATGCTTCTGCCTAGTCGACAACATATAAAAGGAATGAAGAACTGATTTGTTTTATTTTTTAATGGCAAATAATCATTTTACTCTTAACGAGTCGTTTTGCTTTTATTTGACGGTTTTTTTTTTGTTAACACTACCAAACTCCGTTAATTCTAAAATTTTAACCAGATTTTATTCAATATATTTAAAATCCCTCATAAAATTTCAACTCAATCTGATAGTCAGATTGAAAATTACGTCCAATGATATAAAACTGGTCAAATTGTATTTTTTTATCAAATTTCTGAATTTCTTCAAAAAATCTGAAATTTTAACCCAGGTTAAAGCATCATATTAGAAGGCTCCACGCAAATTTTTAGAATTTTTTGATAACTCAATCAAGAATTATGAATTGTTTTTTACATAAAGCTAGTCAAAAAATATTGATAAAATCTTGACCTGAACTATAACCTACCCAAGCTTTTACCATGCCTCCACCCTTTGGTTACGAGTATCATGTGCTCTTTACCATTGCCTCTTGTAGTCTATTTATTCTCCTCGTAATTTATAAGAAGAAGAAGAAATAGATAGGTTGATTTGGAGTAGACATTACTCACTCTTTCCACTTGAATCTTATCTATATCATAGATTTAATCAAATGTATGATAGGTTGATTTGGACTCTTTGAGAACCCCAAATGATCTGGGGTACATGATTAGAGCTTTGGTTCTACGCTTATCTCATAACTGCTGTTCTCAGATATAGATGAAGAGCTAAAAGTTTGAATAGAGGTTGACTTTTGTGTTTGGCTCCCACTGAATCTATGACTTTGCTCATGCTGACGGAGGTCTCTCATGGCTTTGAACCTCAAATCTTCAGTATATGAACTCAGTTCAGGAAGCGTGTTGGGAACAGCCATTCGTCCTTCAAGCATGCTCACTACCTCAGACATTGTAGGTCTAACTGTAGGGGACGCATTTGTACACAAGAGAGCTACTTTAACCATAGTTTCTGCTTCTTCTATGTTAACTTCAGATCCTAACGTCTCATCAACAAGCTCTATAAAACTCCCACTTTGTTGCAAATGGCAGGCCTGCGATGAAGTAATTTAAAACTTCAGCACTAAGACTTGCAAGCAACAATATAAGTGCAACGTATTAAGCACAGGAAGAAGATTACCCAATCTAAGAGACAAACACAACTGCTGTTGCTTGGCATGTAGTTATTGTTGTTCTTCCCACTAATAATTTCCAAAGCAACAACCCCAAAACTGTAAACATCTGCTTTGTCAGTCAAGTAACCCCATAGTGCATATTCTGGTGCCATATATCCTCTGCATGTCAAGATAAAGAACACTTGTAATTTAACATTGAAAAGTAATACCAAAAATCGCAGCTTTTATTAAAGCATGTGGTGACTTACATAGTTCCAGCAACTCGGGTGCTGATGTGGCTCTTCTCTTCTTCATCAAGCCTAGCCAATCCAAAATCAGATATTTTAGGATTCAGATTCCCATCAAGTAGCACATTTGTAGCTTTGATGTCTCTGTGAACGATCTTAAGTCTTGATTCTTCATGGAGAAAAGCTAGACCTCTAGCTATCCCAATACAGATCTTAAGCCTTGTAGGCCAATCCAGATTAAGCTGATTGTTTTCATGACCTACAAATCATCCAATAAGAAAACACAGTGTTATTCATGTGATCATTTCAATTATACTATGCATTATAATATTTTAGGTGAATATTCTCATTTAAAATTGATGAACACTCACGAAACAGAGCACGTGCAAGACTATTATTTTCCATGTACTCATAAACCAATAATAACTGGTCACTTTCAATGCAACATCCATGCAGCTTGACAAGATTCGGATGCTGCAAACATGAAATCATGCCCATCTCATTTAAGAATTCACGATTTCCTTGCCGTGATTTTGATGAAAGTTGCTTCACTGCTATAACAATGCCATCAGGTAATTGACCCTGCACGCTGATCTCTGTTAAGAATTTCACATGGTTGTGACATAAAAGAGAGAGAGGAGGGGGCAGAGGATACTCCAAACAGGATAGTTGAGATCGTTTGCAAAGTACCTTGTATACAGGACCAAAACCACCTTCTGCAATCTTATTAGAAGGCATCAAAGTCATTAGTGGCAGCTCTAATTTGCTTCTGAGAAAATGTTCCCTTTGGAAAATCAAGTCCTTTGACATCTGTTCAAGTCAGAGACAGGACATAAAGTGCCAACGAATTATCAGTCTTTTGATATATTTACGATTCAAAATCAGTTCTGGAGAAAAGTAGACCATGAAACTGCATTGAAAAGAGGCATTTTTCATTCTCCAACATAAGCATGTCTACCCTGAACTTTCCTCCTCCTCAGGAAAGCACCCTTACTAGATACGATGCCAATCAAACTTGTACAATTAATAATTGTGTGTAATCATCTTGAGGTGAAATATCAGTCACTTATATCTAAATAAAAGATAAGCCCATGAAACTTGATGCTTCTTTTGCTTTTCTTTTCCCTAAATGTCCATGCATAATTTTAGCAAAGAAATCTCAAGTTGTTTCCATCTAGTTCATAATCTCATACTAGAAAGAAAACCAAATCCATAGGATGCTGTTTGAGGCTGCAGTGTTTGGGCAGCTATGTAAGTTATACCCACATACAATTTTTCCTACATCTGGCAAACATGGATGCAGCATGTAATTTTATTAGACTACTAACACAAACATGGGTAAATAATATATATGGCGTTACCTCTTTTCCTGCGCAATTTTCCTGGCAAGTTTCCTTTCCACCAAAGAATTACCAGTATAATGGCAACCAGGCATGATGCTCCAACAGCTCCAACAACCACATAAACAATTCCCTTCTTTTTCCCACTAGAACAAACTTTCAAATCTGCCAATTAAACAGAAAAATTAGTCACAGTCACACACAGAGATTGGATATTTAAACTAAAAGATGACACTTCCTTAAATTACATGAGTTTCTCTGTAATAATTTACCCAAATGGGACTTAGATGCCAGAATCTGAATAATACTCTCTTGAGGTACCAAACTATTTTATCATAATATTGGAGAACTTGTAAATAAAATAGTTGTTTCATACTATCCACGCCTTCCTAAGTCTCTGTTACCCTACACTACATTTACATTTACAGGGGAAGGAGAGGAGAGGAGAGGAGAGGTAGGCATATTGTTGTGGATCTCAACCCATAATTTAAACAGACACCACGTGCTATCCAGCAAGGGAAGGCCAAATATAAGAAACATGTCAAAATTTGTTATGCAGCCCTAAAATCTTCTTCTTTAGCACAGTGGTGCTGGTTTTAAATCAATCATATGTACATGCATTGTTGATAATTGTATGATCGAGAATAAATGCCAAACATATAACTTACCAGAAAATACAGAGATGGCTGATATGATGGGACCATAAACTCCCCTATCAGGAATCCTTGTTGTCCCTTTTCCGGCAAAATAGAATCTGATCTCCAACATATTATTAGTCACATTGACATTCAATACTTGTTTCACTAAAGGCTTTTCAGCACTGCCAACCTCATCTTCAATATTGAAATCTTTCCAAACCAATCTTTCCTGTGACAAAGTAGTCCAGCTAAGTCCTTGCTTCCAACTTCAAAAAAAATGTATGTTCCACATTAGAGTGACTACTTACCTGAACATAAATGTCAAAAATACGCCTGCCAAAGCTGTTATATGTATGGTCATTAGTGAACTGTATCTCTGCAAAGTGAAGGTTTACTGTGTAGTTCCCATTTTGTAAGCAATAATGGAAATAGGTTAGAGAAATTGGTGATATGCGAGCTGTTTGGTATAATTCAGGGATGGTTGATGATTGCAGTGATACAGTATAACGAGTATTTTGGTAATCAAAATCATCCATAAAGTCCCCAGTCCTACTGAAACCCCAGAAGCTTTGGTCATTTACAAAATATTTAGCTGCACCACCTTCTACTTGTCCATCTCCTTCATATGACAAGGTTGTTTTGTTTTCATTGATGGTTATGTCCTTTCCACCACTGTTAACATGTAAACAGTTTGAATCTGCCCACAAAGAAATAAAATGAGAGAAGATAAGACATTTGAGCATTTTATTTAGTCCAATGTTCCAGTCTATGGTAGTTGATTGAAGTACATTGTTTACTTATTACAGCCGCATGTGTTATTACACCTGTGCAGGCTGAAACAGTAACTATTACACCCAGTTTATTAATGAAAAAGAGACCATTTTTTGCAGTTGCGGTTAGGATATAGACAATCCTATATGTCATTGTAGCTTTTCTGCATGAGATATTATACTTTTAAAGGAAATGCATTTACCGTGGATATAGACTCAGACTCATCGCACTATGGACCACATTGTAGACATAGAATATTTGCATTGTAAACGACATTGTAGCGTCATGGGAGCATTGTCTTTGATGTTTTTTAATCAAAAAGTATTGTTAAGGGCGTTGTCTTTTCTGTTTTCTGTGTGAAAAGCTATTGGGTTTGGCTTGGCAACTAGATCAAATGCTATTGGGTCCGACTTTCAACCACACCCACCAATCTTGGATCTGGCTGAGCCGCCAGATATATATTGATGGGACTTTTTTTATATTGTACAAAAGTTGGGTGATGATAATTTTTTTTTCATTTGAGGTTAGATTGAATTTTCTTATTAAAGCATGTTTGTTTTTGCATTTCAAAAATGCTTTAAAAAAATTTGAATTTTTTTTTTTGTAATTCAAATTAATATATTTTTAATGTTTTTGTATTATTTTGATGTGATGATATAAAAAATCAATTTTCAAAAATAAAAAATATTATTTCAATACATTTTAAAAAATAACTATTATGTAATAATATGATAGCTAGCATATTAGCTCATACTCCGCAGGGAGTCAATACCAATTTCATTTTCAAATGTAAAAATGTTTGAATTGGGTTAAAAGCACAGAATGTAATTGCATCATCACCATTTTCAAAGAAAGTATTTTCTACAGTGGCACCATGAAAATAGCACATAGTAGAGCAGTGCTCAATACAACGGCGATTAATTTCTTCCCTTTAATTTTTTTTCTTTTTAAGATATTTCCAATTTCATCTTTTCCCTCTTACATTTTTTTTTTCTTCTCTCATTGAATTGTTTTTCATACTATAAAGAGAAAATAAATTGATGTGACTTTTTTTATATTGTGCAAAAGTTAGGTGATGATAATTTTGTCATTTTAGGTTGGGTTGAATTTTCTTATTAAAGCATGTTAGTTTTTGCGTTTCAAAAATGCTTTTATAACAATTTGAAATTTTTTTATTTTTTTCTTCACTTCAAATTAATATTTTTTGATATTTTTGTATGTTTTGATATAATGACTGACCAAAGGAGGCAGACCAGCATAGCAAAGCAGCGCCCAATACACCGGCAACTAATTTCTTTCCCTTTCATTTTTTTTCTTTTATGATATTTCCAATTTTATTTTTTTTCCTCCTTAAATTTTTTTTCTCTTATTGAATTTTTTTTCATACTGTGAAGAGCAAATAAATTGATGTGACTTTTTTTATATTGTACAAAAGTTAGGTGGTGATAATTTTTTTTCATTACAGGTTGGGTTGAATTTCCTTATTAAAACAAGTTTGTTTTTGCGTTTCAAAAATGGTTTTAAAAAAACTTGAGATTTTTTTATTTTTTTGATGTGATGATATAAAAAATAAATTTTAAAAAATAAAAAAAATATTATCTCAATATATTTTAAAAAAAAATATTTAAAAAAATAGTATCGTTGACAGACTTATTGCACTGTGGACCACACCATAGACATAGAGTGTATGCACTATAGAAAACACTGTAGCACCTCAGTCTAGCTTGGCAGCGGGTCAATAACATATTTTAAAAGAAAAAATTTTAAAAATAATCATTACATAATAATATGATAGCTAGCATATTGACCCGCGCTCTACAGCAGGTGAATAACAATTTCTTTTTCAAAAGTAAAAATGCTTAAGTTGGTTTAAAAGCATGGAATGTATTTATACCATCATCATCTTCAAATAAAGTATTTTCTCCAGTAGCACCATGAATAGCGCATAGCAAAGTAGCGCCCAATACACCAGCAACTAATTTATTTCCCTTTAATTTTTTTTCTTTTAAGATATTTCCAATTTTATTTTTTTCTCTTTAAATTTTTTTCTTCTCTTATTGAATTTTTTTTATACTATAAAGAGAATAAATTGATGTGACTTTTTTTATATTATGCAAAAGTTAGGTGATAATAATTTTTTGTCATTTCAGATTGGGTTGAATTTCCTTATAAAAGCATGTTTGTTTTAGCGTTTTGAAAATGCTTTTAAAAAAATTTGAAAATTTTTTAATTTTTTCTTTATTTCAAATTAATATTTTTTATATTTTTGTATTATTTGATATTATGACGGAAACGCATAACAGAGCAGCGCCCAATACACCGTCAACTAATTTCTTTCCCTTTCATTTTTTTCCTTTTAAGATATTTCCCATTTTATTTTTTTTGCTCTTGAAATTTTTTTCTTCTCTCTTATTGAATTTTTTTTTCATACTATAAAGAGAATAATTTGATGTAACTTTTTTTATATTGTACAAAAGTTTCATTTCAGGTTGGATTGAATTTTCTTATTAAAGCATGTTTGTAGCGTCATAAGGCCATTGTCTATTGTTTTTTAGTCAAAAAATGCTACCTGGAGGCGTTGTCTTTTCTATTTTCTATGTCGAAAGCTGTTAATCGCTTCCTAAAGGTGGTGGGTCTTGCTTGGCAGCCAGACCCAACACGTTATTGGGTCCGCCTCACAGTCACACCCACCGATCTTGGATCTAGCTGGGCAAGTGGAGCCAACACTATTTGGTCTAGCTGGGCTGCTAGATATTTTCAATTTTAATTTTTTTTCCTTTTTAGATTTTTTTTCTTTTCTCTTATTTAATTGTTTTTTTCATATTGTAAGGAGAAAATGCATTGATGAGACTTTTTATATTGTACAAAAATTGGGTGATGATATTTTTTTTTCATTTGAAGTTGGGTTGAATTTTCTTATTAAAGCATGTTTGTTTTTGCTTTTCAAAAATGCTTTTAAAAAAAGAAATTTTTTTATTTTTTTCTTTAATTCAAATTAATATTTTTGTATTATTTTGATGTTATGATATAAAAAAATCAATTTTCAAAAACAAAAAATACTATCTCAATATATTTAAAATATATATTTTAAAAAATAACATTTATGTAATAATACGATAGCCAGCATAGTAGCTCGCACTCCACAGCAAATCAATAACAATTTTTTTTTCAAATGTGAAAATGCTTGAGTTGGGTTAAAAGCACGGAATGTATTTGCACAATCACCATCTTCAAATAAAATAATTTTCTATAGTAGCACCATAAATAGTGCATAGCGGAGCAGCGCTCAATACACCAACAACTAATTTCTTTTCCTTTAATTGTTTTTCCTTTTAAGATATTTCCAATTTTATTTTTTCCCTCTTTAAATTTTTTCCTCTCATTAAATTTTTTTCATATTGTAAAGCGAAAATAAATTGACGTGACTTTTTTTATATTGTGCGAAAGTTAGGTGATGATAATATTTTGCTATTTCAGGTTGGGTTGAATTTTCTTATTGAAGCATGTTTGGTTTTGCGTTTCAAAAATGTTTTTAAAAAAATTTGAAATTTTTTTTTTCTTTACTTCAAATTAATATTTTGATGTTTTTGTATTATTTTGATTTGATAACAGACCCAAGGAGCCAGACCCACATAGCAGAGTAGCACCCAATACACCGGCAACTAATTGTTTTCCCTTTAATTTTTTTCCTTCCAAGATATTTTCAATTTTATTTTTTTCCTCTTTAAATTTTTTTCTTCTCTTACTGAATTTTTTTTCATACTGTAAAGAGAAAATAAATTGATGCAACTCTTTTTATATTGTACAAAAAGTTGAGTGATGATAATTTTTTATATATTCAAGTAGATCTCCCTAGCAAGTGTTTTTCCAATACCTTATTTCCTTTACTCCAAAGCTGGCTTGCAAAGGTTCAAATTAGTTTTTTATAGGATGGCAGAAGGATATTAACCATAGAACATCTTTGAAGGAGAGAAAAATCCTATCAAACAAAGGATTTTGGTCACAAAAGGCAATTGAATTTGTGATTGTTTACTTTTGCATTGTACTAGGGCAGGAAGTTTTTGTGCATTTATGCACAATGCGAACAGTTTCTAGTGAGATGCAGCACAAGTTAGTTAATGAATACTTAAGTAACTGGGGAGGCTAATGGTGTCCAAAATGTTTCAAAAACTAGTTACATTTAAATTTTACAATATTACATGCAAATCAATTTATCCATGCCAAACATACATGTATGTACATGAGGATAAATATGTTTTTTTTTAAGAAAGGTAGCAGCTACTAATCTTACTTGTGGAATGGTAAGTTTATTCACAATCTTTAATGCTAACTTGATTTTTTTCTTCTATAGAATATGGTTTTTTTTAAATAGAAAATACAGTTTATTTATTTGAAGGTTATATATGTAGTTTGTATAAAATGCATACGAAAATATCACACTTTTCCTATCATAAAACAATACTTGTGTTAGAAGTTTTCTGGAACAAATCCTCTAATAAAAAGTATTATGACTCGTCTTCGAATTAATTTATTGATTTTTCTATTGTAAATCAACCTCTAGTTAAACATTTCAACTTTTTCTATCATAAACAAATGTCTTCTAAAATATTTTGACAAAATAGTTTTAATATTTCAACAACCAATTAAGCGATTTCAATGATAAGCATAATAGAAATACAACCGAATCCAACTCTTTAATTGTCTTAATAAAACATTTTAACATTCAAAACCCTATTCTATTATTTATATATTCTTATTAGTAAAGGAATAATGTATAAATAAATTTGAATACTCGTAAATACTTGTAACATAATTCAATTTTTAATATTATTTGATATATTTGATTTGAATAAAGGATTTTAAATAAATTTTATAATAAATTTACTGTTTGATTACTAATAATATTTCCATGTTAGAAATATTATTAAACTCTAATCATATATGGGCTAATGTTTTGGAAGTAATATAATTATGCAATTTTAATAATAATTGTTAGTGTTTTGGAAGTAACAAATAATCCCAAATTGTATTAAAAATCAATTTCAATGCTATCTCCGTTAGTGTAGACTCTACAAAATAATCTTGGTATAGTGAATATTTTAATAAAAAATTAATGGTTTATAAAACACCATTCACAAAGTGCCACATCATGTAGTAAACATCTTTTAATAAAAGTAGTTAAGTACTCAGTGTTTTGGCATTACTTTTCTTGATAACTTAATGAATTTATATTTAATGCTGAAAACTCATATTATAAAGAATCTTAAAAAAAAAAAAAAGTTGTTTGTTATGCTGGAATAATGAAGAGTAAAATTGTATAAACCTCACTGAACTAAAATGAAAAATTAAACACCCCCGGACAAAAAAAACACAACTTTCAGCCTTTTGTTAGTGCAAGCTAAGGTTCTGTCATAAACAAATGGATTGATACAAGTGTCGAAGATGCAGTTTTTGAACAATAGAAAGAGTTACGAGGGTGGTTTTTGTAGAATAAAATATAAAAATTCATGAAATAAAAACTATTGAAATGAAAATAAAATTTAAAATGGATAATTACAAAAAACCTCTTAAGATTTGATCGCGTTTCCACTTTCTCATTGTACTTTGAAGAATTACACTTTATATTTTGGGTCAAATAAAATTTTCAAAAATAATTAAAAAATAAAATTATCCTCGTTGTTGTTCATGTTCATGGTGGAATTTATTAAGGACAGGGAGTTCCAGAATCATTTATTGCCCAAAAACTGTTTGATGAAATGCTTGAAAGGAATTTCATTTTGGGGAATTATAGATGGTGTTATTGTAATTATAAATTATGGAATTTTGCTAATTTTGTTATTTCGAGGCTTCATGGGCTCTTTAGTTATTAAAATGAATACAATGTCAAACCTGTAAATATTCAGATATTTGTTTTTACTTCTTTTAGCACACCAGGTTAAGGATGTAAATTGTTGTTTAACATGTAAACCTTAGGATATAAATGTAATTTCTGTATAGAGAGAGTGAAAACATGATCAAAACTTGGAAGGTTTTTCGTAATTATCCCAATTTCAAATTAGATTTTTCTTTGGTATAAACATCATTTCTTGATTTCAGCTCTTTGATGCAAACATGTGCAGTTAAAAATCCTCTAATTTTTCTTAAAACCCTTTTAACTCAATTCATCTTAACTCCCAAACTGCAATGACTACCCATACTTTCTCGTCTCTCTCTAAAATAAAAAAAAACAAAGCTAAGAAACTTTTTAACTTCAAAAATTCATGATTTGAAAAACCAATTAAGCTATAATGGTGGTGGACGTTCGTATTGGTGATGGTGGAGATCCTGTAGGTGTTGGTAGTTATTTCAGATGGCTTATGGAGACTCGTGTTAATTGAGGTGATGGTGGAGGTCCCTTTGATAATTGCTACTATTTATTTAGGAAGTAGTGATGGTTGTCATTCTTTATCTAAATGGAGAAGTGGTATTGACGATTCGTGATGGTTTCATTGGAAAAAAGTTAAGAGTCAAAGGTTGAAGGTGAGAGAAGAGAAAGTCATGTTTTCCTTCTTTTTTTTTTTTTTTGGGGGGGGGGGGAGTGGAATTTTCTTTTTTCCATTTTAATTTTTGTTTTATAAAAAGTTATAATTATTTTAAATTTAGTATTTTTTTCAAAATAGAATTTTAGCTTCCATTCTTAAAATAAAGATGGCAATGAAATGCCCACAATTTAGGTTTCTACTTTATTAATACATTATCAATTACCCAACAAGTAAGAAATTTTAGATATTCATATTCTATTCATCGGGATATTCACTATTCGAGTACTATTTATTATTCAAAATAAAATAAAATAGTAACATATATGGAGAAATTATAAATGTTAATTTTTTTTATATGTATTATGTTAATATTGAGATATGCATATATTATATTGTTTTAAAAAAATATAAACACATACATACATATATATATATATATATATATATATAGGTTTGGGTCAATTTGACAATATTTATATCATATCCATTAATCATTATATAAAGCAACTATCCTAAAAAAAAACTCACTCATTCAGTTTGGTTCGAATCAGTATCTATCAAGTTTGAATAAAAACATCATCCCTATTTCAAACAAAAACCTAGCCTAATTAATGGAAAGGAATGCATTTACAAATTGAAGTAGTTAAAGGTGAAAACTTTGGGATTTTTTTATTGTCCAAAGGACATAAATGATTTCTCAGTTCAGAAAGGGTATTCACAATTTGACCTTCAATTAATTCAACCAAATAATATTACTTTTTACTAGATTTTAATTTAGATGAAAAATTATAATTACATATCGATTATTATTACTAGTTAATATTTGAAGAATCATAAATAATATTTGTATGGTAGAGGGACAAATTAATTTTTATTTTGTTTCAATAGAGATTTTAAAACCATTCTAAAAATAACCAGTTAAGAAAAAAATTAAAAGTCATCTCTAAGTTATTTTGTGTTAAATTTTGTACCATCTATAAGATATTATTATAAAACAAGCAATTACATCAATTTAATTAAGGTCAAATCAAGTAAATAATAGCTACGATAAAAAAAAGTAATAAATAGCAAATCTTTTATTAGAACCATAGACCGGTCATATTTACTGTCCAGCTAAAATTACATTATTTTTTACTCTCAATGGTAGGAGTCAACATATGTTAATTAGGAAGTTTTTTTTTCAAAAAAAAAATCTTTAAGATTCCAATTAATAAAAGAAAAATGAAATGAGTTATATAGGAAGAAAAAAGAAATTTCCTAACCACCTCCTTAACTAAAGGATCTCCCACTTAAGCCCTTTATAAGTCAAATGTTTTATTATAAATATGGAGTTATCAAAACAAAAATTTAAATAATAAATGATTTTAATTTTTCAACGATCAATCAAAGATGATTTTAATTATGAGCATATTGGGAAATAGAACTAAACCCAAACCCTTTTTTTGTCCTCACAAAAGTTTCAACCTCTAATAGATTTCTACTTACAACTCTTTTGAAGATTTTGAGTTAAGACCATGCACGTCAGAAAATTGGAACTTTTTTATAATGACATGGATTTCTTAATATAGTAAATTATTTATTTTGAATCTAATTATGAGTTCTAGTCAAAAGTCAGGTGAAGCTTGTAGCTTCTTTGGTCTATAAATGGCACCCACCATGGTGCCTACTGCTTGCACTTACAGAATCTATTCTTATCTAAATACTTACCAATCCACTAGTGAAATAATGAAAAGAAACCTCAGGTTACCAAGAGACAGGCCAAAGAAACATATCTAAATAGCTTCGGAAAATAGTCTTAAATCAGAATGCTTCTACTTCTTGTTTTTTTCTTCTTCTTTTTTGGCAAGGGATCTCAGCTCTGCTGGACCATTCGGACCCAACCCAGACTGCAAAACCCTGGGGGCTGAAACAGGCCCCTTAAGCTAACACCAGGTAAGTCAAAGTTGTCTAAATCAAAATGTTTCCTCTGAAGTGAAAGGGCAATTTTGGTTGTCTACTAGTAAAAATGTGTTTGAACCCTGGTTGTCTACTAGTAAACCAAAACCTAAACCACTCAAGCCACCTTGTGGGGTTCTAAATCAAAATGTTTCCTCTGAAGCGAAAGGGCAATTTTGGTTTACAATCTCTATTATTATATAAAGATTTTCAGTAAGGAAGCACCATATGGTAATCAAAATTTTCTTGTATGTGGTTTATAGAATTCAGAAGGAAATTTAGAGCAATAAACATCAATGGTTTGCAAACTTCATAATAACATGTACTTACATTTAGGGCAGCGGAAAGTCTTCATGCATGGAAGAACTCGCCTTCTATTAAAGATAGAAACAAAAATAATTTAGCACAACATATGCACAGTTCTTATGAAAAATCTATATGGAAGAGCAAGCATGAAAATAACTTAGCATAACATATGCACAGTGGATTCTGTAAAATCCATGCTAGCTTCTGGAATTTCTCCTTCATTTTTCATTTTGCTAGCAAACAGGAAAAAAAAACTAAATAAAACTGGACAGAGCATCTTACGAGCTGTTTCCCATTGAAGAGCTATGGAACAAGTTCAGGTTTAGATTCCTAGTAAGATCAAAAGAACATGAAAAGAAGAAAAATCAAATTCTAGATTATATCAAACTGGAAGTATTTAGTACAACTTTTAGAAGAGTATTCTCACATGTTTTCTCGACAAACAGGTTGCCCAGGGCTTTGCAATGCAAAGTTATTATATGACAGATCACTGCACACAAGCATTGCAAATGAAAGTCAATCTAGATTGTAAGAGCTTAGAGCAATAAAATGCTAAGCACCTTGATCAAAAACTGAACAAGTGATAAATGATAAAGAATAATCTGTAACAAGCATCAGATAAGATACATACACGTTGCTTCCATCCTTCAAGATTGAATCTGATATATCTCCACTTAGCAAGTTTCTAGTTAAAAAGCTGATAAAGTAACAGCCAATATTAGTATGATATAACTCTACTAGAACGTGGAAGTAATTAGAAAAGATTCAATATAAAAGTCTAACTGTTGCATTCTCTGGACTATCATGACATGTTACTATTATTTTTTGTTTCATGCTAACATTTTTGAGCTTGCAACTACAAGGGTGGATATTTCACATGTAAGTGTATCTATTTCATGTGAAAACCGCTGAAGAGAAAAGACTGACTCCCAATCTCCCTTGACAAAGTCGTTATTCGTGGGAACATAATTAGGTAAGGGGCTCCTTTTTTAAATAAAGGATCCAGCCTCCATTATCAGAGAGCAAATATGATCATGAAACTTTGTTAGATATGTTTGATTGTGTGGGTATTTCTGAGTGTATGTACATCAGCTTTGTCCTTCTCCTATCAAGGGACAAGTTCAACTCATTCTTTCATTAATGAAATTCATTCTTTAAAATTTCAATGAAACCTGAAATTTGAACCTGACTTACATGAATCGCAGGCGATCTGCACTTATGCTGGCAGGAATTTTTCCAACCAACTTATTGAAACTGACATCCCTACAATGATCATAACATTAATAGGTCAAAAACTTTCATTATGAAAAAGAGCAGCCACAAGTAATCCAAGAACAAACCAAACATTTTATTTATATATTTGTTTGCATTATGTTAGCAGTTTTCCTGCTCCTAACAACAAACATCAACTCTTTCAGCGATATATAATATTAAACAAACAATAAAAAGAAGAAAATGTTGCGATGATATCATGTGCAATGTCTTAAACCAATTCATAGCCATATGCAAATAGAAACAAACAACAAGAAAACATCAATATGCTATCTGGCCTATTGAATTCAATGAAGAAAACACACACACAGATACCAGGTTCACACTAACATTTTTTTCAATTGACAAGGACAATAATTTAGACCTTCAGTCTTCTCATAGTTCTAAGTTCTGAAAGTCAAACTAACTATAAGCACCCATTGTTTTAATGCTTAAAATGCAAATAAACTTTACATGAAACAGATATGTATGACATACATGAGTGCTTGTATGCACCATTTTTGTGATCATATTAAGAGCTTATGGCACCACTCGCTCATTTATCTTACAATTAAGTTTGCAAGCACCGCTCCATATTGTCTATTTTCCTTCCACTGAAACATTTAGAACAATTTTCCCATCATAATTGCAACCAATCTCCCTGTTTTCTTGCTATTAAGTTCCAAAATTGATAACACTTGTAAAAGATTTACACACTTCAGTCTTCTCATAGTTCTAAGTTCTGAAAGTCAAACTAACTATAAGCACCCATTGTTTTAATGCTTAAAATGCAAATAAACTTTACATGAAACAGATATGTATGACATTTTTGTGATCATATTAAGAGCTTATGGCACCACTCGCTCATTTATCTTACAATTAAGTTTGCAAGCACCGCTCCATATTGTCTATTTTCCTTCCACTGAAACATTTAGAACAATTTTCCCATCATAATTGCAACCAATCTCCCTGTTTTCTTGCTATTAAGTTCCAAAATTGATAACACTTGTAAAAGATTTACACACTCTTTTGGAGTACATGAAACAATAATTGAAATAGTCAATGCTGTTTAATTTTCGAACTAAAAGGGTTATCTAGCTGGCAGGTTTTCTTTGTGAAGCATATTGATAGATTCAAAAACTCGAACAATTATGGACAATCAGAGGAACCTTGTGTGCATACGTGGTTGACAATACAGAAGAAGATGATGCAAAAACTGCAAGTTTAAGAAACTTCATGCACCAAACTTCCCATTGGTTACTTACAATAATTCCAAACTCTTCATTGTCCAAAGGTATGCAGGGATCTCCCCCAAAATGTTACAGCTCCTCAGAGTTCTAATATACAAACAAAAAACAATGTTAAATCGACATACTTCAATGAATAAAGGTAGCTTTCACCCCTTCAATTTCTATGATGATATGATCAGTCAACATACAATCTGATCATGCCTGTCATATTCTTGAGCATGGGGAAACTCTGGGTTGGTCCATTTATATCACTTATTCTCCTGCATATTGGCATCCCACCATGAATATAACTGTTAATCGATTCAATAGACAAAACATATTAAGTCACATAAGACAAATGGATGAAAGCAAGTAGACCTTATACTTACAACTCAACTAAATTATTTAAAAGAGAAATGTTCGATGGAATAGGTCCCTCCAGTCCAGTTGCATGCATTTCTCTTCAATCATTCAAATTCAAAAGAACAGCAATTAGAAAATGAGCATGTATTTATGGTTATCTTTTTCAAAACTAAAAATTGAAAGCTATAATAAATTATGTATCTTACAATCTTGCAAGCTTTTTCCAATTCTGTATGAAGATAGGAATGGTTCCACTGAAGTTGTTATCGTTTATCCTACTGCATTATACAATCAGAAGCTGTTTAACTAGCACAAATACCATGTGAATGTTTAAGTTTAAACTAAAGGAAAGTATTACAAAAGCTTACAAATCTGTTAGATTTATTAGTCGAGAAAATGACACTGGCAAGTTTCCTGTAAAACGATTGGAGGACAGCATCCTGAAAGTACAATATTAGAGAAACAAGCCATCAGGATGCATGCTCTTTCATCCTTGAGCAACATTTAGGATCTAAATAAAAAGGATGAAAGAAGTAACATAAGGGAAGAAATGAAGTGTACAGTGTCTGCAAGTTGATCAATTTTCCAAGGTCAGGGGGGATTATGCCAGAAATTTGGTTCGCTTCAAGGGACCTGAATTAAAAATAAAGATTATACCCAAAATCAAACTGAAGCTCTTGAGATTTCTAAGCCAATGTAACAGAAATACATTATTCCATCTTTCTATTAATCTCTATGAAATAAAGATTACTAGGCCTGGATGGTGTATCAAATAATCCAACAACAGATAAAAACATCAAAGCTGTTGCAAATTTCATGGAAATGCATGTAACTCTAGTCTTTATAATAATGTCCAGATAATGAATAACTAAAAATATCAACACAAGTTTGCAACTTACAGGTAGGTGAGAGTGGTAATATTTCCCAATTCCTTTGGAATCTCCCCTGACAAACGATTTACGAGAAGAGAGCTGCATGATTATATGTTAGTAATGTTTATGGAGGAGACTATAGTTGATTATGAAGGAGAGAGATTGTGTGAGTTGACCATAGCTTACATTGAGGTTAACTGCATTGAAGCCCATTCACGTGGTATCATACCACTCAGGTAATTGTACGCAAAATCACTGCACTTGAAATGTAGCATTGTCAAGTATATAGAACTGTGTGGGAATACTAACATCAAAGAGGATAGGGAAGAACTTTAAGGGGCCCTTACACTACTTGGAGGTGGGGAAGCTTAACAAGTTGAGGTGGAAGCACTCCAGGAAGATTATAATTTTTGAGCTCCCTGAAGTATATGAATAATTGATACTAAAATCAGGATAATGGCAATCAACAAAGTACATTACTTATAATGTCATTCTAACAGTTGTATATGTGATGTGTGTAACACTCATAATATCAACAGCAGTACCATGTTAAATACATCAAATAAACAATGCTGCGTAATAAAGCATACTTCTCATTTGCAACCTTTCCATAAAGTAAGTCTGGACTTGGCAAAGAGCATGTAATCAATAATAGATACGTCTTCTAACCACAGCAACAACAGCACGGAATATGTATTGAATATGTATCAAAAGAGGAACATTCAAGTAATATTTCTTCTGAAGTGAGAGAGAGAGAATTATACATCCTTGTGACGTGACAATCAGTATTGTTCCCATTCTTGCATTCACAATCTATCCTTTGCTCTGCGTTCTTTGGTGGGACTTGAGCTACTCCAACCGAAACAATCTCGCAAGTATCAGCATTGAACTTCCAGTATTTAGAGCCCAATGTTCGTGCAATTTCTTCAAGTGCATCAACTACTTATCAACCATAGACCGATAAGCATCATATGACCAGTTAATGTTAAGAATTAAAATACAAGCTGACTGAAAGTAAAAGCTATGCATACATTAATTCCTATATTTACGAAGTTCTGCAATGCAAAAGTGCATTGAGATCCAATGCACTCCCAAATTCATCCCATTTTTATTTGTTCACTTTAAGTTTAAGAGACATTAGGTTCAGTTTTCAGGCTACATTTTTGCATGAAGATTGTTTCCAGCGTTCTCATGTATGTATGCACATTTAATTGCTGAGAAAAATTTTAGTTAAAAAAAATAAAATACAAAACTTTACTCAAAATGAAAAAAGGACAATAAGCTTAGGCTTAGCCAAGCAGTCTAAGCGATTCAAGTGATTGAAGAAGAGAGTCTCGGTTTACAGGAAAAAACCCAAAGAGCCCAATACCCAAGATTCAAAGTTGTACTCTTTTTTTCATTATTTTTTTTTCTATACCGTTTTTCCCACATCTTCTCCAAAATACCAAGCAAGTGGTTCCATCAATAAATCCCAGAGATGAACAAAAGAACCCAGAATCCAAAAAGTCCCATTTCAATTAAAAAGAAAGAGCACTGCTACAAACTTAATGAAGGAAATTGTGACTTACCTTCTTCTTGAACCAGCTTTGCCTCAAAAAACGCCAGCAACCCTAAGCAACTAGTAAGACTAACAGTCAAGAAAACAAAAAACTTCCCAGCAAGCATTATCAAGAACAGAGATACTTCGGATTTTCTAATTCTAAAGCAACTAAGATATACAGTTGGGTTTCTAGTACCGAGCAGCTAATAATAGTGTCTAGTTTTCAAGATAAGGTAAGAAAATTCTGGCTCCATGGATCAAAAAAAAATCAAGGGAAAAGAAACGCATGCAGTGGACAAATCAAGAAGGACCAAAGACAGGTGAATCTAGGTGGAAAGTTTTGCCTGTTCCAGACTTCCAGTTGTGTGCGGATGGTGCACCAGCAGATCATTTAATTCAATGTAACCCAAGGTATGATATTGACACTGTGTACTCCGTGTCGACTCATTATTAAAAGCAACTGTTTGAAATACTTTCAAGGTTGTCCGTACGAACTTGGTTTTGAATTTTTTAATTTAATATTCATAGCTTCCTTCCTTTTTGATTGATTTCCCAATTTATATTTACATTCTTCCAAATACTTTCACTGACTGCTTAGCTAGATAAGTGGCAACCATGTCACATGAACCATGCCAGATCATCGTTATCATACTCAATTGGAGGTTGATTCGGGTTAAAAGTCAGCTCCCTTAACTTAAAAAATTTTAAAAATAAATATTTCATATTTTAATATTTCATATAAAAAAATTAAAAAATAATTTATGTAAATATAAATTAAAAAATTATTTCAAAAAATTCTTTATCCTACATTGAAAAAATATAATTTTTTTCTTGAAAACATAAAATATATATTAATGGGTTTCGAATCTCACATTAAAAAAATCTTATTTTTCTAGTATTTTTATAGTAAACTTTGATATGAGCTAGTAATCAACTGAAAATGATAAAAAAAAGAGGTCTCTGGATAAACCAAAAAACACATTTAAAAAAAATGGATCTCTATCGGGTTCTACTAAATCACCTGAGTCCTTAAACAGTAGCAAATGAGCTTGAGAGTGTTAATTATAACTTATCACTTTCTTTTCTTGTTCAATAAAACCACTTAATTTATCCTTAAAATTTCAAAATATAAATTTAGGTTCACTTTTGCACTGTTATTTTTTAATATTTTTTAATTTTATTTTTTACCCAAACGTTTAGACCTGGCAACCATGTCAGATCCATGCATTTTTTTTAATGTCAGACCCAAAGCGATTGGGCCTGGCATGGTTGCTAAACTCAAGACTCTTGAATCTGGAATGGTTGTCAGACTCTAGTATCTTGGATCTAGCAAGATTGTCAAATCCAAGTAGCTTAGGTCTAGCACCTTATATTTGCATAATTTTCGTGAGCTAAGCAAAGGTGATGGTTTTGTTGAGGACCAAAATACACGTGCAAATGTGTTGAATGGTCTTAAGATATCTAACTAATAATTCCTTGTGGACGTCTGATGTATTGTTAAGAAAAAAGCAACATATACCTCTGCTTGTTGAATTTCAATAAATAGATACAAATTTAAGTTAAACTTTGTTATGTTGATACCAATTGTTAAATACATGTTTGCACTTTTACAATTTTAAAAAACTCTAATCAAGAACAAAGAAAAATTACTCTTGCAAGATTCTCTAGCTAACAATGCAAGGATATACTTATTGTCCTCTAATAAAATGTTAATTCAACATACTTAAATTTCTCATATTCTGTCCATTAATTTGTTGTCCAAACTTTTTATTACCCATCTCTAATCCTCAAACTTGGGTATGGCGTGGTTTTTATACCAAGTAGCCTGAACCTGGCAATCATGTCAAACTCATGCACTTTTTTTTGAAAATATAGGAATTCACTTATAATTGTTCTAAAAACATATTTATTTGCATATTTTCATCTTTCTTTTTTAACCAAATATATTTTTATCTTTTCTATATTTCTCTTTTCTATTTTGGGATATTAACAACACGCATTTCTAAAATTCAGTCAATATTTTTTTTATTAATCTCTGAATTTAGCGAACAAATCATCTACAAAATTGCACAAATTAAGATAGTCATAAGGATAATAAGTCTTTTACATATATAGTATTTTCTTTTCCTACAATATAATGCGTCGCACGTGTGCGGCGTCGCGGCGATTACCATATTTGCCTAGACAGACAACACACCTGTGTGGTGGACGATCTTCGCGTCGCTGCACACGTGCCACATTATGTATCAATTTAAAAATTCAAAAGTTTTCTCTTGTAATCATATATTTCAAATTTTTGTATATACTAATAGTTATAATGTAGAATAAACTCTCCTTGTAATAAACTTTGACAATTAGATTATGCAACAACATCTCAAAATTTTAAAAAAGCATGAACCTTTACAAAATTATCCAACACTTGTATAGAAATATAAAATTAATAGTTTCATCCACAATGCATACAAAAAAAGAGAAGTTTATTTTTGAAGAGTTGAAATAAATCACTTAGAACTCAATATTTTCCATTCTTTCCTCTTCAAATATAACAATTTTATAAAATAAATTGTGCAAATAAAAAAATTTTTGCAGTTAAGTTATACTACATATGAATGAAAAATCCTGCTTGCATGAGGCAATGTTTGTTTTTTCAGTCTAATGATGCTTTTGAAAAATTTTAATTTTTTTGACCTAGATGTGCGAGGCTGGCATGGTTGCGAGGCCCAAGTGCTTGGGTCTAGCAACCACGCCAGACCCAAGTGCCTTGGGTCTGGTAAATCATGTCAGACCCATGCGGCTGGGGCTACCAACCATGCCAGACCTGTGTGTCTGGGTCTGGCAAACATGTCTGATTTAACAAACAACAAACAAAAAGGACAATTGTACACTTTAGTTGTTAAAAGAGAGAGAAAAAAAGAAAAAAATACAAATAATCAATCATTGGCAGCAATTCAACCATTATATGTCCACACACGCCACAACATGGGGAAAGAGCATGGTTGCGCATCCAGTTAGATGGTGGATGACCAGATTTGGCCACCGAGAAACATCATACTTGGAAATTGAAAGGCAAAGCTTCTTTTTTTTCTTTTCAGAAGCTAAAAGCTTTATTTGATTGTACTTGAAAATTGAAAAAACTTGAATATTCTTGTGGAAAAAAGCTAAAGAAACGTTTATCCGCTCGTAAAAAGATGAGAAATTGAAAGTGAAACTACTATTACAATCCACAATAAAATATCTCTTGATATACAATGATTTCCCCACACCATTTGACTTTTGTTATAATTTGCTGATTTTTAAAGTTAAAATTATAATTTACATAAAAACTTTTTAACATGAAATATTAATATAATTAAAGAAAATTATGTGAATAGAAATTAATATCAAATAATCTACGTTGGCATATTATTGCGAAATCCAAAAAAAATTGTTCCATATAAAAAACAAAACTTTATTATAGTTTATACAGTGAAAAGTTGAAAGGTCATAGATAAGTCTAAAAAAAATAGTATGAATTTAAATCACATACAAGGGAGACGCCACCTAGGAACAAGAGAGGGCAGTTGCCTCCTTAATTATTTTTCAAAATGCTTTTTATATTTAAATATTAATATAACATCTTAGATTTTGCAAAAGAAATTAAACAAAAAAAGAAAGAAAATAAAAAATGATGTGGCTAGAAAAAAGACCACAACTTATAGGTTTATATCTCAATAGTTTCAATTTTCTTAATATTTTTTCCTTATCAGTTTATTTGCATCTTCTTTGAGATAGATTGGTCTCTCTCTCTTTCTTTTTATCGTTTTCTTTCTTGATTTAATTGTATTGACTGAATATTTCTCATACCTACTTTTTAAAATTTCAGGATTGTTATGATTCTTGAATTTTTAGTGTCAGTTTCTTATCCAAATCTCTAAATAACAAATTTAATTGGAGTTATTTCACTTTTTTTTCTCTATCAATAAAGTTTGATAATTTTGGATCTAAGTTTTAATGGATAACTAACAAAAATTAAAATTTTAAAGCTTATATTTTTGAGCTAAGAGACTAAGTAGTCTATCAAATAAAAATTGTATGGATAACTTGTTATATTTTAGATGCAGATGCAGAGTGCTTCAATATATTCTGTTAGTAATTCTAAGATTACCTAATCACTTATTATTTCATTATTCATTAATTAGGGACTGAAAAGGTAATTGTCAAGTTTATAAACATAATTCAATGACTTGGATTTGAAAAAGAAAATAATTGATTTCTACTTTTTACATATTATCGCTACCAATTATTTATAAAAGAAACTATTAATTTGAAAATATAACCTCAAAAAAATAATTAATGATCTAAAACATATTGGTTACATAATTTAATTTACACTGCTACTAATTTTTTATATAAAAAATACTACTAAATAGAAAATTTGTGTAAAAATATTAGAGTAAAATATTAATTATCATAATTTTTTATATGAACAAACCTTTTATGCAATATATTTCACCACATTAGATGAAAACAACTTTATGCTTAACACATGTTTGGTATATAATTTTGATTTAAGATTTACCTTATTATCATCAAA
>Ga0325403_1000199_pt1 | contig 36239 bp, 15 predicted proteins | sample PopdelMetagenome_19_FD_205665 | JGI IMG/M metagenome (GOLD analysis project Ga0325403, IMG submission 205665) | Populus deltoides microbial communities from Bellville, Georgia, United States - Xylem-PdKOR-R4 | ecosystem: Host-associated > Plants > Phyllosphere > Stem > Wood/Secondary xylem... | reverse complement strand
CCCCAGTAAAAAATAAATAAATTTGGGTTAAATAGAGTAACTATCAATTAAAAAATGATAAATTAGGGAGAAAATTTTATGAATTGGAATGAACATTTCCTAGAGATTAATTTAAAATTTAGAGAAGCTAAAGTAATAAAATAGTATGTGAAATATTAGTTAACGATAAATTATGCTTGACCAGGTAAAAATAATAATTTAAGGGAGGAAATTTTGTAAATTGGGTGATATTATGTGTAAAATAGAAGAAAATATCAAATAAATTGATGCATGACCCTTTGCGCGAGAAACATCAAATTTCAATATAATCCCCACACATAATCGCGCTATTGGGACTACAAGTGGTAAGAAACTTAGAAACAAATTTATGATAATTATGAATAGGAATCTCCAAAGAATTAGTCTAAGATCCGAGATGATTTAAGTAAATTATATGGTATGCGAAATTCGGATTTTTGGCGTGAAATTTTCAACTGTCTAGTTTTACAATATTGTACGTATCTCCCAATCCGACCGTTGGATCATGTTGAAATTTTACGTGCGATCTTAAGATATAATTTTTACATTGGGATAAAATGTGAATTCAATTAGAGTTTGGTAAGGTCCTAAAAATAAAAACACAATGTCGGGTCAATGCAATAAATCGAAATTTATGAGGGATATGTTGGGGTATAATAGTAATTGACCTATAAAACCTAATGTCACTATGCTTGCTACTACTGTTAATATGGAACAACAACTAAAAAAAGAGAAAAAGGCTTTTCTCTTGCCTCTCTTCAAAAAATCACTTGAGAAATCTTTCCAAATTGTGTTATTGAAGCTTGCAAATAGGTTTGTGAGGAGATAAACACTTTTAGGCCAAAATTAAAAAGCTTGGTTGGAAGAGAGGAACTTGAGGGAAAAGTATGGGTGATGAAGATGAAAAACAATTGAAGAAGAAATTGGCAAGAACTCTTCAATTTGTTGATAAAAGTGTTCTTCCTTAGTTTTTATCCTTGATTTCGTAGTGAGTAAAGGATAATTGAAAAAACCCTAATGTTGTGATTCTAGGGTTCTTGAAAATGTGTAGGAAATGAGAGTTTCTTTGAACATGGAGTAATAATAATGAATGTTGTGATGCATGAAACCACTTAGTGTTCTTTTCAAATTTATCTCTTATATAATTAAAATTCTGATAGTCTTATTAGCCAACCTCTAGTCAATCTTACAACTTGAAAACAATGTAATTTGGAGTTAATATCTTCATAAAAGTTGTAGGTATGAATGTTATTTTATAAATAAAACTAGTCTAAACTTATTTGGAGTTGTATAACTCCGGATATGAGAAACACACTGAGTAAAGGTCCAAACCGATATAGTACTGGATATATTTTAAGTGGTACTATAATCGTTACATTTGAGCCTTACAACGATGTAATTTGGAGCTGGTATCTGTATACAAGTTGTACGTATGAATGTTATTTTTCAAATGGAACTAATCTCGACTTATTTTGAGTTGTATAACTCTAGATACAAGGAAAAACACTTAGTCAAGTTCCAGACTGACATAGTACTAGACAGATTTTGGGTGCTACTATAATTGTTAATTTGAGTATTAAAACGATGTAATTTGAAGTTGGTGTCTTTATAAACATTGTAGGTGTAGCATCTCCAGTACCGAAACCAATGCATCATCCATTAAAAAAAAAACATGGTAATTTGTTTTTACTTATTTTCTTTGTTAAACTCATACAAAGTTTATTGAAATTTCTACCGAAATTTTGGCAGAGTTTCCCCTATACCCGGAGGACCCAAGTTATCGATAAATCATTTGTACACATCATATATTCATTGTTCATATACAATCCAATCATTTCAAGTCTCAAACTGTAACACCTCAAACTTTTAAGATAAAAATTCACACAATTATCCAGTTATAAAAATGAGAAGAATCCTAGGATTTAAGAGGTAACCATTAATTAACCATCGTAATTGCATTTATACATTAGCATAATGAAGATTCTAAATTTCAAATTACTACTTAAAGTTTTAACAAAATAATACTACATAACTTTATACATACAACTTACAAGTATTGTTATTTACAACCCAAAAGAAAATTCTTCTATCTTCCTATTAACTTAAGTGACTATATAGAGAGAACACCCATGTATCAACTAAGGGTTACGTTGTTGAGATGAACTTGCATAGTAATTTGCATAAACATAATTAAATTAATTAAGATGATCTAGTATATTTTTCATTACACTAACAATTTGCTTTTTAATTCATTTATCATCAATTTCTATAGTTTCCCACCTATCAGCACACCAATCTTATCCAATAATAACTAGTTCTATTGATCCCCCATTCGCAGGGCACCAGTTCCAAACTAGAACACTGGTCCAACCATCAGTCCATTCGCAAGGCACCAGTTCCAAACTAGGGCACTGATACAATCATCAGCCCATTCACTAGGCGCCAGTCCCAAACCAGGAACTAGTTCCACTATCCTTCAAACACTATATATAAATACAAAAATTTGAACTACATCTTATTAGGGACTAAGTTAAAGAATTAAAAAAGACTTGAAATTAGAAATCTAAGTGACAGACACCTACGTGAAATTTGTGCTCTGCTAGTCGTACCCTACTCTCGTCTATTTTCCATAATTTCACCTATACCAATAGTTATACTAATTTAAATTTCAGGTCTTGACCACACATACCCACATATACATAATACCTTCATAATTCAACATTTTGTAATAAAAAACAATTCCAAACAGAAGTTACCAATTTACAAGTTTTAGGTGGCTCAACATAATGAATTCCAAACACTGTTTAGTATTTTGAGTATAATCGAAGCTATAAAGCTCGATTTTATGCGTGGTTTATTTCTTTGGAACAATAAAACATGGGTTTACAACTTTCATGAGATGATTATACCTAGTTTTTCCATCTACATGCCTAAATGCACAAATTTCAGAAACCCAAAAATTTGTCCTGCTAATTCTTGGTTTTTGACCTATCTTCTGTTTTTTTCCATTTTTAGTGTTTTTTCACTCTAATTTAAGCAAGGTCAATTTCATATGAAAGGTAACATCCATGTCTACAACTCTCATGAAGAAAAGTATCTCAAATCCTATCATCTTAGGGTCCAAATCTTAGTAGAGAAATTGAGAGACAACCTATCCAATTTTGATTTTTAAGTTCAACAAGTATAAATCCGTTTCCCATGCATTTTCCATCATTTTCAGCCACTATAAACATAAAATGCCTCTACCTATCATTATTTAACAAACTTCTTAAACCTATACTAAGGTATTCTAAAATCTCAATTATTCAAGAAAAACACAAACAAATTCAAGTAACTTAATAAGAGAGCTTGTTACCTTCTATTACAAAACAATGAGTCATGAGATTGAGAACAACCCCATTTTCCTCTTCTCCTTTCTTCCTTCTTCTAACCCTTCCCTTCCCACTAGTAAATTCTCTAAGTTTTCTTCCTAAATCTTACTTGAAGCACTCTTAGTTCACTTACTCTCACTATCCTTTGGATTCAAAGGATGAATTTACAAGTTTCCTCTCAATTTTTCTTTTCTCCTCTCCTTGGCCGGCCATTACTCTAGGGATTTCTAGAGATTTCTTGTTATATATAATTATGTTCTTTCCTTATTTGCATCTTGCCCCCCATATTTACTTCTATTTTCACATCACCAATCCTTTTATCAATCTATTGACCCCCACTACTTCTCTTTCTCTTTACTAACTCCTTATTCCTTTATTATTGTTTTCAATTTCACCCCTCTCATTAAATAACTTCTCTTTTAATCCAATTAATTTTTTTAATTTAATCATTTCTCCACATCTTTTGTATTTTATTTTCACATCACCAATCCTTTTATCAATCTATTGACCCCCACTACTTCTCTTTCTCTTTACTAACTCCTTATTCCTTTATTATTGTTTTCAATTTCACCCCTCTCATTAAATAACTTCTCTTTTAATCCAATTAATTTTTTTAATTTAATCATTTCTCCACATCTTTTGTATTTTATTTTATTTTAGTAAATCAAGATGAGATTATTATATTCAAGGGTTTATAGTAGGTATGGATGTTACATTTCAAATGGAACTAGTCTGGACTTATTTGGAGTTTAATAACTACATATATGACAAAAGTACTGAGTAAAGGTTCAGACTGACATAGGATTGGACAAAGTTATTATGTTACTGTGATGAGTGAGTTTAGACATGTAGATGGAAAAACTGGGTGTTATGTCCTTCATAATAGTTGTAGCCTTATGTGTTAACTTTTCATAGAGACAAACCATGCTCGAAAAAGAGTTTGAAACTTTAATTATGATTAAAACACTAAACAATGTTCGGGTTTGGGTGGACTAAACCAACTAGGATTAATTAAGCTCTAATCTTTACTTTGAATTTGTTGTTGATTAAAGGTTCTAACACTTGGAATGATGTAGTAAAAAAAATAATGAAATGAACACTTATGATAAACTTAATGAGGTTATGGAAAATAATACGATCTTTGAACATATTTAATAGTACTTTATAATTGGAATGCATAGAACACCTAATGCCACACAATAATGAATGAGAATTTGATGTTGCCACATGAAGAACACAAAAATATGCTTGTTAGGGGAATGATATAGGCTTCGGCAACCTTAAGAGAGAATAACAAAAAAAAGACCCTTACAAAGATAGTAATGAGTGATGGTTCCTCTTTAACAATGTTTGATAAATGTGTGATATTATTATAAAATACAAACATTTCATATTTATTTTGCTTCATAAACTTGGGAAGTGAATTTGGTTGTAGTTTATGTCCAAAACTAGGTTAAAGTATGGTCTTTAAAAGGAAAACTTGGTATTGACCATATGTGTGAATTTAGGAAAAAGAAATGCTAGAATGACTTCGTTTTCATTGACGATTTTTAGTGTCAAAATGACTTAGTTTTTTCGTTGATGATTTTTATTATCAGACTGAGATTAGCTTCGGCTAATAATATCCATATTGGATAACTAGGATTCATTGATGAGATTAACTTCGGCTAATGGTATTCAAATTGGATAACCAGGATTAAATGATGTGATTAGCTCTGGCTAATAGTATCAATGTTGGAAAGCCAGGAAATAATGACGAGATTAGCTTTGACTAATGGTATCCATGTTGGACAACTAGGAATAAGCATTGAAGATTAGCTTTAGCTAATGATATCTGTGTTGGATAGCTAGGAGTAAATGATGAGGTTAACTCCGGTTAATGGGATCCATACTAGGATAATGAGTGTTGTGAACCATCTCATTTGAAAATGTTTACTAATATGATGAAATAAAGAGTATGATGTGTTATTCACAATCGAACTTAATGTTTAAAGAACCATATACAAAATTGATCATAGTTATGAATGAAAGAATCCTATATGTACAAGGATTCCTAAACCATAATACATGTCATCAGTTATTTGTTGAACATAGCTCAAATAAAATAATGTGGTATAAGGATGTATGAAGATGTGGAGTAAACTATTAAAGATAGATCGGTAGGAAGATATTACTAGCCGAATTTGTTAGCAATCAAATGGGTTTTCCAGAATTATTGTCATCCATGAGGGGATTACCAGATTATACTTAGTGGCCATAGTATCAGCGACTAAGGATGAGATAAGAATGATACTTAGTGGCCGTAGTGTTAGTGACTAAGGATAAGAAATGAACGATACTTAATGACTGCAATATCAGTGACTAAAGACAAGATATACATTAATAGTCAACGATTAATTACCAATATCTATGAACATGGTAACTTTTGATGTTTAGTTGTTCAAAAGAATGATGACCAAGGAAGCAAAGTATGATTTGATTAATTATAAGATGATGTAGATTCTCCTTTCCCTATGCACTTCTATTTAAAGTGGCAAGTTCTTTAAATGAAATTATGAGCAAAAAAGTTACTTCCTAGTTGTCCCTAATAAAAAAGAAAATTTATATGGTTGTCTTTGTTTTGAATGGAGACTATGGTATTATTGTTTCCAATGAGTAGAAACCATGGTGTTGTTGTTTTCAAATAATGGAAACCATTGAAACTATCCTAGATTGTATGATGGAAATGTGGTTACTCTAAGAATTGTACCCAAAAAAATTGATTACTAAGGAAATGAAATATTAATTATTGATTAGGGAATCAAAAATTAAGAAAATGAGTTGCTACGTGGTGACATATAGGCGGCAACCTTAGATTTGAATGTATTACATAATTTGTTGTAAAGGCAACGTCAAAAGTTACAAATATAAATTTAGACGCCGTAATAGCTAGTGCGTAATTTAATATGTATATGATGTAATCAATGCTAACAGAATTCTAGATAAGCATGTTGTTCTCCTTCCTTATAAAAAACCACGTTCATGTATTTTATGGTTAGATGTTAAATTTGTAATGTTATTTTAGTTGCAATGATGAGCACAAATATTGTCATATGATTTAAGGTATTATTGAACTTGAGTTGAATGTTTTGAGCAAAATTGTTAGAACTGTTAATTGACATAATGATTCCTTTCCCTTATAAAAAAAATATGAGCATAAGCCTTCTTGATGACTAATAACTCTTATAATGCTATATATGTTGTAGGTCTATGACACGAAGTGGGCCAGCACTGATTATGTTGTTTCACTATTTATAATTTTGTTAGGTATTTATTTTTATGTACTATGAATACTTAAAATTGTGTTAATAACTTCACGTTGAAATATACTAAATGGTATTATTGTATTTCTAGTATTTGGTTATTGCATTTCTTTTGTTATGTGTGTGTGTGTGTGTGTGTGTGTGTATCCATCACATGTATATTTTAAGTAAATTAAAAGTGGATCCAAAAAAACAATGTAAGGCTCAAACTTTAAGAAGATACATAGAATTATAAACTCCAGTTACAGTTAAGCAATCTAAGAAGGAAGATCATGAGAGGCAACTCTAAACACCACATCCCTTCATAGAGATTTTTAAAATTCAACCAATCCCATCATAAGATCTAACACCTGGAGTTCCATTCCCTTAATTATTAGAAAAGAACAAACTTGATAAACAATTTTTTAAATTTCTAGATGTGTTTAAAAAATTGCATATTAACATTCCTTTGTAGATGCTCTCAAGCAGATGGCAAGTTGTATGAGATTTTTAAATGATATCTTGTTAAATAAGAGGAAGTTGGAAGAGTATGAAATGGTTTCTTTTATTGAAGATTGTAATGTTATTTTACAAAAGAAATTACCTATAAAGCTTAAAGATCTAGGGAGTTCCATTATTCCTTGTTCAATTAGAAATTCTTTGTTTGGAAAAGCTTTATATGATTTACGTGCAAGTATGAATTACATACCTTTCTCTATTTTTAGAAAGCTTAGATTAAGTGAAGTGAGATCTAATATAATTTCATTATAATTAGCAGATAACTCAATAAAACACCACGAGGAATAATTGAAGATGTTTTTGTCAAAGTGGGTAAGTTTATTTTTTTAGTGGACTTTATCATTCCGGATGTAAAGGAGGATAGGGAAATCTCCATCCTTATTGGCATGCCATTCTTAACTACTAGATGAGCTTTAATTGATATCTTAAAAGGAGAATTGGGGTTGAGAATGAACAAGAAAGAGGTGACTTTTAATGTTTTTAATACCATTAAGTATCCATATATAGGTGAAAGTTGTTTTATCATCCAAACAATTGACACTTTGGTTATCAATGGGTTTAGTCAACAAAATGAATCATTAGAAGCTTGTTTAGTTGATCTTAATTAGACTATGGTAGAGGATCTTGAAATGTTAAAATATACCTTGTGGATCAATTTATTTGGACCTAACAATAGGAAATATTTTGAACGATTTGGACAAGGACCTTTAAGACCCTTTCTATCTATTGAGAAACCAACCATTTTAGAGCTCAAGCCTTTACCAAAACACCTTCGGTATGCTTATCTTGGAAAATCATATATTTTTTGGTAATTATTTCATCAAAGTTTTGCAGTGAAGAAGAGGAAAAGTTGTTCAGAATGCTTAGAAAATATAAGTAAGCTATTGGGTGGATGCTGATGGATATCAAATGTATTAGCCCTTCTATTTGTATGCATCAGATTTTATTGGAAAAGAAAAGTAAGCTTACTATAAAGCACCAAAGAAGACTTAACTTTACAATGAAGGAAGTGGTGTATTAAGATATCTTAAAATTGTTAGATGTTATAGTAATTTACCTGATTTCTGATCACTCATGGGTCAATCATGTTAAAGTAGTACCAAAGAAGGGAGGAATGACAGTGGTAAAAGATACAAATACTAAGTTAATCCCTACAAGAATCATGACTAAATGGAGAATTTATATGGATTACTGGAAGTTGAACAAGGCCACTTAAATGGATCATTTTCTCTTACCACTCATTGATCAAATATTGGATATGCTACTTGGGCACATGTACTATTATTTCCTAGATGGCTATTCAGGGTATAATCAAGCATCCATAGCACCAAAGGACCAAGAGAAGACAATTTTCATATGCTTTTATGGTACTTTTCTTTCAATGATGACTTTTGGGCTTTGTAATGCGCCAACCACGTTCTAAAGGTGTATAAGGAAAATCTTTTCAGATATGAAATTTTTATGGATGTTTTCTTTATATTCAACTCTTCTTTTTATGATTGCCTTAGGAAGTTGGCATTAGTTTTTGAGAGATATGAAGAAACTAATCTAGTACTTAATTGGAAGAAAAGTCACTTCATGGTAAAAGAAAGAATTGTATTGGATCATCAAATTTTGTCTAAGGAAATTAAAGTTGACAAAGCTAAGATTAAAATAATATAGAAGCTTCCATAAACAATAACGATAAAAAGAATTAGGAGTTTTATAGAAGATTCATCAAAAGACTTATCTAGGATTTCCAAACATCTTTATAGCTTGTTTATGAAGAAAACTCCTTTTATTTATGAAGAGTGTGATAAGGCTTTCATGTTACTTAAAAAGAAGCTTGTGTCAGCTCCAACTGTTATATTTATGGATTGGGGTTTATCGTTTGCATTGATATGTAATGCAAATGACTATGTGATTGGCGTGATATTAGATCAGTGAAAGAACAAGTAGTTTCACTTAATCTATTTTGTTTATCAGACCCTTAATAATGCCCATCTTAACTACCCCACAACCGAGAAAGAGTTACTTGCTATAGTATTTGTTTTTTATAACTTTTAGTCATATCTAATTGGGAATAAGGTAATAGTCTATACTGACCATTCTGCAATTAAATATCTTATCATTAAGAAAGAAGCCAAGACAAGATTTATCCTTTGGGTTCTCTTGCTACAAGATTTTGACGTTAAAACTAAAGGAAAGAAAGGAATTGCAAATATGGTGGAGAATCATCTCTTATAGATAGAGTTACAAGAGCAAATTAAGTCTCAACACACATAAGTATATATATGATCAACTTTTATCTATTTCTTATAGCAAAACCTTTATCTTAGTATACAAATTATGTGAATTTTCTTACAGGTAAGGTCATTCTTCTAGAATTCTCGTACCAACAAAAGAAGAAATTTCTCTTGAAAGTAAAACATTACTACTAAGAGGAACCGATACTCTATAGGCATTATACAGACCAAATTATTTGGCGATGTGTTTCAAAATAGGGCACTTTAGAACTCATCATATCATAACTAAGATTATTCAATTAGGATTTTATTGGCCTACCTTGTTCAAGGATGCTTATACTTTTATCACCATGTGTTATAGATTCCAACATACTAGAAACATATCTAGACAAAATAAAATGCCTTTGCAAAATATTCTAGAGGTAGTGCTGTTTGATGTTTAGGGTATTGAGTTTATAAGACCCTTTTCTTCGTCTTACAACAACAAATACACTTTTCTAACAATGGACTATATATAAAAGTGGATTGAGGCAATCATAACTCCTACTAAGGCCTCATTTGTTTGATGGAAAGTGGTTTTCTGGAAAGCACTTTCCAAACTTTCTTGTGTTTATTTATCATTAGAAAAGTTAGTCAACAAAAAACACTTTCCAGACAAAGAAAAATTTGGCTTGGTTTCCAAGAAAGTGTTTTTCTTTTATTTTGAGCAGAAAACACTTTCCGGAAGTTGTGAAAAATTTAGAAATGTCATATTATTTGCTAATAATATCAAATTTGATATTATTTGCTGATTATATCAAATTTGATCATCAAATTTTTGATTGCTATATATATTTTGTTTTGAATATTTGTTTTTCAATTTCATCCCTTATAATTTGATTTTTATATTAACTTTAGTCCTCATTTTTATAATTGTTATTTGCTTTTCTCTTATTATTTTTTTAATTGAAATTTTTTATCTATCAAATTTAGTCTTCATTGTTTTGATTGTTACTTATTTTATTTGAAATAATTTATGAAATTGTAATTATTATTATTTTAATTTCTTCATCTTTCAATTTTTTTATCTGTTAGATTTGATCTCTACTATTTGATCATTATTTATTTTATTTGAGATAATTTATGAAATTATTTTTTTTTTCAATTTCGTTCTCAATCAACTTTTTAATTTGTAAGATTTGTTGCTCATTATTTTAATAAACTTGAAAAAAAATAAAAAATTAATAAGTTATTTTCCAGCTCATTTTCCATGACATAACTAAACATTAAAAAATGTTTTCTAACTTACACTACCAAACATCAGAAAATAATTCACTTTTTAGGAATTTACTTTCCAAAAGAAAACTATTTTCCAGCAAACAAACGGGGCCTAATTATGGAAAAATGATGCTTAATTTTTTTGAAATAATATTTTTACTAGATTTAGGAATCCCAGTGTAACATTCTCATATCCGGGATAAAGCAATGTTCTCATGTTAACTGATAAATAGAGTGATTAAATTATTTTTTCTATATCTATTCATGGTGGTTGTATTAAAGTCCACCGAAATTTCGACGAAGTCTCCCCTATACCGGGAAGTCTCAAGTTATCGACATACGACCTATTTACACTTCTAATATACTACATCTCCTAACTCAATTCAACCCAATCATCCTAAGTACATCTCCTAACTCAATTCAACCCAATCATCCTAAGTCTCAGTCCCACAAACATCATCATTCATATCAACCACAATGTTTATGATATACATTGTACAACAATTATCATTATGGATGGATAAAGATATAAACATGCATACATGGAACATAGTTATACAAACTACAGACTTAAATTCATCTATTCAAGTTTAAACATCAATTATACAATTTGAGTATATATAAAAGTTGTAATATTACCAAATATAAGGGTATACTCCCTAGAACCTAAATTACAAAAAATGAACTCAAGCTAGAATCTACTCCTATCGTGCATGCAATGGCCCTGAAAACAAAATACATATTATTAAAATATGAATATCACAATAATATAGCAATACAAGTATCCAGCAATTTAAAAAGGCAAACATGCACTCATATTTTATTCACTCCTCCCTTTTGGTTTTCATTAGAAACTCTCTCCTTTAACTACTAAAAACCTTTTTCTCTTCTATTATCAACCTCCATTTAATATCTCATAAGACCACCCATGATTATTTCCGCTTAACACATTACTGATACCAATTTCACTATTATCACCACAACCATGTAGGAGTCGATGCAAGGTGATCCCCTTACCCGGGATCCTAACATACATTAAATTTATGCTAGTCAATACATGATGATCTCCTTACTCGAGATCCTAAGACATACTAAATGTATGCTAATCAATCCATCGTGATCTCTTTACCCGGGATCCTAACATACATTAAATGTATGCTAGCCAATACATGATTGATCCCCTTATCCAGGATCCTAACATACACTAAATGTATGCTAGTTCACGCCCCAAATCACACTTCTCATATTTCTTTTGCCAACGATAATTTCATCCCTTGGCAATTCACACAACAATCGTTCACCCTGAATACACAAACATTCAGAATACTATCCAAAATATCAACATCATTACGCAAACTTTCTTCCTTTCTCCTAATATCCAATGTTCGGTAATTCACATCTCACATCAATAACATATTAAAGCATAGAATTTAACTAGAAAGTATAGGTGCGGATCACCTACTTACAATAGAAGCTCTACTCATGCTCCCCTGCTGCTGCTGTTGCACCACGCCTGTAGTCCCTTCTGCAAATCACAGGTTTATCTCATAAATTTTCCTCACTCAAGGATATGTTTTATAATAACCATATCAACAACCAATAAGTCTTTCTTTCAGTCATTTCTTAAAATTTTATGTTTTTCTCATTTCATCCATTAATATTGTCATTTTTTGTGCAACCCCAATTACCATTCCTTTCATTATATTTGGACTGTTACTGTCCAACTGTTATTGTCTCATTTTTGAACTGTTACCATCTGACTTCTCCTTAAATTTTTAACTATATCTGGAGTTATAAAACTCCAATTCAAGCGAGATTAGTCTCGTTGGAAAGCTAAGACATGAGGCTACAAGTTCTATGATTTAGGAGAACCCAATTCTACCTTTAAGATAGTCAAAATTGCTCATCAACAAATATTTTTTAGGTAAATTATCATGGTTTCACATCCCTAATCACATACCACCCATGAATTGACTTAATTTTAACAACAAATGCTTTTTCCCCCAATTCAAGTCTAAGAACCCTAATATATAACTCACATCAAGGCATCAATTCATTATCGAATTTGAAATGACTTATAAGATCATGTTTAGAACACCTTACCTGGTACGAATTAAGGCTTTGATCTTCAACCAATTGAAGATTTTCAACTCCCTCCTTTCTTATATAATGACAGCCAGCCCTCCATCTTCTCTTCTTGTTCAATTTTTCTTGTTAATCCCTTGCCCACAAGTGTTTATTCCATCTATAAACCCTTAATCTTGGATAGGTTCTTGATATTTTGGTGTTTCTCTATTGATTTTGCAAGAATGGATACAAAACTCTCTCTTTTCTTTCCTTACGATTGCTGCGGATTTTTGGTGAGAATAGAAGTATTTATGCTCTATAATTTTTCTTATTTGCATTTAGGCCCCCACATCTTTTTTCTTCTTATAATTAAGTTATACCTCTTTTCATTTATTATAATTTCACCCCATAACTTTTAGTTTAGTTTATTTTCATTAATTTAATCCAACCCTCAACATTTTCGGGTTGATTTATAATGTCTCAAAATATTTCGTCTAGAAACTTATATCCAAAAATTTCTGAATTATCCCGTTTTTATTTAACCATACGCATGAATTTCTTCACTTTTATTTCACATGTAGTTAGTTCGCAATCTAAGCAACCTTTATTTTTCCCCGGGTTTTACACCTAGAGCCATTATTAGTGATAAAGAAACTCACTTTTACAACAAGCAATTTAAAGCTTTTTTGTTAAAATATAAAGTTAGATATCAGAGAACATTGGCTTATCATCCTTAGATAAATGATCAAGTAGAGGTATCAAATAGGGAGGTGAAGCAAATTTTAAAGAAAATTGTTAATAAATCCTAAAAAGATTGGGCTAGAAAGCTTGATGATGCATTGTATGTTTATTGAACAATATTCAAGAAACCTTTAAAAGTATCACCTTATCATTGGTCTATGAGAAATCATGTCATTTCTTGTAGAGCTCAAGCTTAAAGCTTATTGGGTAATGAAACACCTAAACATGATCTTTAAGGCGCAGGTGAAAAGTGTTTCTTATAACTTGATGAAATGGATGAGTTCCGCAATGAAGCCTATAAGAATGCTAAAATCTATGAAGAAATTAGTTTAGCATGATAAACACATCTTAATGAAGGATTTCCTACCTGGGCAAAAAGTATTACTTTACCATATATGGCTTTGCTTATTTCTAGAAAAGCTTAAATCATAATGGTCAAGCCCATTCACGGTCATCAAAGTCTTTCCACACATAGCAATAAAAGTCACTCATGATGAGAAATAGTTATAATGAATTATCAATGTTTAAGGCTTTATATGAGTGGTGGAGTTATTAGCAAGAAAACTAACTTTCTTCTTTATCCATTCTAGCATTAGAAAGGAGAAGAAGCTAAGTTCTTCAAATAGTTAGTATCCTTAGTGGTTGAATTCTTCAAGGAACCAAATAAATTCTTCAAGAAATTAGCATCCTTGTTTGCTGATATCTTCAAAGAGCCCAATTCATCAAGGAGCCAGAATCTTTAGTGATGTTAAATGTATCAAATATGTTTTTCTTCAATATGATTATGAAATAAATTCTCTTTCTAGGATTATGATGTAGTCTAATTATGATTATGTGAATATTTCTTTGATTGAATTAATTTAATATTTGTTGAGTATCTCATTCTGAACTTAATGCTTATGAATGATTGATCATCACCCTTTACATGATTTGGGATTCAATTTGTGACTGAAAAGCGATACTTGTTTTAGTCTATATTTGAGATACCATTAATCATTCCTATCTGATTTATTAAATAAATCATAATTTAATAAATTTTAGTACTTATTAATTGTTTTTTCAATTCTCATGTAATGATAAATTTTCTTATTCATTTTACTATATTATATGAGAGGACCCGTGCACTTGTATTTCAATCAATATTTACTTTTTGATATTTTAAATTCTTAAAAAGAATCATTCATTATCTTCCTATTGAAAAAGAAAGGGAATCCAATAAAATTAAACAAAAGAGCAATTGTGTAGCACCATTAGACAAACTAACAACTCTTCAGAGGATCATGGTTACATGGATAAACAACTTGTTAATTTTAGGTTAATGCCAATTTTAAAAGTTTATTTGGTAAAGTAATAATCTTTTGAAAGTCATTTAAAAAACAAATCTTGAAATATCATTGGAATTGTAGGACTCATCATTAGAACGAAGAATTTCGGGAAAAAAGTGAGGATTATTGGTGCCTCTTTCAAACCCAAAAACGTGAAGGAAACCGTATAAAATGGCCAACAGACTACAATATTAGAAGCCCATACTAATGAGAAATTAGGCTAGCGATGAAAGCAGCATTACTATTGTGGCACCAAATCCAAAGTCCAGCATGCTGTAGAAAATCAGCCCAAGGCAGGGAGGGATTTATTTAAAGCCTAAAATTGTGTGGTTTAAAATTCGAACTGTGAGAAGGAAGGCGAGAACACCATGAAAGAAAGGTTATATGACAAATTTCCAACTGTGAGTAAAGGATCAGTGGGATTAGGACCACAATATATCAGTAGCTTTTGCTTGAAAAACGAAATGAAATGAAAGTGATTTGAAAAGCCAATCAAGACACATGCAATTCCATCCAGGTTTGGATAAGTGACAGTTCAACCACACAGAGTATCAGAATATATAGTTGAAGATGGAACCCATGACAGACAACCAAAGTCACTATGAGTACATAACTGTAACCATTCATACAAGGGCAAATAATCCATGATTCAGAACAACTGATCACAGCAGCAACTATACAATTTAAGTCCATAACCATTGTTGCTATCCAAATTTTTAACCAATTTTAAAAAAAATTAAAAAAATTAAAAATAATAAAAAAAACAACAAAAACCCACAAAATATATTTTTGACGTCTTCGACCTTCAGCCCCACAGCCCTCTTATCACATCCTCTCCAATCGATAGCCACACCTCCTCTTCAACCAAAGCCAGTCGATCCTCCACCCAGTCCGACAACAACCACCCTCACGACCTCCATCTCCCCCTGTTCAGCCAACTAAAAGACCCAAACCTAAAACCAACCAGCATCACCTCTCTCATCTACATAGTGACCCACCATCAGCAGCACCGTGATTAGTACTTAAAAGTGCATTTTTATTAAGGTTTTATATCATCATTTTGCACTTGAAGTATCAATAACTCCTTAACTAAAGCATGTTTTATAATAACATATCTAATAATATAAGATACCTTTAATTTATGGTAAACGTTCATCTTAAATACAGGCCTATCACATAAATGAAATAATTGATTGATGAGTTGAAGTACTGAAATTGAAAGGACAAAGAGATGGCCAAACTTAGAAAAGAGATGTTGGTGCAGTCCAAACTAGAACATTGTTCGGTAATCAGGTCATATCTGAAGCTGTAGATCTCAGATTTAGGTTTACTTTATATGAATTGAAAGGTAAGACATAGGCCTACAACTATCATAGGAGTCCAAGATTTAATAAGGCTGTTTTCAAGTTCAAATTGTAGCAACAACGAAGAAGTCTGAATCTGTCCTGCAGCCCAGACACTGTTCAGTGTTCAACCCATATCTCGAGTTCTAGAAGTCCAAATGATCTCACTTTTTTACCCTGGAAAGCTGAGACAATTTCCTAGAACTTTCATGATTTAAATTTGTTCCAATTATGATGTTAGCAATGACGTTTTTGGCAGACAAGAAGATAAGAATTGTCACCAAGTCAAGATGTGGCAACTCACTCATCAATTAGTCAACAAATCAATAATTTTGAATTTTAGCCTATAAAAGGAGGCCTTTTTCATGTATTTAGGCATCTTGGTTTCCAGATCAAGATCATGTTCTTGCTCTCTCTTTATATTTTGTAATGCTTAAGTTTTGCTTATATTAATCTCTTGCTTATGCTTTGCATTTCCTTTCCTTGTTTATTTATGTTTCTCTCTTTCATTATGTATAGCTAAGTTTATCATGTTAAGGTGAAAAGGTTACACTAATGGTGTAAGAACAAGTATAATATAAACTCAACATGGACCTTAATGTTTGATACTAACATGTTTTATATTTGTTATCTTATTCACTTTTAATACTTTGCTTGTTAAATGGTTAATGTAGATTTATGTTGTATAACCCTTGGTACAACAAATACTTGGCACTTTTATAGCCCAACCGTATGGTATAACCGACACGTGTGCTATGAAAGGAACTTGATTTGTTGTTAACATAAGTTATAATCATGAATGCCTGACAACATTTACAAGTATTAGCATTATTCAAATAAGATAACTAATGTAATCATGTTAACAATTTATAATCCGATTGGAACCTTCTTTGTGTGTGGATTCCAGTTGAGTAATAAAAAGAGTTTATACTATACTTGTTTGAAATACCATTAGTGGATCCTCTAACCTTGACAATTGTTTTTATCATTGTTTAATCCTTACATCAATATCACATCTCAAATCTCTCTTTATTATTATTATTATTATTATTATTATTATTATTATTATTATTATTATTGTAGTTGTTATTGTTGTTGTTGTTGTTGTTGTTATCTTTAATTTATACAATTAACCTCCCTGTGGTTCGACCCCGGTCTTACCGGGTTATTTATTACTTCGACACTCCTGCACTTGGGAGAAGACATCAATTTTTTGGTCGTGTCAAGTTTTTAGCGTCGTTGTCGGGGAGGTAAATTCTCGTACAAATTATAATACTTATTTTATTTTCTCTTTTTACTTCTCATTTTATTTAACTTTATTTCATTTGTTTTATTTCTTTTTCTTTTGCTTTCTTCTTCCTTTTATTCTCTTCCTACACGTGCATGAGAGTTTGGTCACATACATTAAGTGGTAGACTTTGTAGGGTATCGTCATCATTTTCAAAAAATATGGTCGAAGAAGATAATCAGTCGCTTCATAATGAGAATAATGAAAATAACCGAGTGAGAACACTTAGAGACCACATGAATCCCACAAGAACAAGTGCACCCTCATGCATGGTTTTTCCTCCTGATGCATCTTATTTTAATTTTAAACCAGGCATTATTCAACTTTTACCTTTTTTCATGGCTTAGATTTAGAAAATCCATACTTGCATTTAAGGGAATTTGAGGAGGTTTGTAACACCTATAATGACTCAAATTGTAGCATGAACACTATCAGGTTAAAGCTTTTTTCTTTTTCATTAAAAGATAAAGCTAAAACATGGTTACAAAATTTGAGACCTGGATTCATTCGTGCTTGGGATGAAATGTAACAACAATTTTTAAAGAAGTTTTTTCTGTCCCATAGAACAAACTCTTTCAAAAGACAAATCATCACTTTCACTCAAAAACCAGGAGAAACATTTTACCAATGTTGGGATAGATATCGAGACTTGCTTAATACTTGCCCTCATCATGGTTTTGAAACATGGAGATTAGTTTCACATTTTTATGAAGGATTAACACCTAGAGATAGGCAAATGGTTGAATTGATGTGCAATGGAACTTTTGAGGATAAAGACCCTAATGAAGCCATGGAATACCTAGACTTGCTAGCTGAAAATGCACAAAATTGGGACACTACAGGAACTTATGAGGCACCAAGTAAAACCCAACCTCATACATCTAGTGGAGGTATGTACAACCTTAGGGAAGATCATGACCTCCAAGCCAAGTTTGCATCTTTAGCTAAAAAAGTTGAGGCATTAGAATTAAAAAAGAGTGGTCAACTAAAATCTGTTCAAGACATTGTGTGTCAAATCTGTGAAACCAATGAACATTCAACCCATGACTGTCCAACTTTGCCCTCTTTTAGGGAATGTCTCCATGAACAAACCCATGCATTAAACAGTTTCCAAAGGCCCAATCATAACCCATACTCGCAAACATACAACCCTGGTTGGAGAAATCACCCAAATTTCAATTGGAAGAGTGATAACAATAATGCACAAACTTCACAACCACCGTTTCAAGCACACCATAACTTCCAAAATTCTCATGGATATGCACCTCCTTATGCTCCACCTCCTAGAAGAAATCTTGAGGAAACATTGCATGCATTCATGGAAAAGCAAGAGACAATTAACACTCAACTTGCTCAAAGCATGACAGATCTTAAAGATACTCTTGCAAAGTTCACAACTGCTCTTAGTTTCCAAGAGAAAGGTAAGTTTCCATCTCAACCTCAGCAAAATCCAAAGGGGCAATACAATGCGAATGCAAGTAGTTCGGGAAGCCAGCACATGGATCAAGCCAAATCAGTCATCACTCTTCGCAGTGGTAAGGTTATTGAAAAACCCATTCTTGAACCTTGTGAGAATGATGATGAGTCAATCTCTGAGGGTAAGGAAGGGGTTGAATCTGATCATTACAAAGAAAAGACTGATTCCCCGCCAGCACTTCCATTTCCTCATGCCATGACCAAACAAAGGAAAGTTAATCACAACTCTGAAATCTTTAAAACTTTCAACCAGGTAAGGATCAATATACCGTTGTTGGATGCTATTAAACAGGTTCCTTCTTATGCTAAATTTTTGAAAGATCTATGCACTATGAAGAGAAAACTGAATGTCAAAAAGAAAGCTTTTTTAGCCGAACAAGTAAGTGCCATTCTTCAGAACAATAATGCTTTGAAATATAAAGACCCTGGTTGTCCTACAATTTCATGCTTTATTGGAGAACATAAAATTGAAAGAGTTTTACTTGATCTTGGGGCTAGTGTGAATTTACTTCCATATTCAGTTTTTCAAAGTCTCAATCTAGGGGAGTTAAAACCAACTTCTGTAACTCTTTTACTTGTCGATAGATCTGTAAAAGTGCCTAGAGGAATAGTTGAGGATGTGTTAGTACAAGTCGATAAATTCATTTATCCTGTGGATTTTATTGTCTTGGACACACAACCTGTTGAAGCATGTAATTAATTTCCTGTTATTTTAGGACGTCCGTTTCTTGCAACTTCTAATGCATTGATTAATTGTAGGAATGGACTGATGAAGCTATCATTTGAAAACATGACATTGGAGATGAATATTTTCAACATTTGCAAGCAACCTGGAGATGATAATGATTTACAAGAAGTAGATTTTATTGAAGAATTAATTTATGATAAACTTGAATCTACTTTGAGTAAAATTGAGTTGGATAAATCTGAAGATTTGCAAATGATTTATTCTCAGGAAAAAATCATGGATGAAAAAGACACTGAAAATGTTAATTCAGATCTTTTGTCAAGAGTAACAACAGATTCGACATCCGAAATCACACCAATTGACGATTACTTTCTAGATGAATCCTTACTTTCTCTTAGTTCAATGCCTTGGTTTGCTAAAAATATCAATTTTCTTACAACAGGAGATTTGCCAGCTCACTGGAGTACCGAAGACAAAGGAAAGTTTTTGAACGAAATGAAGAACTTTTATTGGGATAACCCTTATTTATTCAAATATTGTCCTGATCAAATATTTCAAAGATGCATTCCTGACAATGAGGTAATTAGTGTCATTAAACTTTGTCATTCTGAAGCATGTGAGAATCATTTCTCGTCATAAAACACAATTGCAAAAATCTTTCAAAATGGATTTTATTGGCCCACCATGTTTAAGGACACGCATACATTCTGCAAAACTTGTGGAAATTGTCAAAAAGTTGATACTAGTAAAAAAGTTTTGCTTTATAATTCTCGACTCCATTTTTTTCCTGGAAAGCTAAGATCAAGATGGAGCGGTTCATTTATTGAGAAACATGTGTATCCTTATGAGGCCTTTGATATTAAGAATCCAAAGAATGACAATGTTTCTAAGGTAAATGGACATCGCTTGAAAGCTTACTTTGATAATTTTCCTAGTGAAAATCAATCCATTGGATTGAATGATCCTGTAGATAAAGATTGATTATTTTGTTTTTCTCACATCGTTTTTGTGTTTTGTTTTGGTGTGAATTTTGTTTTGCTAGTCTCTCTCACTCCAGTCAAATGGCGGATAATGGTACTCCGTGACTTAAATCAGTTCTTTTAATTTCCCATAATAACTGATATCTGTATATATTTATGCAATTCTTTGCTCTTTCTCCCTTCTTTAAATCTCTTCTCCAATTCTCATTTGAAAATGGACACCACTCTTGAAAAATTAAAAAAGTACTTTCCCGCTCTGCCTTAGAATGCGATTACAAAAATTTACCATGCTCGGTGTGCAAGATTAAGGTTGTTAATGAATCATGGAATTCCTGAAGATATTCGCTAGTTGATTGAAGCAAAGGTCCGATTATCAGGTGAGTCCTCCAATTCTTTCATCTCATACATGCTTGGAACAAGTAAAAGCACTTTTACAAAGAAATGTCGTGCAAAACGACTGAAAGTCTGTCACAGATGTGTCAAATGGACTTATAATGCAACATGTCATTCTTTAGGAATGGTATCTATAAACCGTGAAGATAAAATACAATTCATTAAGGATGGCTTGAGTAAGGGGGTCTTTAAATAATCTTCTATTGACCCTTGAGACGCATCCTAGTACAGATGTGCATCATGTAATTCATGATTTATGACCACAATTCCATAAAGAACATGATCGACTTAGTCTTGGGAATCTGACTATAAAAGACCCTGTTTGCCAGTTTTTAAGAAAACTAGATGGGAAGCCTATTCCCGACCCATAGAAGGCCTTTAAGCTGTTCTTGGATGTAAAACCAAGGAAAGATGTGTGCCACAATCACAACTACCTATACATACACATGCTTTTTCAAAATAAATAAATAAATAAAGAGAGAGAGAGAGAGAGAGAATAAGACTCCAGCTGGCCTACATATAGGTGATATAATTGCATTTTCAATTTCTCATCTATAAAATCTTCTCTTCCTTCCCTTCATTTCTACTCAACCCATACATTCAACAAATATAGAAGTGTGTAGAAATGGCAGGTTCCTCAAGTCATCACATAAGAAATATTTGTGTTTTCGGTGGATCTAGTCTTGGAAAAGAAAAGGAGTTTTTAGAATCAGCAAATCATCTTGGTCAGGTACTAGCTGAGAGAAAGATTCATTTAGTGTATGGAGAAGGCAGCCTTGGGTTAATAGAGGGTGTGTCAATAACTGTATTTTTAGGAGGTAGTCAAGTTTTGGGGGTCGTCCCCAAAGCTTTAGCAAAAGAGGACATCATTGGAAAAACAATTGGAGAGGAACTATATGTCTCCACAATGTCTGATCGATTAAATGAAATGTTTAACCATGTTGACGCCTTTATTGCCTTACCAGGTGGTCTGAGAACATTGAAAGAGATCTTTCATATTTCCTCATGGGCCCAACTGCACATTCACCATAAACCTATAGGTCTGTTAAATGTTAATGATTTTTATGATAAATTGTTGTTTTTTCTTAAATGTTAACATGAATTTCTAACATCTTCGGCACGACAAATCATAATCTCTGCTACTACTGCTGAACAATTGATTGACCAACTACAATCTTTCATCCCTGTAATTGATCCATCCATGAGTCGCATAAATTGGTCAACTAAGAAAAGCTGTAAAAAGCTTAGATTGGATTTGAGCCTTCGTTTGTGAATCCTTGTGTCTTTTGGTTTTATTACTAGCATATTATTTTGTTTTGTTCTTTCTTATATTTGTTTAAGTGTGTTTCAGGTTTGTTAGTGTTCGTTGTTTCAGGTGATGTCTTCTATACTCTATCTTTCTACCTTATAATATTGAGGACAATGTCTCATTCTGGTTGGGGGGGGGAAGGTAGCAGTTGACATTAAAAAAAAAACTAACCAACTAACTGTTTTTGTTTTTAAAAACCATTTGGCAAAACTATTATTACTAGGATGGCATAGTAAGGGGGAATTTTATTGACTCTTGAGACGCATCTTAGTAAACATTTTCTAATGGTTATTTGCAATATTCATAACAAGGCCTATTAGAATACTTCTTGAAATATTCAGGTTTACAAACTCTCGCATTGTTATCACTTGATTCTGCTCATATACTCATTTAACAAATATTCTTAAACCTTCATTTTCACACACACACTTTAACATATAATTGTGGGTTACACATTGGATTATTACATTATTTATGTTTTTTTGTTAAAGGTAACAACTAGGTTAGTATATAATTTTCAAAAACAAATTGATAATATTGATGATAATAAAAACGTCGATAAGTTTGGTTTCGTAGCCTCCCTAACCTAAGCAATTAAGCCCGAAGGGGTGTTTTAACACCTAATACCCTAAAGTCAACTGACTTGGGAGCTATTGGCCCAAAGCTTGTTACATGGGTTAAGGAGAAAAGCTTAAGGGAATCAAACATTGCACTATCTACGTATCAGTATCTGCAACCCGAGTTATTAAACTTGTAGGGGTGTCTCAACACCTAATGCCCTAAGACCAACTGGTCTGGGAGTCATTAGCTGAAAGCTCGTTACATAGGTTAAAGATGCATTGTGTTTTAAGTTATATGTATATATATTAAAAAAAGAGAAAAAGAAAAGGAAAAAAAAAGAAGAAAATAATCTCAACCCAAGGAAGTTAACCTTAAACATTAGAACAAAATATTGTTTTCTTCCAATAAAAGCCCCATCATCTATGTTTTCATACAATGAGCACATAAAAAGGAAGGTTTATTAATATTTTGTTTAAAAGGTATTGAGCAAATATATAAATTTAATAAGAGTTTGTTTATCTTGATAGATTAATGGAAGTTGAATGATGAATGCCTTGCTTTGTGAAATTTGCAAATTGTTTTTCTATTTTAACACTTTGATTACTAGGAACTAGTAATAAGCTGGTTGGGGGGTGTGATTAGTACTTAAAAGTGCATTTTTATCGAGGTTTTATATCATCATTTTGCACTTGAAGTATCAATAACTCCTTAACTAAAGCATGTTTTTTAATAACATATCTAATAATATAAGATACCTTTAATTTTTGGTAAATGTTCATCTTAAATACAGGCCTATCACATAAATGAAATAATTGATTGATAAGTTGAAGTACTGAAATTGAAAGGATAAAGAAATGGCCAAACTTAGAAAAGAGATGTTGGTGCAGTCCAAACTAGAACATTGTTCGGTAATCGGGTCATATCTAGAGCTGTAGATCTCAGATTTAGGTTTACTTTATATGGATGGAAAGGTAAGACATGGGTCTACAACTTTCATAGGAGTCCAAGATTTAACAAAGCTGTTTTCAAGTTCAAATTGTAGCAACAATGAAGAAGTCTGAATCTATCCTGCAGCCCAAACACTGTTTAGTGTTCAGCCCATATCTCGAGTTCTAGAAATCCAAATGATCTCAAGTTTTTACCTTGGAAAGCTGAGACAATTTCCTAGAACTTTCATGATTTAAGTTTGTTCCAATTATGATATTAGCAATGACGTTTTTGGCAGACAAGAAGATAAGAATTGTCACCAAGTCAAGATGTGGCCACTCACTCATCAATTAGTCAACAAATCAATAGTTCTGAATTTTAGCCTATAAAATGAAGCATTTTCCATGTATTTAGGCATCTTGGTTTCCAAATCAAGATCATGTTCTTGCTCTCTCTTTATATTTTGTAACGCTTAAGTTTTGCTTATATTAATCTCTTACTTATGCTTTGCATTTCCTTTCCTTGTTTATTTATGTTTCTCTCTTTCATTATGTTTAGCTAAGTTTATCATCTTAAGGTGAAAAAGTTACACTAATGGTGTAAAAATAAGTATAATATAAACTCAACATGGACCTTAATGTTTGATACTAACATGTTTTATATTTGTTATCTTATTCACTTTTAATACTTTACTTGTTAAATGGTTAATCTAGATTTATGTTGTATAACCCTTGGTATAACAAATACTTGGCACTTTGATAGCCCAACCGTATGGTATAACTGACACGTGTGCTATGAAAAGAACTTGATTTATTGTTAACATAAGTTATAATCATGAATGTCTGACAACATTTACAAGTATTAGCATTATTCGAATAAGATAACTAATGTAATCATGCTAACAATTTATAATCCGATTGGAACCTTTTTTGTGTGTGGATTCCAGTTGAGTAATAAAAAGAGTTTATACTATACTTGTTTGAAATACCATTAGTGGATCTTCTAACCTTGACAATTGTTTTTATCATTGTTTAATTCTTACATCAATATCACATCTCAAAGCTCTCTTTATTATTATTATTGTTATAGTTGTTATTGTTGTTGTTGCTGTTGCTGTTGTTATCTATAATTTATACAATTAACCTCCCTGTGGTTCGACCCCAGTCTTACCGGGTTATTTATTACTTCGACACTCCTGCACTTGGGAGAAGACATCAATCTTTTGGTTGTGTCACACCGCCAACTCAGGGAGAAAGAAGAAGACGTTGTGCATCTCGCAGATGGGTTTACTCCCCCTAGGTCCTATAGTTGCATGTACTGATGCGCCACTAATCACGATAGCTTCTTCTCCTCCCATCTTCAACCATCAAGATAGTAGCAAACAATGGTGGCATTGAACCTATAAAGGAGAAAAGATTTGGGGGGGAGGGGGGAGACTAAAATTGATTGTTTGTTGATTTTTCTTGGTTTTGCAGGTGGTGTTGGTCCTCACTGCCGGCACAAGGAGGGAGGAAAGGAGAAGATATTCCCGATCCCTCAATTTTTTATTTTCATCGAAGGTGACGCATGGCTCCATGCACTTCTAGTGGCGGCAGCACGTGGAGCAGACACGCTACCACCATTCTTGCACTTCCAAAATTCCCCAAGCAATGTTCCTAGGTTCCCAACATTTCTCCAGATTGATTTGGAAATTTTGGGAGGCTTGTTTTGTAAATTATAAATGTTTAATGTGTGTGTAAATTATATTGAATGTAATTGTAGTGTGTGGTTTAATTAGTAAAAAGAAGATGAGTGTATGTCTTTGTATTTTTTATTTCTATTTTTATTTATATGTTTTTAAATGTTTAAAACCAAAAGGATAAAAAGAATTAAATGTTTTAATCAAGGTTGTCAATTCCGTTCCGTTCTGTCCGGAAAGGCCGAAACATTCCATACCAATTCAAAAAACAGAACAAATTTCATCTCATTTTAAATGTCGGTCCGTTCCGGATTTTTTGGCTAAATTTCGCCCGGAACGTTCTGGTTTCATTCCACATGTTCCGTTCCGCTCTTGAAAAGCTATTGAATCAAATTGAACCTTATTCAATTTAATTAATTAAACCACCCAATTATAAAAAGCTATTTTTCATTACTAGTTTCAATAACAATGAATAATAATATTGAAAATTATTATTACTATTTTCATTAACAATGATATTAATTTTTTAAAATTAGATTTATCACTAATATATATGGTTTATATTCATGTTGTTTTTTTCATGTTTATACTTTGTAAGAATTTGAGCAAAACAAGGGATGCTTTAGATTCCATTAGCCTTGATAATATTGATCTAACTTTATATTTAAAATATTTGTATTAAAACATTTTACTTTCATAATATTTTGATATTTTATTTAAATTGAATTACTTTAAGTTAAAGATCTATTTAATCTTAACTATTTAGAAATATTTTAAATTTTAAAATTATATTTATTTGGCATGTGTTTGTATTGAATAATTTATAATTAATTTATCTTGAATTTGAATTATGTTTGTTTTATATATATATATATATATATATATATATATATATATATATATAGTACAACCCCGAAATGACAAATAATCCACCAACCATGGATTTTAGAATTTAACTAGTTTATTAAATTTATGAGAATTGACCAATATTTCAATAGACCACCATTTTTTTAATCTATGAGAATTAACAATTAAAAATCCTAGTATAGAATGTTAGACCTACAAATGAGGCTGATATTTGAAATATCAGAGTTGACTAGAAAATTCTTAAAATTATTTTAAATATTCATCAATTTTAATTTAGAGTTTTTCCACCGTAATATAAAAATTACAAAGAACCTTTTCCTAATAATTTATTTGGGTACACGGTCCATAATAAATTCTTAAATGTCAAGTTTATTCATACAAGTAAATCTCAAATCTTAAACGACAAATAGTCCACCAACCAAAAACCATTAAAACCTCTAAACCATATCAAACCACAAAACAACTTACCTCGGGTAAGGTGTGCTAGGGGTGCTAATATCTTCTCTAACCACAATCAATCTCTTACCCTCAAATCTCTGATAAGACCAGTATATTCGGGTTTTCTGAAGACCCTGAACTAAACAACTAAGTGGCGACTCCAAACACCGCATGTCCGCATACCGCAACAACTCCAGTATATCATTAGCATTTTGCACAAAATATTTATTTATGCTACCTGATAATTATAGAACCATACGAGGGTAATAACATGCAATCACAATCTCAACCTCAATCTCGCATTCATTTAAATACATGAAAGAACAGCATCCATTCGAGTGTGAACTTGCTTTTATAGTACTCTCAATTAATAAAAAATGAATCAGAATATTATGTAACTTATTTCTGGGGGTGGGGATCGTAAAAGAACATCCCTTATAATGTTTAACACTAGCAGATAAGAAAAAACCTCAAATACAATCTGGGAGAGACAAATAAAGAGGAAAAACACTGAAAGCAACGAGCACCTTAGGCAGGCAAAATCAAAAAAGAAAATGAAAGAAAATCCTTCTCTTTTTTTTTTTTTTTACCAACTACCACTACCACAGGGGCACCTCGCTGAAGATGCACATACATTTATGGAACCAATCTTCCTGAGTATATGTCCCACAATCCGATTTTACACCTCACTCAAATGCCAAAGGAACCTAAGCTTTTGACTAATGTAGAAAGAAAAAATAATCAAATCTCAAACCTTAAACAAAATCCCTTGTAACTGCTTTCTCTCAATGTGTATAATGCAAATCAAGAACCCTCGTTAGCTCTGTAAGATAAATTTCTTTATAAGCTGAACGTAATCAAGACGGGATGTATGAAATTCACAATTCTTCACCTGTTTAAAGAGATTCCTTCACCTACAATTATCAAGTGATATCCATTAACAGATCTCCTAGGTAGCAATTCCTGAAGCAAGTACCAATTAAAAGAAAAGCTAAAATTAGTACCAGATGTTAGCAATTAGCTACTGAATGTCGGCAACCAAAATAGCTAAAAGCTGAAGATGCGTCTTAATATTTTATTATATCTTTTAAAACTCAGATTGCTCAAATGCATGTTTGGACAAGTCAATGTTTTAGATGAACCCGCATATTTAGATAGATATGTAGACACATGTCCACTAAGTCAAACATAGCATAGGAATACTTTTCGAATTTAGAGATTATTGATGTCCACTTCCACTCCCAAAGGAAAGAATGAGAGAACTATATATATATATATATATATAAACTTTCTTCACAGTTTTTTATGCAAGTGAATTCCAGAATAAGAGAATTAGACAACATATAAATAGGCCTACCAATTGGTTAAAAATCTGGAAATGAAAATTAAAGTTCTGATATGTCATCGATCCAAATTGTTAAGAATTCAAGGTTTATATGCAAGACAAGGTCAGTCAGAATAATTAAAAAAAAGAAATCCATGTAGAGTTAACACGTCTAGAAAATTACTAAAGCATGTGTAGTCGAGGCAGCAGTGTGGATCCTTTTCAACAAAAATGCAGGTGAAGGGAAATAAAAAGTTACAATACCAATCCGAAGAAATTAATATTGATAAGGGCATGTCTACATGGAAATGGATAATATCCTTCAATGAGGAGAGAAAACCATCTTTTACTTTATAAGCAAACCTAATTGAGATTTTGCTATGAACTTGTCAATGCAAAAGAAATAAAAGAGCGCTCAAACTTCATATAATTGTTTTGATGGTCCAGTAAAAGAATTCTTCTAGAAGTTTTCACTCAACATAAATGTTTGTGACAATTGCAGACACACAGATGCCCATGTGCACTGGCATATATGTATATATAGTTCTATTAGATTTTATTTACAACCTAAACTATTTCAAAGAATGTTCAAAGGAAAGTGTTACCTCTATTTGACTGTCTACTTGTAACACCATAACTCCCAATATAACCCTCAGAACTCTTAGTTGTAACATCTGAAGCTACATCTCCGAGTCCATAACCAAATGATCCGGACCCATCTAGCTCGGGGATTGCAGTTCGCCAAGTTGAATCACCATAAACTGAACCACTACGGTAAAGTTCCCCATAGGACCCCTCATAACCACCAATTGCACCAGAGAATGATGAAGTTGGTGGTACACTAGCTCCACTGTTTCTTGCATATCCTGACCCACCATAAACTGAACCACTATAATTGCTGTCACCATTCCCATAACCCATGCTGCCACTAGTATAGCCAGAAGTAATCCCTCCACCTTGAGCTGAAACAGTGGAGGTGCCCCAATTTGCTCCACTATTCCCAAATGAAACTCCAAAACTTCCAGATCCAGATCCCACCAGAGGACCAGGGCTGCCAGGATTTGTGGCAGTGTTGAGGCCCCCATTTCCCCAAACATTCCGAGTAGTAGGGCTCAAGAGAGAATCATTTCTTGCATTCCCAACACCATAACCTATTGGGGTGCTGTACCTGCTTGGATTACTACTATAATAGGGACTTGAGATCCGCCCATATGCAGGAGCATTGCCAAAGTTGGAACCTCCACCATAGCTTGGACTCAAGACTGGCTCTAAATTCATACTTGTCCCATAACCACTGGTGCCAAATGGAGCAAAGCCACTTCGACCAGTGACAAGTGGATTAAACCTACCATCCATCCTCATTCCAAAACCTCCAACAGAGCTCATATTATATCCCTGAGCATATGAATTAAGAAAGTTGTTGGCCCTAGTCAAACCGTAGTTGTACCCCATCAGAGGGCTCCGACTAGGCCCTGGTGATAACTCCTTTGGGACTGCCCGCTTGACCTCAACCATTTTACCATTGAGTTCATGAAATGTTTTATGCAGAACTCTGTCAACTGCTTCCTCTGAATCATAAGTGATGAAGCCAAAGCCTCTTGGCCTTTGAGTGTTATGATCATACATCACTACAACATCAATAATAATACCATACTGCTCAAAGTACTTCTTAAATTCATTTTCGGTAACTGTAGATGCCAGGCCTCCAACAAAAATCTTTTTGGTGCGTCCAGGACCTGGAGAACCATGAATATTACTAATGCTTCTACTTAAAATGTGCTGATCATCCCTAGGAACAGCCTTCTTTGCTTCAACCTGAGACATTGAGAGCGGAGTATCTAAAATCAAGCAGTTACATTTCATTCTAGTTTCTAGTGTCAGCATACAATAAGTTACATTTCATTCTACTCCAGACCAAAATTGGTTTACATTTCTCACCATCGTCGGAGACCATAACCATAAAGTCTCTTTCACTCTTTAATACAGAGTACTAAACTTGAAGTTGATACATTTCAAAACATTCTGCAACGAAATTAAAATACGAATATTTTAATTGTCCTAATATTAATTTCACAATACTAACTCGGAGTTAAACATGGGAGAAAGAGTATGTTCAACTCATGAATTTGGACATCTAAACAAATATGATCTGAATTAGAACAAGAAAGTTAACATGGCGCCATAAATTTTCACAATGCAAACAAGATTTTTGCAATCAAGCTACTCACCGTGCGGCCGTCAATCACATGCTTCTCCATGATGACCCTCTCGGCAACAGTAAGATCTGAAAAGACAACAAAACCAAAGCCACGGGCACGGCCTGTTGCTCGATCTCTCATGATCACTGCCTCAACCACTTCCCCATACTTGCTAAAATATTCCTTTAGACGTTCCTCATCAGTGTCCCATGAAATCCCACCAATGAAGAGCTTACCAAGATCTGATTCCATCTCTTGCTACAAGAATCCATTACAACAAATTCTCTCATCCATTGCGAATACCAATAAAAAGAAAAGGTATTCAAAATATAACATCCAAATCAAACAAAATTTATAATTCAGTTGATAATCTAATAATCATTAGCTTAATTAGTAGTAAACAAATATGAATTATACAAGTGAATAAAAACTTCGATGCAAATGCTCAATGTTTATCAATAGAATAAGAACAGATCAATCTGTCAATAAGAACAGTCAGACAAGCAAAGAAAAAAGAATACCCGTTTAAAATGATTTAGATAGAATCTGATTGATGCCCAGTCAAAAAAGGAAGGTGGGTGTTTAACAAATCCAATCTAGGATCATCTGATCCTTCTAGCACCAATCAAAAGCCAATCCATGATAACTGATGAACCAAAAAAAAAAAAATAATAAGCACAGGAATTGTTGTGGATGTATCACGACCCAGATAATGCTTGATTGAGATCAGGAGAAAAGAAGAGTGAAAGATTAATAATTTACCATATTGGAGAGGACCCAGATGGGAAATTTGAGAGAAGCTAAGATCTAAGGGGAGGAATTGTTGAAATGTAAACAGAGGAAGAGGTGCTCATGCTTTGAAGAGAGGCTTTTATGTGTCTCTCTCCGTTTTTTTTCTTTTTTATCTTTTCTTAGTTATTCCACTCCTCTTAATTAAACGAAAAGAAAAGAAATGGAATTTGTAGCTGAGAAGGTGAGTGAGAGAGAGAATATATTTATATAATACAAAAATGGAGAGCGATATTGAGATTTGGCAATCCTCTGTTGCGAGAATATTTGAAGGAGCCTAAAGAGTGAAACACTCGTGGTTATTTATTTTCGTGCTATTTTACTACATTACATTTTAAATATTTCCGTGGAGCATAATGTTTTCTTCTTCTACTTCTTTACAATGCATGAGTAGCATAATAATGGTTTGCGCACTATTTTGTTGAAATCTTAGAGGATGGAGCTCAAGGCTTGTGGGAGATGTTGAATTTGAGATTATGTGAACGTATCACATAACTATTTCCTGCTTGGATTGGATGCTAGAACCAAATCTTAAATAGAACTTTTGCATTTTCCAGGACATTTCTTTCTTTCTTAAGATGAAATTAAATTTAAAATTCTTTTTTCCCCTCCCATTCTCATTTAAGTTTTCATACATTTGGACCAAATATAATTATAGGAGATCATTAATATCCAAATTGATATAACTACGGTCACTTTCTTTCTTCTGACATTATATGATTCAAAACCTAGAAGATAATATGATTTTAATGTGGTTTTAGGTTGCACATTTGTCTTTATACACCTTACCATTGCTATATATATATATATATATATATATGAATTTCCTCACCTATCGAATTGAGGAAGTCCTTAATTGGCAATATGAGAATGCACTGGCACATAACAAAATACTTCACAAAATTGCTAAGCAAACAAAAAAATAAAATTGAGGAACAACTCCATAAAGCTTTACCTATCATGGAGCAAACAACTCAATAGATTTCCAAGATAATTCATCATTTACATGTAGAGTTAATTCATATGGTATCCTTAGCCACCTCTTTCACTCTAGTTATGATGGTTAAAGAATCTAAACTCAAAAACCTACAAAGTCAACTTCAGTTTCTTCAAACTTAAAATGTTTTTGCTTATAATTATCAGATTCCTGAATATTATATATAGCGTAAATAATAAAATAAAATTATTCGAGAGCCTCTAAGATCTCTTTAGAGAGATCTAGAATTGTTTAAGGATTTATTATCTAAAAATATAATTTTTTTCGGCTTTGAATAATTCTTTAAAAGTTGGGTTGTCGCAAATCATAAGTCGTCTAATTGTCCAGCCTCCAACAATAATCCACTCGAACTACCAGTAAGAAATTATCTAAATCTTTATGTAAACAAAAAAACAAGTAAAGACAGAAACGACTCCAACGTCGCTGCCGATTTCTGAATCGACAACGACACAGTTTTGGTTGACGATTTCTGAGTCAGTAGTGACTCAGTTTTCGTTGATGATTTATGAGTCAGTAATAACTCATTTTTTGTTGATGATTTCTGAGTCAACAGGGGCTGTGTGCGCTGATGAATCCATGCGTCGGCTGTGGAAGCCGTTTCGTTGATGTTTTCTGAGTCAGAAACGACTCAGTTTTCATTTTTGATTTCTTAGTCAACAGGGGTTATATGCGCTAACGAATCCATGCGTCAGCTATGTAAGTAGTTTCGTTGACAATTTCTGAGTCGACAGCGACTCATTTTCGTTGATGATTTCTGAGTTAACAGGGGCTGTGTGCGCTGACGAATCCATGCGTTAGTTGTGGAAGCAGTTTTGCTGATGATTTATGAGTCGACAAAGACTCAGTTTTGGTTGATGATTTTTGAGTCAACGGTGGTTGTGTACGCTGACAAATCCATGCGTTTTGTAAAACCCGACAAAAAACTTTAGTCTTTGAATTAATATTGAAGGATATAAACCGGCTAGCTTTAGAGAAAATTCTGGAGGAGGAGGGCTGGCCTATCCTAAGAGAGAATTGGAATAGAAACCAGCCCAAAATAACCTAAAAAAGGATAAGGACAACCTTGACCAATACCCAAACACCCCTACCTCATTAAAGAGGGGGTATAAATGCAAGGGAGAGAGAGAAGGTGACCCTTTCTCTTAACAAAAACTAACTGCAACAACTGTATATGCATGCATGCTCTTGCTTCTCTTCCTCTTTCTCAAAGAAAACTTGACAAAACCCTAGTTGCATGCAAACCTCTTTGGGTGCTGAGAAGAGACTTAGAAGAAAAGAGAGAAAACCATGAAAGGAAAGTGAGCTGAAAGGGCTGACTACAATCAATAGAGGATGAAGAGGAGAAAACTGAGATTTGAGGGAAGAACCATACCACCAAAACATGCTCACAAGTTGTCTAAAAACATGAGGTAAGACCAATATCCTTCCTTTAGATGGTTTTTACCCCAAATTCCAGACAAAAATGAAGGGAAGAAAACTCGAAAATGAAAGAGGTAGTGTTCTTGCACCTTAACTTAAGAAATCTTGACTAAATGGATAGACCTAAGTAGAACAAAGGATGAATGAACGCATGCACAGACCCTTACCCAAGAAACATGAATGATTTTGAACCTAGGGGAGGGCCGGCTATAGTAAGGGCTGGACAAAATGTGTTTGCGTGATGAAATGCAAAGATGATGACCTTTCTAAAGTTGTTTGATCATGTGAAACTGAAACAAAAATTTATACATGTGTTAATGACATAAATTATGGATGTGTTTGAAGAAATTGTGTGAAAATGTGTTTGTAGGATGTAATGCACAAAATTATGACCTTGTTGAACCCTTAAAATGATGCAATACACATAATTGTGACCTTGTTGAACCCTTAGAAGGATGTTTGAGCTGAAATAGAATTCATGTTGAAGTTAATACTTTGAATCTGTCATATAAATGGCGAAATTACATGGTCATGAACCAAGTGAGTAAAGTTATAATTATAGCATGTTGTTGTGAATACACTGGTGATAAAAATAAAGAATTACATGTGTAAACTAGGGAGAAAATGGATAACAATGTCTGGTCAAAGAAGAGGGAAAAATCAATAAGGAAACTATGCATGATGAACACATTTAGAATGACATGAGATGGAATAAAAATAGAACCCTTATGTGTGGTAGAATTGTATTAGTTGTGTAGGTGCATTACCATGATACAATTGTGAATGTAAGAATGTATGGTTGTAGCAATGCTAGGTGTCGGTCTTGGAAGTGATGACTTGGGAGAAACCTTGGCAAATGTACTTACGGAGATGTTTTTGTGTTGTGTAATAATGTATGATGATTGGAGTGTGGTTGGTGATGTTTATATTCAGCTAGTTCAGAACATGTGTAAGGAAAAACGCGTAGCGTAAACGGTACGCATAGCCTAGGGAGAAGGCAAAACCAGAAATGACTCACCTTGTCGCTAACAATTTTTAAATCGGTACTGACTTGGTTTTATTGATGATTTCTGAGTAGGTAACGACTTAGTTTTCATCAATGATTTCTCTGTTTATAGTAGGATATGTGGGCTAATGATTTTAGCGCCAGCTGTAGAACCGAACTGCGTTGATGATTTCTAGGTCTGCAGCGACTCAATTCTCGTCAATGATTTCTGAGTCAGCACTAGCTTATGTGCGTTGATGATTTCAGCGCCAGCCATAGGATTGGATTGCATTGATAATTTCTGATTCATTAATGAATCATTTTTTGCTGATGAGTTTTGGGCCACCAGCGAACTAGTTTTCGCTGTCCAATTTTGTGCCACCAGTGAACCAGCTTTCACTACTGATGTTCTGCGACACATTTCCATATCAAAATTGACTTAAATACTTATAATGATTTCCTCGTATGATCGTGTAATATGTGGAACATTTGAATATGAACATGTGTATTTTTGGAATATTTAGGGTGACGAGTTATGTGATTATAAAATACAAATGTGCTGATTTGTGATCATTGATGTGTTAGGTGGTACGACCGGGATTGGACTTTTGACCAGACAAGTACAACCCATGGGAGGAACAAGTAGACGACTTCCACTCCTTCTAGCATAACGTTAATTCCTCGAAGTGAATTTATTACGAAGGGTCTTTTATTGTGTTATAGGTAGTGCTAAACTCTTGTGGAATATTTGTACGAATATCATGAATGGTCTACTATTATGATATAATAGATGTTAAATTGTTATGAAATGTTTGTACGAGTACTGACACGATCAAAAGATTAATGTCTTATCCCAAGTGCAGGAGTGTCAAAGTAATAAATAACCCAGCAAGACTGGGGTCGAATGATTAGTACTTAAAAGTGCATTTTTATCAAGGTTTTATATCATCATTTTGCACTTGAATTATCAATAACTCCTTAACTAGAGCATGTTTTATAGTAACAGATCTGATAATATAAGATAACTTTAATTTATGGTAAATGTTCATTTTAAATGCAGGCATATCTCACAATTCAAAGGATTGATTGATGTGATTAACTATTGAAAGTAAAAGGACAAAGAAACGGCTAAGCTTAGAAAGGAGATGCCGATTCAATTCAAATTGGAATACTGTTCAGTTATTGGGTCATATCTGGAGCTGTAGATCTTGGATTTCAGCTTAATTTATATGGATGGAAAGATAAGAAATAGGCCTACAATGTTCATGAATAGTGTAAGACCCAAATCTGCTGTTTTCAAATTCAAAGTTTGGCCACAAAAGAGAAGTCAGAATCTGTCCTGTAATCCAGCCCAAACACTGCTTAGAATTTTACCCATATCTGGAGTTCTAGAAGGCCAAATGACGTGAAATTTGGTGGGTGGAAGGAAACGACAATTTCCAACAACTTTCATGAAGAATACTTTCTCACATTCGGATGGTAACAATGACATTTCGTCCAGACAAGAGCTTGAGGTCTATCCACCACGTCCACCAACAGCACTACTCAGTATTTTAGCCATATCTCGAGCTCTAGTGATCCAAATGCTCTGAAATTTTATGGGTAAAAAGATAAGATGATTGCCAAGAACTTTCATGAGGAACACTTTGCAATCAATTTGAAATTGGTTCAAGGATGTTTATTTGCCTACAATTGGAACTTAGAGATGGGAAAAGCCCTTAATGGTTCTTTTGATGCTGGGCTACTTGAATTTGGGTTGATATGCAAATAAGTGA
>Ga0325403_1000198_pt1 | contig 36330 bp, 30 predicted proteins | sample PopdelMetagenome_19_FD_205665 | JGI IMG/M metagenome (GOLD analysis project Ga0325403, IMG submission 205665) | Populus deltoides microbial communities from Bellville, Georgia, United States - Xylem-PdKOR-R4 | ecosystem: Host-associated > Plants > Phyllosphere > Stem > Wood/Secondary xylem... | reverse complement strand
GTCGCTGTTCGCCGTCGTCGTCTTCAGCCTGTCGCCGTTCATGAACTGGTACGGCAACGAGGCGCGGATGTACACGATGCTGGTGCTGGTCACCCTGGCGAGCCAGCTGTTCTTCCTGAAGGTGCTCGACCCGGCCACCACCGGTCGCTGGCTCCCCTGGGCCGGGTACGCCGCCACCGCCGTGGTCGGCGCGTACACGCACTACTTCTTCCTGTTCGTGCTCTTCGCGCAGGGAGCGTTCTTCCTCGCCTCCCGGGTGGGGCGGAGCTGGCGCGGGGTGGGCCGCATGGCCGCCACCGCCGTGCTCGTCTGCCTGGCGCTGGTCCCGTGGCTGCTCTACTTCACCGCCAGCGGCGCGGCCTCCGACACCCGTCCCCAGCTGCCCTCGCCGTCGTCGGTCGACTTCTCCAACGTCTACTCGCAGTTCCTCTTCGGGTTCCAGAGCGACGCCGCCAACACGATGCTCGTGGCCACCTGGCCCCTGCTGGCCCTCGCGGGCCTGGCGAGCGTGCGCGTGGGGGTGCGCATGTCGCGCGCCACGGCGTACCTGCTGGTGGCGGCGTTCGGGCCGGTGCTCCTGGCCTTCGCCGTCAGCCACCTCGTCACCCCGTTCTTCCTGTCCCGCTACATGATCGCGGCGCTCCCGGCGCTGCTCGTGGTGGTCGCGGCGTTCCTGCGGATGCTGTCGCGGCGGGTCGGGGTGGTGCTGGCGGCGGTGCTGCTGGTCGCGACGGTGGTGGGCACCGGGGTGCAGGCCACCTCGTCGCAGACCCCCGTCAAGGAGGACTACCGCGGCGCCGCCGACCTGCTGGAGGCCAAGGTGACGCCGTCCGACCTCGTCGTGGTCAGCTCGCCGTTCACCATCTGGCCCTTCGAGCGGTACTACGACGGTGACGCCCGCGTGGTGACCCTGCCCGAGTGGGACCGCCGCCAGGAGGGCGGCCTGCCCGCCTTCGACGAGGCCGCGCTGCCCGCGCAGGTCGACGAGCTGGTCGCCGGCCACCAGCGCGTGTACCTCCTGCTGAGCTACGACCAGGGCTACGAGGACGCGGTGGAGCAGTACTTCCGCAGCCAGTACCAGCAGGTCTACGCCCAGGAGGTCTCCCCGGGGGTGCAGCTGGTGGGCTTCCGCACGGGGTACAGCCAGAACAGCGCCGTCGAGGACCAGCAGCGCACGGCGCCCCGCCGCTGACCCGCCGCTGACCCGCCGCGGGACACCTCGGGGCGGGCTCGTCGAAACCCCTCCCGGCGGCGCCACCGGACCACATACTGGCCGCAGGTGACGTCCCGGGAGGGATCATGACGACGCAGCGCGCCGTGGCGCTGGGAGTGCTCCGCGACCCGCGGGTGCGCTTCCTCGTGGTGGGTCTCGCCTCGACGGCCGTGCACCTGGCCGTGCTGTCGGCGGCGGTGCACCTGGTGGTGGCCGAGGCCGCCAACGCCGTCGCCTTCGCCGTCGCCGCGCAGGCCAACTTCGCCGCGAGCTACTGGTGGACCTGGTCCAGCAGGCGGGCCCCGGGCCGCGAGAGCACGCGCCGGCTGCTGCGGGCGTGGGCGCTGTTCCACGGCTCGGCCCTGGTGGCCTTCGGGGTCAACTCCGCCTGCTTCTGGGGCGCCCACCGCCTGCTCGACGCCCCGCCGGCGGTGAGCGCGCTGCTCGCGACCGCCGTCAGCTGCCTGGTGTCCTTCGCCGTCAGCAGCCGGCTCGTGTTCGCGCGCCGCGAGGTCCTCGTGCTGCCGGAGGCGCCGCTGGTGGCCTTCGCGCCCCCTCCGGCGCCCGGCGCGAGCACCCCGCCGGCGACTGGGACGGCCGCGGGTCTGGCCGTCCCGGTGCTGGCCGTGGTGCTGCCGGCCCAGCGCACCCCCCTCGGGCGCGAGCCGTCCGCGGTCCCGCTGCTCGCCGCCCTCTGAGGCGGGACGGCGGTCAGCTGGCCTCCTCGCGCAGGTCGACGACGTCGGACGCGGTGCCGCACCGCGCCTGCGGCGAGAGCAGCCCCAGCTGCTCCGCCAGGACCCTCAGGTCGACCTTGGTGCCCACGGCCACCCCGCGCACCGCGAGCTTGGCGCGCATGCGCTTGAGGTACTCCTTCGCCGTGCCGACGGTGATGCCCATGCGGCGGGCCACCGACTTCACGGGCAGGTCGGCGCCGTAGAGGCGCAGCACCTCGCGCTCCTGGCGCGACAGCAGCGAGCGCACCTCGCGCACCTGGGCGCCCGCCTCCGAGGCGGCGGGGGAGACCCACGCGGTCCCGGCCCCCGCGGCGGCGACCGCCCGCCGGACCTGCGAGAGCGGCTCCCAGGCGCCGACGGAGCACAGCGCGCCGTCGGCCAGCGCCTCCTCGGCCAGGCCCACCTGCCCCTGCCCCACGAGGAGCACGAGGCGGTGCTGCCGGGCCAGGCGCGCGAGCTCGGCCGCGGGGGGAGAGCACCCCGGGCAGGTCAGGTCGGCCACCACCACCGAGCGCGGAGGCAGCGGACCGCCGCCGACGACGACGTCCGGGTCCCCGAGGACCGAGGACAGGCCGACCGCGGTCACGGGGTGCCCGCCCACCAGGCCCAGCGCCGGGCCCGTGCGCCCCGGAGGGCGTGCGCCTGCGGGGTCCGCCCGCTCCAGCACGTCCACCGCTCCTCGAGGGGCTGCGTCGCCCCCACTGCTGTCCACCTCGTGCTCCACCAGCACCGTGCCACCCCCCGTGCGAGCCCGGACCTCGCCGGGCAGGTCGACAGGGTGTTCGGGAGCGGGGGCCAGGGGCCAGCCGAGCGGGGGACTTCCACGAGCGTTCGAGGAGACCGGAGGCGCGTCGCAGGTCCCACGATCACCGTTCGGTCACGAACCCCGGTGGTGCGGCGCCCCTCGGGGCAGAGTCATGGGCAGTGGACGGCGTGACGACCGGTGGGGCGGGGGGCGAGGGCACCCCCGACGGGGCACGTCGCGGCCTGGAGGACGTGCTCGTCCGCCTGGTCGACCCCGCGACGTCCACCCGGCGCACCGCGGCCGCCCGCACCCGGCTGGCCAACGACCCGACCACCCGAGCCCTGCTCGAGGCCGGCGTGGCGGTGCTGATGGAGGAGGTCGGGGGCTCCGGTGAGGTCTCCACCGCCGACCCGGGCGCCACCGGTCTGCCGCAGGCGCGCTTCCTGGAGGTGCTCTCGGCCCGCAGGGTCGCGGCCGCGGCCACGGCCGTCGGCCCGCTGCGGGTGACCGCGTGGCACCTGCGCGACCGGTGGGCCCGCTCGGCCGACTTCGTCGACGACCTGCTCGCCTACGCCCTCTGGCCGCAGCACTGGATCACCGCCTACGCGACGCGCATGCGCGACCTGCGTCCTCCCGCCGGTCCCGCCGACATCCCCCGGGTCCTCGCCGCCGTGGCCGACGCCACCCTCGTGGTCAGCTCGCTGCCCATCTCCAGCCGCCTGGAGGTGCTGGCGTCCGCGCTCGGTCCCGTGCGGCCGGGCCTGCGGTCGGCGCGGGCCCGCGCCCAGGCCCGGCTCAACGCCACCTGGGCCACCGCCTGGACCGACCTGTTCCGCGCCGCGGGGTACCGGCCGCGCTCGCAGCAGCACCTGCTCGACGGCGTCCGCGCGGCGGCGGCGCTCGCCGAGGGCGCCAACCTGCGGCTGCTGGCCCTGGGAGACGACCCCGCGCGCCGCGCGGAGGCGGTGCGGCTGCTGGTCGCCGGGGGCACGGCGCTGGCGCGGGTCTGCCTGGAGCCCGTGGAGGCGCCCGGCGGCCCGGGCGGCCCGGGAGGACCGGGAGGACCGCCGGGGGGAGCCCCCGGCGGCCCCTTCGGGCGGTGGCCGGTGTGGACCGCGGACGCCGAGGGCGACCTCTCCGCCGTCCTCACCCGGCTGACCGACCCGTTCTCCGGCGCGCGCCGGACCACCGCCGCGCGCGAGCGGCTCGCCCGCGACGGCATCACCCGCCAGCTGCTGGTCGGCGGCCTGGAGGTGCTGGCGGAGGAGTTCGGCGTCACCCGGCCCCGGCCGGGCGGAGCGCCCGCCGAGCCGCCGGTGCCGTCGCGCTTCTTCGACGTGCTGTCGGTGGCCCGTGTGGTGGAGGTCGCGCGCGCCGCCGGCGGGGCGGGGGCGAGCGCCACGAGCGCCCGCCTGCGCGACCGGTGGCCCGAGCGGGAGCACTTCGTCGACGACGTGGTGGCGTTCGCCGTCCGCGACGCCTCCCTGGTGGTCGCCTCCGTCCCCGACCAGCGCCCGCGCACCGGCGAGGAGCTCCGCCTCGCGACGCGGCGCACGGCGGAGGCCGCGTTCACCAGCCTCGACCGCAGCGCCGGGCTGCGCCTGCGGCTGCTGCTGACCACCCTGGCGCAGGCGCGGCCGGTGGTGGCCGCCCGGCTGCGCGAGGCGTACGCGCACGAGGACGCCGTGGTGGCCGCCCAGCTGGAGGCGGTGGCGGCCGCCACGGGGGCGCGGCTGCGCGACGACGTCGACCCGACCGACCTCTGCCGCGCGATCGGGGCCCTGGGCGAGGGAGCGGCGATGCGCGTGCTGGCCACGGGGGACGACGGGCGCGCCGACCCGGGCGCCGCCGGGGAGTCCCTCGCGCTGCGGGCGGCCACCTGGGTCTACTGGGGTGCGATGACGGGGGGAGCCTCGCCCCACCGACCGTGAGCCCGGGGCGCGGCTCCCGAAGGGGAGGCCCCCCCGCGGGCCGGGAAGCCCCGCCACGGACCACCGGTGGCTGCCACGATCGGCGCCGACGGCCGTCCAGGAGCGGGCGACCGCCCGTTCTGAGGACCGCGCGTGACCCCCACCGACGACCGCCGCCGCCGCCTGCCCGGAGGCATCGCCGATGCCGCCCGCCGCGCCCGTGACGCCCGCTGGGCCGCCGAGGCCGCCGAGGCCGCCGAGGCCGAGGAGCGGGCTGTCGCCGAGGCCGCGCCAGCCCCCGCTGCGCCGCCTCCCGACGAGCCGGCGGACCGCGCAGACTGACCCGCGGCCGGCCCCGCAGCCTCCCGCAGCCTCCTTGCCCCGGCCAGGACCTCCCTCGCGAGGGACCGATCTGGTACACATGGGACAGGTGGTGCAGATGTGATCTTCTGCGCCCTGGAGGAGGACTCGGTGGGCGTCTCAGCCTTGGCGGTGCCGGCGGTGCAGGCCGCCCACGCGCTGCACGCCTCCCTCCTGGCCGCGACGGCCACGCCGTCGCCGTCGCCCTCCGACGACACCGACTACGGCACCTCGCGGGAGTTCCTGCGGAGGATGCTCGACGAGGCCTCGCCCACCCCCGGGCCCTTCTCGTCGTTCGCGGGCCCCGCGGGGCGCCTGCTCGGCGTGGTGCTCTTCCTGGTGCTCGTGGCCGCCGTGCTCGGCCTGGTGATCTCCCTGGTCGCCGCCGTCGGTGGGCTGCGCAAGGGCGCGAGGGCCACGGGCTCGCTCCTGTCGGCGGTGGGCTGCGCCCTCGTCATCGTCATCATCGGCGCCTTCTCGACCTTCACCCTCGGCTGGTTCGACCTCCTCACATGAGGCCGGTCGCCGGTGCAGCACCGGTGCGGGCCGAGCCGGCCGCGCCGGGCCTCGCGACGTCCCTGCTGCTCGCCCTGCTCCTCGTGCTCGTGCCCACCGGCGCCGCGCTCGCGGCGTCAGCGCTCCCGGTGCCGCCCGACACCTCCGGCAGCGCCGCCACCCCCGGCACCGACGACCCCGTCTCCCGCATCCCCGTGCCCTCACCCAGCACCGGAGCGGTCCCCGGTGACGCCGCCGCGGGCGCGGGCGACGCCGCAGGGGGTGCGTGGGCCGCGTCGTGCCCCAGCGGCCTCTTCGGCTGGGTCAGCTCGCCGTCCGCCGCCGACGACTGCCTCGCCGACACCCTCGGCAGCTCGGTCAGCTGGATGTTCGAGTACTCGGTCACCACCGTGACCACGTACGTCGCGTTCAACCCGCTGCGCGGGAACTACTGGCAGGTCTACCTCTGGCACTTCGGGCTGCTCGTGGTCGTCGCCCTGCTCGTGGCGGTGGTGCAGTGGATGGTCTCGCTGGTCGCGAACGGGGCGGCGGAGGGGATGCGCTCCGCGGGCCGGTCGTTCGTGCTGCTCGCGGTGGGGCTCCCCGGGGCCTTCTCGGTCCCGTTCCTGCTGCTGCTGGTGGACGCCGGCGTGCTCGCGGTCACCGGCGCCTTTGCGGGGGTCTTCGCCTCGCGGGTCACCGAGCTGGCCGGGCAGGTCTCCAGCGCCGTGGCCCTGGGCGACTCCCCGGGCGCCCTGCTCGCCGCGGTGCTGCTGACGGCGTTCCTCTTCCCCCTGCTGCTGGTGGTGCTCTTCGCGTTCGTGCTGCGCCAGATCGCCGTCTACGCCATCCCCGTCTTCGGCCAGTTCGGGCTGCTGCAGGCCATCGCGGGCGACGACGGCGCCGCGCTGCGCACGTACTTCCGCATCATGGCGGGGACCCTGCTGTTCCCCCTGCAGTTCGTGGACCTGCTGGTCATCGGGGTGTCGTTCCTCGACTTCAGCACCGCCGACGAGAGCTTCGTCAGCCTGCTCTACATCATCGGCGTGGTGCTGTTCGCCCTGCTGGGGGGCTCGTTCCTGTCGCTGGTGTTCGGCACCTACGCCGGTCACGCCGCCTACGCGGGGGCCCGCCGCGCCGGCCAGCGGCGCCGGCAGGGGCAGCGGCTGTGGCGGCCCTCGCGCGGCGCCGACCGGCGCCCGTCGCGGCTGGAGCAGAGCCGGCTGGCCTCGGCCGCCGGGGCCCGCTGGGACGCCCGCCGCGCCGACCGTGAGGCCCGCCGCGACGAGCGCGCGGCCGCCCGCACGCCGGCCAACCCCCTCTACTGGCTCGGGCGGGCGCCCGAGCACCGCGCGCCCGGCCCGGGCGCCGGCCCCACCGGCGCCGCGGCGCCGCGCACCTACGGCGACCGCGCCCGCGAGCGCCGGGGCCGCCGCGTGGGCGGCTCCTCGGGCAGCGGTGGCAGCGGCGGGCCGGGTCGACCGGGCCGGCCCCCGAGAGGGAGGAGCCCCCGTGGCCCGCGTCCCCAATGAGTACGTGGTCGGCGAGCGGTCGGTGACGTTCGCGGCGCTGGCGCGCGGCAGGTTCGCCCGCGAGGCGCTGCTGCCGTGGTTCTTCGTCGGCGTCTTCGTGCTCGGCGTGCCGCTGGGGGTGTGGACGCGCAGCCCCGAGCTGATCGTCACCGGCGCGGTGCTCGGGGTGGCCGGAGTGGTGCTGTTCTCCGCCCCGTTCGGGGTGCGGCCGCTCTACCAGCGCCTGCTCGACGTGGTCCGCTGGCGCGCCCTGGCCCGCGGCGGGGAGCTGCGGTACTCCTCCGCCAGCGGCTTCTCCGGCCTGGAGGGCGGTCGGCACGCACCGGGGCGGCTGCCGTCGGCCTTCGGGCGGATCACCTGGCGCGACGTCCCGGTCTCCCTCGGCCGCACGGGTGCGAGCGACGAGGTGTGCGTCTTCTTCCAGCCCGAGGCGGGTGGCGGCGGCCACTACGGGGTGGCCGTGCAGGTCGACGCGGCGTGGGGCGGCCTGCCCGACGTGCTGCGCTCCGACCGCCTGCGCGGTGAGCTGTCACGGGCGCTGGGGCAGCTGTCGGACTCCTTCGACAGGGTCGCCATGTACTCGGTGTGCTCCTACACGGACGTGAGCACCCTCCCGCCGCCGTCGCCCGCGGCCCCGGCCTCCTTCCGGGCCGCCACCGAGGCCTCGCGCGACGACGCCGCGGCCCACCCCAGCTACGAGCACTTCCTCACCCTGTGGGCGACCTCCTCGCCACCGCTGCGGGCCGCCGCCCGCCAGGCGCGGGCCCGCGGCGAGAGCGACCCCCACCTGGCGGCGGCGCGTGTCGTCGCCGCTCGGCTGGAGGCGGCGGTGCCGCTGCTGGCGGCCTCGGAGGTGGTGGTCCGCCGGCCCCTCGACGCCCAGGCCCTGGCCGGGGTGAACCGCGGGCTGCTCGACAGGTCGGTGTCGCTGTGGGACGACGCGCCCACCGACCCCTCGCGGATGGCCCCTCCGATGGAGGTCCACCCCACGCACGTCGGGGTCCACGGGCGCCACGGCGACGGGTTCCTGCGCGGCTTCGAGGTGGCCGGCTTCACCGACGAGGTCAAGACCTCCCAGTCGCTGGTGCCGCTGCACACCCTCGGCGCCGCCGTGCGCGGGCGGACCCTGGAGTACGTCGCCGCCGTGGTCGTCGACGTGCGCGGCAGGGTGGCCACCCTCAACGAGGCCCAGCGCCACGACCAGGGCGCCGAGCTGCGACGGCAGGTCCGCGACTCCACCTCCCACCTGCGCGCCAGCCTCGACCGGCCCGCCGACGAGCGCCAGCACAACGTCTCCTACGCCGGCGGCGGCTGGCACGGGGGCTACGGCGCCGGGTTCTTCGTGGTCAACGCCGCCTCCCTCGACGACCTCGACGCCGACTGCGAGGCGCTCGTCGCCGCCGCCCGGGGCTGCGGGGTGCACCTGGCCCCGGTGGCCGCGCTCCGCCAGGACCAGGCGGTGGTGGCGGGGACCCTGCTGGGCCGGGGGCTCGCCCGTGTCCTCTGACCGGCGTCCCGCGCAGCCGGTGGCCCGGCGCCCCGTCGACGACGCGCCGGCCCGGACGGCAGCAGACCGGGGGCCGACCACGCGCACCGCGCCGCGCGCGGGCTCGTCACCACGGGGATCGTCACCGCGGAAGGCGACGCGCCCTGGTGGGGGTGCTCCGAAGACGCGCCCCATCGCTGTGACGGACCGGTCACCCGCAAGGGGCGCACCTGCGGAGCCTCCCGTCGACGACGCGCCGACCCCGGCGCCCCCGCGCCTGGCCCGCGCCCGCGAGCGGGGGCGGCGCGCCACCGAGGCCGCCTGGGACGGCGTCGCCCGGGCCGCGGCGGCGCTCGCCTACCGCCTGCGCGAGCCCGGTGACGGCACCCCACCGCGGCCCCCCGTCGAGCACGGCGCGTCGCTGGCGCCCACCGGTGACGAGCGCTCCCGCCTGGTCGCCGTCGCCCGCGGCCCGCTCGGGATGGACGACTACGGCGCCCCGCCGATCCGCAGCGACCTGTACGCCCTGCAGCCGCTGTTCCCCTTCGCGCACAGCGCCCCGTGGGACTCGCCCGAGGGCGTCTTCGTCGGGTACGACGCCCACACGGGCGAGCCCGTGCGCCACAGCGGCCGGGCCTGGTTCTCCGCCGGGACGTCCGGCTCGGCGACCCTGGTGCTGGGGTCGAAGTACGCCGGCAAGAGCGCGCTGCTGAAGTCGTACCTGGTGCGGGCCGTCGCCGAGCACGGGTTCCGCGCCTGGGTCTACGACACCCGGGCCGTCAACTACGTCGAGCGGGTCGGCGGCGTGGAGCGGGAGGTCTCCGAGGGGGAGTTCTGCGCCCTGGTCCGCGAGGCCGGCGGCTCGGTGCACCGCTTCTCCAGCGGCGGGCCGCTCCGGCTGAACCTGCTCGACCCCCGCCTGTTCGGCGCCCGGGACGCGGGGGGCCGGGAGGGGCTGGTCCGCTCGGTGCTGCAGTTCCTCGCCGGACGCCGCCTCACCCCGCAGGAGGGGTTCGCGCTGCGGGTGCAGCTGGCCCGCCTCCTCGCCGCCCGCGACGCCGGCGGCGCCGACGGCGCTGGGGGACCTGCGACCGTCGTCCACCTGCGGGAGGCGCTCCTGAGGGCGCCGGCCGACCCCTCGGCGGTCGTCCCCGAGGAGCCGACGGCCACGACGCTGACGGAGGGCGAGCTGTTCGCGTGGGGCCGGGACCTCGGCCTGCTCCTGGACAGGCTCGTCCACGGCGACCTCGCCGGCTTCGTCGACGGACCCACCTCCGACACCGTCGACCTGGACGCCGACGTCGTCACCTGGGACCTCTCGGAGGTGGCGAGCACCCACCCCGACGTCGTCCCCGTGCTCATGGCCGCCTCGGCGGCGCTCGTGCTCGGCAGCTGGACGGCCCCCGGCAAGGGGTGGGGCGTCGTCGTCGTCGACGAGCTCTGGAACGCCTTCCGGGTGCCCGAGCTGGGCGTCGTGGTCCAGGAGGTGATGAAGAAGGCCCGCACCCTCGGCGTGGAGTTCCTGGGGGCCACCCAGCACCTCGTCGACATGCTCGAGGGCGGCAGCTTCGTCAGCGACGCCGACATCGTCGTCTCGTTCCGGCAGGAGCCCGTCAACGCCCGCGTCTTCGGGCGCCACCTCGGCTTCTCCGACGTCGAGGTCGACGCCCTGCAGCAGCTCGGCGCCCACCAGGCGGTGTGGAAGGTGCCCGGCGAGCCCGCCCGCGCCGTGCAGCACGTGCTGCACGGCTGCGAGCAGCGCATCGCCGACACCTCCCAGCGGCTCGTCTGACGAGTGCCGGGAGCAGGGCTGCGCCGCCAGCTGTGGTGGTTCGCCGGCATCGCGTCCGCCCTGGTCGCGGCGCTGGTGGCCGTCGCGGTGACGCTCGCGGGCGTGGTCGTGGTGGTCGGCGTTCTGGCCGCCCGCGACCCCCAGCGCGGCACGGCCCCCTCGACCTCGTCGGTGGCCGTGGCCGACGGCGCCGTCCCCGACCGCTACCGCGCCGCCTTCGACTACGCCCTGACGCTGTGCCCCGCGCTGCCGGCGCCCGTGCTCGCCGCGCAGATCACCCAGGAGTCGGGCTGGGACCCCCGCGCGGTCAGCTCCGCCGGCGCCCGCGGGCTGGGGCAGTTCATGCCCGGCACGTGGAAGGAGCACGCCGTCGACGCGAACGGCGGGGGAGCGGAGATCCTCGACCCCGCCGACTCCCTGGCCTCGGCCGCCGCCTACGACTGCTGGCTGCTCGACCAGGTCACCGGCAAGGGGTACGACGGCGACGCGATCTCCCTGATGCTCGCCGCCTACAACGCCGGGCCGGGTGCCGTGGCGCGGTACGAGGGGGTGCCGCCGCCGTCGTTCTCCGCGGGGCAGACCCACGACTACGTCGCGGCCATCACCGCGATGGCCGCGCGCGACACCGTCGAGGCCGTCCCGGGCCTGGTGGTGGCCGGGTCCGTGCCGGAGCGGCCGCTGCCCGCGTGGCCCGTCGGCGCCGACGGCCTCGCCCCGAACACCGAGTTCGGGCGCCGGTGGCTGCAGGCGAGCTTCGGGGTCGTGGTGCCGGTGTCGTCGTGCGCGGCCAGCTCGGGGCACGTGGAGGACAGCTACCACTACGACGGGCACGCGTGCGACGTCATGGTCGCCCCCGCCGGGTCGGTGCCCGACGCCGCGGGCACCCAGCTCGGGTGGGCCGTCGCGAACGCCCTCGTGGCCGACCACCGCGGCCTCGGGGTGGAGCAGGTCATCTGGCAGGGGCGGATCTGGACGGCGCAGCGGCCCACCTGGCGGGACTACGAGAACCCGCTGGGCTCCTCGGTGACGCTCGACCACCTCGACCACGTGCACGTCTCGTTCGACAGAGGAAGATGATCTCGTGCCGCTGCGACGCCTCCTCGACCCGGAGACGTCCACGCGCCGCACCCGACGGGCCCGAGAGCGCCTCGCCGCGCACCCCATGACCACCGCGCTGCTGGACGCGGGCGTGCGCCTGCTGCTCGCCGAGCTGCAGCCCGCCGCCGGCACCCCCGGCAGCGCCAGGTTCTTCGGGTGCCTCTCCGCCGCCCGCGTGTGCGACGCCGCCACCCGCCTCGGCCCCCTGCGCACCACCCCGGCGCACCTGCGCGACCGGTGGCCGCGCCACGACGACCTGGTCCAGGACCTGCTCAGCGCCGCCCTGTGGTTCGAGCACCACGCCGCCAGGGCCATCGCGCAGGCCGAGCAGCTCCCCGCGCTGCTCCCGCCCGGTGCGACGGTCGACGACGCGGCCGCCGTCCTCGCGCGCAGCGACCTGCACTCCTGGAGCGACCCCGTCACCACCAGGGCGGAGGTGCTCTCGTGCGCGCTCGCGGCGTCGCAGCCGTGGCTGCGCGCGGTGCAGCGGCGCAACTACGCCGTGTACGACGCCGCGTGGGGCACCGCCCTCGCCGGGGTGCTGCGCGGCGCCGGCCGGGGGATGAGCGGCGGCGTGCCGCTCGCCGACCTGGCCCGCGCCGTCGGCGGCCTCGGGGAGGGGGTGGCGCTGCGGCTGGTCGCCCACGGGGAGACGCGGGAGGAGCAGGAGCTGGCCGACGCCGACTTCACCCGCGGCTGCGCGGCGCTGCTGCGCACCTGGACGGTGCCCGTCGACGCCCTGGGCGGTGCGGGTGACGGGCTGGACGGCGTGCCGACCGCTCCCGCCCCGCGCACCGAGCTCGCCGACGTGCTGCCCCGCCTGTGCGACCCGGCCACCGGCACCCGCGCCACCCCCGCGGCCCGGCGGCGGCTCGCGAACGACGGGATCACCCAGCAGCTGCTCGAGGGCGGGCTGGCGGTGCTCGGGGAGGAGTTCGGCACGGGCCTCGGCGCCGGCGGCTCCGCGGGCGTGCCGGGGTTCTTCAGCTCGGTGTCGGCGGCGCGCGTGGTGGCCGAGGCCCGCGCGGCGGGGGAGCCGGCCACCGAGGCGCAGCTGCGCGACCGCTGGGCGCGGCAGGAGCACTACGTCGACGACCTCGTCAGCCACGCCCTGGCCCGTGCCGGCCTGCTGCTCGACACGGACGGCCGGCCCCTGGACGCGCCGTCGCCGGCGGGGCAGCGCGAGCGCGACGAGCAGGACGTGCGCGACCGCCTGCACCGTCCCGACGGGAGCGCCGACTTCCGGCTGCGCCTGCTGCTGACCACCGCCGCGACCCGCGCCAGCATCGTCGACGACTTCGTCGAGCAGCACGCGCTCGCCGACGCCACCGTCCTGGCCTACACCGACGGCGTGCTCGCCGACCTCGGCCGGCGCCTCGCCGACGACGTGCCCCGCGACGCCGCGGCGCGCGTGCTGGTGGCGGTCACGCACGGAGAGGTGATGCGGGTGCTCGCCACGGGAGACGACGGCCCCAGCGGCGGCGAGCCGGCGCTCGCGCGGGCCACGACCGCGGTGCTCGTGGCCCTGCTCGCCTGATCACGCGGCCGCGCGAGACCCGGCGGGCGCGGGCAGCACCCTCCAGACGAGGCGGACCAGCACCAGCGCGGTCAGGCCGCCCCGGCTGCGCTGAGGGTCAGCCCCCGAGGGGGCGGGCCCACACGGTCCAGGTGCGGCCGCCGTCGGAGGAGGTGACCTGCGCCTCCTGCTCGAACCCCAGCGACGGCATCTGCGGCTCCAGCTGCTGACCGGTGGCGGAGGAGCCGTCGAAGAACACCACCGAGAACTCCCCGGCGGCGAGGGCCGCCTCGTAGGCGTCGGCGTCGACGAGCCCGTCGCGCTGGTACGCGCCGGGGTAGAAGGCGCCCCAGCGCTGCGAGGGCACCTGCTGCCACAGCGGGTACTGCACCGTCTCGGGGTTGTCGCCCGCCACGCCGGTGCCGGGGCGCTGCTCGACCAGCGGCACGAGCGCGTCGCGCAGGGGGTCGGAGCCGGCCCAGCTGGTGAAGAGCCGCGACGCGGTGCCCACCCCGAGCACAACGGCGACGACGAGCGCCGTCGCCACCAGCGCCGCGGCCCACCACGCGCGGGCCGCGGCGACGAGCACCCCGGCGGCCACCGCCCCGAGCACCATCCCGAGCGCGGGTGCCTTGTAGAGGGAGACCTGCTCACCGGTCACGACCTGCAGCACCGCGGGGGCCAGCGCCCCGAGCCCGAGGGCCGCCCCCAGCAGCGGCCGGTGACGGGCGAGGACGACGGCGCCCGCGACGGCGAGCAGCAGCGGGAGGCCCGCGTCGCGCACCACCTCGAGGGCGAGCTCGGACGAGGGCGCCGGCGCGACGGGCTGGCGCGCCAGCGTGCTGGAGACGAACCCGGCCACCAGTCCCCGGCCCCAGGTCAGCGCCGAGAGCAGCAGCACGAGCGAACCCGCACCGGCGGCGGCGACAGCCACGCGCACCGCCCGGGGTCGGGCTGTCGCAGCCGCAGCACCCACCACCGCGAGCAGCACGAACGGCACCGCGATGCCCGAGGTGTACTTGAGCAGCACGGCGAGCCCGAGCAGCAGGCCGGCGCCGGCACCCCACCACGTCGGGCGCGCCGCACCCCGGCGCGCGGCGTGCAGCCCGAGCGCCAGCGCCCACGCCAGGCAGGCGAACGCGGCGGCGTCCATCGAGACGAAGTGCCCCAGCGCCAGCAGCGGTCCCGTCGCGGTCACCACCAGGGCCGCCCCCGCCGCGGCGCGCCGCGCAGCCCGAGGGGTGGCACCCGCGCCGTCGTCGTCGCTCAGCGCACCGCCGAGCAGGTGCACCACGCTGCTGGCAGACCACGCCACGGCCACCGTCGTCGCCAGCAGCAGCACCGTCGACGCGGTCCGCACCAGGCCGAGCCCGCCCGCGCTGTCGAGCAGCGCCGCGAGCACCGGGTACAGCTGCGGCGCGCCGGTGAACCAGCCCTCCGGGGCGGAGGTGAGCGGCGGCCCGCCGGACCAGTCCTGCAGCAGCCAGTGGCCGGTGGCCAGGTAGAGCGCCTCGTCCTGGAAGGCGGAGTTCCGCAGCCGCAGCGCGAGCACCGCCTGGAGGGCCAGCACGAGCACCACCAGCGGGTGGTCGCGCACGAGGGTGGTCGCGCGTGAGCGCGACGCCCCGGCCCGGGTGGGCGGTCCGGTGGCCGGGGTGGTCGCCTGGTCGGTGCTCACGGGGGTCCTCCGCGCCTCGCTGTCGGGTGGGAGCACCACCGCGACGCTGGGCCGGTGCTGGCCGCCCGTGGGGCGGCGCACCCCTCGACGGTAGGCGCGGCAGGCCGCTAGAGCGAACTCCGCTCGGCGGGCGGGACCACCGGGATGCTCCCCGTGGTCGTGACGTCGAACGCCGTCAGGCCCGCGGGCACGGTCAGCAGCACCACGTGCACGGGGGCGCCCAGGGGGGCGAGCGCGGTGGTGGCCTCCTCGGCGAGCGCCCGCGAGCCCGACCCGTACGGGGCCACCAGCACCACCTGGGCGGCGCGGGTGGCGTCGACGTAGCGCCACCACGGCTGGTCGAGGTTGACGACGACGAGGTGCGACGACCCGGCCCCGGCCGGAGCCACCATCGAGGCGGCCTCCCCGCGGGTGGCGCCGGGGGCCACGAGCACCACCACCTGCCGGCCGGCGGCCAGCGCAGCGCCCACCGCGGCCCGCAGGGGGAGCAGCACCGAGGTGCCCACCGGGTCGCGGGGCACCTCGAGGTAGGAGCCCCGGCCGCACCGCGCCAGGCGGCGGCCCGTGCCGCGGGTCAGGGCGTGACCGCGGCGACCGGCGAGCACCGTGGCGATCCCGGCGACCAGCTGCGCGGTGACCGCGAACGCGACCGCGGCGTCGCGGAGCGCGTGGCTGGCGGGGACGACGTCGGGCAGCGCCGCCGCCTCCCCGGAGCTCAGGAGGGCCGGGGGCTGGGCGCGCTCGATGCGGCTCAGCTGCTGCTGGCGCAGCTCGACGTCGGCGGCCAGCCGTGCGGCGTCGGCGGAGCCGGGAGACGTGGCGCTGAGCTGGGCCAGCTCGGCCTGCACGGCGGCCAGCTGCTCGTCGAGCCGGTCGGTCCAGACCTGCACCGCCGCGGTGTGCTCGGCGAGCACCGCGGGCTCGAGCGCAGGCAGCACGGCGCCGGCCACCTCCTGCGCCTGCTGCGTGGAGCTGCCGGCGCCCGAGGTGGTCACGGTGACGTCGACGACGCCCGGTGCCCCGCCCAGGCCGACGGAGATGCGCTCCGCCGCCTGCTCGGCGGACCACCCGGCGCCGGCCGCGGCGGTGGCGAGCAGCGCCGGGTCGGTGGCCGCGGCGACGTACGAGGCGGCGACGCGAGCGGCGTCGTCGGGGTCGGTGGTGTCACCGGCAGACCCCGGGACGACGACGCCGCTGGTGCTGGCGCGGTGCACCGGCTCCGCGCGGGCGCTCAGCAGACCGGCGAGGAGCGCCACCAGCAGCGCGACCGCCAGCGCCAGCGGTGCGTGGCGGGCGAGCTCGCGCAGCAGGCCGGTGGCGCGGCTCGACGCGGCGGGGACGCGGCGCCCGCGGACCCAGCGCGAGGGCCGCGCGGTGCGGGGAGCGGGGGCCTGGTCACTGGCTCGGTCACTGGCTCGGTCGCGGGCCGGGTCGAGGGCCGCCGCCAGGGAGGCGGCGCCCCCGGGGTTCGGGTCGGCGTCGGGGCGCTGGGGAGCCGTCGCGGTCACAGCAGGCAGGTCCTTGTCGTCCGAGGGGACCGGCGGCCCCCGGGGTGCGGGGAGGAGGCGCGAGAGGCGCGCGACCACCCAAGCACGCCTGACCTGCGGGGACGGCGCTCGACGATCACGAGCGGCGGGAGAGGGGCCGTTCGGAGGGTGCTCGTCACGCCCCGTGGCGCGACCACCACGCACGACGCGCCGGTGCGGGGACTGTGCGGTGGTCGTCCGCCCGCCTACCGTGGTGGGCCAGCGCGGCCGACGGCCGCTGGCCACCGGGGGAGCCCATGAGCACCGACGACGTCCACGGCCAGCCGCCGCACCCCGGACCGCAGCCCCAGGGGACGCCTCCGGGACACGGCGTGCAGCCGTACACCGGCCAGCCCCACCCGGGCCAGCCACCGGCCTACGGCCCGCCTCCGGGGTACGGCATGGGGCAGACGGTCTTCCCCCAGCCGTACAAGGACACCACCGCCGCGTGGCTGTTCTGGGTGTTCCTCGGCGGGTTCGGCGCTCACGACTTCTACCTGCGCCACACCGGCGCCGGGGTGGCCAAGCTCTGCCTGAACCTCCTGGGCTGGCTGCTGACGCTGGTGCTCATCGGCTATGTGCTGCTCTTCGCGCTGTTCGTGTGGTGGGTCGTCGACGCCTGCCTGATGAGCGGCCGGCTGCAGCAGGTCAACAACCGGATCTACGCGCACAACCGCGCCATCGGCGCTGCTCACTGAGCCTGCGGAGCACCGCTCAGCCCTCCGGCCGGGCCAGCCCACCACCGCCCCCGCGGTTGTGAGCCCGCACGGGGCGCCCTACCTCGTGTCGAAGACCGTCATCGACGGCCGGGGCCGCCGGTGGCCGACCTCGACGCGCTTCAGAGGCCCAGGACGGCGGCGCTGGCGGCGCGCCACCTCGCGCTCCACGGAGCGATCGGCCGCACACCAGCGGCTTCGAGCGTCCCGTGGCCCAGGACCGACCACGCCGGACGGGGCGCGGGGCGCACGAAGGCGGCCGACGTGGTCGCTGAGACGACGTCTCGGTCCAGCCCGGCAGAGCTGACCACCTCGCGGGTGAAGCCGTACCAGCTCGTCGAGCCGCTGGACGTCGCGTGGTAGGTCCCCGCCGGGGCGCCGACGTCCAGCAGGTCGGCGATGACCCGGGCGACGTCGACGGTCCACGTCGGCTGGCCGACCTGGTCGTCGACCACGCTGACGGCGCCCCGCTCCTGCGCCAGCTTGAGGATGGTCTTGGGGAAGCACGGCCCGCCGGCCCCGTAGAGCCACGCGGTCCGCACGACCAGGGTGTCGCGGTTGGCCTTGCGGGCCGTGCGCTCGCCCTGGGCCTTGGTGCGTCCGTAGACGGACCTCGGGTCGAGCGGGGCGTCTTCCGCGTAGGGCGCGGTCGCGTCGCCGGCGAAGACGTAGTCCGTCGACACCTGCACCAGCCGCGCACCGGCCTTGGCGCACGCGGCCCCGATGTAGCCGGGGGCGACGGCGTTGAGGTCGGCCGCGGCCTCCTCGTCGGTCTCGGCGGCGTCGACCGCGGTGTAGGCGGCGCAGTTGACGACGGCGTCGTGCCCCGGCACGGCCCGTGCCAGCGCCGCGGTGTCCAGCACGTCGAGGTCGGCGCGGGCCGCGGCCGTCACCTCGTGGCCGCGCTCGCGCAGCAGCGTCACCACGTCCTGCCCGAGCATGCCGCCCGCGCCGGTGACCAGGACCCTCATCGGGGGAGCGCCGGGTGGGTGGGCAGCAGGCCGGCCTCGCGGGCCTGCGCCAGCGCGGGCGCCTGCTGGTCCTTGGCGGACAGCTCGTACGTCAGCGGCTCGCCGTCGCGCCCGACCGTCGGCCACTCGACGCCGAGCTCCGGGTCGAGCGGGTGCGTGCCGTGCTCGGCCTTCGGGTTGTAGCCCGTCGAGCACAGGTAGGTCACCGTCGAGCCGTCCTCGAGGGAGCAGAAGCCGTGGCCAAGGCCCTCGGAGAGGTAGACGGCGCGGCGGTCGACGTCGTCGAGCAGCACCGAGGTCCACTGGCCGTAGGTGGGGGAGCCGACCCGGATGTCGACGACGACGTCGAGCACCGCCCCCTTCGTGCACATCACGTACTTGGCCTGGCCGGGGGGCACGTCGGCGTAGTGGATGCCGCGGAGCACGCCCGCGGCGGAGACGGAGCAGTTCACCTGCGCCACGACCAGCGGGTGGCCGACGGCCTCCACGAACGAGTCGCTGGTGAAGGCTTCGAGGAAGGTGCCGCGGTCGTCACCGAACTGCTTCGGCGTGAACGACCAGGCGCCCTCGATGGCCAAGGCCTCGATCTGCACGCCCCGACCGTAGTGGCTCTCCGGCGCCACCGGCCCGGCCGGACACCGGCCCGTCCGGCGGACGGGCGGAGTCTGCGACGACGCCTCCGGACCCACCGGGCCACCGCTACGGTTCTGGGCGTGAAGGGGATCATCCTGGCCGGCGGCTCGGGCACGCGCCTGCACCCGCTGACGCTCGGCACGTCCAAGCAGCTGGTGCCGGTCTACGACAAGCCGATGGTCTACTACCCGCTGTCCACCCTGATCGCCGCCGGCATCGACGACGTGCTGGTGATCACCACCCCCCATGACGCCGCCGCCTTCCAGCGGCTGCTCGGCGACGGCTCCCAGTTCGGCATCGCCATCAGCTACACCGTGCAGGCCGAGCCCAACGGCCTGGCGCAGGCCTTCGTGCTCGGTGCGGACTTCGTCGGCGGCGACACCGTGGCGCTGGTGCTCGGCGACAACATCTTCTACGGGCCCGGCCTGGGCACCCAGCTCTCGCGCTTCGTCGACATCGACGGCGCCTCGATCTTCGGCTACTGGGTGTCGGACCCGGCGGCGTACGGCGTCATCGAGTTCGACAGGGCCGGCAAGGCGGTCTCCCTGGAGGAGAAGCCGGCCGCACCGCGGTCGAACTACGCCGTCCCCGGCCTGTACTTCTACGACAACGACGTGCTCGCCATCGCCCGCGACCTGCAGCCGTCGGCGCGCGGTGAGTACGAGATCACCGACGTCAACCGCACCTACCTGGAGCAGGGGCGCCTGTGGGTGGAGGTGCTGCCCCGCGGCACCGCCTGGCTCGACACCGGCACCGTCGACTCGCTCATGGACGCCGGCACGTACATCCGCACCATCGAGCAGCGGCAGGGCCTCAAGATCGGTGCTCCCGAGGAGGTCGCCTGGCACATGGGCTTCCTCTCCGACGACCAGCTCCGCCAACGGGCCGAGCCGCTGGTGAAGTCCGGGTACGGCACCTACCTGCTGGCGCTGCTCGACCGCCGCGACCCGATCGCCGGCGACGGCGCCGGAGGGGGATCCCTGTGAAGCTGCTCGTGACCGGCGGTGCCGGGTTCATCGGGGCCAACTTCGTGCTCGCCACCGCGCAGCAGAGGCCCGACGTCGAGATCACCGTCCTCGACAAGCTCACGTACGCCGGTGACCGGGCGACGCTCTCGTCCGTCACCGGGGGACCGGACCCGCGGGTGCGGCTCGTCGAGGGTGACGTCGCCGACTCCGCCCTCGTCGACCGGCTCGTCGGTGAGCTCGGCGACGGCGGCGCCGTCGTCCACTTCGCCGCGGAGAGCCACAACGACAACTCCCTGCACGACCCGTGGCCCTTCGTCCAGACCAACCTCCTCGGCACGTACGCACTGCTGGAGGCGGTGCGCAAGCACGGCGCCAGGCTCCACCACGTCTCCACCGACGAGGTCTACGGCGACCTGCCCCTCGCAGACCCCTCCGACGACCCGGATCGCTCGAGGTTCACCGCCGAGACGCCGTACAACCCGTCGTCGCCGTACTCGGCGACCAAGGCGGGCTCGGACCTGCTGGTGCGCGCGTGGGTCCGCTCGTTCGGGGTGCAGGCCACCATCTCGAACTGCTCCAACAACTACGGCCCCTGGCAGCACGTGGAGAAGTTCATCCCGCGGCAGGTCACCAACATCATCGACGGCGTGCGGCCCAAGGTCTACGGCGCCGGCACCAACGTGCGCGACTGGATCCACGTCGAGGACCACAACCGCGCCGTGTGGGCGGTGCTGCAGCGCGGCCGCATCGGCGAGACGTACCTCATCGGCGCGGACGGCGAGGCCAACAACCTGCGGGTGGTGCGCACCCTGCTCGAGCTGGCGGGGCGGGACGCCGACGCGTACGACCTCGTCGCCGACCGCCCGGGCCACGACCTGCGGTACGCCATCGACGCGTCGCTGCTGCGCGACGAGCTCGGCTGGCGGCCCCTGCACCGCGACCTGCGCTCCGGCCTCAAGGCGACGCTGGAGTGGTACCGCGACAACGAGGCGTGGTGGCGGCCCCGCAAGGCCGCCACCGAGGCCAAGTACGCCCAGCTCGGTCGCTGAGCCGCCGCTGACCCCTCCTCCGCGACGATCGAGGACGTCGGCGCCACCTCCCGGGCGCGACCGGGTGCTCCCGTCCGCTGACGGGACCCGCGGCAGGGCACGATGCCCTGATGCCCGTTGACGCCCGCCCGGCCCTCGTCGTCGCCCTGCTCGTCGGGCTCGTGCTGGCGGCGCTCACCGTGCAGTGCCTGGCGGTGCTCGTGCAGGCGCCCGTGCCGCACGGGGCGTGGCGGGTCGGGCTGAGCGCCGTCGTCGTCGCCGGGGTGTGGTGGCTGCTCAACGGGCCGCTGGAGGGGCCGGTGCTGCTGACGTTCTCCCGCGAGCACGGCTTCACCCTGGGCGACCTCGTCGCCGTGCCCGGGCTGCTGCTCGGCGCCGCGGTGCTGGCCCTCGCCGTCCCCGCGCCCGCCTGAGGCGGGTCGGAAGAGGGGGCGAGGGGGCCTCGGTCGTCGCGGGGAGGGGCTCGGCAGCGGGCCGCATCCACCCCGGTGACCAGGCGGAATGTCCGTTGCGTCCCCCTGGGGGCGTCACCTGCGGCCGACACGGCGCGCGGCGCGCGCAGGACGCGTTTGATCTTGCCCCCGAGGGGTACAACTGGCGCATGCTCATCGTCGCGCTGGTCGGTCTGTGGGTCGTGGTCGCCCTCGGTCTGGCCCTGGTGGTCGGGCGCTCGCTCGCCATCTCCGGCAAGTCGGACCGCTGGCGCCACGGCCACCGCGAGGTCCGAGACCTCCGCAGGCTGCGGCCCGTGCCGGACCACGCCGAGGTCCGCCCCGCCCGCCCCCGCGGCAGGTCCGCGGCCTGAGCCCGTCCTGCGGCGCCGCTGCGAGCACGGGGCTGGATCACCACACGAGGGGCTCGCGCCCGCAGCGCTCGCAGACGTAGGCGGGCTCGCCGGCGTCCTGGCGCAGGGTGGCGGGGTACAGCACCCAGTGGTGGCATCCCAGGCGGCAGCGCCACGGCATCCCACGATGGTGCGCCTGGCGAACCGTGACCGACCAGAGCAGATCGGGTGACGACGGCGGGTCACCGGGCGGCGGCGCAGCATCCAGCGGGCTCCCAGGCGGTGCGGACCTCTCGCCCGGGCGAGCGGCCTACACAGGAGCCGTGGACATCTGGCTCGCCGCCGTTCTCGTCGCCTGGCTCCCCGTCGCCGCGGCGCTGGCGCTCCTGGTGGGGCGCAGCATCGCCGCCTCCGACAGGCGCGAGCGCGCCACCACCCGTCACCCGCGGGTGGGCGACGCCCTTGCCGCCGTCCCGCGTCAGGCGGCCCGTCGCCCGCGGGCGCACCGCACCCACCACCTGGCGTCCTGAACGACACCACCCGGGGGTGGCCGACCTGGGGGCACCTCCCGCTCGCGGGGGACCACGGTCACGGACGGGGGGTGGCCCCCTGGGGGGTGCGGCGCGCGGCGGGCGTCCCCACGACGGGTGTGACGGGCAGCTCCACCGAGGAGTCCCTCGCCAGGTCCCTCGGCAGCACGACGGGGTCGGTCTGCTCGGTGCGGGGCTGCGGCACGGTGGGGCCCTCGAGCACGTCCTGCACCACGCGCGCCATCGACGCCGTGAACGCGGAGCGCGAGAACGTCTCGGCGTGCGCCCGCACCCGGCGGGCGTCGTACGCGGCGGCGTCGAAGGCGCGCAGCACCTCGGCCCAGCGGTCGACCTCGGCCTCGTCGTCGCTCGGGGCGCCGTGGCAGGTCAGGGGGTCGACCAGCTCGCCGGTCAGGCCCGGCACGACCGTGTCGAGGTTGCCGCCGGCGCGGACGCCGATCACGGGGGCGCCGCAGGCCTGTGCCTCCACCGGGACGATGCCGAAGTCCTCCACGCCCGGCATCAGCAGCGCGCGGCAGCGCCGGAAGAGGCTGCGCAGCTCGTCGTCGTCCACCCGGCCCACGAACGTCGTCCCGGGCCCGGCGAGCGCCTGGGCCTGGCGCAGCGCGCGGCCCTCGCCGGCCACCACCAGGCGGACCCCGGCGCGCGCCGCGGCGCGGACGGCCAGGTCGGGGCGCTTGTAGGGCACCAGGCGGCCGGCGAGGAGGAAGAAGTCCTCGCGGGGCACGGCCGGGTCGGGGCGGTAGAAGCCCGTGTTCACCGGGGGAGCGACCACCTGCGCCTCGCGACCCCACCAGGTGCGGATCCGCTCGGCGACGGCGCTGGAGTTGGCCAGGAGCGTGTGCACCTGCTGGGCGGCCGCCACGTCGAAGGGCTTGAACGCCGCCGAGAACGCCGCGAGCCCCGCCGCGCCCAGGCCGGCGCCCTCGCCGCGGCGCATCGACGCCTCCCAGATCCAGCGGGCCGGGCTGTGCACGTAGGCGACCACGGGGGCGCCTCCGGCGCGGGCCGCCACCTGCGTGGCGAACGCGTGGTGCGAGGCGATGACGACGTCGGAGGCCGGCAGGCGCATCGCGCGCATCGCCAGCGGGAGCGCCGGCAGCAGGTGCGCGTAGCGGCTGCCGCGCAGCAGGTGGCGCAGCGGCGTGGAGCGCACCCGGTGCTCGAGGTCGGCGGGCATCACGCCCGGCAGCGCCACCGGCGCGTGCAGGGGTGCCTGGGGCCAGCGTCGGGCCATCGCCTCGACCACGGCCTCGGAGCCGGCGAACTCCGTGAAGCGCTCGTGGACGATCGTGACTCGCGGGGAAGCGGGCATCGGGCACCTTCCATGGGCTCGTACCCGGCTCATCCTGGCGCAAGGGTCACGGGTCCCGGGGACGTTCGCCCGGATCCGGCGTGTCAGAACCAGGACGAGTCGTCAGGAACGGGGGCGATCCCCCCATCTCCGTGATCATGGAGCGGGGAGGACGGCGCGGACGGTCTCGGCGGCCACGGCGTCCCAGGTCCGGGGGTCCGCCCTCGGCGCGGGCCGGGGCGCCCCGGGCACCAGGTGCGCGACGACGGCGCTGGCCCACGCCCCCACGTCGGTCGCCGCGACGTGGCGCGCCGCGTCGCCGCTGACCTCCACCAGCGCCGGGTCGAGGGAGGTCACCAGCGGCGCCCCCAGGTCGAGCGCCTCCTGCGCCGGCAGGCCGTACCCCTCCACCAGGCTCGGGGCCAGCACCACCGCCGCGTTCTCGTAGCACCAGCGCAGGGCGCCGTCGTCGACCCCCTGCAGCTGCACGAGGTGACCCGACGCCACCAGCCGGGCGTGGTCGGGCCCGTACGCCTCCTCGCCCCACGGCGGCGGACCCACCAGCGCCAGCACCGCGTCGGCGTGCTCGGGGTGCCCGGCCACCGCCCTGGCCCACGCCGAGACGGCCGTGGCGAGGTTCTTGCGGGGCTGGGAGTCACCCACCACCAGCCCGAACCTGCGGCCCACCAGCTGCGGCACCGCTGCCGCGGGCGCGCCCAGCAGCGCCGGGCTGGTGGCCGACAGCACCACCGAGGCGCGCCCGGCGACCTGCGGGTGGTGCGCCAGCAGCGCGGCGCGCGTGGCCTCGGAGACGCAGACCAGCGCGTCGGCCTGCCGGATCGAGGCGGCGTAGGGGCGCTGCAGCAGCACCCGCTTGGCCAGCGGGAAGTCCTGCGGGCGGTCGGCGAGCACCATGTCGTGCACCGTCAGGGCCGTGCGCGCCCGCACCCCGCGCGGCACCAGGTGCTTCACGCCGTGGACGACGTCGAAGCCCGCCCCCGAGCGGTCCAGGCCACCCAGCCGCGTGCCGAGCACCCAGCGCTCCCACGCCGGGAGCACCGCGTCGGCCGCCGCCGGCGCCGCGTGCACCCGCGACGCGTCGCCTCCGACCAGCGCCGTGAGCGGCCCCGCGGCCGCCGCGGAGGTGAGCAGGTGCAGCTCGACGTCGTCGCGCCGCTCCAGCGCCCTCGCCAGCTCGACGGTGTACCTGACGATGCCGCCGAGGCGGCCGCTGGCGGGGACGTGGCTCGCCATCAGCAGCCACCGGGCTCGTCGCGTCACCCGCCCAGGACTACCACGCGGGCACCCGGCGGCCCGTCGCACCGACCGCGTGCGCCACCCTGGGTCCGTGTCCGACCTGCCTGACGTGTCCGTGGTGATGGCCACCTACAACGGGGCGAGGCACCTGCGCGAGCAGCTCGACAGCATCGCCGCGCAGACCCTGCAGCCGTGCGAGCTGCTCGTCGGCGACGACGGCTCCACCGACGGCACGCTCCAGGTCCTGGAGGAGTTCGCCGCCACCAGCGCGTTCCCGGTGCACGTGGTGCGCAACCCCACCAACCTCGGGTTCGCCGACAACTTCCTCGAGACCGCCCGCCGCGCCCGCGGCCGCTACGTCGCCTTCAGCGACCAGGACGACGTGTGGCTGCCCCGCAAGGTCGAGGAGTCGGTGGCGGCGATGGTCGCCCACGACGCCGTCATGGCCACCCACCAGGTGGTGCTCGTGGACGTCGAGGGCACCCCGATCCGGCTCGACCCGCAGCTCATCACGCACGACGCGGTGGTCGAGCCCGGCACCTCGGAGCCCTTCGGGCTGTACTTCGGCTTCGCCATGGTGGTCGACGCCCGCCTGCTGCAGCTGCTCCCGCACGCCGAGCGCGGCACCGACACCTACACCGCCACCAAGGTGCTCCCGCACGACCGGTGGGTCTACTTCCTCGCCACCAACTTCGGGCGCACCGCCCTCATCGCGCACCCGCTGGCCCACTACCGCCAGCACCCCACCCAGTCGTACGGGGTCCGCCCCGTGCCGTTCCTCCAGCGGTACCGCAACAAGGTGGCCGAGGGCTCCGAGCGGCTCGACTTCCTCTCCCGCACCGCCGCGCACCGCGCCGAGCTGGCCACCCGCCACGCGCCGCCCGAGCCCGTCAGCGTGCTCGACCGCGGGGTCTGGCGCGCCGTCGCCGAGCGGTACGAGCGGGTGGCGCGGCTGTACGCCCTGCGCAGCGAGCTGCACCGCGCCACCGGGCTGCCCGCGCGGGCCCGCCTGCTCGCGAGGCTCGCGGCCGCCGGCACCTACGCCCCGGTCACCCGCGGCGGGCTCGGGCGCCGCCGGCTCGCCGAGGACGTCGTGCTCGGCCTGCTGAGGGCGAGCTGGCTGTGAGCCGGGCCGCCGGCCGGCGCAGGGTCGCCGTCGTCCTCGCCTCCGCGGGCAGGCCCGAGCTGCTCGGACAGGTCGTCGCCGACCTCGCCCACCAGACCCTCCCCGGCCTCGGGACCGCCGTCGACCTCGTGGTCTCGGTGCCCGACGCCGCCAGCCTGCCCGTGGAGCCGCTGCCGGAGCACGCGCGCGTCGTCCACGCCCGCGGCCTCACCAGCCAGCGCAACGCCGGCCTCGACGCCGTGTCGGACGCCACCCACGTCTTCTTCTTCGACGACGACGCCGTGGTCCGCCCCGACTACCTCGCCGAGGCGATGCGCTTCTTCGACGCCCACCCCGACGTCGTCGCCCTCACCGGCCGGGTGCTGCTGGACGGCGCCGTCGGCGACGCCGTCGACCCCGAGACCGCCCGCGCCGCGCTCGAGCGCTCCACCACCGAGCCCCTCGGCGGCACCTGGCGGCCCAGCCTCACCCTGTACGGCTGCAACTTCGCCGTCCGGCGCGACGGCGTGCCCCACGAGCGCTTCGACGAGCGGCTGCCCCTGTACGGCTGGCTCGAGGACCACGACTACGCCCGCCGCATGCTGCGCCACGGGCCCCTGGCCGCCGTCGACGACTGCGTCATCGTCCACCGCGGCGTGAAGTCCGGCGGGCGCACCGCCCACCGCCGCCTCGGGTACGCCCAGGTCATGAACCCCGCGTACTTCCTGCGGAACGGCAGCTTCCCGCCGCTGCTGGCCCTCGACGAGGGCGGGCGGCGCGTCGCCAAGAACGCCGCGCTCGCGCTCGCGGGCCCCGAGCGCCGGTGGCGCCGCCAGCGCCTGCGCGGCAACCTCCTGGCCGCCGCCGACCTGCTCCGCGGCAGGTTCACCCCCGAGCGGATGGCGCAGCTGCCCCCCGACGGTCCCAGCTGACGGCCCCAGCTGACGGCCCGACGGCCCGACGGGTCAGGTGTAGGCGCGGACCCAGTCGACGTAGAGGTCGCTCGTGCCGCCGGTGGGCCCGAGGTCGACGGGCCAGCCGCCGCCGAGCGCCATGTCGAGCAGGAAGAACATCGGCTCGTCCGAGCGCCCCAGGCCCCGCCGCTCGGCCACCTGCACGCCGTCGACGAAGAACGTCGCGCCGTCGGGCGTCACCCGGACCCCGAAGTCGTGCCAGCCCTGCGACCAGTCCGGCAGCGACGGCGGCGACAGGCACGACGACGCGGTGGAGCCGGCGTCGTCGGGGGCGCCCCAGTCGTGCAGCGTGTGGCACGTGAACGACGTGTCGTGCCCGTACAGCTCGACGGCGTCGACCTCGCCGGCCGTGGCGTTGTCCAGCGTGGCCGACTGGCTGTTCAGCATCCAGAACGCCGGCCAGGTGCCCTTGCCCGCGCCCGAGAGCATCCGCGCCTCGAAGTAGCCGTACTGCGCGCTGAACCCGGCAGCGCCCACCCGCGCCGAGCTGATGATGCCGCCCGCGTGCTGCTGGCCGTACGGCCTCTCGACCGCGAGGTCGCCGATCGGCTGGGCGCGCAGCCGCAGGTAGCCGTCGTCGGCGCCGGACGTCGTCGTCGCCACCGTCCCGGCGCCCAGCGCCGGGTCGGGGAAGACGGCGTCGCCGAACTGCGCCCCGCCCCAGTGCTCGGGCTTGGTGGCCGCGTAGACGGCGCCCGCCCCGGTGCCGCTGACCGGCAGCGGACCGTCGAAGTCGTCCTCCCACTGCAGCGTCATCCCCGCCGGGGCGTGGCCGGCGTCGTCGGCCGGCTGCCCGCCGCCGTGCACCAGCTGCACCTGCAGCCCGGTGGCGTCGCCGGAGGCCTGCGTCACGTCGAGGGCGAAGGGCCCGGCGGGGAAGGCGCTCGTGTCGACGACGAGCTGGGCGCGCCCCTCGGCGTCCGCCGTGGCGCTCGCCACCTCGACGGGCTCCGCCTCCGCGTCCGGGCCGGCGCCCGTCGCGGCGCTGCCGGCGGTGGTGGCCGCGGTGCGGGCCGTGACGACGGCGCCCGGCTGCCCGCTGACCACCACCTCGGCGGAGCCGCCGACCATCGCACCCACCGCGGGGCACACCAGCGCCAGCGCCCCGCCGGGGGCCGAGCCCACCGGGTCGCCGTCGCACCGCGCCGCCGGGGGCTCCACCGCGTACGACGCGTCGTCCTGCACGGCGTCGCTCTCGGCGTCCCACCGCACCGGCGTCGCCCCGACGCCGTAGGCGGCGAGCTCGCGCAGCCCCGCCCTCGCCGCGGTGAAGCTCTCGGTCAGGGTGAGCCGCACCGACGTCACCGTCCGCGGGGCGACGGCGACCGTCGTCGGCTGACCGGCCCCGCCGTCGATCCCGGAGACCACGGCGCTGGAGCCGTCGGAGAAGTCGAGGCGGCCCGACAGCGGCGAGGCGCCGGTGGCCGAGGGGTCGCTGGCCGCCCGCTCGGGCCCGAAGACCTGCACCGCGCTGAGCAGCTGCGGCTGCGCCCAGGTCAGCTCGACCCAGGGCGCGTCGTCGTCGTCCGCGGCGCGCCACTCGCTCCCGGTCCGGCGTCCCGGCAGGTCGCCGTCGACCAGGGCGCTCGCGTCCGTGCCGTCGGCGCTGCTCGACGCGGTCGCGCTCGCCCCCGCCAGCGGCGGGGAGTCGCCGCCCGACGACGTCCGCGCCAGCGCCAGGGCGGGCGGGTCACCACCGTCGTCGACCAGCAGGCCCGCCAGGCCCGCCCCCGCCTCGCCGCCGGACGCGGTGAACCGCACGGTGCTCGCCGACCGCTCCGGGAAGGACGCCTCCGCCGTGCCGTCGGCCCCGGCCGTGACCAGCACCGACGCCCCGCCGTCGAGGGTGAGCAGCCCGGAGGTCACCGGGGGGGCGCCCTCGGCGGGCACCAGGCGGACCCTGTCGAGCGTCCGCGGGGAGGTCCAGTGCAGCTGCACCCACGCGCCCACCGGGTCCCCGCTGGCGGCCCACGCCGCCTCGGCCCGCGAACCGCCCTCGCTGACCAGCGCGGCGGCGTCGGTGGTGGCGCTGTCGTCGGAGGTGGTCACGCGCGGGGCCTGCGGTGCGGTGCGGTGCGCCAGCACCCACACCCCGCTGGCCACCAGCACGGCCGTGGCGGTCGCCGCGGCCACGAGCATGACCGTGCGGCGCCGCCGCGAACGGCGCTCGGCGCGGGGACGCGCACGGCGTCCGGGTGCCTCGGCGGCGGCCTCGTGGTCGGCGGCGGCGGCGTCGTCGGGCGGGCCGTCGGTGGGGTGCGAGGGCAGTGCGGGGCTCCGTGACGTCGTGGCCACCGCTGCTCCCGTGGCCGCGGGGTCGCCGCGGGGGTGTCCGGAGTGCGCGGAGGCGGGCGGGGAAGGTGGGCCTCGGGCTCGGCGCGACGGTAGCACCGGGACCTGGCCGCCCCGGCTGCCTCGACGGGAGCCCGCCGGCTCCGCGGGCGTGCCGGAGCCAGGGCGAGGGGGCGGGGTCGTGTGCCACAGTCAGCCCCGATGACGACCCCGCCGAGTGCGGACGGGTCGGCCCCCGAGCCCGCCGTCCAGCCCGCCGTGCCGACGGAGGACACCGTCCCCGTCGAGCGGCCCCCGGCCTCCATGCGCCGGGCGATGGCGTTCATGACCACCACGAGCGTGCTCGTGCCGGTCATCGGGGTGGCCAGCGCGCCCGTGCTCGCCCGCGCGCTCGGCGTCGAGGGACGCGGCGAGGTGGCCGCCGCCATGGCCCCCGCCGCCCTGGTGGTGGCCGTCGGCACCCTCGGGCTCCCGGAGGCGCTGACCTACCACCTGGCCCGGCGGCCCGAGGCGGCCCGCCGGGCGCTGGCCAGCTCCTCCGCCATCAGCCTCGCCCTCGGCGCGCTGTGCTGGACGCTCAGCTGGGCCTTCGCCGACGCGCTGACCGGCGGCGACTCCTCGCTGGTCGGGATCATGCTCGTCGGCACCGCCCTCGCCCTGCCCACGATGGTGGTCGGCCTCCTGCGGGGCGCGGCCGCCGGCCTGCAGATGTGGGGCACCATCGCCGCGGACCGCGTGCTGTCGTCGGTGCTCCGCCTCGTCGTCCTGCTGGTCCTGGCGCTCGCGGGCCTGCTCGACGTGCGCGTGGCGGTCGTCTCGATGTCGCTGGTGCCGGTGCTCACCGGGCTCGTCTACTGGCGGGTGCTGCGGCGCCGCCCACCGCTGCCCCCCGACGACCCCCTGCTCCGCGAGGGCGCCGGCGCCGGGGAGACCGGGCGCCCGCAGCGGCCCGTCACCGCCGACGTCGTGGCCTTCGGCAGCCGCACCTGGCTCGGGTCGGTGGCGAGCATGGCCACCGGCCGGGTGGCCCAGCTGCTCACCGCGCCGCTGGCGGGCACCACGCAGCTGGGCCTGCTGGTGGTGGCGATCACCATCTCCGACGTCCTGTTCATCCTCGTCACCGCCGTGCGCGACGCCCTCTTCGGCGTCAGCGCGCGCGTCGACGACCGCGAGCAGCTGATGGCCATCTCGCGGTCGGCCACGCTCGTCGGGGCGGTCGGCGCCGTGGCGATCGGGGTCACGGTGCCGCTGTGGATCGGACCCGTCTTCGGCGAGCAGTTCACCGCCGCCACGGCTCCCACGTGGTGGCTGCTGCTGGCGGCCGTGACCAACGTCCCCGGCCTGATGGCGGGCGCGGGCCTGGGGGCGTGGGGGCGGCCCGGGCTGCGGTCGGCGTCGTTCGTGGTCGCCCTCGTGGTGCTCCTGGCCGGGTTCGTGCTGCTCGTGCCGGCCGCCGGCGCGGTGGGGGCGGGCATCGCCGCCGTGGCCAGCGGCACGGCGATGTCGGTGTTCGCGGTGGCCGCCGCGGCGCGGCTCAGCGGCGCCCCCGCCACCGCGTTCGTGGTGCCGCGGCGCAGCGACGTGGCGGCGCTGGGCGCCGAGGGGCGCCGCGCGGCCCGCGCGCTGCTGGCCAGGTCACCCCTGCGCCGCGGCTCCCGCCGCTGAGGACCTCGCCTGCAGGCCCCGCGGGGTCGACTCCAGCGCCTCCTGCTGCTGGCGCCGCGCCGCGGCGTGCGCGAGCACGCCCAGGCACAGCCACAGCAGGCCGCTGGTGTCGTTGAGGTCCGGCCCGCTGATGAGCTTGGTGATGAGCGCGGCGAGCAGGGCCCACACCACCGGGCGCTGGTCGCGCAGCGACCACGTGCGCGCCAGCAGCACCAGCACCACGGCCGCGAACAGCACCGTGCCGACGAGGCCGACGGTGCTGAGCATCCCGGCGAGGAACGACGACGGCCGGTTGGAGCCCAGCCCCACGCCGAAGCCGAAGGTGTCGAGGAGGATCCGGTAGGAGTCGCTGTCGGCCCCGGAGCGGTCGCGGAACGACGACGTCCCGACCTTGGCCCCCACCTGCTCAGCGAGCACCTGGACGACCAGCGGCAGCACGAACGGCAGCGACGCGACCGCCGCCGCGGCGCCCGCGACGCCGGGCAGGGTGAGCGAGCGGCGCGCCAGCACCACCTCGACCAGCCACACCACCACCGCCAGCATCACCAGCGCCGCGGCGGCCACCACGAAGGTGGTGGAGGTCGACGCCGCGCCGAGCACCGCGGCGACGGCCAGCAGCACCAGCACCCCGACGCGGCGGAGCCCGTGGACGCGGGGGAGCCGGGCGGTGCAGTACGCCACCGCCACCAGGCAGGCGACGGCCAGGCCCGCGGGCTCGGAGAAGATGCCGCGGTAGCGCACCGCCCCGCCGGGCGCACCGTCGATGTAGGCGAAGGCGGGGGAGTTGTCGAAGAAGCCGAACGGGAACGGCACCCCGAGCTCGCGGCCGAGCACGGCCCACGCCGACAGCAGCACCGTGGCGCCCGCCGCCAGCCCGACGACCTCCACCCGGGCCCCCGCGCCGCGGGCCAGCAGCTGCACCACCGCCACCGACAGCACCAGGTACACCAGCTGCGCCTGGTTGGAGCTGGTGAGCGCCCCCGAGCGCAGCTCGTTGGGCACGCCACCGGAGGCGTACACGGTCATCCCGTCGAACAGCAGGGGCGCCGCCACCGTGACCACCACGGCCCACAGCGCGAGCAGCAGCAGCGGCGTCATGCCGGGGGTTGTGGCCTCCTCGAGGCGCCGGCGCTGGTGGGAGCGGTGCACCAGCTGCACCGCCAGCAGCAGCAGCGCGCCCAGCGCCACGAAGTAGAAGGTGGGCACGGCGGTGCTGCCGGCCACCAGCGCGGCGCCCGCGGGCGTGGCGCCCCCGAGGGCTAGGGCCGTGGCGTACCGGTGGGGCTTCCACAGCGCCCAGGCGACGACGGCCAGGGCCACCAGCGTCAGCGTCGTCATGCCGGTCCCCTCCTCCAGCCCGTCAGCCGGTGCCCCCGCCGATCCACCAGCCGGTCCGTCAGCCCGCCCAGACCTCGTCGAGGCGCGAGCCCACCAGCACCACGCCGACGGTGGCGACGCCGGCGGCGGTCAGGCCCCCGGCGGCGCGCTGCAGCTCCGAGCGGGTGGTGCGGCCGGCGTCGGCCACGAGCAGGGTGGCGCTGGCCCGGGCCCCGACCACCGAGGCCTCCGAGCGCTCCAGCGCCGGCGGGCACAGCAGCACGCGGTGCTCGTAGCTGCCGGTCTGCTCGTCGAGCGCGGCGCGGCCGCCCTCGGTGCCGACCAGCTGCGCCGGGGTGGTGCCCAGCGCCTCGGGCACCAGCCAGGCGATGTCGGAGCCCTCCCCGGCCAGCGAGGCCAGGTCGGTGCGCGGCGGTGTGGGCGCCGCACCCGCGGCGGGGCGCCGCGAGCCCCGGACCCCCAGGGGGCGGCTGGGGGCGGTGAGGTCGACCACGAGCACCGAGGCGCCGGTCTCGACCAGAGCGCTGGCCAGGCCGACGGCGACCTCGTCGGCGTCCTTCGCGGACGACGACGACACCGCGGAGACCACCACCAGGGACCCCCTGCCCGACGAGCCCGCGGCGAGCACCGAGCGCAGGCGGCGCAGGGCCTCGCTGCGCTCCTCGTCCTGGCGGCCGCGGCGGCCGCGGGGCAGCACCGAGAGCACCCGCAGGCTGCGGCTGCGCGGCACGTCGGCGGCGCTGCGGATCCTGTCGTCCAGGGCGTGGCGCAGCGCCAGCACCAGCACGCCCAGGGCCAGGCCCACCACCGCGCCGGAGATCACGTCGTTGCGGGGGCGGGGGGAGTCGGCCCGCAGCGGCACCTGCGCGGCCTGCACCGTGGAGAGGACGACGGCGCCCGCGGCGCTGCCGGTCGGGGCGTCCAGCGCCGGTGCCTCGTCCTGCAGCGCCGCGGCCACCGCGTTGGCGCGGTTCGCGGCGGCGGCCGCGGACGGGGCCTCGGCGTCGACGTCGATCAGGGCGCTCTCGGCGCGGGCCGTGACGTTGACGGCCTCCGCCAGCTGCGTGAGCGTCGTCCCGTCACCGAGCTGCGCCACCGCCCGCTCCAGCACCGCGGAGGTGGTCGCGAGGCCGGCGTAGGTGGGGGTGCGCTGCACCGCGAACGAGCTCGCCTGCGCCAGCCCGCCCGGCGTGGTGTCGCCCGTCGCCGAGACCATCACGGTCGCCCGCGTGAAGTAGGTGGGGGTGGCGGTGGCCGCGAAGGCGAAGCCCGCCGCCGCCCCGACCGCCACGAGCGCCGCGAGGAGCCAGGCGCCCCGGCGCACGATGCGCACGTAGTCCTGCAGGATCAACGGTCACGTCCAGACGTCGGGGCGAGGGGGCGCGGGGCGCGGCGACGATAGCAACCGCACCCGTCCGGCGGACGATCTCCCGCGCCGGTCCGGGAGGGCCTCAGGGTGGCAGGTCGAGCACGCGCTCGGGCGTGAACCGGCGGCGCAGCACGTCGCCGAGCGCCACGAGGTTGCCCCGCAGCCGGCGGCGCCGGTCGGGGTCCACCGGGGCGAGCACGGCGTTCTTGGCGGTTCGCGGCAGCACCTGCAGCGCCGCCATCGCCGTCGTGAAGCTGCCGGTGGAGCGCAGGTAGGCGGGGTTCATCACCTGCGAGTAGCCGAGCCGGAGGTGCGCGGCCCGCCCGCCCGAGCGGACCCCGCGGTGGACGACGGCGCAGTCGTCGACCTTCGCCAGCGCCCCGCTGCGCTTGAGGCGCTCGGAGAAGTCGCGGTCCTCCATCCAGGCGTACAGCGGCAACCGCTCGTCGAAGCGCTCGGCGTGCCCCGCCAGCCGGTAGCCGAAGTTGCAGCCGTACAGGCCGCTGATCGGCGCCCACCGCCCGCTGGCGCCGCGGGCCGCGCGCTCGGCGAGGGCGGCGCGCGCGGCGTCGAGGGGCACCTCCTCGCCCGAAGCCCCGTCGAGCAGCACCTCCCCGGTGACCCCGACCACCCCGGGGTGCTCGGCCAGGAAGGCCAGCGCCGTCGCGACGTACCCCGCGCCGACCACGGAGTCGTCGTCGAAGAAGAACGCCGCCCGGGCGTCCGGCGCGGCCGCGAGCGCCGCGTCGAGGCCGGCGTTGCGCTGCGCGGGCAGCCCGCGGGCGTGCGCCACGACGACCCCCTCCGGCAGCCCCCGCGCGGGCAGGCTCGCGGTGTCGGGGACGCACACCGCCAGCACGAACCCCTCGTGGCGCAGCGCGAGCAGGTCGCGCACGGCCTGGCCCAACAGCTCCGGGCGCCCCGCGGAGGCGAGGACGACGACGGCGGGGAGCGCCGTCACCGCGGGCTCCCGCCCGCCGGCCGGACCGCGGGGGAGGTCGCCGCGGGGGTGCTGGCGGCGGGACCGGTCTCCGGGAGGACCACGGCCTGCGGGGTGGGGGCGAGGCCGGCCAGCACCCGGGCGTGCACCTGCGCCGTCAGCTCCGCGGTGCGCTCCCAGGAGTGGGCGGCGGCGCGCTGGAGCCCGGCAGAGCGCAGGCGGTCGCGCAGCGCGGCGTCGTCCACGACCTGCTCCAGGGCCGCGCGCAGGGCCGCGGTGTCGTGCGGCGGCACGGTCAGGGCGGTGCCGGCGGTCAGCTCGACCAGCGCCCCCGCCGTCGACGTGACCACCGGCGCCCCGGCCGCCATCGCCTCGAGCACCGGGATGCCGAACCCCTCGTAGAGCGAGGGGTACACGAAGGCCGTGCAGCGCCGCAGGAGGGCGTGCTTGGTCGTGGCGGGCACGAAGCCCAGGGGCACCACCGAGTCGGCACCGCCGCGCAGCCGCTCCCGCAGCTGGGCGGCGTGCGGGAGCGCGGTGCCGGCGAGCACCAGGTCGTGCGTGCGGCGGACGCCGCTGGCGGCCCACGCGTCGAGCAGCCGTCCCAGGTTCTTGCGGGGCTCGAGGTTGCCCAGGTAGAGCACGAAGGGGCGCTGGCGCGCGAGCACCGCGGGGTCGTCGGCGGGGGTGCCACCGCCGTCCGCCCCGGGCTCCTCGGTGACGCCGAGCGGGGTGACCACCACGCGCGCCGGGTCGACGCCGCACAGCGCGACCAGCTCGTCGCGCGTGAAGCGCGAGGGCACCAGCAGCGCCGCCGAGCGCTCCAGCTGCCAGCGCAGCGCCCGCCGCGAGGCCGCCAGGTTGACGCGGGAGAACACCTCGGGGTGCCGCAGGAAGGCGACGTCGTGGACGGTCGTCACCACGGCGGTGGAGCGGGGCAGGTGCGGCAGCCGCTCGAAGTAGGTGGAGTGCACGAGGTCGGCGCGGATGCCGAACACCCGCGCCGGCACGGCGGGGGCGTAGGCCGCCAGCGCCGTGAACGCCTTGCGGGGGAGGGGGCCGGTGGTGCGCACCGGCACCCCCGGGGGCCACAGCCGCGGGTCGGCCGTGCGGTGGTCGCCGTGGACGAGCACCTCCAGCGCGACGCCGTCGTCGCGCGCCGCGAGCGCCGACGCCAGGTGCCACACGTACTGCCCGACGCCGGAGAGCCGCCCGCGCAGCGGCCGCCCGTCGAGGAGCACCCGCGGCGCGCCGGGGCTCGCGCCCGCCCCCGCTGGCCCGCCGGTGCCCGTGCTCACCGGGTCACCCCAGCGACCGGTACACGTCGGCGTAGGCCGCCGCCATCGCCGCGGGGGCGAACCTGTCCAGCCCCTCTGCGCCGCGGCGCACCAGGTCGGAGCGCAGGGCGTCGTCGTCGAGCACGGAGCGCAGCGCCGCGGCCCACGCGCCGACGTCGTCGGGCGGCACGAGCACCCCGGCGCGGCCCCCGTCGAGCACCTCGGGCAGGCCGCCGACGTCGGAGGCGACCACGGCCGCGCCTGCGGCGCGCGCCTCCACCGCGACCAGGCCGAACGGCTCGTCGCGGGAGGGCACCGCCACCACGCCCGCCGCGCGCATCGCGGCGCGCGGGTCGCTGGTGAAGCCCTCGAAGTGCACGCGCCCGGCGGCGACCAGGGGAGCGGCGAGCTCCTCCAGCCACGGCTGGTCGCGGTTGCCGTAGACGAACAGCTCCACCGGGTCGCCGGCCTCGGCGAGCCTGCCGACGGCCTCGACCAGCACGTCGACGCCCTTGCGGTGGTGCAGCCCGCCGACGTGCACCACGGACCGCGGCGGCAGGCGCAGGGCCGTCCGGGCCGTCGGCGCGGTGGGGTCGGTGGCGACGGCGTTGTGGACCACGCTGGTGCGGCGCGCCGCCCACGGCGCCATCCGGCGGAACCGCTGGTGCGCCGAGTCCGAGATGCAGACCACCGCGGCGCACGCCCCCATCAGGGCGCTGGAGCGCTGGAAGACGTTGTGCACGGTCGCGACGCTCCGCCGCCGCAGGGCGCGGGGGAGCAGGGGGACGGCGAGCGCCGTCCGGGCGGTGTGCAAGTGCACGACGTCGGGCTGCTGGCGGGCCACCAGGCGGGCCAGGTGCCGCGCCTGCAGCGGGCCCGCGACGTGGGCGAAGCGCACGAAGCGCACCCCGAGGGCGGCGAGCTCGACGTGGTACGCGGAGGTCTCGACCTCGCTGGCGACGGTGACCTCGACCCCGGCGGCGCGCTGCGCCACGGCGAGCGTCCTCACCAGGTTGGTGATGCCGGTGCCGTTGTCCTGGAAGTCGTTGGTGACGTGGA
>Ga0325403_1000196_pt1 | contig 36509 bp, 9 predicted proteins | sample PopdelMetagenome_19_FD_205665 | JGI IMG/M metagenome (GOLD analysis project Ga0325403, IMG submission 205665) | Populus deltoides microbial communities from Bellville, Georgia, United States - Xylem-PdKOR-R4 | ecosystem: Host-associated > Plants > Phyllosphere > Stem > Wood/Secondary xylem... | reverse complement strand
ATTTCTAGTTCCCTCAAATTACTAGATGGCGACTCCAATAAAATCTTTGTTTCCCCCAATCGAGAAAAAACCCTTTTTGTTAAATAAACAAAAAGCGGGAGCCGTCGCCCGACGTCGTGTATCGACATAATTCTATAAAAAAATAATTACTTAGTTCTGTAGAGATAACAAAGAAATAGATTTACCAAAGGAAAGACCTAATTTTCTGTTTGAGATAAACATCATGAAGCTACCGTTTCAAATTTCAGCTGATTGAAACACAGCCAAATCACATATAGAATAAGAGTTTTTTTTATAATTAATTTTTAAAGTATTTTTTATTTCAAAATATATTGAAATAATATTTTTTATTTTTTTTAAATTTATTTTTAATAACAGTACATCAAAGATTTAAAAAAATAAAAAAATACTTTAAAGAAAAAATATAAAATAAAAATTTAAATTTTTTCAATTATTTTTTCAAAATTGTAAAAACAGACCAGCAGTAAGTTTGAAAAAGAAGTGCAACTATTTTATAGGTCTTTTCACCTCATTTGGTGAACAGTGGTCATTTCAATCACAAGTTTTGCCTACTCCTCTAGGCACGAACACATAACCTCCAAAAACAAATCACTAATTAATGTGTGATACATAAACAAAGACAAATAAATTAAATACATTATTATGTAATCCTATTTAACTTGATTTCCTGCTGCAAAGATATTAACTCATCAGTAATTCTTCTTTTTGGTTCTAAGTTCTGTATATATAGAAGTTCTTGATTTGTAGATAACAAAAACATAATCCCGACTCCATTAATAATTGTATATCTAAGACATTTTATAAATAACTACAAAATTATTAAAAAAACTAAAAGTCATATGTTAATAACTATATATGGCTTGTGAGAAGATTTGTTTTGGATTCGTAAAGTGTTACCTTTTTTGTCTCATTAATATTCTTGGTTACTTATTTTTTTTTCAATTCAATTTTTACACATTTAATTAATTTAGAATTGAGATTCATGATATATTTTATTCTCCTTGAAAAATTAAAAATAAAAGGACCAAAATTAAAAGTTATGTGAAATGATAGTCCTTTAAATGATATTTTCACTTCTCTATCCTTAATTTCTTTTTTTTTATTATTTAATATGGCTATTGAGCTTTTTTTAAAAAAAATTTATCCTTTTACATTGTATTAATTGGTGATTTAACTTGGTGATTTGATTTGTATTTTCTTTCTCTCAGTTTATTACAATATCAAAAAACTACCACCATATTGGGTTAGTTCTCTATTTTACAAAAAAATCAATTTTGTTGTTAAAGAAAAACAAAAATCAAGAGGATCAAGATTAAAAGCTGCCTTTTTAAGAAAAAATGAGTGTCAAAACCTTTTAGATTTAAAAATTTGTTTCAATATTAATTTTGGTCCCTTCAGCTTGAAAATTATACTATTTGCTCCAAGACTTTATTTTATTTACTTTTTAATCCTTAAGTTGAAGAAAAGAGAGTGAAAGTTGTAAGATTATAATGAATGAGAGAAAAAGTTACTATTAACCACATTCTAACAACCGAAAAAGTTGTCCTTAATGTTAATGACTTTCATTTCAAGATAAGAATTTAATTGTTGTATGTTTTGCCCCTCATCTTACTAGGAAAAGTACTTTAAAAAGTCTTTCCATTCAAATAATGATAATAATAGAAAGAAATAAAGCCCAAACATGTTAGCATGTATTGACAAGCGTGCTAGGCCTAAGTTCTGTATATATCAAATTTCTTGATTTGGAGAGAACAAAAACATAATCCCGACTCCATTAATAATTATATATCTAAGAAATTTTATAAATAACTACAAAATTATACAAAAAACTAAAATTCATATGTTAATCACTATATGGCTTGTGAGAGGATTTGTTTTGGATTCGCAAAGTGATTCTTTATTTTTCTCATTAAATTTTTCAGTTACTTAATTTTTTTTTCAATTCAACTTTTACATATTTAATTAATTTAAACGATAATATTTAAGATGGTATTTGTAATATAACTTGTGAGAGGATATGTAATATAACTTATCTAACTTTATAAGTTCAAAAGCAACCTATATAATTCAAAAAAACATATTTTGATTAAAAAATATTTAAGATGGTATTTGTTTTAATATTAAGATAAAAAGATATTTAACTATTTTATTAAATTAAATATAGAAAAAAGAGATTTTTTTTTTAATAGAAGCAAGAAAAACATTTTTGTCTTATGATTTACGAGCACATTAAAATGTGATTTATCAAATGAAACTATTTTATCAACGTATCGGTTTTGCTTAGAAAACAACATGGCAATTGAATGGTGTTTCAGCTAAACGTATTTTTCTAATCAGCGGCTTTCCTTTTGAAATGAAGACGGTTGGCGTGTACTTGTGCTTCCTTGTCCTTTTCTTTTCTTTTTATTCCTTATTAAAAGGTATTTTTTTATATTAGTTTAGATGTTAATCAAGATTTAGTTTTTTATTCAAATGATTTTAAAAATAAACAATTTAAAGTTAGGAATCATCCAACAATCTATTTAAAGTTATATAGTTATGTTGTGATGTGTCTTAAATCAAATAGAAACCATACTATATTATTAAAATGCATTACGCTGCGGATTAAATTAATTTTTTTATAAATATAAAAAATATTTAGATATTACAAATATTTTTTTTTTAGTAACAAAAATCTAAATCATATGAGAATTGATTCAATGTAACTTGATTGACTTTACAAGTTTAAAAACAACCCATACAACCCGAAAAAATATAATTTGACTAAAAAATATTTTAAAATGATATTTTTTTAATATTAAAATAAAAATATACTTGATAATTTTATTAAATTAAATCTAGCAAAAAAATAATAATAGATGCAAGAAAGACATTTTTATCTTATGATTAATGTAAATATTAAAATGTGTTTTATATACTTGATTTGGTTCCTGATCTATAGTAATGAACCGGCTTTATTTAAAAATTTCTCAAAAATTAAAATTGCGTTGAACAAATTAATAAAACTACGCTATCTCTTCTTTTTTATTTTTATATATTAAATGATTGGCTAAAGATGAAATAAATAATTTTATATTATTTGTTTGTATGTATTACTTTTATGCGTAGACTTTTTTATTTGGTGACATATATACGACTAACTTAATTTGATTTTCCTCGTGCACATATCAATCACCTTTTTCAAATTCCAAGAACGTGTCAATTCAAAGAAATTTCCTGGTTGATAATGAGCAGAGATAAGCTAGCAGGGCGTAATTTGACTGAAAATAAATGACAACAGGACAGGTTAATTAGATATAGTGTACCAATCATTAATTAAATTTATTTAAATCATTGACCACAAATTCTAAGTATTAACTGAACAAATAATTTTTTTTTAAAAAAAAGTATCAAAAACATTCAACTGGAATCATTCTTCCTAGAGCCAGAAAAAAAAATCTATACAATATATACAGAATTAGATTTGAAGAAGACGAGAGAGCAACCTCTTTGTCCTCTCTTACCCACGAGAATTGATTAAGGAAAGGAACAATGAAGAGAACTTCGGAATCAAATATAATTAGAGTCAAATATTTTTATAAACTCAAGTCTATATTGGAAACCAATATTATTCCTTGATTTAAATCCATGCCTCCTTCTATTCTTCGAAGTAAATAACACGGAAACCTCAAACCTGGTATTCTTTCAACATGTGCATCACTATGTTGTCATCCTATACATATGTCATAAAGGTTAATTCCAATAATTAAAAGGTTGTGAAATTGGTGCAAAACCCTACCTCTAATGTTTTTTTATTTCCTTGAAGGGGAAAAAAAGGTGAAAATTTCATCTTTTGCCTGGTTTCCAAATGCAGACCTTGATGAAAGGAGCCTGACAGAACCCCATGTAGTTGAATGCGATTTTCTCCCTTATAATGCATTAATTCTTCTTCCACACATGTCATGGCCATGGAAAAAATAATTTGGAAAAGTAGGTTTTTCAGATTTGACTGTTTCTCCTTGGAGAATAGACGCAAGATCCAAATTTTTCTTGGATATATGCTTCCCTTTTTCAACCATGCAAATAGCAAAGTACATGGTCTTTTAGGTTCGGCTTGAGAGTTACTTGGTCAGACCGAGGAATATATGGGCTCATTGCTATGAGAAAGACAAAGTAGAAAAAAAATGCTCCTTTTCAGCTTCTCAGAAATTAAGCTTGCTCATTTATAATACTATTTTTCATTTCGTTAATAACTTATTATATGGACATGATCCATTGACTAAGCAATGGACCAATCCAATAGAATACTGAGCAATCCAGTAACAAGAAGTTAAGGAGACCCACCTCAAGTCAACGAGTCTTCTTCTCCAACCAAAAAAGATAGGGGAACGTGTCTTCTTATTCACATGCTTGAGCAATCTCATCCGCACGAATAGAGGAGCCTGTAGCTTTCCTCATGATCTTCTCCCCACCTCCTCCTTACAGATAACACCCTTCCTTCCTTTTCGGGCTTCTTTGAATTTTGGTATCCGATCTTAATGGGAAATCACTGTGTTCTGGATCTCGTTGGTTGATCTGTAATGTAGAAGTAAGCAGCTGTAATTATTTAATTAGCCGTCGGTCGAAGAGGTCAAGTTTCCGTTCAGAAGGTGAGGTGTTGAATACTAGTAGCACTCAACTTTTATTTGCCTTTCCATTTCGTTAACATATATATTCGGCAGCTTCGATTTGGCCTGCCTTTGTTCTTGCCTTGGCTCAACACCCCTCATTTCCTGCTCTGTCCTCTGAGAGAGCCAGAGACATGGAGGTTGAACATTTTAGCCACCCAGATCACCCATTGATCCTCATTAATAAAGTTCTCGAGTATAGTTGTGAACTAGTTATTTGCTCTGGATGCGAGGGACCAATATGGGGTCCTTGCTACAGTTGCACCTCTTGCTACTTCTTTCTTCATAAGAAATGCGCCGAGCTGCCCCGTGAGATCAAGCGCGCATTCATCGTAGACACCCTCTCCATCTACTGGCAAAGCCACCATATAAAGGAGAATGTGATTGTGATCGGTGCCGCAAAACTTGCAACAGTATTTGAAGAAGACGAAAGAGCAACCTCTTTTTCCCTTCTTAACCACGAAAATTGATTAAGGAAAGGAACAATGAAGAGAACTTCGGCATCAAATATAATTAGAGTCAAATATTTTTATTAACTCAAGTCTATATTGGAAACCAATATTATTCCTAACTGATTTAAATTCATGCCTCCTTTTATTCTTCCAAGTAAATAACACAGAAACCTTAAACCCAGTATTCTCTCAACATGTACATCACTACCTCTAATGTCTTTTTATTTCCTTGAAGGGGAAAAAAAGGTGAAAATCTCATCTTTTGCCTGGTTTCCAAATTGCAGACCTTGATGAAAGGAGCTTGACAGAACTCCATGTAGTTGAATGCGATTTTCTCTCTTATAATGCATTAATTCTTCTTCCACACATGTCATGGCCATGGAAAAAATAATTTGGAAAAGTTGGTTTTTTAGATTTGACTGTTCCTCCTTTGAGAATGGACGCAAGATCCTCTTTTTTTTTTTGGATATATGCTTCCCTCTTTCTACCATGCAAATAGCAAAGTACATGGTCTTTTAGGTTTGGCGTGATAGTTACTTGGTCAGACCGAGGAATATATGGGCTCGTTGTTATGAGAAAGACAAAGTAGAAAAAAAATGCTCCTTTTCAGCTTCTCAGAAATTAATCATGCACTGAAAGGGTAACCATGACAACTGACCAATCCGCCTGCAAGGAAACAACTCCAATCTTCCCCATGAGAGAATTTCTTCTTCAAAGTATTCATTCTGCAGTGAATTCATGATCAGAGCAGAGTTTTTCTTTGTGAACGTACAAGTCAGTTGTGCCTTTTTTTTTCTCTGGGGGAAATTGATGAATATTAGCCCAATGATGCCCGTACCAATGAAGTTTCCTTGATTGATACCCTCAAGGCCAGACGAATACTGCAAGCACACTAAAGTACAAGAACAAATTGCAGTAAGAAAAACAAAGTAGATTCTATAATCATTTTCATTGACTATGGATTTAGCTATGGAAGTTTCAATGGATGACTAACTTGCGTTGATGGTTATTGAATATGATCAAGCTGCGTGAGCAAGATATACAGCTGATTAGACTTGTTCTTCATGGAATTTTGTAAGATCTTCATGGAAGTGGGACTGCAAGACACGACGATTATATATAGACAAATATATATGCCCATCAAATCCAATACATACAAGCGTAATTAAGCAGAGTACTAGTCTTGTATAGATTTGATGACAACTGCGTAATATTGGTCAACCAAATATTATTCAGATTGATATTAACTTCCCTGTTGTGATATCTACAGTTCTAAGTTTTCCAAGAGAATAAAATATAAGATCAGAAAATACAAGGAAATTTACTCCCTTCTAGAAGTCCTAACATTTGTTTTTTCTAATTTAAGCTGGCAAGAACCTGTCTTCTGTATATCCTCGACTTCTCATTCATTTGGCTTTAAACTTGCCAGAAAGTTGCACAAAATTAACTACAATTCTAACTTCTCATTCTTTGGAGAGTTACTTTTGGCGAGATGCGCTTTCCCTTGGCAGCCACATCCGTAATTCTAGCTGTCCTCTGGGCTCTTGCTCTAGTACAGAGCCTTGATTTTCAGTTTCCAAACTTCACGGAATCAGATAGAGATCAACTTATTTTGACTCCCGATATTTCTAATATAGCCCATACCGCCATCCAAGTCACACCAGATTCTAATGGATTTTCTATGGTTAACAGGGCTGGAAGGGTCTTGTACAGATGGCCATTCAGACTATGGAGCAACGGAGGGAAGAATGCATCTTTCAATACAACCTTCGTACTCAATATCAAAAGACAGACAGCTTCAAGTGGTGAAGGCTTAGCTTTTATATTAACAGCAGATCGTGATGTTCCAGATGGAAGTAAAGGACAATGGCTTGGAATAGTAAATTCCACGTTAAATGGATCCAAGGAAGCCAGGACAGTGGCAGTAGAATTTGACACCGGACAAAGTTTCCCGGATGATCTTGATGATAACCATATTGGATTGGATGTGAACAGTGTCTACTCAAGAACATCGGTTTCGTTAAATGACAGAGGCATTTATCTTTCTAAGGGCAAAGATGTAACGGTAGATGTTCGATACGACGGCAAGAATTTGACTGTTTTTGTGGATAAGGACATGAAGAATCCAGTTATTTCTGAGCATCTCAATCTCTCAGACTATCTTCCAGAAAACGTTTATGTGGGGTTTTCGGGTTCAACAAGTAACAACACTCAACTAAATTGTGTGAGGTCATGGGAGTTCATCGGTTCGGAGATAAAAGACTCCAAGTTGCGGTGGGTTTGGATTTTAGTTGCGGTAGGATCAGTACTAATCCTGTTGATTAGTATTGGTATCGCCCTTTTCTTGTACAGGAAAAGAGGATGTCAAGTGGACAGGCTGGAGGATGCTTATCCAAATATTGATGAGGCAATCCTAGGCTCCTCAACTGCTCCGAGGAAATACAAATTCAAAGAACTTAGCAAAGCAACTGGTAATTTCAACCCCAAGAACAAGCTCGGGAAAGGTGGCTTCGGGACAGTCTACAAGGGAATCTTGGGAAACAAGGAAGTCGCTGTCAAAAGAATCTCAAAGAAATCAACCCAAGGTAAACAAGAATTCATAGCAGAAGTCACTACAATAGGCAACCTCCATCACCGAAATCTTGTTAGGTTGATCGGATGGTGTCATGAAAGGCGTGAGTACCTCTTGGTTTACGAGTACTTGCCTAATGGAAGCCTGGATAAATATGTATTTTGTGATGAAAAGCCAGGCACGCAGGAAGCAACCCTGAGCTGGGAAAAAAGGCTGAGCGTGATTTCCGGAGTGGCACAGGCATTGGATTATCTGCATAATGGCAGCATGAAGAGGGTACTTCACCGAGACATAAAGGCCAGTAACATAATGTTGGATTTAGATTTCAAAGCGCAACTGGGAGATTTTGGCTTAGCTCGCACCATTATTCGAAATGAACAAACTCACCACACAACGAAAGAGCTTGCTGGAACACCTGGCTACATGGCTCCGGAGAGTATTCTTACGGGAAGGGCAACGACCGAAACAGATGTTTATGCTTTTGGCGTTCTTGTTCTGGAAGTTGCTTGTGGAAGGAAGCCTGGAGGGCAGACTAAGCGGGATGACTACATTAGTAACATTGTGCATGGGCTATGGGAACTTTACAGAAGGGGAACGATCCTCGAAGGTGCAGACCCCAGATTGGATGGAATATTCAAAAATGAAGAAATGGAGTGCGTGCTTATTCTGGGGTTGGCCTGCTGCCATCCAAATCCAAACGATAGGCCCTCCATGAAAACTGTTTTGCAGGTCCTTACAGGGGAAGCGCCACCACCAGACGTGCCTGCTGAAAGGCCTGTTTTTATGTGGCCGCCCAAGCCTCCATCCTTCAAAGAATGGGGCAACTCTATCATTGGAGGCGAACTCTCTCCATTTTCAGAAATCTCAGGGAGATGAATCAAATGCCAAAGGATCGAAGGAGAATATGTCGATCATCAGTCAGTATATATGATTCTGTTTTAGTCAGTAATGTAGTAGTAGATATATATCTAGCCATAACGTTGCTGTGTTCCAGGCAATGATTGTTAAGAAATAGCAACACGTCAATAAATTTATTTTTTTCTTCGTCAAATTATGTACATAGTGCTGGAAAACTAGCTGCAGGTTCACCATAATTCCTAGAAGGAAGATGTTTTCTGAAATGTCAAATCCCTTCGGCGAGCCAACGATGGTATATCTTGGTGATCAATTTAATATTTTTTTTAATATGTTATCATAGTCTTAATGATCAAGCAACATATTTTGGACAGAATTTTTTTCATAACAAAATTTTTAAGAAAACTAAAGCTGTCATACCCAGCTGGCCTTTTGCACACCTTATTTTGACATAATATGAACAAAAGCTGCAGGTAAAAAAACAAAGTAATTTGCCGATAAGCAAAACATTTCAATGCTCTAAAACTAATGTGGGAGGGATCCTTGACTGATTACTCCCCTCAGCCCCATTTAACTATGAAAGGATATCGAGGTGGCAAGGCTATTAATATCATGGACTCATAGTAACGAAAAGAATGAAGATCAAAGAGTCAAGATCATCAGAGACACGACATGAAGTAATTCTGCAGTAATTCACCGTTCTATATGGGGAATAAAGATTCAAAATCACCCTCTACGGGGTAATAAAATTCTTTATCGTGGCAAACAATAATAAGAACTAGAAGATGGAGTTCAATCTAAGGCTGTTCCGGAGAACATAGCAAGAAAAGAAGACCAGTAACACAGAAAATGAACCTCAGGTTAACTGGAATATACATCAGGTTAACTTGGATGCATAAGAAGAAAGCAACTGGAAAGCAAGTAAGCATGTGCAAAGGAAACTAAATACATTGAAGAGAGAGAGCAAAACCTGTCAATGAAATCTGCAAGAACTTGCAGGAAAACTCAATTTAGGCAAACCTGTCTATATTGGAAACCAATATTATTCCTTGATTTAAATTCATGCCTCCTTTTATTCTTCAAAGTAAATAACACAGAAACCCTAAACCCAGTATTCTCTCAACATGTACATCACTATGTTGTCATCCTATACATGTCATAAAGGTTAATTCCAATAATTAAAAGGTTGTGAAATTGGCGCAAAACCCTACCTCTAAAGTTTTTTTTTATTTCCTTGAAGGGGAAAAAAAGGTGAAAATCTCATCTTTTGCCTGGTTTCCAAATTGCAGACCTTGATGAAAGGAGCTTGACAAAACCCCATGTAGTTGAATGCGATTTTCTCTCTTCCACATGTCATGGCCATGGAAAAAATAATTTGGAAAAGTTGGTTTTTCAGATTTGACTGTACCTCCTTGGAAAATGGACGCAAAATCCATTTTTTTTGTTGGATATATGCTTCCCTTTTTCAACCATGCAAATAGCAAAGTACATGGTCATTTTAGTTCGGCGTGATAGTTACTTTGGTCAGACCGAGGATATATGGGCTCGTTATTATGAGAAAGACCAAAGTATCCAAAGATGATAGATGTCTCATGATACTGCAAACAAGACTCCATTTAGTCATGGTTCTGGATTGATTAAGCAATTTAAATAAATTAACACAAATAGAGAATAGAATTCTTGATAGTAAGCATTCCGTTTCAATTCTTAGCCACATCTAAATCTTCACATTTGTAGAACTTTTCCTCTGCCTCCCCCATGTTGCAGACTTAATTCCTGACCAAATCCAACTATCTCAAGATTAAACTTGAGTACTTGAAGTAGTGGCCTCTAAATCAAAAATAAAACCCCAGTAAAAATTAAACCAAAATTCACCTATCATGCCCCAACCCTGAAGGCTAAGGGCACATGAAAGTTGATAGTTCTAGCAGATATTGCTATGGTGAGAACCAGCTGAGACTGATGCGGCTACCTGATCCACTGTAGGAAGTTCGAGTAAATTTGATTGGAGCAATAAAGGCTGCTGTGCAGAATGATGCATAGCTCTTGTGAGCAATAAGTACTTCAGCTACTGTAAAGTGAGCAGAAACTCATGGTTTAGTTGCTTCACTTGTGAGGAAGAGGGCCATAGTCTTGTGCCTGTACACAGCACAGAGTGAATCTGGTAGAGCGGGAAGGTGAGAATTTTGATGAGCTTGAGCTAATACATGATATTTGTGTGCAAGAGAATGGAGAAATGAATGTCTATCAATTCAAGGGAGCTTTTGGTGGTTCCAAGAATGATGACAAGTGACAACCACAGGTTGAGAAGAGGAGGATTGGGGAAGACATTACATTTTTCAAACACGTTCAATTCTTGTGGTAAGGAGCACAATTCAGTTAAATTTACAGATCATATTTAGCAAGTTGGTCGGGAGGCAGAGGCTACCTTGAAGGCAAACAATGAAGCTTATGATAATACAGCAAATCAGCATCATTTTGTTCAAGAGTTGAAGAGGGAAACTTAGTCATTGTGCTCTTGAGGTCAGAAAGGTTCCTAAGGGCACTTAACACAAGCTTAAATTGAGGAAGCAAGAGCCAGACAAAGTGCTGAAGAAAAATAAGCTCAAACGCTTCCAATTTAAAAATACATCAAGTTTTACAACGTTTCTGATTTGAGGTTATGGAAGATGTGTTAGACAAAAAAAATTAAAAAAGAGCAAAATCTGCATCAAGTTTTACAACGTTTCTGATTTGAGGTTATGGAAGATGTGTTCGACAAAAAAAATTAAAAAAGAGCAAAATCTGATAGAGGCAATCAATATAGCAAGCTTGCAGTTTGTAAATCAGCAAGCAGGTTGGTACAACCCCTGTTTTCAGTTATGGGAAATCTCAAGGGGCTTATTCCTGGCTTGGCAATGGTACAGGAAATGTGAAGCTGAAATGGAATCAATGGCAGAATCCACAGCCTAAACAAAGAAAGAAAAGGAAAATATTAAAACAAAAGGAGCCAGGTGCAGTCATGTTTGTTGAAATAACATCTCAACATCAATCAAATATTTGAGCAAAATAGCATATGATATGAAAATGCAAAACAAAAACCCAAAATGCATTCCTCTTACAACATGAATTGCCTCGCATCCCATATCCTCAGAGTTGCATCAGTAGAACCAGTACAAATAATATGGTCTTCCTCAAACACAAAGTAGGGAAACAAGTTATGAAAAAGTGCGACTGAGAAGTTTAACCACGGACTCTAAAATTTAGTTGAAGTAAGCTGATTCAAACACCCATATTAATAAATAAAAAAGTTGGAAGATACTGTCAGGTGTAAAATCATCACAAGTCACAGATCCACCATGACCGTATTGAAAAGGACGCCTTTTTCAGCATCCTTCATCGAGGCAATGAAATCGGTAGAACCCGCCAACGCAAAAGGACGTCTTGGATGCCACCTGATCCACTAAATCAACAAAGCTGGGATCGTTCTTCATAAAACAAATGCTCAAGAAAACCACAGTAAAAACAGGCTATATAGAAAGGGCACATTTTACCTCTTACCTCAAACTCAACTTCAGAAGAACTAGAAGCATCTTCAAGTTTGTGTCTGTGATGACCTGACGAGTCCCAAATTCGAACTGTTGCACCAACACCACCAGATGCAAGCAACTGCCCATCAGCACTAAAGGCTAAACAAGAAACAGAATCCTCATGACCTGCAACGAAATGCGTAGAGAAAATCTGTCGAATATAAGAAATACATAAAGAATCCAGATAATCAGTGTTGATTGGGACTAGGAAGACATATGGCTAAACCCTAAATAACATCAATTCAGAGGAAAATCTCTGCCACTATAAAACGACAGAATCAAAACTGTCTTGTCTTAAAAGATCCCCGACTACCTATTTACACCCTAGTTCAAAGTCTTCAGCCCTAATCATTATCCTGACAAAAATCCTGTACTCAACAAACCATAATGCATAAAGCAGAATAATGACATGCCATTTAGCTCCACTTTCCAATCTCCATCTCCAATCTTCCAGAGAAAGCCTTTATCCTCTGCACTCCCAGTTGCAACTAAGGTAGCATCTATTGGGTTGCAGGCAACACCTGTGAACAAAACCATAATGCTAAGCCAGCATATGTAAGACCCCCTAAGCAACCCCGCTAAAATCCATATAGTTATATATATATAACTGAAGTGCTGAGAATTTGACCAACAAGACATATCGGTATGACCAGTGAAAGTGTGCACAGAATCATTGATAACGTCAAGATAAACGTCTCCTGTGTCGTCACTTTTCAGTTCCATCCTGCTTTAATTTAATGAAGGGTTTGTAAACTAGTTTTGTGTCAAATTCGGGTCAACCTATTATGATTTCTGATTCCCGGGGTTTTCTCTCATTTCCTGTTCTATCACAAGAGGACTACAGAATGCTTAATTGAGTCCTTTTTTTATACAAAGAGTTGACTGAGTGCATGTACATCAATAATATTTATAATTCCACCCTTCCGTTTGTGACACTGTCAGTTTAGGTCTAAGAATTCTTGGGTTTCTCTGCAACAATTCAAATTCTCTAATCCATGTTTCCTCCATTTCTTCCATTTGTTTATCTACAATCCATTCATCTATCTATCTCCATTCAAAAAACCTTTCCCTTCGAAACACTTTCCAGCTTCCGACAAAGAAACTGGCTAGTTATCATTCATCTCTGGCGATATTTTATGGTGATTGACTGCTGATTGCTTCGAAAAATAAAAATAAAAAACTGATTACTAGCATTACGGGGTTCTTGATTTTATGTTAAAGAGCATAATGTGACTTCAATTAGTAGATTTTCTGTGACTACAACTACTAGATGTTCTGTTTTTCTTTTATACAAAGATGTGACTTCAATAATTCTGCCAAGGTCATTTTAATTTAACCTTTAGCTGCGCTTTTCCCCTGTCAGCCACATCTTTAATCCTAGCAGCCCTCTGCTATTGCTCAATTACAAAGCCATGATTTTTTAGTTTCCAACCTTCGCGAGTTCAAACACAACGCAACTTACTTTTTGAGTGCCATTTTTTCTATATAGCTTGTCACACGCCACCAGAAAGTTCTTACAGGGGAAGCACCAACACGAGAAGTAAACAAATCTTCTATTCTGGGAAGCACCACCACGAGAAGTGATTACACTGCATGATCAGTGTAATGACTGTAACTTGTAATTGCCATTTTATCTAAATTTGCAGTGAATGCTTTGAATCAGAAAGCTAATTACTGGAATGTTGAAAGCTTATCGTAGTTCATGATTTCAGATGATACCCCATTACGTGACACCAATTAGTTTTCTGACAAGGGATTTTTCAGCTTCCTTTTTTTTTTCGCTTGTCTAATTTAACTTGGAAATCATGGAAGAACTAGGACGGGTGAAGAGGTCTGACTTGCAGTTGATTCGGTAACAATTGTTGGTAGAAATATCCATACCAACTGAATTAACCGGACACTCAGAATCTCAATTCATTTAATTTCTTTTACAAAATTAATTCAGTTTGATCTCTTTTTATATAAAAAAAAAAATCAAAACTAAAAATAGACCAAGCCAACCTTGTGAACACCCCTAGATTTGATCTAACATGAAACTCGGATCAACCAAGTTGATTAACCATAAACCATCATTTTAGTAATTTTTAAAAAAGATGTTATTTCAAGTTTTTTTTTTTCTAATGAAACAAATATTATTTTGAACAAAAGCTTTTTTAAAAAAATCCTTGGGTTAGACCCGAGGCGTTTGGCGTCAAGCAGGTCAACAAGTCTTGTAAGGCCCGGTTTAAACTACTTTGGGAGGGGCAATGACTGATTTGCCAGTGAACATATGATAATTATCAAACTACCTATTACTAAAAGGCAGTTAATAATGAAAATTAGTAAAGAGATTATATACAAACATGAAAAATCAACTCTAACTATGACGTAAAGTTATTTTGCACAAATCCGTTCTATACGGGGACTATAGATTAAAATCCCCCTCTATGGGTAATACAATTGTTTCAAATGAACAATAATAACGAATGCAAAAGATGGACTTCAATCTCAGGCTGTTCTTGAAAAAAAAACCAATTTTATAGGAAATGAACCTCAATCATAATTGGTTTGCACTGTCAGATCCTGTACTCCCAGATCATGGTACAAACCATGCACCCATTGTAATATTGGGCGATCGTCCACCCCCTCCTTCACCTATTCACAACATCCAAGAAACAAAATTGTGTTACCAGTCTTTAAACAACCAGAAAGTAGAACTTCAAAAGTATAACAAAGGACGCCACCTGCCACATCAAAAATGACAGCAAATAAGCCAAACTTTCAGTGATGTACCTGAAGTGAAATTGAGCCAATAACATGACCAGGCACCAATTCCCAAAACCGAGCTTCAGAAACTTCAGCAACATCTTCACGGGCAGAAACCTAGCCAGAAAAGGGAATTATATGTAATGATAAATAAATTCAGCCAAAATGTATTGTATAAGAACTATTTGAAAATTCACACTCGGATCATAGCAAATGAATGAAAGCCTTTATGGGAGCTTACCTGTCTCAAGCATTTGCTCAATGCTGAAGATGGAATGCTAGGTGGTGCCATTTGAAGCAAGATGCCACCCGTGGCTTTAAATAGTGGTAGGACAAGCATAACAACAGCAGCAGAAACCAGCCCCAAACATAAAACTTCAGCATTTTCAACCCTGTAATTTGTAAAACAGAAATTAAAAACAAAAGAGGTAAACAGGGGAGATTGCAGTGAAAAAACAAAGATGAAGCAAAGTACCCAAGGGACAAAAACCAGGATGCCAATATCAAGCCTGCACTGAGAAACAAAAAGAGTAAATCAGCCAATCATGGATATATGAAATATGCAAGTAAATAAAAAAGGAACATGCTTTTGCAAAGAAAAATAAGTACACACACAGACTCAGAGAGCATACCTGCGAATTGAATCTGCAATAACATGCAAGCATACTGAATGGAAATTCATATCTTCTGCTTTTCTGTAGACTGCATGCAAAATATAAATGCAACATAATCCAAAGAAAAGATAAAAATATCAAAATCTATTAAACAACTGAAGCAGTTTCTATAACAGTAACAATCATTATAACCATATGTATAATATGCCAAAAATTCCCATCAAGGATCAAATTGGAAAAGCACCATGTTTTACAGTGTACCACTCATTATACTTGAATAATGCTATTCAAATAAGCACTAGTACATGTGAGCCTTTTCATATGGCTTAAAGCTCATAAAATGACTTCCTGTGACACATAAAAGTGCAGTAAGTGACTTACCAATATTAATGCGAGCATAATTCCTGAAGAACCAAACACCAATAAGATTCACCAATAAATTTGTCACCGCAGAAACAATCAAGTAATGCCTGTAAAAAGGGTTGCAATCTCCATGTTAAAGATGAAAAATAAAAGGATGAGCCACGAAGTGCACTGCACTAAATACATAGTAACTATCTTTTGGCAAGTATGTGCTTATCTATGATGCTGGATCCAGCATAATAAGTATACTGCTCCAGATATCTGCACAACCGACTTACTTGTGTTCAGATTCATCTTGTATGAATGCATGGAGTGCTTCCACAGCTAACGAGAATGACATGAACAAAAGAAACAGCTGTCTACACAAGCAGCAAAATCAAGAATATCTAGATGTTAGAGCAAAGAAAAGAAGTTTTAATTTTATAAAGGAATTAATTGAAGAGAGTAAAAGTGATTCTTCATCAGATACACATATTCAGTGCCAAAGAAACATCCAGGGTCAATAAAAAATCATAAGACTCGGAAGCAAAACTTTACTTCCTCTCTTTTATTTGGTGAGTATCAAAGGTAAAACCCCACCCTCTTCCTAAACTATCTGAGCCAAGACATAGGTCTCATTTCTCCGAGACAAAAACAAACCAAACATCAAGTGCTGAATGCATTTTTAAGATTTATGTATACATCTATATATTGAACATCTTATTGTTTTCATGCCACTCATAACTGTTCACTATGCACCACACTCCTGATGTTTCAACCCCGCAAGCTAAAGCATATAAAACACAAAACCCAATTTATCCAACTAAAGCAAACCATTAATACACCAAATATATATCAACAATAACACCTTGGATTATCATATCTCTAATAGCACCCAAAAAAAAAACCAAAAACACAAAATCCTACAGGAATTTGGCATGTTACTTACAGCATTAGTAAAAGCAGCCAACACTTCAAGCCTTTTGTACCTGGCAAAGGCATTTAGCAGTTAAAATCAGTTCCTTTAAAGACAAAGATTGATCAATATCGGGAAAAATTCACACAAACATAATTACAACCAAAATAATAACCAACCCATAAGTGTAGACATGATCAGACTTTCTCCTAGAAGCAGCCATGGCAAACAACGAAAACGTTAAAAGCCCACATCCAAATGTCAAATGAAACGCATCAGATACCAAACCTGCAGCAAGACCCCATAAAACAAAAATCAATCAAAACAGTGTTCTGATTGAAAGACCTAAACCCAAAACTGACTCAATTCCTCACCGACACGGCCTGTAAAGAGTCCGATCGCCAATTCAGCAGTAGAATACGCAACATTAAGCGAAATCATCAAGAAAAGTCTTCTCATTTGTCTACTCCCAGACCTAATAACCCTAAAAATCGAAAGCACGGAATCCAAATCCGATAGTTTCCTCTTTGGGTCCTCAAAAATGGTGTCGTTTTGGTAATCAAAAGAATAATCAATCTCCGGTGGAATGTCAATGCTTGAAACGGTGCGTGAAAGCAGAGGCTTTGTTGCATCATTCGTGATGATAGAAATTGGGGTTTTGGGTTCTTGTGATTGTTGGTGAAATGAAGATTGGCGCCAATAAGCGTACCTGCGATCGCTTGTACCCAATCCAAAATCAACATCATCTGGATTTCTGGGCGTCTCCATTTTGGATAAAAAAAAATGGGGGAGCTGTAGACAAAACCGTAACTTGTTGGATTGGAGTCTGGTTTTTTATTTCAAATCAAGTTTGTGAATTCCATTGATTAGCAATCACGGACTTGAAACCCCAAGATCAGACGTTAAGAACGGTGCAGTTTGGGTTTTGAATAAAGTTTGGTTGAGGAAAAAAAAAAAACCTAATTTTTAGTGAATTTGAGGGGAGAGAGAGACTGCTACTTAGCAAAGTCAAAGTGAACAAGTTAGACTTGTGTTACGAGAGTATGGAAGTCTCGTCTGATCAGTCCGACAGTGGGGTCCATTTAACTAGAGTTAATCGATTTTTTTTTCTTTAACACAGTTGAAAAATATGAAGAAAAAAATTAGAGAAGAAAATCATTTTAGAGAATTGTAAAAGGTAATTGCAACTCCTAAATAAATTCTACGACTCTTTTAAAAGAATAGCTAAGGTAATTTTAAAATTTAAATTTAAAAAACAATTATTCTCATACAACAATAAATGATTTATTTTTATATAAACTCTACATAAATGTTATATTCTTATACAAACTTTACAGGTAAAAAAACTATGTTTGAATTAAAACTATTTTGAAAAAAAATAGAATAATTTAATTAAGATAAAATCACAAGTTAGACGGCTAATTGGTCTATGGTTACGAATCAACCCTGCTAGTTCAGGTCAAGTTTTAAAATAGTGATACAGAAGGCTTCATAGTACAAGGCAATGTTGTGGTGTTATCAACTCTGCGGGAACTTTGAGCCAGAAGCTCCATTCCAAACGAAAGTTTTGAGGATGATAGAGAACCATTTTCAAACAGGCGAGATAGAAGAACATGTGAACTAAGAGGAAGCCTCGCGTACAAGTTTTTATGCAATGCACAATAGTAAAGCACATTTCTGTACGTTTAGGATGGAATGTAGGATGTAGCTAACAATCAAACACAAGTTACACATTTGCAAATGAAAAAATGGCCTCTTCAAGACTCTCCGGTTGCTGAAGGATCCATCTGGTGTCATTAGACGGTTGCTTCAATGCATCGAGCAGCTGATCCCATCACATACTCAGCCTCCACCATGGATTTGAAAAATCAAAGAATGTCAATCCCAGCTATTAAACATTTTATGCTTCAATCTGTTAATCACCTCATGTGAAAAGGAAAACAGATCCCCATTCTCAGGACTGCAAATGATGATCAAGTGTATAGGCATGGGTATCAGAAGGGCTCGAGCCAGGCCTGCAAAGAAGTATCAGAAGACTTGAACAAGCATGATCGTGCTTAAATAAATAATAATTATCTAGTACGCTTAACAACCAGGATTCTACAAAGAAAGAACAAACACTATCTAGAATATTAACACCACTGAACAATAAAGAATGCTATGGAAAAGAACTTAATAGAACCTACACGTTGTAAATTCCACCTCGCAAAAGCCACATTCAAATATGAGGAGCCAGAAAAGGTGTAGTGAACGAATAATATGAATTAAAGCAAACTGAAAAGAAAAGGACACTTCTGGCGCTAACTCATTTTGCAAAAAAAAAAACAGAGGTTGTTCACGTAAAAATTCAGCCTTGTTCCCCAGCTAAAGATTGGCACGCAAATTTTGTCATGTCAGCTGAAAGAATAATCAAAAGATTTATTAAGAAAGAAAGAAAAGGTGTCTGTCATTCACGAATAATCAAACTCAGCCTTGTTCCCCGGCTAAAAACTCAGCCTTGTTCTGTTATTCAATATTTTCTGTTCTTCCATAAAAATTAGAAAAAATGGGAGTACTGACAACACCTAAAAGTGCCTACAAGTGCCTACCTGCCTCCAATACCACCACCACCATCATAATAATCCACAACAAACACCTCTCAAACTTACATGAACACTGTTTTATCAAATCATTGTTGCCTTCTGCCATAGCATTTACAACAGAGCAGAACAGCAAAAAACAGGTCAAGCCGCACATGTGGTTGAGACAATGGACAATCCCCACCCCCCGGGCACAACCCATGGCTGTCTGGCTTTGAGATTAGAATCCATTTTCACAGTTCACTTAAGCTTCTGATGCAAAAATGCATAATAAAGTACCTCTTGTTAATCGTGCCATAGTGAAATTTTCGGCTTCCAGCTTTAACATCTTCAATGTACTGCAACGATAGGAAATTAGATATACGAGTGACAAAAGCAAGTGCATGAAAAAACTGTGTATTGCTAAAACAAGGCTCTTACCAACTTTAAAGTAACCACCATTGATGAAAATGCCAAGGAATCCAAAGGTAAATCATCAATTGAAAAAAGTCGGCACTCCAATGACTCTGGACCAGGTGAAAAGTGGGGCTTCTTCAACTTTGCCAAGAAAATTATGTAAGTCTGCTCCAAACAACAACAACGACAACAAACTTAGAAACCTTAAGCAAGGTCATAGAAAAATCAATATGAGAAATGAGGGGCATCTCTCCCTTACTTGGCCAATACGAGGGATGTCCAATTGAGCAAAAGGTGACATGACTTCCACTTGTGCACGTGCTTCCTCCCAGGTTTCCCTGATTGCCCCTTCTGCAGCAGACTCACCAATTTCCAGGTAACCAGCTGGAAGGGTCCTATTTCAGCACAATCCAATTATCTGGGTTACCCATTATGGATAACAAAAGTATAGAAGCTAGTTAAAATGCAAAGCAGAAGGGACCAAGTAACATATGGAGAAAATTCTTTTTTTTTTCTTTTTAACTACTTGAGAGTTTCTGTTTAGAGAGAGCATGCAGTGGTTCCATTCTGTACCAAAATTACAATTTCAGTTGCATACCAGAGGCCATGTGATGGTTGGATGTTTCGCTTGCAGAGTAGGACCTTGTTATCATGCTCAATGAGGCATCCCACCACCTATTCAAACCAGTTTACAAAAGAAAACAATAATTCCATTACCTTTAAAACAAAGTAATTATTCATTGAAAGTGCAATGCCAAACAAACTGGAGAGAAAACTAAGAACATATACCGCGTTAACAAAACATGTTTAAATTATGCTTTACCAAGAATCAAATGGGATACAAACATCGCAAGGTTTTCAGATTCATGCCTACAATGTTTTTCCTTGTTTTCAGTGCTTGTTAAAGCAACCAGCAGAGTTAAAATAATCCACACACAATTCCACTATTTTATGACTCAGGGAGTCAGGGTTCAACAATTTATTCTCCCTGGAAACCTTTTTGCATATAATCTCTAGTCCACCAAAAGTTCTCCGAAGATTGCATTGTCACTTTGTCTAGCATCCACGTCACATGAATCCTTTTGTAGTGTCACATGTTTTTGATTGATAATCACAATGCTGATATATGATTGAATATTTAAATTGTTGCTGAAAGAATAATTGAAGCTAGCTAGCACATGTACGTTACATTAAATGGAGATACCTGACCAGCTGTGGTGCAAACCAGGATGCTAAAATTAATTTTAGAAGAAATATCATGATATGCAAATGAGTAAATTTTCCTCAGCAATTTCAGCAGACACATTCAATCATACAAAACAACAGAAACATACATGACAATTTTAGTTATAATAATGAATGACCGTACCATTTTAGGGTTTTGATAGGAAATTTTCTCACAAAGTGTGCAAATGGCTCTCATCTTTTCCTCGCCATCAGGTATATCATGTTTTGTCTGGCCACCACACCACTGACAGAAATTGATCTTGCGAGCACTTCCCTGAAAACAGATTTCATTAGAAAGGTATAGGATTATGTGAATGCAAGTGCCTTGAATAAGACTGGGAAAAAAAAAAACCCACTCGCATCAACAATCACTGATAACCTGATCAAATTGATCTAAGTCACAACATCTCTTTCTAAAATCTTGTTAAGAAACTTGAATAAGAATACAATACAAGTGATGTTCAAAGAAGGATACAATACCATATGAGCCAAGTTATTTGATTGTTCCTTTTTTGCCATGTGATTTAAACAAATAAGCAACTCAACATTTACCACCGATAAAAACAAACAAAACATAATCGAATTCCAGAACACTGAAGGCAAACTAACAAAAACAGATGCAAGAGACGGACTTAAAGCGCATAATCAAGAAAAAATGTCAATCACGAATCCCAATAATTATCCAATTTATCTACGAATTCGATAAGAGTATCAGGATTTCAACAAGAAGGAAAAAAAACTCGGAGAAACTCACAGATGATGAAGAAGAGGTTCCATCCATCTTAGACTCAGACGGAGTTGAGTGAGCACGAACAGGTCCCAAAGACCGAGTCTTTCGAGTCAAAAACATGAAAGGATTTGTGGGTCTGGTTATTGGAGAAGAACAGGATAATGGTTTGGCGGAGGTTGAGACAAAAGCATTAGTTTTAGCGGCATGTGGTGGTTTCAGTCTATAATAATAAGCCACAGAACCAAGATTCTGTATTGCTTTTAGCATTGAAAATCTCACCAATTTCTTGTCTTTGTAACAAAAATCTTGAGGTATGGTGAGAATTGTTTAGCAAGTATGAATGATTGTGTTTGGTAGGTGTTCCAAGGCGAACCCGCGTTGCCACGGTTAACTTCGGTCTGGTGTGTTTCTGAGTACAGTACAGTTACTACAATACACAGAATGACAGATAAGAAATTTCATTTTGATCCTCCAAATATTGATTTCATTTTTCTCATGGGGAATAAATTTCGTTTGGGTTACACAATCGGTTAATGATAGTTTTTGAATTTAAAAATTCCTCATACTACTTTCTATATTTTATATCATCATTATAGTTATCGCCATTGTTAAGTTCTTTGACACGCTCACTGTATATAGTATTTTATTAATTAATACATATCTTGATCTTTAAGATTTTTATTTTTATCCTTCTATTTTATTTAAATGATATTTTTTATCCTTTTACTTTATATTAAATATTATTTAGTTTTTAAATAAATTCTTTTTCAATTAAATTCCTACTTGTCAATTCAATTCTTAAGTTTGGTTAAAAAACATTGGAATAAATATTAATTCCAAAAACTACAAGGACTAATTAAATTATTATCTTGATATATTATTAAATAAAAAATTTAAAAATTAATCGTTATTATATTCTTAAATATCTTAAGTAGTTTTTGTTTTTGTATGTAATTTAAAAATACATTTCACATGTAAGAATATCAAATTGATTGGTTTTTTTAATATTATTTTTATAGTTTTGATAAGTTGATATTAAAAAAAAAATAAATTTAAAAAATTATTTTAATATATTTTTAAAAAATATTAAGAAATGGCAATATTAGACACAACAGTCACCTCCAAGGTTCCAACCGAGGGCATTGCCAAGTTGTTTTAAAAAAATATATTTTCTTGTTTTCAAACTGTTTTCCTGCTGAGGTTTTATAATTTTATTTGATTTAGATTTTCATTAATTAAATCAGTTTTGGCTATTAATTAAAAAAATTTGCATGTTTATTGACACTCAAGATTTATTGATCAAATTTTTGTTTAATTATAATTTTTTTTTTAGTTTAACGTGAGTGTCCGGGTCAGTTTGCGCATACCTCGACTAATTCCAAATGCCCTGAAATTTAACTGTAACTTTAAAGCTTGAAGAACCCTAGTTTTTTTTCATCACTATCCGTTCCGTCAAACTGGCGAATCGGTGTTCTAAAATCTAAATTTAAAAATTGGGAATTTATAATAATACATAGAACAATTTGTTGCCATCACTAGACGGTTATTGCATTGTGCACCTACACGGGTCCAATTACATAAAATCCATTACCATCTCTTGCAATTTTATCGGTCGCAAAATTCAATAAAAAATTGTTCAAAAGTACATAACACTATCTATCGGCATTCCCTTGGAAACTGCAGCCACTTGATTGGATGTAGTTTGGGCTACAGAAGCTGAGAACAATCTTCAAGCTGTAGTCAACTTATCACATAAAGATTGATATGCTGCACTGCACAGTTTGAACTTTTCCTCTGCAACAGCCTGTTCACATACGTTGATTAATTGTGTTGTCAATAGCACTTAATTAGATCTGATTAGAGAAGCTGTGATGCATGATCAGTGTTCCTTCAGGAAAAGAAATTTTTTGTACTACAAGACATAAGTTCTGTTATGAAGCCACTGGAATTGAAATGTACAAGCTGCCTTTTATTAGGGGTGTATCATGACATTCTAAGAACATGTATATAAATAAAGCTTTAAGAGATTTGACCCCATGCTGTGCAAAAACTAGATATATATGCCAGGGCCTAAACTATGGTGGGAGAGAGTACCTTTGAGGAGCCCTGGTGACGATCTGGATGCCATTTCAATGCACATGACCGATATCTGAAATGGAAAATCATGTGTAAATAAAGAATAAAAGAAACTTCCATTCGTTTGGCAATTGTTATGCTCTAGAAAAATAGCAACCAGTCTAGTGAGAACTCACGCATTTTTGACATCTTCAAGTTTTAGGGGACCATAAGCTCTCAGTCCAAGAGCAAGCCTATCTGAGGCAAAATTTGACTCCAAATCGTTGGAATCAGATTCTGATGAGTAATCATAATCCTCTTCAACCCGATATCTCCAATTCTTCCCATAGCTATAAGAGTGGTAGTCAGATGAGTTCTTCCATTGGGGATTCTCATCACTGACGAAGGACCAGTAAAAGTATCGATTCCCACCAAATGTAGATCGGAAGATGTTGTCAACATCAGCATTATCTTCTTCACAAAAGTGGAAACCTTCTGAAAAGAGTTGAAAATTGTATAATTTCTCATGCAACTCTAGAAGGTGATGAGGAATTTAAAGACCGTAGCACAAGAGTAAATTGATAAAATATCTAAATTTGCCCATTTGATGCATGAATAAGAACACAAGAATATATAAAATTAGTTATAAATGAAGTATGGTATTTTGAGGAGTGCATGCAAAACAATACACAAAAAAATACCCCCGTGGAGACAATTTCAAGCTAGTAGATCGCAAAGACAGCGACCATTTAACAGTCCAACACTGGAATGCAAATGCTTCATGGAGAAAAACATTCAATGGGATATGGAAGTCAAAAGGATAGGCATGTTAAATTAGGGGATGCCTGTTTCAAGATTAAAAAATAGCGGTAAATTGTCACAAGAAAGCTAAAGTTAGTGTTAAAAGTGTTGACAAACGCAAGAATAAATTGTTAATCATGAAAGAGAGAGAGAAATGTAACATGGGAGAGAATAAAATTTTCATAATACTGTAGTGAGGGGTGCGGGGGTGAAAGAACACCCCTGCCTCCCAAGTAACAATCATTCCCCTTGTGGCATTGGGAGTTGATGTTACCCTAAATAACTCGTCCTCCCAAAAAACTCAATCAAACAAGGAGAATAATAACTGTGGCAGTCAATCTCTCCCCTAACCCCTACACCAAAGTGTAAATACTTCATGGAACGTACTTTTACCCCAACTCGTGGTTCTCCGATTGTCATTCATGTCCTTTCTTGATCCCTTGGAGTATTGTTGTCTAAACCATGAGGGGCCGCTACTTGAAGATGGATCTTCCTCATCAAAACCATCATGCCAACTCTACAATCCAGAGGAAAAAAAATTAAAAATTACATGAAGTTAAAGGCCCTTGCTGTCCAGGAATATAATTAGAATGGAAAAATAACAAAATTTGCACCCACTCAAATTTCCCATATAAAATAAATTTCAGAAAATAGACCAATCTGTGAAATTAGAAATGAGCTGCTCTGTCACAATCAATTCTGCAAATCATGCTGAAATAAAAGAAGCAGTCTCAGAGAGGGAAGCAGCAGAACAAGATTGCAAATTACTTCTCACTCATGAACATGTATATTCGACAAATATTTCTCAAAGAAAAAGTACTTCTGCCTCCTGTTCAGTTTTTTCTTAATTAGTTTGGGAGGAGATAACATATCCTCCAGTGCATTCCTTTCTTTCCATATCCAAAAACGTAGTATTTTTTAAAGTAGCAATCATGATTTGAAAATGAAATAGAAGCAAGTTTTGTTTATTAAGTAAAGCATGTGAAAGTTTGTAGCTTTCGTTGTTGATACCTTTAAGCAGCACTTTAGTTGTTGCAAGTTCTTAACAAACAAACAAAACCCAAAGCCATGGATCAACAACCAGGATCCAAAATGAGCTGTATCTGGTACAGTATAATTTGGAATTATATCCAAGATCACCCAGAAACCAGCAATACCAAAGTCATATAAATCACATGACCAAATTATTAATCTCAGCAATTTGAACGTAATATATGAATCAATTCCCTAAACTATTCAACAAAATACCAACCTACATAAAGTAAAGCAAGTTCAAGACTTCTACAATATGAAAAAGGTAAACCTGACATGGCTGCACTATTTGCAAAAAGGTTATTTTTCCTCGGTTGACATTATACTGGACAGTGTTATTGGTTCCCATTATTTCAAGTAATCAAGTTTGACATTACCTGACACTCAATTCTAAAATATTTTTAAAAAATTCAAAAAAAAAAGAAAAAACAAATTAAAAAATGTGTTTTCGATGCATTTTGGCCATTCACACACCAATTTTGTGATTTTTTACTATTTTCTCTTGTTGATGTCTTCTCCAAAAAATCAAAAATTCAAAAATATATTTTCGACGCATTTGCGTTCATTTTGTAATTTTCAACGTCTTTTCAAAAAATTAAAATTCAAAACTATGCTTTCAACATATTTCAACCATTAACACGTCCATTTTATAATTCTTAATTACTTTTCTTATTGAATTAATGTTAGTGTTGTTTTCTTAAATAAAAAACAAAATACAAAAAAAAGTGAAAATAAAAAATCAGAACATGGAACAAAAGAGATAAGGGTCTAAAGTGCAAAACAAGAAAAGAAAAAAAATGAACCAAAACAAAATTGAGTTACATGGAGGCCATATAACTAAGCAAAAAGATGACAAAATTTGTGAACTATAAATAGAAGAGCAAATAGTGTGATAGAGAGAGGAGATGAAAAAAAAAACATAAGACAAGAGCTGAAATATGAGAACCCACACACAAAAAACCTAACATCTCTCCCAAACAACCCAAAACCAAAAGCAAGAACCCTAGTCCCATCTCAGCCTACCTCACCATATTCCTGCCAACCACCATCATTCTGGCTACCACAATAGCAACTCTAACCTTCCTCTCATCTTTACTCATCAATCGGCTAACTTCTCTAGCCTCCTTCATTGAAAAACACCAAAATAAAGTGAGAAAAAAAGTTGCTGGAAGAAGAAACAACAGCCAACCGAATTTTCCCAGCATCGGATCTCACTGGACAACCAAGAACCCTAGTCACTCACCAGCCAGAGGTGACTTACACCTTGACCACTTGGAGGAAGAAAAGGAAGTGGTGCAGTTAGCCACTCTCCTCTCCCCTTCAATAAGCTCAATGACACATCGCAACCCAGGCTGTTCGAAGAAAATAAAAAACATCAGGAGCAAAAAAAGCTGAAAATTTCCAGCCACCGATCTTCTCCTATGAATAACAGTGACCGACACCTCTACCACCAGGAGAAAAATGATGAAGTGGTGTATCCTGCGGACATAGCCACTCTCCTCTCCCCCCAAGCATTAATTAAAACGACGCAACACAATCTGAGCCACCGCTGCCAAATTTTCCAGCATTTTTTAGCCACTTCCACCTCTTGTTTCAAACACTTCCAGTTCACCTCATTCACTCCAAAGAGTTCATTTCGAACACTAAACATACTGTGAATGATAATTTGGTTTATGGTGGTGATTTGGATGTGTATTTATGATGAAATTGTTGGGTTTGGATAAACTTTGAAATTGAGTATGTACATAAACATTTGAATTGCTTGTGTTTATTTTTTAGTATGATATTTTTTTGTGGATAAACATATATTGCAATGTGCTTTCTAGTTTTTGGTTTTTGTGCATCTAGGCCAAATCCTTCAAAACTTGCATCTTGCTCATGTTTATTGTTCCAGATCCTATTCCAAATAGATGAACCCGTGACCGACACTATTTGGATAGGATCGGGGCATACAATCTTCATTCATTTAGAAAATATTGCGAGTAAATCTTGGATATAGGATAAATAAACCTTAACAAGACATTATCTATACTCTTTCTAGAATTTGAGTTGGGTTCAATGAGTCCAACATAAGCCCATTGGTTATGTATTAGCTCGACTTGACAAAACAATTAGTCACAAGTTATGATCAAGAGTCACCAGCTATAGACATGTCAATTAACCAAGTATTATCAAAATATAATAACTAGAACTTGCCAAAGATGAACCATACCATATAATGGTTAGGCTTAAACCAATCCTCCAAGGTTTAACTAAATGTAGTGGGCCCACTATCACCCATAAATAAGACTACTGAAAGATTAGGCACAACCGACTATTACGAATAAATGACAAGATTAGCGCAACTTATTTCAAGTAGAATGTTACAAGGTGATAGTATCTTCACTTTAACATAACTAGTCTCTTACCTTGGAACTCTGAAGACCAATTTAGGTTTTTTAGAAACCATAATACTAAGTGACGACTCTTTTTTAATGTAAGACATTTTCCCCCTCACAAAAAAAAAAAAAAACTATTTTCCTCTTTCTATGAAAGATAGTGGGTCGTCGCAATATTGGAAGCAACAAATCATCAATTAACTAATAAGTGATCTTCTCACTTTAAACATCAAAGTTTTTTTTACCATTCCTGTGATCTCTCATCAATAAGAAAACTTCAAATGTTCTCATGGAATTCACTTAAAGACTCAACCATCTTTTAAAGGATTCTTATGCATTATAAGACTTCAAACCAATCACCCTCATTCTTCTCAATCTATTTTGTAACTTTAAACCAACCTTACACCATTAGTTCAGCTTCCTGCTCTCATGCATCAATTAGCTTTTGATCTGCTAAGAATTGCCTTATTCTCTCCCTTGACCTTTCAATGTTTTTCCTAAGATTTATACAAGATACCTCCCCCATACAAAAAAAAAACCCATCTTTAAGGAAAATCAATAGCTTCTTAACATTTGTAAATCACTCTTAGACCTTCTATTCAACTCCCTTCCCTCGTATCCTTGTAACTTGTATTCTCCCAAGCACAGCATCAGACTTTGGTTTAACAATCAATCTGTACATATCTCACCTCCTAAAGAAACTCAACAGCAGAAAACTAGAGGTTATCAAAATAGGATTTCAAGTAGGACACAAACGGGAAATTTCAGACATCGTGGGAACATATATTTTACAGTAATCAACCCTAACCCCACCCTCTGAAAAACAAAACACACACACAAACACTGAAAGACCATATCTTAAAATAACACACATATACCAGCCAATCCCACTTCTGTACTGATTACAACAAAGCTTGAGAGACAAATATTCTAAATCAGCAGACTATCAATTAAGAAAGCATGAACTCCTTGGAGATGATAAAACAATTAGAGAGTATATAGCAAGTTGGCAACGTCAGGAAAGAACCTGAAATAGGTGATCTGCATAAGAACCGATATTATGCAGTAACACTTCCTTTGCATTTAACCTACTGGACCTCCTAGAATAATTGTTGGATCTATAACTCTGCATTGAATGAACAGTTTCATTCAGCAAGAGAATATGTTCAACTTATCAAAAACAGGAGAGAATATTTTCATTTCACACCATGCAGAAAGAGGAAAAATATAAAACTTTTTTATAAATAAAGAAAAAGAAGCCAGTGATTGGACTTCTTATCAAATACGATGTGTTCAGTAGATCTATCAAAAAGTGCATAGATAGAAAATTCTAAACAGAAAAAAAGATCATTAATTTGAACTTTTATAATGAATAGAACATTCTAATAAATACACGTACACCCTAACTTTTCAAAATATAAAAGTTGTCTATTAATCATAGACTTTACAACTCAATCCATAAACAATGACTATTGACAGTGATTTAGATCAACTAACCTCTCCAACCTTTATGTCATTGCTACTCCATCCATTAGCAATGGTTAGAGGGACAAGCCAAACTTGATATAGTGTAGAGACTACAACATAAATTTTTTATTTTAAGATACCATTTTGTAAAATATCATAAAAACCAAATTGCATAAAACATGATTTGAACTTTAAACCTGTTTTATTAACTAAAAAGTAACTTACCAACTCAAAAATAATAATACATGTGATGCAATTTAGTTTTGACTAGATTAGTGTTCCCACACTACCGCACTATACCATGGACCAGATCTTTTTTTTAGCATAAAAAAAAGCTCAAGAGGCATGAGAGCATTTTAGCAGGACCAAATCAATTTTTTTTAGCATAAAAAAAGCTAGGTAGGCACAAGAGCATTTTTAAAAAGCAAATAAAAAAAATCTATAGCTCGGTTCAAAGAACTGACTGAGTAAAATAAGCTGGTATCATTTAATTAAATAATAAAAGAAAAGACAATGACAATTAATTGACCGGATTAAAAATAAAATAAAAAGCAGCTTTCATGAGAACCTAAAAAAAAATAATGCCAACCAAAAGAAAAAAGGTGAAAAAGCTCAATTCCTAGCCAACTTAATGCAGAAGAATAAAAATGAAAAAAAAAAGAGTAAAGTCAAACCGAGCACGCATGTCAAATCTGCAACCCAAAACATGAGACCATGACACCAATAAAAAGCAAAAAAAAAAGATAAAGCCCAATACACAACAAATCCAATGTAAAAAGAATGAAATTATAAAAATAAATTAAAAAAAAATCCAAAAAAACCAGCAAACTATGTAAGCCAACAAAATTTCATGACCCGGATCATATAAATGAGATGACTTAATAAAGGGCAAATCAAGATAAATTACGAAGTACAATTGTAAAACAACTTAATGTTGAAAGACAAAACCAAAATAATATTAATTTTTTTATTAAAAAAAAACGACCCCTAAAAAGAACTGAGTGAACTTGTACTAACCTGTCAAATCTATGGTCCAAGTAATAAGATCAGAATAACTAAATAGAAAGGAAATCGAATAGAATAAAATCATGAATCCTAGTTTTACAAAAAAATATAACACCAACGTTAGGATGCAAATGAAAAGGAAACTCAGTGTAATAAAACCTAAAAAAACGAGGTTAACTTAGGTTAAGTTTTAAAACACGTGACTCAGGTCATGAAATGAACCCGTAAGTCAAAATCATTTGCGATCATGATCCAAAATCTTGGTCACATCATCCAAATTTTCTCTCCTTAACATTTACCAACACCGTGAATGTCTATCTGATAGTATCTCAATCCCTTGAACTCATCCAACCATATTTTCCTAAATTATACAACAAAAATGCTAAATGTGAGTATCATACAAGAGCTACTAAATATGAGTATCATATAAGAGTTGCGGGTCATTTCATTGATCATTATTAAGGGTTCAAGAAGTAGGTTAACAACATGATCCAGAGTGAATAGCTATCATTTGAAGAGAACAATGGTGAATATAGTATAGTCAAAAGAGGTTTTGGGATTGATGAACAGGATAGCCCAATTTTTTACCCCTAATTCCTAAATATTTTTCAAAAATCCAAAAAATATGTTTTCGATGCATTTTGGCCATTCACACACCCATTTTATGATTTTTTGACTATTTTTTCTCTTATTGATGTCTTCTCGAAAAAATCATAAATTCAAAAATATATTTTCGACACATTTATGTCCATTTTCTAATTTTCAATGTTTTTTCAAAAAATCAAAATTCAAAAATATGTTTTTGACACATTTCATCCATTAACACATCCATTTTGTAATTTTTTATTACTTTTCTTATCGAATTGAAGATAACGTTGTTTTTTAAAAAACAAATACAAAAAAAAATATGAAAAACAAAATAGAGAGCAAAATGGACAAGGAACTAAAGTACAAAACACAAAGAAAAAAAAGGACCAAAACCAATTTTAGTTACTTAGGGACCAAGTAACTAAAAAAAGAAGACCAAATTGGTAGGCCATAAATAAAATAAAAGAGTGAATAGTGTGAGAGAGGGAGGAGATAAAAAAAGAAGAAGAAATCAAGTCTCTATAAGTGAAAGACAAAAAAAGAGAGCTGAAATTTGATGATCCACACACAAAAATAAACCTAACATCTTCTCTCCTGAACAGCCCAAAACCAAGAACCCTAGCTACATCTCAACCTGCCTCACCAAATTCAGTCAACCACCATCATTTCGGCCACCACAACAACAACTTTAACCTTCCTCTCTCTTCTCGTCATACGGCCAACTTTCCTAGCCTTCTCTAATCGAAAAACACCAAAAAAAAGAGAGAAAAGAAGATGTCAGGAGAAGAAACAAGAGTATGTTGAATCTTCCTAGCGTTGGATCTCACTCATCAGCTGGAGGTTACTTACACCTCCACCACCATAAGGAATCATAGGAAGTGGTGCAGCCTACGAGCATAGTCACTCTTATCCTCTCCCCTTCAAGAAGCTCAACAATGCATCACAACCCAAGCTGTCAAGAAAAAACAGCTTTAGGAGCCAAAAAGATTGAAACTTTTTGGTCACCGATAGCCTGTAAACGGTGGTGACCGACACCTTCACCACCAAGTAGATGAACCCATGACGGACACTATTTGGATAGGATTGAGACATACAATCTTCATTCAATCAGTAAATATTGCAAGTGAATCTTGGATACTATAGGATAAATAAACCTTCATAAGACATTATCTAAGGACACTCTGTAGGATTTGGGCTGAGTTCAATGTGCTCAACATAAACTCATTGGTTATTCATTAGCATGGCTTAACAGACTATTAGTCACAGGTCATGATCAGAGTCACCAACTATAGACATGTCAATTCACTTGGTATTATCAAAAGATAATAACTATGAGTGACAAAGATGAATTAGACCATGGAATTGTTAGCTTAAACCAATCGCTCAAGTTTAACTCATTGCAGGAGACCCACTATTACTCATAGATAAGAATGTTGGTAAATCAGGCACAACAAATTGTTAGGAATATAATACAAAATTAATAAGACAGCTTATCTCAGGTCAGATGCTTTAGAGTATCCCTTATCTTAGAATTCTAAAAAACAGTTGAAGTTTTCTAGTAACCATAATACTTAGTGTCGACTTCTTTTTAATATAAAACCTTTCTCCTTCTCATAAAAAGACCACTTCCCCCATCCTAGAAAAGAGAGCAAGTTGACATGATGTTAGTGCGACAAAGTTCACCAATTAGCTAATGAAAGATCTTTTCATACTCTAAACGTCTAAGGTTTCTTTTACCATTCCTGAGATCACTCATTAAGAAGAAAACTTCAAATGTTCTCATGGAATTCACTTGAAGATTCAACCAACTTTTAAAGGATTATTCTGCATTGTAAGACTTCAAACCAATCACCCTCATTCTTCTTGATCTATTTTGTAACTTTAAACCAACCTTATACCATTGGTTCGGCTTCCTACCCTCATGTGTCAATTAGCTCCTAATCTGCTAAGAATTGCCTTATTCTCTCCCTTGGCCTTTCAATGTGCTTGTCTCGATATTTATACAAGATACCTTCCTTGTACAAAAACCCCTTCTTCATTTAGATAAGAGGAAAATCAATAGCTTCTTAATATTTGTAAATCACTCTTAGACCTTCTATTCAACTCACTTCCCTCTTCTCCTTGTCACTTGTATTCTCCCAGACATAGCATCAAGCTCTAGTTTATCCATCAATTTGTACAAATCTCACCTCCCAAAGAAACTCAACAGCAGAAAACTAGAGGTTATCAAAATAGGATTTCAAGTAAGACACTAAGGGGAAATTTCAAACATCATGGGAACGTACATTTTACATTAACCAACCCCAACCCCACCCTTGGAAAAACAAAACACACAAACACCGAAAGACCATATCTTAAAATAACACACATAAACCAGTCAATCCCACTTTTGTACTGCTTACAACAAAGCCTGGGAAACACAGCAGAATCACAATTGAGAAAGCATGAACTCGTTGGACATGATAAAACAACAAGAGTGTATATAGCAAGTGGGCAATGTCAAGAAAGAACCTGAAATAGGTGGTCTGCATAAGCACCGATATTACGCAGTAACGCTTCATTTGCATTTAACCTCCTGGACCTCCTAGAATAATTGTTGGATCTATTTCTGGATCTATGACTCTGCATTGAACAAGCAATTTCATTCAGCAAGAGAAATGTGCAATTTATCAAAAACAGGAGAGAATATTTTCATTTCACACCATGCAAAAGGGGGGAAAATATAAGACTCTTTTTAGTAAATAAAGAAAAAGAAGCCATTGATTGGACTTCTTATCAAATACGATATGTTCAGTAAATCTATCAAAAAGTGCAAAGATAGGAAATTATAAACAGAAGAAAAAAATAGAGGGAATCAAACTTTTTGAGAACGTATCTTACTACTTAAATTAGACTACCAAGAACATGTTGTTTAAAAGATCATGGAAATGCGCCGAAGAACAAAACTTATTGAAAACTTAGTGTACCAGACCAAAATAATACACCAGTATGTTAATCGTGAGACAGGACTTTTGCAATATAAAATGGAACACCTCTTAAATTCATATTATTCACAGATTGTGGCCAAGAAAATGACTCTCCCTAAACCCTAACATTGGGAAAGAAAGGGAATTATTCAACAGATTCAGATTAATGTTTCAAAAAAATGTCACTACCGAGTGCCCACACACGCTCCAAATGAAGTTCATTTAACCGTTATAATTATGTGCCACAATTCGTTATTTCTTCCTTCTAAATATCAAACTTAATTTCCAGACAGAAACATAGAGGCGGTTTGTTCAGTTGATGAAATGGAGGAAAAGAAGCAATTCTGGCAAGTTTTCTAAGTAAAGCTTAAACATTTACGATATAAGTCTCTCTGGTTGCTAAGGAAAAATAAGATATGAAGCAAGATTGAATTCTATCTTTCGACATTTCTGTCTGCCAAGTTAAAAAGGCAAAACGTTAAGGTCTTTGGGTATCATATTTTTCCTTGTAAATCAATTTTTCACACATTTTCCTTCTCAAAAGACAAAATGATTTAAAAGGCCAATCAACAAGATCAAAAACTATACCCCAACTCATCAAAAGCACTGAATACTACACAAAAAATATATATTAAAAAAAACCCAAATTTAAAAAAAAAAATCAAAGAATCCATTCCATATACATATGCACATATGAAGAGAAAGAGGTAGGGAGAGACACTAACAGCATCACAAAAATTGCGTCTTTTGCGTTCAAGAACAGGAGAGGAGTGAAAGAGAGCAGCTTGGAGCTGGAAAAGATTGGTTTTGGGGATTGAAAAGGCTGCTTTGGTGCCAAGACTCGTCATCTTTGCAGAACAAATCCACCATGGAATTGTGAAACTCGCAGCTGCGAAACCAGTTATAGCTGCTTGAAGACGTCGGCGATTCCACTCGAAAAAAAAGTCATTTGAATATTTCACACATTCTGGGAAGATGTGGTTAAAGAGTAAAAGAGTAATGGTCTTGTGGTATACTTGGTATTGGGAAGCAGTGGTTAAAAAGTAAGTTTTTTTTTTCTGATTTACTTTTACCATTTGAAATGTTAAGAGGGCTTTTTTTACATGGAGGGCATTGATTTTCTATAATTAGCTTGTCTACCACGCAAAAAAATAAAAAAGTTCAGTATAGAAAATTAAAATAAAAAAATTCATAGTTGTTAAATTTGATTTGATAAACGGGTTTACTGGAAAAACTGTGATATAGAGATTGATCTAAGTTGTATTTTAAAATAAATTAGTTTTAATATTGGTTTGACTAAATTTAATTAATTTAATAGGTAAATTTATGATTTCGTTGACTTAATCAATATATTGAGTATGTATTCATTTTATTTTAAACAATATATATATATATTCATTTTAACTCATAAATTAACTTGGAGACTCGTAAGTTAATATAATAATTTAATAACTTACATCTTAACAATCATAAATATATTGTTCTTTCTTGTAAATATAATGCATTGGGTTTCTTTTTATATTTTAAAATGTTTTTAAAAAAATAAAAAAAAATTATTTCAAATTAATAATTTTAGTGTTTTTAGATTGTTTTAATATGCTGGTATCAAAAATAATTTTTAAAAAATAAAATATATATTATTTTAATATGTAATTAAAAAAATATTATTATCACACTTTCAAACACATTTTAAGTAAATCTCGCGTTACATGTTAAATTTATTTATTATAAAAACAGAATTGCAATTAAAAATAGCACGTTGATGTTTTTAGTTCTATACAATTAGGTCACGAAATGGAAATTAAAATAAAGAATTGAGATTACCAATTTATGCAAAGATAGAATTTTATCTCTTGCTCTTCTTCTTTTTATGCAAAGATAGAAATTTCGTGGAATTGAAAATAAAGAGTCTTCTTGGATCATGACTGGATCCAATTCAAAGAATAATAATGAAAGTAATTGTTGATTTTTCCTTGGCTTTTTTTTTCAAATTAGAATTGTCTCCGATATTAAAATAAGTAGACTTGCTTAGCTCATGAATTGAATCAAATCTATAAATAATATGGAAATGAAGGACAAGTTTTCAGCATAATAATAGGACAGGTCTCAGGAGTTGACTTTGGTGGTCAACCCGAGCTTTTTAAAATAAAAAATTGAAACAAGATAGTTTTGGTAAAGGAAAAGAAAACGTCATACCGAAACGGTCAATGGATCATCAAATTGATAAAAGTCAAAGTCTTGTAAACATGGTTTGAAAAAAGAGGTATACCATCCATGCTTTGGATAAACATGTGGAGTTTTATGAAAATTGAGGATAATCATTAGTAGGATATTTATAAGGAGTTTAGGAGTGTAGTTATAATTATTTTTAAAAATATATTAAAATAATATTTTTTTTATTTTTAAAAAATTATTTTTGACATTAATATATTAAAATAATCTGAAAATATAAAAAAATTATTTTAAAAAAAATTATTTTTTAAAAAATACTTTGAGATAAATAAGAGGAATTGAGGTGATTATCGAAAATTCAAAATAAACAAATGAAAATTT
>Ga0325403_1000192_pt1 | contig 36625 bp, 18 predicted proteins | sample PopdelMetagenome_19_FD_205665 | JGI IMG/M metagenome (GOLD analysis project Ga0325403, IMG submission 205665) | Populus deltoides microbial communities from Bellville, Georgia, United States - Xylem-PdKOR-R4 | ecosystem: Host-associated > Plants > Phyllosphere > Stem > Wood/Secondary xylem... | reverse complement strand
AAAAATAAATATTCAAAACAAATTATATTTAGCAATCAAAAGTTTGAGGATCAAATTTAATATAATCAGCAAATAATGACATTTCTAAATTTTTTACAACTTCTGGAAAGTGTTTTCCGCTCAAATTTTCCAGGAAAACACTTTCCTGAAAACTAAGCCAAATTTTCCTTTGACTGGGAAGTGTTTTCTGTTGACCAACTTTTCTAATGGCAAACAAACACAGGAAAGTTTAGAAAATGATTTCTCGGAAACCACTTTTCAGAAAACAAACACAACAAAAAAGGAAAACACTTTTCTGGAAACCGAAACAAATTTTTCTTTAACTGGAAAGTGTTTTCCGTTGACCAACTTTCGTAATAACAAACAAACACAGGAAAAGTTTGAAAAATAATTTTCCAGAAATTACTTTTCGAAAAACAAATATGACTTGAGCCTACATTTATTCTAAGCACAATGAAGAGAGAAATAATATTAAAATAAGCTAATTTTGTTTCAAATGAAGATTAAAAAAATTTACCTTGCTTGCTTGACTCGGTTCTACTAAGTCGAGTGCAATGGATGAAGGGTACATCCTTCCATTGTCTAAACTCTTCCCTACCCGATTTCTTAACTCATTTTTTCATAGAGTTGTATTTTTTTTTTAATATGATGCACAAATTCTTTGTTTATGATTTACATATGACACAAATGAAAGCAATATAAAAAAACTCTTTATTATAGTTGTTTTAGGTGGCTTATAAACTTTTAAAAAGTCATAAAAAGATTTAAAAAATAATAAAAGAGTTTTAATCTAAATAGAAAAAATAATCTAAAATCAACTAAAAAAATATAATAAATCCTAAATAGTAGCTTATTGACTTTGTTTCTTGCAAGTTACATTATATTACTTTCATGTGATCAAGATGGAAATTTAGAGTTGCATAATTGTAAATATTCCACAATTCAATAGAATATTATAATGATATTATGTTCTTACAAGCAAGTTGGCAAAGAAAGGCATATGGTATAAGCATATTCTTATTCACGAACACCACGACATCCTCACATAAGATGTCCATGGTAATATAAAATACATTTCCTACAAGAGTTGGAGAATTATTGGAAATAGGCCCTCCTACATTATAGAACACCATTGCTCTTGAACAATATTTTTTTTATGAATGGAGAATTAAAAGAATTTTTCAATGCCATCATTGACATCCAAGAACATACAAAGGAGGTTTATTTATATATGATATTTTAAAGTTTTTTTTTTAAAAAAATGTGAGATCAATCTTCCAAATCCTCGTATTACAATATTGTTATTGTTTGTTGTATAGTGAAAATTATTTAAACAAAGCTTTTTAGCATTAAAACTATTTTTATGCGAGCTCAAAATTGCCTTGCTGGTTGAAGAGAGAATATAATTTTTTTTTTCTTAAAAAAAGAGAGAGTAAAGCGTGGTAACGGTAAGAAAATTAGAGCAAGTAAAACATGATTAATTCGGACAGTCAGTCACCACTCATACAATCTCCTAATTCCTGACAACCACAACCACAAAGCAAACAGTGTATAAAAATTAAAGACAAATAAATAAATAAAACAATTTTCTCCTTTTGCGTTTCATTTCAATCTCTCTCTCTGATCTGTAGCCTCTCTCTCTCTCTCTCTCTCGTATTCTCTGCGTCTACCTTCTCTCTTCGATCTGCTCCAAAACGTCCTGTGTATTATTAGCTCATTATCTGGTTTGCTTTCTCTCGATCAAAAACTGTAATCGTCACCACAAAAAAAGATTAAAACTTTCACTTATTTGGTCTGCTTGCTTCTTGTTTGTTTTGTTTTTGAATTCTCATTCCGCGTGTTTTCTTAAATAAATAAAAAAAACCCAGATATATAAATAGTTAAAGATGTGTGCTTTCAGTGTAGATTTTGAGAAGTAAAGGAGTTTTTGTTACCGTGGAGTTGACCCAACTCCAGGAGGCTCAGCTAGGTGGGATCCCAAATGGAAACAAACTTGATTGGTGGTGCCTCCAATTATTGTTACTTGCAGAAATTCAGACTCTATGAGACTCGCTCGGTATATATACATAATATACGTGCTCATTTTCTTCAATCTTTATCTTTATGTTGTCGTGTTTGATTGTTTTTTTTTTTTGGGTTTTGAGGTCTTTGATTTGTTGTTTTAATAGTTCTTGTTTGTGATTTCCAGGATAATGATTACTTTAGGTCTGTATGTTCATTTCAATTCTGCTGTGATTGCCTCCGTGAAGTGAGGAATTTAAAATTTTGATGCTTCTGGTGATATAATGTTTATGGGGTGATTGTTTTACATTGGATATGATTCACGTGGTGTTAGATTTAGGATTTTGACTTGATTAGGGGGTGGTCTTGACCAGATTGGAAACTCGGATTTGAAGGGAGTGTTTCAAATAAAGCACTCATTGCTTCTGAGATTGTAGTTAGCAATTGGTTGGGTTTGATTTTGGTTTTTTCTTGCTTGGTTCATTTTGAAAACTTAAAGCGTGCTAAGTTTATGCCATAGAATGATTTTGTTAAAAAAGTAGGGATGTGGAATTTGTGACTGGGCTTCCAGCGAACTGTTCCATTGGAATTCTTGGGCTAAGCAAAAAGTGGGGAGATGTAAATGTCCAAATTTTGCTTTTGTCATACCTGTTTTGCTGCCTTACTCTTTCTTCCCGAAGTAATGAATAAGACTATATGTATTTTGCTCAGCTGCCATTTGATTTTATACAATAGCAGCTCATTGATTTGTCGCCAAGTTTGTCCCTTGAAAATACTTCATAATGACAAGTTTGGGTGTCAGTTATTGCAAAAATCTTTGATGTTATTGCAATCTAATTGTAGGATTTAGGTTGGTAACAGTAAAGAAACGTACACGACGCTGTTTGCTTTTCCTACTCTTCACAGCATAAATTGAGATCAAAATTTTAATTACGCTTTTGTATGAATTTTTTTCCTGCATTCGCTCACCTTTATGATTGCTTTCCCATGTTTACTTGCTCAGTGTCACATTTTTTAGGCATAAGAAATCTTTGAATTTTGCAGATTTGTCTATCTTTTTTTTTTGGCATGCAGTCAATGGATATAACTTTATTGTATTAATATTATTCCAATAAGGTGGTCAAGCATAATCCAATTTTTTTTTCAGTGAATCTTATAAATAGAGTATTACAGACATGGGCCATTAGTTTCTCAAATTTTACCAGACCTTATGTTTCTTGTGTTTTTATATGTTGTATAAAGGGAGTAATCCTTGTCATGTTTGGTACTATATGTTGAAGTCGTTGCCCTCCTCTTATCTGTGTCCCTATAATTTGAAGTATTGGGGTTGTTTCAATTTATTTTGGGTAATATGGGTCCTCTGAACATTGAAGTCACTACCATTTTGGAAAACTATGCCCATCCAGACTTTCTGCATGAGTTATATCCTGATGCTTATGAAGCAGGAAACAAGTTGCATATAACTTTCTTTCTTGCTGTCTTGCTGGAATTTAATGTACTGATGATGTGCTTTGCCTATTTGAAAAATCTCTGCTTTTGTTTGATGGAACTTTTTGTTGCTTCTTTCATTTATCCCACAATTTATTTTACAGCAATAGTAAAGTGCTGTTGTTAATATGAATTTATTTATCAAAACATTTTCATTTTTCTTCTTATATGCAATGATTATTCATGCCAATTTATCGAATCATCATTACAACTACTTCTGATCCAACATCTAATATTTGGCAGAATTTTTATATGATTGGAAGAGACAAGAACAGAACCCTTTGCAGGGTGTTAAAGATTGATCGGTTAGAGCCATCTGAACTCGTTGTTCTTGAAGATTCTACAACATATTCAGAAAGTGAATGCGTTGACCTGCTAAGGCGAATACATGAAGGCAATAAGTCAACGGGTGGACTTAAATTTGTCACTATTTGTTACGGAATTGTTGGTATGTTGTATCTGCAAGGTCTTCTATATGAGCTTTTGATATATTTCATTATTGAACTCATGGTGCTCTTTTCTTTAACGTAGGGTTTATTAAATTTTTGGGACCCCATTACATGCTGCTGATAACAAAAAGAAGGAAAATCGGTGCAATTTGTGGCCATACAGTTTATTCTATAACCAAGAGCGAGATGATTCCTATTCCAAATTCTACTGTGCAGTCCAATATGACTAATTCTAAGAACGAGAACAGGTCTTTTGTCCATTCTGCATGTAAATGTAATATGTACTTGGTTCTGTTAAGGAGACCTAAGATACTAGTATCAGAATTAGCATTGTTGATTTGTAATTAGATGATGACTTTTTTATGTTTGCGCTGGTTTAATTTTTAAATCAATGTTCAGTATTTTTATTTTCTTTCATTTAATTGTTTGGAACAATTAGTTTGAGTTGTGTGTTGCCTATTAGAAGTAGACTGGTTCAACACTGTGGAGGTAATTTCTTGACTATTTTTGTCATTACACCCTTCAGTGTTAATTAATGATGCGGGCTTGTGTGATTCATAAAGATGCAGGCTTCTGTGATTCAAACTTATTCAATTTCTTCTGGTAGTAAATGTAGCTATAGTTTATCTTTCTTCTTTCCTTGTTTAATTTTTGTTTTTGAGATGAGACAAGTAGGGCATCTTATTCAGAGGTATGCATATAAAATATTGCTGTTGCATCCTTTGTAGCTGATATTTTTGCCTAGTGGCTATTGCCAGTTCATTTCCTGCATATGTACAGGGGCAAACTTCATTGCTGTTGTGATGTTAATAAAATCTGTTGAATGAGGCAAGGTATCATCAGGGTTTGTGGGGGAAAATTTACTTTTCTTTTCTTTTTCTTTTTCTTTTTTACTTCAGTTTCTTGTTTATATTTATTAGACTAACAATTCATAGCATTCCTTTTCTTTAACATCAGTAAAAACATACTGACTTGTCCTTTCAATTTTTTATTTTTTTTTTCTTGATGAAATAGATATAAGAAGCTCCTGTGCACGGTGGATCTTACAAGGGACTTCTTTTTCAGCTACTCCTACCATGTTATGCACAGTCTTCAGAAGAATTTATCTTGTAATGAGACGGGCCAAGGTCACTATGAATCAATGTTTGTTTGGAATGAATTCTTAACTCGAGGAATTCGAAATAACCTCAAGAATACTCTATGGACAGTGGCATTGGTGTATGGCTTCTTTAAACAGGTGCATTTTATTTCAAGTAACCAACCATACATGAGTGCTTAAAGACGTTCATGCTATAAAAAAGAACAGTCCATGATAGAAAATGGTCATCACATTTATGATGGTATATGTTACGTGTTGCTGTCTTCTTCTCTAATTTCTTAACTCACTACCTTTTGTGGTTCTTTTCAAAGCTATCAAGTTTATTATTACATCCCATTTAGAGTTAGGAGTTGAAGTTCCTCTACCTAGGTCTTTTGCGAGGAAAATTAATTGAATTAAGAACATGGTCCTTTTGTAAGTTGAACCAGGTTGAATGGAATATCAACTCCATCCATATTTATCTGGCCTTATGAATCGCCTTTCAATCTTTATTTATGCAAATTTGTATGATCTGCTTCAATCTGATCTTTTTTATTTTTCCTTTGTTGGTATCCAGGTCAAACTTTCAGTATCTGGCAGGGAGTTTAAGCTGGCTCTCATTGCTAGACGATCACGGCATTATGCTGGCACAAGGTATGGATGGTCTTCAAAACTTTTGAACAGCATGCCAGCTGGAGTTAACCAACCCTGCTTGGCTGCTTTGATCTTTTGCCAGTGAACATGATAAACTCTCTAATATTGATCGGATCCAATCTGTATATTAACCTCTTCATATAGTCCACTGATGTGTTATAGAAACACTACTATCCAGATTTTATCCCACTGATCACTGCTGAACTTACAATGAATTTTATTTGATTTTCCTATTTTCTGATCTTTCTAGATATTTAAAACGAGGCGTGAATGAGAAGGGTAGAGTTGCTAATGATGTTGAGACAGAACAGATAATGTTTGAAGATGTTCCTGAAGAACAGCCAGTGCAAATAAGTTCTGTTGTTCAGAATCGGGGTTCAATCCCGCTTTTCTGGTCTCAAGAAACTTCACGATTGAATATCAAACCTGACATTATGTGTATGACTTCGATACTGTGAACCGTGTTATTCTGAGTGGTAACTTTCACAAGTTATTTATTTATTATTATTTTGCAGTGTCAAGGAAGGACCAAAATTTTGAGGCAACAAAACTTCATTTTGAAAATCTTGTGAAGAGATATGGAAGTCCGATAATTATTTTGAATTTAATAAAGGTAGGTTGCTGCGACTACCAAGAGACTGATTGCTCCATATGCCTGTGCTCATGTGATCTTTTAAGTTTTAAGCTTCTTGTGTATGAAAATGGATTCATGATGTGGTTTTTTTTTATTATTATTGCTGTCATTAGTTTTCGGCATTTTTTTTTGGGATTGAGGCGTGGTTGTTGTATGTTTCTAACAATTATGTTGATGATTGGCAGTCGCGTGAAAAGAAGCCTCGGGAAACCATACTTCGTGCTGAGTTTGCAAATGCCATCAGATTTATCAATAAAAGTTTACCCGAGGAGAATCGCCTAAAGTTTCTGCACTGGGATTTGCATAAACACTCTAGAAAGTACTTTGCTTGCCCACCCAATACTTTTCTCTCGCATTAATTTTGTGATGACTGAAGTTAATAGCATTTGTATGCTTTCAACAGGGCTACAAATGTCTTGGCACTTCTAGGAAGAGTTGCAAGCTATGCATTGAATCTAACTGGGATCTTTTATTGTCAAGTCATGCCAAGTTCAAGTTCCAAGGGATTGTTAAATGGGTCCTGCTTTGAGTAAGTTAATGAAAAGGCTTCCAATTCTTTTTACATGGTATTTTTCTTGTCTTATCCACTCAGGGAAATGTTTGCTCTGAGAATCCGTTGTCTTGCTATAGATTTCACGCAATAATCACACAATTGCTATCCGGGCCCCTTTAAATTTATAGTAAATTCAAACTGAAGTGGATTTTTAGCTCTGTAGAATTTCAAATGATTTGAGGAAATATATTGATTCAAAACTCAAAACTTGCATATGCGCAGCTTGTGTAATACTTTGCTAGTAACTAACAATTTTAGGGTACACTGCCATGATTTTTTCCTTTGTTTCTGTCTAATTCTTGTAAGTGACTTACAATGCTGGCAATGCAAATTTGGTGCAGGGAACGTGATGGTGACTATTCTCTTGAAAATCCTTCTAGTGACAATGTCAGCAAGTTGGATTCAGAAATTGCCAAAGCGGAATGTGATGCAAATCAAAATCAGAGTATCAACGTTCCAATGTTCCAAAGTGGTGTTTTAAGGACCAATTGCATAGACTGTTTAGATCGCACAAATGTAGCACAATATGCCTATGGATTGGTGGCTCTAGGGCATCAGCTGCATGCACTAGGATATATGGAATCCCCAAGTATTGATCTAGATAATCCTTTAGCTGAAGATTTAATGAGGATTTATGAGACGATGGGCGACACACTTGCACTGCAGTATGGTGGGTCTGCTGCTCACAACAAGGTAATCCTTGTGGGTTTGGGGAGGCCAACAGTTTAATGATTAAATATGATTGACCATAATTTTGTGGATCAAATACATTTTTGGGCACAGTTAGCTGTTTTCCTTGGAATTTTTTTTAGTTGAAAAAGTAAAAAAAATAAAAATCAAGGATTTTCTCACTTAAGATTATGTAGTTTATAGGGGTGTGATTATTTTTCTTTGGTCACCTTGAAAACTGCAGTAGGTGGGTCTGCTGCTCAACGAGCTGACTTGATTTGTAGGATTTTGGAAATCAGAAAGAAACATTTGCAAGCTTGTTGATGCTTTTAATCTTGGATGCATGTGTTTTAGGATGGTGCGGATAACGCAAAACATTATACCAAACTTGTATTGTAGTTTTGTTCAATCTTCCATTGTGTGTAAACTAAACTATTTGAGCAAGTTGGCTATGTCATGTTTGTGTTTTATTAAAAATTAAATTTTGCATGTCATCGCCTCTTTGATTGTGATGCCAAGGAACTAAGTTGATCACGTTGGGTATCCTTGCCTGCATGGAAAGAAAGTAAGGATTCTCAGGAGTTAAAAGAGCAATGGATGTACTTATTGTTGAAATTGTTAGTTCATTACTTAAAAAGCAAAACACCCTTGTTTCTGAAATACTCATATTCATTCCATTTGTCCACTCTTTTTTGAAAATTCTACTTTTGGAACTCTGCATAAAACTATCTATTTTAAGTTTAGCACTGCCAATGCATCACTGTGTTGCAATGATGATGTTAAATAGATATTTTCTGAGAGAAGAGGTCAGTGGAAAGCAGCAACTCAGTCCCAGGAATTCTTTAGAACTCTACAACGTTATTACAGCAATGCCTACATGGATGCTGAGAAACAAGATGCTATTAATGTGTAAGTATAAGAGGCTCTGCGCTTCAATGCCATCATTACTTTTCTCTGGAAAGAACTTCCCAGATCAGGGATTTTAAAATGTATGTTTTGATGGTAGGTTCATTGCAGGGGATAGATTATGCATTTGATGTGATATTTGCCTTAACTTTTTGGTCAGGTTCTTGGGTCATTTCCAGCCACAGCAGGGAAAGCCAGCACTGTGGGAATTGGATTCGGACCAGCATTGCGATGTTGGAAGGCGTGGTCCTGATTTAGTTGAGAATGCTAGGTAATATGCCCTCATAACACGCCATCTCTCAATAATTTTTGTATGCTTACCTCATTCCCTCAGTGCCATAACTGTAGCTGAATTTGGAAAGGCGCACTTGTTTAGGTAACCACTTTGTTTGGGTATGGTTGGTGGTAACATTATATTGTTCTAAGGGTATGAAAATAGGTAATCGGTGACAATGCAAAAACATGTACCAGAGCTAAAAAAGGGTCAGTGTGGGACTATGATTCTCAATGCTTGGAGAATTGTGGTTATAATTTCAATTTCTGCTTTTGACAAGTTTTACACTTCATATCTAGGGACTTTTTTTGAATAAAATTATTTTGGGACCTTTTTGTGAATAGGAAAACTGTGTATCACAGGAAGTTATGTTGGTCAAGGACCTCGCTTTAAAAAAAATGCATGTTTCTGTTATCATTGTTGTATTGCAAATAAATCATTAGCTTTAACACATCCAGTAAATGCAATTCTTCTGTAATTATTCAAATGATGCATACAACTTGGATATTGGAAGCGCTTTTCTCAAATTAATTATGTGTGTTTAAACATGCTTGTGTGTGAGCATAAGTTAATGTGAGATTTACTTTGACCATATAATGTTTAGAACATATAATATGATGAAACTAAAGTTTCATCTGTAAGGAAACCTTTATGCTAATATTTTTGTCATCTGTAGGCCATTCATTAAAAGGTCACTGTCAGATGGCAATCTTCGGTGTGAAAATGAGTCACCTGTAGCTGCCAATATTGGATACAGTAAGCCTCTGTCTGAAAAGGAGGGAGGAGTTAATAATGGTCTTTCAGACTCAAATCCGGAGATATCAACTTGTGAAAGTGACATATCATATTCCAGGTCTGCTTAAATTGTTCAATGCTTGTCACAGCTTGTTACGTTTTATCTCCCTATTTGGTAAGCCCATGGTTTATCCGATTTGTATTCACTCCTCATAGAGGTGCATAGTTGATGACTAATTGAAATGCCAAATAGATTCTCTTTTCAGCAGGTTATATTTCTTTAGCCATTAGGAGATAAGTTGTCATTCCTCTGCAATTGTAGCCATTAGGTTAAGGCTTGGGAATGGATAAGTGAGGTTTATTTATAAATGCTGTGGCTACAAAATCTGGCTGCTATCGTCCCTCAATTTCAGCATGTAATTCAATTGGAAATGGAAATGCTTGGATGCATTCCTTAACCCTTTTATATCATGCGGATGTTGCATTTGATGTGCTTACGTGGCTGATTAATGTTTGGGGTCTTTTTAGGTACACTCCCTCAATGCCTTGCAGGAAGCTTTTCGAAGATGTGGAGGAATACCAATGTTTTGAAAGTAATCATATTTGTTATGACGAACATGGGGATGCTTGCAGCTGCTCAAATTTCCTTGATATGGACTGGCTTTCTACATCTGGGAATTCATGCGAAGATCTGTGTGATAGGTAGTTTTTATACTTCCAATTAAGTGCTTCAGCTCAGGAACCGAAGGCAAGTACTCGACTATTATTTTAATGGCTGCAGGTCTAGTGCTGGCCTATCATCTGAGAATCTTGGGAACGATGTGAAAATAGAAACAACCATATCTGCTAGTGAGTCTGGATCCAGCTTGAAGGTTAGTATTTTTTTTTCTTCTGGTGTTTGCATTTGCAGTTTGTTTAAAGAGTACAAGTTTCTGGTGTATGACCCTCTATAGCAACTATGTTATTTATCAACTTTTTACTCAATTGACATCATGTGTTAGTAAATTGGTTAAAACTACTTGATCATCTCTCATATGTTTAAGCATCAAATTCACTTTGTTTATGCCTATTCTATCTCTCTATGGGAGAATCGAACACAAGGTAGAATGATTATGGCTGGCTCAAGTTGGCATCCAATTTTATGCATTTCTTTTGAGTCTGACACTGCGTCAACTATGGTCTTGACCTGAGAACTTGCTCTTTATATTGTTATGCTATGTGCTCAAGTTTCTCACATTATTCGGCCGACATTTATCAACTTTCTGTTATTTGTATTTGAGTAATGTTTTGCTGTTTGATCGTTCATCACTTGCATTCCTGATTTGCGTTGGTCAGAATGTTAATCTGATACTTCTTTTGGTTCAGGGAAGAAGTCAAACTGGATCTTCTGATGACCTCCCGCGTGGATTCCCAGACCGCTTTGTCCAGTGGGTAATGAGTGGGGAGATGCTGTTCCATTGAAGTTCACCTCCAATTTTTCAATACATAATTCATTAGAGCCATAAATCTGTTTAATCCCATCCGAAGGATGCGGATTTCCTGTCTGAAAATAAATAGCCAGAGATCAACCTAAAGATACAATTCCGCCATTTTGTTCGATTGTAAGCCTTCAGGAACGAGAATGAGGAAACACAAGGGTAAATAGCATAGCTAAATTCATTTGGAGCTCTCGAGGCCTCCATTTCCCTCCCTTATTAGGATATTAAAGATTATTTTTGAAACCCTGTATATATTTTACATACAACTTGCCAAAAGAAAGAGCAGCAGCAACTGTTGGATTCAGATGTTACTCTCCAGTTACATCTCCCATGTTCATCAGATACTCATGCCCTCTGCTAAAACAAAGGCTTTGAAATCTTCATATATTGATCTTGATTCATAATAAATTTAAAAAATGAGATAATAAAGTCAATTATTTTTATTTTTATAAATAATTAAATCTTTCTTAAATTAACCATGCAGCCATTGTCACAAGCTAAGTTAAATAAGGATGCATGATATAATTGGGATGACGCTTGCACTGGTAGGAAGCATCATCCCCAAATCTTCACGCTTGCCTGTTCATCACAACCCCAGATTAATCATCTCGGAGCCACCATATTTGAGGGGAACAGTAACGTCTACAGTTATAAAAAAAAAAAAAAAGAGATTTCTGTCGTAAGCAAATCCCGAATCATTTGAATCAGGCCAGATAAAATACAGTGCCACATGGAATATTACACCTTAAACAACAAAAGCTTAAAAAACGACATCACAAAACACAGCATTACTATTAGATACCAAAATCGGTGTAAATCTTATATAAAAAAAAAATTAACCGTCTAGAACTACACCGAGCCCAAAAATGTAAAAAAAGAAAAACAGTCCGTTCCCCACAATACTAACTCATGATTCTCGACTGAGTGCAAAACATGGTAATTGTAAACAAGAATGATGGTAGTTGTAAACATGAGCATTCTTGCTGAATTTAAACGTCCCAGCCAGTAGCAGCAGCAGCAGGAGGAGGTACACCAAGTTCAGCACCTGGGAGCTGTTCAACAGCAGGAGCTGGAGCCGGAGCTGCACCCCATTCGCCAGAAAGAACACCTAAATTTTGAATAAAAAGGTGGGATGAATCCAAAGACAAGTTTCACTGAAGAAAACAAATGCAAAGATTATAGGAGTCTCAACGAATTGTGGTTACCTTGTTCTGGGAAGAAATTGGCAGCAGGAATGGGTTGTTGGGCAACATCAGTAGTCCATTGAGTATCAGCTATAGTGCTACCCCATTCACCTGCAGAAATCCCATAATCAGGAGGAGGGAGAGCATAATCAGCAGCTGGTAGTGCATCCTCCTCTTCCTGTTGCTTGGCTTCTTCAGGTTCCCTATAAAAGAACAAGTCCACCTGTCCAGAAAAATGCCATATGAAGCGTTTCATAACCAATCCATGAAAAGTATTCAAGCACAGTTACCATGAATGTACAAACCAATCCCAAGCAGTAAAATATGACATTAAAATACTGATGAAGAAAACAGACGCATAATGAATGTTTGCATCTGCTGCAGGCTAAACTAAAACATTGGGATTTTGCTATAGTAAAGATGGAGTGCAGAGCATCAAGTCATTCTACTTGCAATTTAAAGAGCAAATGGATAAAAACAGAAAGCTCAGAGAAGAGGGGCGGGGCTAGAGACTGTAAAACACTTTTGCAATAAACATGTTACCATAATATCCCATTTGTGCCCTTGCGGAATAGTTCCACGCATCTGCAGAACCATTCTTGCCAACAGCCAAAACAGGCATCCGATGCTGTGCTTGCCTTTGTTATTAGCAGGAATGCCAATATCCACAAAGTTCATGGGAGAGTCAGTGTCACAGAAAGCAATGGTTGGAATGTTTCCAAGAGCTGCTTCCTTGATAGGCTGTATGATATGAATGATTGATGATGATTAAAATTTGAAGACAGATAAAAGAGCGCAAAAAGACCAACAGGCATGATAAGCTTAACGCTATTGACAAGTTTGGGTTCACCTGGTGATCAGTCCTTGGATCAGTGAGGATCAAGAGACGAGGTTCACTGAATGAAGTCTGCATCTGGTTAGTGAAGGTACCAGGGGTATGCCTTCCAGCAATGGCATGAGCACCAGTGTACTGGGCAAACTTGAGGACAGCTCTTTGACCATAGGGCCTCGCAGATTGAACAATCATATCCTGGGGGTTCTCAATTGCAACAATAACTCTGGCAGCCAGTAAAAGCTTTTCCCATGTTTTTCCAAGGTTGATAATATAAATTCCTGAGCAATAAAGACAAATCAATAAGACGGACAAGTTAGAACTAAAACCATTTGCCCATCACAGCAATGAACAGCCACAATAAGCATACTGTACAAATATTCAGAAAAATAAAGTCAAATTGACAAATAAAACAAACAAATTTAAAATTATAACTCCCTTGCATCTCAAACAGCTAACAGATAACACGTTGAATCTTAATCGAAAGCCTCATTTTCATAAGATTATTCGAAGCCTTAATAACAAATGACATTTACATCTACTCTGTTCCACCAATGATCTCAACATAGACAATTCATCCAAAAAAAGATCTCCAAACCATTTCAAGTTCATGAACACAAAAGAAAAGTAAAACACACAACACGTAACAGAAATCATGCTCAAAGACTCAACCTTTAATAGATCAGCAACAGCAACAGAACACAAAACAAAAAAACCTATTACTTATTTCCTAAAAGTATAACGATCAACACATCTAAAACGGATGAGTATGTACAAAGAAAGAGTGCAGCTAATATACCATCATTGCGGCGCTTGAAAACATAACGTTCCATTTGGAAGTCACAATTTTTGGTGCCAAGATGAACCTCAGCAGCCAACATCATCTGAATGTCTAGCTCTTTCTGCGACAGTGCCCTTGTTGGTGCAGCCGCAGCTGCTCCGGTTGCTGTCGCCATGATTTACTGCTTGAGTGTGTGAGGCACAGAGGGAGAAGGGGGGGGGTGAGGGGCTAGGGTTTTTTGGTTTCAAGAGAGTGAGTGAGCGATAAGACAGCTTCTGTTGCCACCACAAGGGTTTTTTAAGGCCCAGACAAATAAATTATGGGCCTGTGCCTACTCAAACTACACGTCGTCGTTTGATATCATGATCGGTCTTTTGCTTTTTTCATAATCGAAATCTTCATGATTTTAAAATATTAAATTTTTTAATGATTTAATTGTTTGGTTTTTAATGGATTTATTAGTATACCGCTAGATAATATTACTGCTGCGCTTTGAGTGAGATTTTTTTTTTAATGTTAAAAAAAAAATTAGATATGATTAATTTTTTTAAAAAAAATTAAATTATATGAAGATTAACTAATATGATATAATTGATTTGGTATGTTCAAAAACAAACTTAGATAACCAATTAAAATATAGTTTGATTCAAAAAACAAAATCGAGAAGATACTTTTAAAATTAAAATGACAGCATATTAGATCTATTCAGATCAACTCGTGTTAGCTTACTAAATTAGTTATTTAGATCATGATATCCTGATAACCCTATAAAAAATTAAAAAATATATTAAACTTCATTCTCAATCAATCCAATGTTTAATAATGAAATTGAAAAAAAAATCAATTAAAAAAATAATCTGAGTGTCCGAGTTAACCTATCAAACCTCGGTCATAAGACCAAGATATTTAAATTAAAACGCAAATTAAAAAATTATAAATTTTAATTCTCAATCAACCAAATGTTGAAGGATGAAATTAAAAAAAATACACAAAAAATAACTTGAATCAACCAACCAAATTCATAACCCCGATCATAAGACTAGGATAACATCATAGAATGTAAATCAAAACAAATTAAGAATCCTAATCCCCAATCAACTCAATATTTAAGGATGAAATTAAAAAAATAAACTAAAAAAAAAGGAGTCAATCAACTTAACTCGCGACTCAAGTTATAAGACCATGATAACCTCATAAAAAGAAAATAAAAAATAATTATGAAGTTCAATTCCCAATCAACCTAAAGTTGAAGGTTTAAATTAAAAAAATCACAAAAAATAACATAATTCAACTCGGATTAACCTACCAAACTCAGGCCAGGAGACCGAGATGATTCCATAGAAAGCAAATAAAAAAATATAAAGTTCATTCACAATAAACTCAATGTTGAATGATGAAATTGAAAAAAAATATTCAATTAAAAAAACAAAAAACCTAAGTCAATCTTGCTAACCCACAAAACTCACAACTTAAGTCAAAAGATTATGATAACCCTATAGAAAGCATATAAAAAAATTATGAAGCTCAATTCTCAATCAACCCAATATTAAGAGATAAAGTTTGAGAACAAAATTAATTAATAAAAAGGACAAATAAAAAATAGCATAAGTCAACACGGCTAACCTACAAAACTGTTGACCCAGGTTACGAGACTAAGACAACTCCATATAGAGAAAATTGAAATACATTATGAAGTCTAATACCTAGTAAACTCAAAGATGGATGATAAAATTGAAAAAACAAATACTAAATTTGATTTTTTTAAAAAAAAAGTTATCAAAAAATTGAAGGACCAAAGTGAAAACTAACTTGGCATTTCACTGTTCATTATTATAATGAAATGCCAATTCCTTTACTATATGATAAATAGCCTTACATTAAGAAAATCGAGAAAAATTATGAAACTTAATTATTAATTAACCTAATGTTTATAAATGAAATTAAAAAAATCAATTAAAAATGACACAAAAAATCACCTGAGTCAATCAACCAAATTGGTGACTTAAGTCATGAGACCCGGATAACATCATAGAAAATAAACTGAAATAAAATATGAAGCCTACTCCCCAATCAATCCATGATTGAATGATAATTTGTTTTTTTTTTTTAAATCAACTAAAACGAATAAAAAAAATTCAAGTCAACCTACTTAATCCACAACCCGATTCATAAGACTTTGATAACCCTGTAAAAAGAAAAAAAATATATTATGAAGCTCAATTCATAATAAACCCAATGTTGGAGGTTTAAATTGAAAATAAAATAAAATAAATGACATGAGCCAACCCAGGTTATAAAAAAATTATAAATTTCATTTTCAATGAACCAAATATTGAAGGATAAAATTGAAAAAAAAATATTTAATAAAAAAACGAGCCAACCTGACTAACTTGTAAAACTTGCAATCTAGGTCATGATACAGTGATAACCCCATATAAAAAAAAATCAAAAAACAATTAGGAAATCCAATTCTCAATCAATTCAATATTGAAGGATGAAATTGAGAACCAAATTAATTAAAAAATAACCGGAGTCAACATGGTTAACCCATAAAACTCACAACTCGGGTTATAAGATTAGGATAACTACATACAAAGCAAATAAAAAAAATTATGAAGTCCAATACCCAGTAAACCCAATGTTTGAGAATGAAATTTTTTTAATAAAAAAAACTAAGTTTAATTTTAAAAAAAAAATCTTAAAAGATCTTGAGGACCAAAGTGACAAGGACATTAGCATTTCATTATTCATTGTTATAATGAAAATGTCAATGCCTTTTAGTATATGTTAATAACCCCATACAAATTAAAAAAATATATATAAAACTCAATTCTTAATCAACTCAATATTGAATGATGAAATTAAAAAAAAGGACATTAAAAACCACTCTTGTCAACCGACCAAACTGATGACCTGGTTTATGATACCGAGATAATCTCATAGAATACAGATCAAGACAAGTTATGAAGCATACTTTTCAATCAACTCAACAATGAATGATGAAATTATAAAAGATTCAACTAAGAAAATGATGAAAAAAAAAACTAAGTCAACTAGCTTAACTCATGATCTTAGCAATAAGACTATGATATCCTCATAAAAACAAATAAAAAAATCATTAAGCCCAATTATCAATCAACCAATTAAAGATTGAAATTGAAAATAAATCAAATTAAAAAAATAAAAAATTGACTTGGGACTTATATGCCAAACCTGGGTTTGGAGACCAAGATAACTTTATAGAAAGCAAATAAAATAAAAATTATAAAGTCCAATTCACAATCAACTTAGTGTTGAAGGAATAAATTGAAAAAAAAATCAATTAAAAAAAGCACAAAAAACCTGAATCAACCTGCCTAGCCCACAAAACTAGTGACTCGGGTCATGAGACCATGATAACTCCATATAAAAGAAATAAAAAAAAATTATAAAGCCTAATTTTCAATTAATCAAATATTGAAGGATGAAGTTGAGAATAAAATTAAGTAAAAAAATAACAAAAAAACAACTCCAGTCAACATGGCTAGTACGCAAAACTTAGACTTTGGTCATGAAACTAGAATAATTGTAATGAAAGAAAGTTAAAACAAATTATGAAATTCAATACCCAGTAAATCCAATATTGGTGGATGAAGTTAAAAAAACCTGTAATACTTATTGTGCATCGCCAAGTGATCTTCCTCAAAAACCTTTTTTCTTTTCTCTCGAAACCTTTTTAGATTTACAATGCAATACCGTATTTTCCCAAAGGATGACAAGATGTCTACTGACCAATTGTCACCCTCAACATCTCATAAGCCTTTAAATATTAGATTATGCATTAAAGGATTGGGGAGGGAGGAATTGATGAGTTTAACTTTTTCTTAAGATTTTTATAAATAAAAATCTTCTTAAATCAAATGAGTTTGGCAAACATGCCAGACTCAAGATACTTGGACTTGACAGTCAATCAAGTTTAAGATAATATGTGTCTGACAAACATGCTAGACCCAATATATTTAGACTTGACAGTGAAATATGTCAGACCCAAAATAGTTTGTCAAGTTCAAGAGAATGTGAGTCTGGCCAGTCTGCCAGATCCAAGGCACTTGGACGTGACACTTAACCATTGTCCAAGGTAACATGGGTCTTGCCAACATAACAGACCTAAGGCACTTGGACGTGGCTGTTTGCGAAGTCCAAGGTAACGTGAGTCTTGCCAACATGCCAAATCCAAGGCACTTGGACATGGCAGTTTGCCAAGTCCAATGTAATATGAGTCCAACAAACATGTCAGATCCAAGGCACTTGGACTTCGCAGTTCACGAAGTCCAAGGTAACGTGAGTTTGACAAACATGCTAGACCCAAAGAACTTAAACATTATCAAATTTTAAAGATTTATGTTTGATCCTAAACAATCCTCTATAATATAGGTGTTAACGTCATGCCTCTCCATATAAAATTATTTCCTTATACTTATAGGTATATATAAGGTGTCTTAAGTGACCTACCATACTTACTATCTCATTAATCATATGTAAGAGATATTTACCTCTCATTAATATCATTGAAACCATAGGACTTTCCAGATCTTTCTTTTTATGGAAATAACAAAGTTCAAATGGTATAAATACCTCATGAACCGTCTAGGTAAAGGGTTCACAACTTCTTATCTCTTAAGATAAAAAATACTTAGATTTCAAAGTATCAATAAACTTAAAACTCAAGAACAAACATTTTTGTTCCTTGAATTTAAATCTCTTTTAAGTTATTCAATATATTTTCCATAAAGATGTTAACTTTATTATCAGAGGGTTTTTAAGTCCCACAATTAGAATTGTTTTTGCAAATACTCAAAACTTATATTGTAAGCCTAGAGTTTTTTAGATTAAAAAGAAAAAGGTACGTGAACATATTAATTAACCACTATTTTAAATATTAAATAATCTTTTATTTATATATCTTGAATTTTAATGCATACAAATATTAAGATGTTGATAGCTACTAAGAGGTCTGAGACTAATGCTAATTCTTCATGCCTTCTCTATGCTTATTGGGGATAATATTGTTGCAAGTTCAAGGTCGCTTAATGCATTTTTAGATATTTTGTTAAAAATTTTATGTTGTTTTTGTGTTTTTTTTATTTTATTTCTTTCCTTAAAGACATAATATAAAAATTATATTATTTTTAAAAATAAAATTTATTGAAAGATTGATCTTATATTTTTATATACTAAGACTTTCCTATCCTTGAAACAAAAATAAAACTTGCAACCAAATATTAATAAAAGAAAAATTGCTAGGACATGCTAATGAGTGGACAACACTTAAACCCTTTAGACAACACATACCACATCATTTTATGTTTAAACACTACTTTTTGAGGTGATATTAAAAGAAACTTATAATGTTTTTTTCCAATAATGTCACGTAATTAAGCTTCAAAGATTTTTTTGGTCAAAACAAATATGCTGTCATTTTTTTTCCAATTAATATCTCAAATTTTTTATTGATATTTTTTAATTATTTTTTTCAATATCATCTTTCATCATTTAATTTTATTTATTTAGCTATATTTTTATTTTATTTATTTTTCTAATTAAATTTTATTTTTAATTTTATATCTTAATATTTTATTTTAAATTATTTTTATATTAAATTTAATCGGCTTTTTATGTTGTTTTTTTATAATTTATAATTTTAGCTCATTATTTTTAAAATTTACCTTCACTTTGATTTTTTATGTTGTTTTTTTAAAAAATATTTATTTAATTTTATCTCTTTCCTTATTGTTATCCCAATCCTATCGTAGATGGAAAAGAACACAAGTTTCATTTCAAAGTAATTTGGCTTTGAATTAAGGACTTGTTTTATCGATCAATAAAAAATACTTTTAGTAAAATTTAGTTTGATTTTCAAAAAAATATTTTTTTATTTTAAACGTAAAACACTTTTTAAAAGTTATGAAAAATTTAAAAATATCATATTATTTATTGATTATATTAAATTTCATCCTCAAACTTTTAACTACTATATATTATTTGTTTTAAATATTTTTTTCAATTTCATCTCTTAAAACTTAAATTTTATATTAACTTTAATTCTTATTTTTGTAATTGTTATTTACTTTTTTCTTATCATTTTATATTTTAATAAAAAAATTTTATTTATTACTTTATTTAAAATAATTTATAAAATAATAATAATAATTAATTTAATTTCTTTATCTTTTAATTTTTTTATTTGTTAGATTTAATCTTTATTATTTTAATTATTATTTATTTTATTTAAAATAATTTATAAAATTATATTTTTTTCAATTTCATTCTTATTCAACTTTTTTATTTATATAATTTATTTTTTTATTATTTTAATAAACTTACATTATTTTCTAGTTTATTTTTTATTACTTAACCACATACAAAAAAATATTTTTCAATTTATCCTTCATTACACTAAAATAATTTACTATTCTCAAATTTATTTTCCAAAGAAAAATTACTTTCCATGAAGCCTAAGAAACCATGCTATTTCCTGGCATCTTCCTCATTTACAAAATCATCTGCTGCATCAATTCAACAACACAAGCACAGCAAAACCCATAGTGCTCGTTAACCAAACTCATCATATTTCAGTCTCCTTAATTCTTTCAGGAGATGGTAACTTCAACTGTCTTAGGTTTGGGTGGTGGAGGATGCTTCCCAACAACCACGGTTAAAACCCCATTTTCGCATTTAGCAGTGATGGCAGACACATTGGCATTTTCAGGCAACCGAAACTTCCTAATCAGCTTCTGAGGTGCCTTCCTTTCAAGCCTGATGTACTTGCAGCCTTCCTCGTCACCATCTTCGCGTTTCCTCTTCCCTCCGCTTTTGATCACCAGAGTATTCTCATCTTCAACAGTAACCTGTAATTAATAAAATTGATCAGCAACCAAAATTTCAATTTAAAAACAAGGCAAATCAGAATATTGATTAGACGTACCTGGATATCAGACTTGGACAAGCCAGGGACATCCATGTAGAAAACATAATCTTTGGGAGCATCCAAAATGTCGACGGGAATACTATTGCTCCTGATTTCATTGGTTGTATGATCACTCGACCGCGGATGAAACATCAACTTCTCAAAGTTTTCAGGGAAGCTAAACAAATGGCTCACTGCATCAAACACATCTGAATCTACTACTCCGTTCATCTTCCCAATAAATTCTTCTTGCTTTGTAGTAAGCTAGTTTGTTTGCTGGGAAAGTTGGGCAATAAAAAGAGAGAATGACTGACAGCAGCTTACAAGATGGCTTGACTTGACTGTTTGTTTGCTGAGAAAATAGTGGGATAAACATCATATTTAAAAGGAGAAGGGAAAGTTCGAGACCGAAAAGTGAAGAGTCTGGAAAAATCCCAAGTGGTTTCGAAAGATCATTGGTTCCCACGTGGACCTTCAGGGATAATGTGGAATCTTCTTATCCAAGAATAGCATTGACCTGGCAGAATTTGAGGGAGCCACGACTGTACGTCATAGGAATGTATTGTTGTGTGATCATCATTATATTTGGTTAAATTTATTATTTCGAAGTTCTTACAAATTATTTCTCAGAATTCCTTAATGTTTATAATGAACTACATAATTTTGCAATTAATATTTTTAACGTTATTGGATTTTCATAATTACCAACCATCTTTCTCAAACATAAATAGATTATATATAATTAAATGTTTTAAAACATATTAATAAAAGCTAATTGTAAACACATTTTTATAGTAGGTTGCGAGTAAAATCATTGTTTACTGTAACAATAATTTTATGGTTTTGTTTCTCCATTCAAAAAACTTAACATCAGTAAATTGGAGTATTTTAGATTTTTTTTTTATAAGAAGGTTTAGTCATTATCAAATTAATTGAAAGTAAATAAATTTTTTCTTTATTTTACTTGCACATTAAAAAGACTGAAACACTCTTAAAATAAAAAAATTAAAACTAGTCATAAGGTATTTTTATATTTTCACAATGATTTTTACATCATTATCATGTCATATGAGGGACACTTTAGTATTCATAGGCGAAGAAAATAATTAAAAAAATAAAAAAGCATAGTGAAATGATCAAAATATCATTGGAAGTAAAAAAATATAAACTGGCATCAAGAAGATTTTTCATCTTTTTGTCAAGTTTTTTTGGTTATTATGTGAAATTTTTTTTGTTATTACGATGTAAGATGAAGGACAATTGTTTTTTTAAACAAAGAAAGTGAAAAAAAAAAATGTTGGTGACACTTGGGAGACATTTGTTCTATTCATATGGCGTCCAAAAGTACCATTCCACTGTATTGTTAGAAGTGCCTCCATGTTCTCTATCTATTGGTGCACCACATGTCACCGATGGTGTTCTGGTTTGTCACCGATTGACCTTTTTTTCCCTTTTTGTTTTTCTTTTCTTCTCTGAAAATTACAGCTTGACCCTCTTGGTTGTTGGTATTTCAACTTCAGTCCTTATTTTTTTTATTTTTAATCTTTAGTTTTGACTGTTTTGTAGAAGTTTTATTTGTTTTCAATTTCATCATTCAATCTCAATTTACCAAATATTGTATTCTCTAATTTGGTCCTCGTTCTTTTGGTTTCTATTTTTTTTCCTTTGCCTTTTTGTAAAAAAAATTTCAATTTTATCATTCAATTCAAATTGATGGTATTGTTTTTCCACTTTGGTCCTCATTGTTTTGATTTCTAATTTTTTTCTTGGCCCTTTTGTAAAAGGTATTATTTTTTTCAATTTCACCATTCGATCAAAACATTGTTTTTAGTTTTTACTCCAATTTTGATCCCTATTCGTTTTATTTTTCTTGGTCCTTTTGCTAAATTAATTTTTCTTTTCAATTGCAACCTTCAATCAAATATAAAATTTATTTTGTTTTTCAATTTTGATTCTTATTATCAGGGTTACAAATTTGTCGTGTTAACTTGGGTTGACCATGATTGATTTTTTATGTCTTTTTTTTTAATCTCATTTTGTTCTTTCGTATTTAATGGAATGAAAATTGAGATACATTATTTGTTCTATTTTGAAAAAAAAAATCCCTCCAGGCTATTCTAATCACTTTTCTTTTTAAATTTGATTCATTTGCCATCAATTTTTTTTAATCTAATTACAATAAAATCAACTTATTCGACTAAGTTGAGTCTATGACCTAATTCACACATTTTTCTTTCTTTTTTAAAACATGCTTGCGGCAACTAAATATCATTTTGTTGTGCAAAACAAATTGTTTGGTCTCGTCGTGAAGTGTGAGTATCAAGGCTAATACTATACCATATTATATTGAAAGCAAAAAAATATAGTAAAACGATTAAAATACCATTAGAAGCAAAAAAATTAAAGATGGTGTCAATGGACAATTTAGTATTTTCACAATGATTTTTTGTTATTATTAATTTAGTTGAGGGGGAATCTAATATTTGACAAAACATAAAATACAAATAAAATAAAATGCACAATGAAACAACCAAACTATTCTTAGAAGTAAAAAATTTTAAACTAGTGTCAAGGGGTTTTTTCATCTTTTTTACAATGGTTTTTTTGGTTATTATTAGGTCAACTTAAGGGCAGTTTGGTATTTGACAAAATAATAATAATAATAATAATAATAATAATTTAAAAAATAGTTAAGACGCGTGTGGCAGACTCTCCGATGCGTGAGATTCGCCCACACCCTTTGGACGATAGGTGGGCGCCTCTAGGGTCCAAAAATGTCCTTCGTGTTGTTAAAAACATCGCCACATTCTCTTCCTTGTGGTAAAACACTTATAGGCAGTGGTAGTTTAGTTTGTTGCCAGTAGACCTATTTTTTTCTCTTTTTTTCTCTCCTCTCCGTCCGAAAATTATAGTTTGGTCCTCTTTGTTGTTGGTATTCAACTTCAATCCTTATTCTTTTGATTTTTAATTTTTATTGTTGGCTCTTTTGCAGAAGTTTTATTTGTCTTCAATTTCATCATCCAATCCCAATTTTCTAAATATCTTTTTTTTTTCAATTTGATCCATATTATTTTGAATGTTTTTTTTAGTCTTTTGTTAAATTGATTTTTCTTTTCAATTTTACCCTTCAATCAAAAAATAGTTTTTATTTTTTTTATTTCAATTTTGATCCTCATTATTTTGATTGTGTTTCTAGTCCTTTTGTTCACTTCTTTTTTTCAATTTCACTCTTTAATCAAAAATCAAAATTAATTCTATATTTCAGTTTTGATCTCCATTCTATTAATTGTAATTCTATGTTTTGGATCTTTTTGTCTAATTGATATTCTCTTCCAAGTTAATCCTTCAATATTTGACAAAACATAAAATGCAAATAAAATAAAATAAAATGCACAATGAAACAACCAAACTATTCTTATAAGTAAAAAAATTTAAACTAATGTCAAGGGGTTTTTTCATCTTCTTTACAATGGTTTTTTTTTTTTTTTGTTATTTTTAGGTCAACTTAAGGGCAGTTTGGTATTTGATAAAATAATAATAATAAAAAAATTAAGAAAATGGTTAAGACACGTGTGACACACTCTCTGATGCATGAGATTCGTCAACACCCTTCGGACGACAGGTGGGCGCCTTTAGGGTCCATAAATGCCCTTTCTTTGTGTTGTTAAAAGCATCGTTACATTCTCTTTCTGGTGGTAAAACACTTATAGGTGGTGGTAGCCAGTAGACCTAATTTTTTCTCTTCTTTTCTCTCCTCTCCATCTGAAAATTATAGTTTGGTCCTCTTTATTGTTGATATTTCAACTTCAATCCTTATTCTTTTGATTTTTGATTTTTATTGTTGGCTCTTTTGTAGAATTTTTATTTGTTTTCAATTTCATCATCCAATCCCAATTTTCTAAATATCCTTTTTTTCAATTTGATCCTTATTATTTTGATTGTTTTTTTAGTCTTTTGTTAAATTGATTTTTCTTTTTGATATTACCCTTCAGTAAAAAAATAGTTTTTATTTTTTTATTTCAATTTTGATCCTCATTATTTTGATTGTGTTTCTAATCCTTTTGTTCACTTATTTTGTTTTTTCAAATTCACTCTTTAATCAAAAAATAAAATTTATTTTATATTTCAGTTTTGATCTCCATTCTATTAATTGTCGTTTTATGTTTTGGATCCTTTTGTTTAATTGATATTCTTTTCTAGCTTAATCCTTCAATATTTAATTAATTGGTAATTGAGCTTCCTAGTTTTGTAGCTTCAAGTCACGGGGTTAAAAAGTTAACACGGGTTGAAATCATTTTATTTCTTACTTATTTTCTTTTTAGCTTTGTGATTTTTTATGTTGTCTTTTCTACCGGTTTATCCCGATCTCATAACTTAGGTTGCGATTTTGGCGAGCTAACCCGAGTTAACTCACCCTTTATTCCTCTAAGTTACAGGTTTCTCATGCTAACTCGAATTAGCTTGAGCTAGTTTCTTTTGTTGTTTTTTTATATCCAATTTCATTCTTTTGTATTTAATGAGATGAGAATTGAGCTATATTGTTTGTCCTCTTTTACAAAAATTTCTTTCCCCATGTAATCGTTATCATTTTTTTATTTATAATTTGGTACATTTGCTATCATTATCAATTTTTTTTATCATCTAATTAAAATAAAATGAACTCATTTGATTTAGTCTGGCCTATGACTTGGGTCACGTATTTTTTTTCCTGCTTTAAAACATGTTTGGGCTACCTCAACATCATTTTTAACTTAAAAAAGGTTTCGTAGCTGAGCACGGGTACACGACTAGTATTAAAACAAAACTATAAGTGCTCAGGTTTTAACTGTGGACCGAGACTATGTTTACTGTGGATTACAATAGTGAAGTGACGTTTTTTCCCTTCAGTCCAAAATCATGAAGCCTTGCATTGAGAGTAGGATAAACTTTTTTCAAATTGTTAAAAAGTCATTTAAGATTTGAACAAGGGCAATGAGGTATTACACTTTTATTCAACACAATAAAATTACTTAATAATCTTTAAAAGTAAAATTTTGTAAACTTGGATCTATGAACTTTTTTGGCTTTTTTAAATAGTTAAATGATGTATTTTCCCTTAAAGTCAAAATTCTTATAGCTTTGGTCCAGGGGACTTTATGTCTTTTGATTTATTTATTTATTTGTAATAATGTGGTTGTTAGAAGGATTGTTCGGTAATTGACTTTGTGTATATATATATATAAAGATGGCTTGAGCGTGGCGAACACACTCTAGTATGTGAAATGTCCATGTGCCTTTTGAGCAGCACATGGGATGTCATTTCAGTGGTCATACGAGGGCTTCAAGGGTAGTGTTAGATTCATCTCGGCTTCCCCTCCATCCAGGTGCGGTGCGCGTTACAAACGAATAACCGGTTTGGCGGATGCGACCCCTTTTTTTCTTCCCCTCTCTCCTCCTTGTTCTCCATACTGACCCTACAAAAAATAAAAGCATCCCTTCACTTTGTTATTTCTTGACATTTGGTCTTACTATTTGTTTAGTTAAGATGATTCATGAGCTTGAGTTTTTTTTATTTTTAATTTCACCTTTTTTTTATCTTTCATATTTAATCCCCCACATTTTAATTGATATTTTTTTTTATTTGATATGATTATAAAAAGTTTGTTTAAAAAAAAATTCATCATTTTAAAGTTTTTTTTTCGTACCAATTTGATCCTTGTTATTTTAATTGATATTTCTTTTCTTTGGTGATTTTTTTAGATTGATTTTTTTTTTTGGATTTCATACTCCAACATTTAGTTTGCCGGAATTAAGCTTCTTAATTTAGCTATGATTTAGGATTTCACAGGCTATAAGTTTGAAAGATTAACTTGGGTTTAAAAAATTCCTCCAGGATTGCTTGTTTTTTCCTTATTTTTTTTAAACTCATGTTTATTTAGTTTCATCTCTTAATATTTATTTAATTCAAGACTGGACTCAATTTTTTTTTTCCAAAAGATTTTTCACTAATTTTGATAATGACCTGAGTTATCTTGGATCTTTTTATTTATTGTTCGCTATTAATTTACCTTTTTTCTAAGATTATATTCTTAGATTAATTAAATTTTAAAAAAATACATTTTTAGAATGAAAATCCAGCAATTCTTAGAATTATCAGCTATTAAAATCTTGTTGGCAAAAAATACACTTGATTCCTATGGTTTTTTAAGAGGCTTGTCTTGAAACTTGGTTGCTCAGCAAGCCTAATACTTAAGCCAGATCCACCTCTTGTCTTGACTCATTGTTTTTTTATCACTCTTTTTTTTTTTCATGTATGCTCACGTGCGGGCATATATATATAGCCTAAAAATAAATAATTATGATCAGGCTATAAATTTTAAATATATGAAAAATATAAAAATATAAAGATGGCTTGAGCGTGGCGAACACACTCTAGTATGTGAAATGTCCTTGTGCCTTTTGAGCAACACATGGGATGTCATTTCAGTGGTCATAAGAGGGCTTTAAGGGTAGTGTTAGATTCATCCCGGCTTCCCCTCCATCCAGGTGCGGTGTGCGTTACAAACGAACAACCGGTTAGGCGCATGCGACTTTTTTTTTCTTCCCCTCTCTCCTCCTTGTTCTCCACACTGACCCTACAAAAAATAAAAGCATCCCTTCACTTTGTTATTTCTTGACATTTGGTCCATGTTCGTTTGATTACTATTTGTTTAGTTAAGATGATTCATGAGCTTGGGTTTTTTTTTAATTTCATCTTTTTTTTTATCTTTCATATTTGGTCTCCAACATTTAATTGATATTGTTTTTATTTGATATGATTTTTAAAAGTTTCTTTTAAAAAAAATCATCATTTTAAAGTTTTTTTCCCCACCAATTTGATCTTTGTTATTTTAATTGATATTTCTTTTCCTTGGTGATTTTTTTAGATTGATATTTTTTTTTTGGATTTCACACTCCAACATTTAGTTTGCTAAAAATTAAGTTTCTTGATTTAACTCTGATCTAGGATTTCACGAGTTATAAGCTTGAAAGATTAACTTGGGTTTAGAAAATTCTTCCAGGCTTGCTTGTTTTTTTCTCATTTTTTTTAAGCTCATGTTTTTTTTAATTTCATCTCTCAATATTTATTTAATTAAAGATTAGACTCTGTTTTTTTCTTTCCAAAAGATTTTTCACTAATTTTGATAATGACCTGAGTTATCTCAGATCTTTTTATTTATTATTCGCCATTCAATTTACCTTTTTCTAAGATTATATTCTTAGATTAATTAAATTTTAAATAATACATTTTTAGAATGAAATCCAGCAATTCTTAGAATTATCAGCTATTAGAATCTTGTTGGCAAAAAATACAAGTTGTTTGATTCCTAAGCCAGACCCACCTCTATTCTTGACTCATTATTTTTTTTATCACTCTTTTTTTCTTTACCGTGCGCGCGGGTGTGTGTGTGTAGAGGCTTAGAAGAATTTGAAAAATCTTAATATAGTATTTAAAAATAAATAATTATGATCAGGCTATAAGTTTTAAATATATGAAAATTATAAAAATCATCCATAGACAGAACTGTTTCTATACATCAAATATTTTGTTATTATTGATTTAAAATGTAATGAGTGTTATGTAGAATATATTTTTGCTCACTGGTAATTATAAAAAATCTGAATAAATAATATTGAAGTGATTGGCAATGTACATCCATGTCGTTGCTTCATGGAAAAGTCTTGCAAAATTAAAATATTTAGTCTTGAGTTTGTTTTGTGTCCATTGAATATCACGAATAAAATTACATTAAACATCTAATCTATATATGTATTGGTTTATTGAATTTTTTTTCTTTTATTTTATCCATGCTAAATGATTTTTTTTTATTAATATAAGTGTTCGAACCAACTTGCATGCACCTCGACTAATTTTACGGATCTTAAAATTAACAACGATGCTAAATGATTTAATTAGTCATAAATGAGTAAAAAAAGTGCATCTCTTTTCATCCCAAATGTTGATGGAATAGTATTAAAACTTCAGTTCTTGATAACATCCATGCATATTAAGTTCCTTGAGCTTACAAAAACCTCTATTTCAATAAACTCTATGTTTCAAAAAGATAATAAATTAAATAACTGATTTTCTTTAACAAACACAACATCTCACACGCAAATAAAGCTTTCACATCGAAGTCTGGGCATGTTTAGAAAATGTTTGGGATTGTAAAAAAAAATATTTTTTAAAATTTACTTTTAATATCCATATATAAAAACAATGATTGAAATTAAATATAAAAACAATGATTGAAATTAAATGTGATTAGGTGCATGCAGAATGGACCCCTGCTAGCCTGCTAGGAATGCCGCGACCTATTCAATTATCGGGCTACAACACACAAGTCAAATTGTTTACGCTTGACTCTTGTTTGGGCTTGCCTAATTATGTCGCTTCTAGCTACTTGACTGGTCCTCCTCCTGTCTGGCAAGGTGTCTTCTTGCTTTCGCCCTACGATCATTTTTTCTTCTTTCTTTTCCTTCTTCTTCCCAAGAAAATAAAGGGCAAACGCGCGCATTTTATCTCCAGCAATCCATCTCTACAGTGTACATGAATGCCCTCTTCAAACCCATGATAATCTTACAAAACGGATTTGACCTCATGATTCCCCACAGCACAGTATCGATGTTCCTCAGTCTATGCAACAGTACTGGGATCATGGAGCAACTACGTGTTCCTCAGTACGTGCAACAGTACTGGAATCATGGAGCATGCATGTGTTTGATACCATGTCTGCTTTAAAGGTCTCAAACGGCATATACGCTCTTCGTTCTTCGTTCTTTCATACGAGTGTACTCATGATGATCTTGTTAAGCATGATCTGACAGTGATATTTAGCTGCTGAACATGATGATAATCCCGAGCCTCTACAAAGAGCGCACATGCTTCTTCTAAGGCACATGATCCTTACGCCCCCAAATCTTGTTTAAATCCCATAAATCCTGCATGAGATGCTAGCTGTAGGGTTAATCGTGACCGATCGAGCATTAATTAAATCTATTACTATGCATTGATTGCCCTTTCAACAGCAATTTTTGTTTATATATTATAAATGTAGTTCGCAAAGTATAAAAACTGTGTATTTGATAGCTTTCTTTATGAAACATGACTCAAATCTTAATAGTTGCAATTCTATGGTACAAACATGTGTTTTAAGGGGGCAAATCTAGGACTACTCGAAAGCTATGTAGCTAGTTGGAAATAGCATTAGGGTTCACACACGTCACAATTTGATTGGGTTAGCAGTCTCACACCACAAGAATAGGCTTTAGATGTGCTATTGCCCCACTAGTAGTTGTAATGAGGTTTTAACTAACGTAGCTCTACAGTAATCATGATCTTATTGGACCCCACAAAGATATTCATTTGAAGCTTCATTTCTCTTTTCATCCGTTTCTTTTTATTTTTCTGGTTTTTTGTTTGAAAAACGATTTTTTAAAAAATAATTTTTAATATTTTCACATCTTTAATATACTGATATAAAAAATAATATTTTTTAATATATTTTTTTAATAAAAAAAAACTGTATCCCCATCAAATTTTTGATAGAGTTTCACCCTTTCCAATAACAAGTTACCTGTAACTCGTCTCATGAAAATCTTCAATAAAAACCTAAGAAATGTGATATAATGAAGACAAAGATCGAGACAAGAACTTCATTAATTAGTTGGTTATAATTAAGTAACGTATAATTATTCAGTTTCATTTTTAATTCTCTGATTTCAAATCAACAAGCATGTAAAGCCAATCCAAAGAGCTCTGTTCGGTAGCAAAAGGCCAACAAAACGTGTCGGTGTGGAGACAAAGCAAGAGGCCAAGAAGATGCCTGAAACTTGCTCGTTGGCTTGCTACCCTTGAAAAAGAAACGGTAGGTGTTGCCGACGGAGTCAGTGGCTGCTTGCCAACAAACAGCTCTCTCGCTGCCGCGAACGATACAAACATGACAAATTAAAAACAAAGAACCAACACCCCACCACTGATTATTTGCAGTTTAATTAATAGCACTCACCAGACAAAAGGAGCAATGATTATATGCATCCAAATTTCACACTTAACAAAATCATGGAAATATAAAAAATAAGACTTCTTCTTCCATTTCTTTTATTGTGTTGAGCACGGGACATCTAGGCTGAGCCAGCAAATTAAGGGCAAAAATAAAAATATGGGACAAATTAAATCATATCATTTCGCCTTTGCATCACATCCTCCCAACCATATAGCAAGGTATTGAGTCCGCCTTACATGGAAAAAAACAATAATCCTTGATGGCTTTATACCCCGTAGTTACCACACAATGGTACAAATATATGTGGTAAAAATCAATAATATGGTACAAATTATTTGAAAAAAAAAAACAAGAATTTATTTGAGATCTATAAACAACCTCTAAAAGTCATTGGGATGGACTAAAAACTGGTGAATGGGGATTGGAACAGTGGTGGTCTGTGGTCTGCATTTGCAGCCATGTCTGAAGGTGTGTGCTTATTGCTCTAGTGATCATGGGGCTAGCATGTGGATGGCAGGATTGAGTGTGCTCCCCTTTCTTTTTCTCTTCTACATCGACGTTGAGGTCTATCGCTGTTTGAGGAAGAAGATCGATCAGGCCAATTAAATTATTCACCAAAAGTTTAGGAAAGTTTTTTATTGGAGCAATAAATTTTGGTTTTGGAGAATTTTAATGTTTAATTTTGGGTCCTATATATATATATATTAATTCAACATATATTATTTTAATTTAAATCTAAAAATAAATTAACTTTAAATTATTTAAATTATATAATGAAATAAGATTTTGGGGTCCTTTCATTTATCCAGATTAATATTATATGATGAGCTAAGATTTGGGGAACTAGGTTAAGGAATGTGCAAATAAAATATTTTTTTTTAATTTATTTTGATATTAACATGTAAAAACGATTTAAATATCATAAAAAAATTAATTTGAGAATATTAAAAAAAATTAAAAATATTTTTTAAATACAAAACAAAGTCAGTATTAATATCATAATTGATGGTACGTACGATTGTCTTCGTATGATTGAGAATAAGGCATGAGCCTATTGTGTTATCCATGTCCAAAAATGAATGAACTAGTCAATTTTTTTTTACATCGTCACTGATTTTATTTTTGGAAAAAGCTTGGTTGAATATTTAAATCTTCATTTTAAAAAGATTGACAATTAACATTATTATTAACAATAAATTCAAACATGCGGGAAAACTGAAAACTACTATAACAATAAATAGTAATTTCCCCACATCTTTTGGTTTTGGTGCGGCTCTAAAAAAGAAAAATTTTTCTTTTGTTTTTTTTAATTAAATATTTTTAATTTTTAATTTTAATATTAAATTTATTTTTTATTGGGTTATTTCACTCTCATGATATAGATCGCTACTTAATCCAGTTGGCTAAAGTTTTTTTTTCTTCCTTATTTAACTTTTTTTCTCGAATTTCATCATTTAATATGTGGTTAATTGGAAATTAGACTTCATGATTTAATTTATTTGCTTTCTATTAGGTTAATGCGGTTTCATGACCCAAGAATAATGCTCAACGGGTTAACCCGAGTTAAGTCGAGATGTTTTTATGTTTTTTTAATTGATTTTTGTTTTCAATTTTATCATTCAATATTAGATCCATTGGGAATTGAACTTCATAATTTATTTTGATTTATTGTTTATGGGGATATCTTGATCTCATGATCAGGGTCGCAGGTTTTGGTATTTTAACCCTAGTTATATCTTGTCATGTTTTTTTTAATTTTTTTTTAAAAGGTTATTTTGATCTCATGTCCTTTAACATTGGATTTGTTTTTTATTCAGTTGTTTTTGTCTTATGACCCGGGTTGCGGGTTTGGTAAGTTAATTCAGTTGACTTAACTTTTTTAATTGATTTTTTTTTCAATTTCATCATTTAATACCATGTTTGATTAAGAATTAGGCTTCATGATTTATTTTGATTTGATTTTTATGAGTTTATCTCGGTCTCATGACCCGAGAATAGGTGCTTAACGAGTTAACCTATATTGAATTGACTTAATTTTTATGTCATTTTTTTAATTATTTTTTTTATAAATTTCATCATTCAACATTGGATTCGACATAATTGATTAAAAATTAAGGTTTATTATTTTACATTTGTTTTTTATGGGGTTATCTTAATCTCATGACATAGTCATGGATATGACAAGTTAATTCAGGTTAAATCATATATTTTTTTTTATTTTCTTTCTATGAGGTTTTTTTTTCATGACTCATGTCATAGGTTTGGCAAATTGATTTGGGTTGTTTTTTTATTCTTTTTTAATTAATTTTTTTAGTCTCATCCTTCAATATTGGACTGATCAGGAATTGAACTTCGTAATTTGTTTCAATTTCTTTCTATATAGTTATCTCGGTCTTATAACCCGAGTCATGGGTTTGAAATGTTAACTCGGTTCACTTATTTAATTGATTTTTTTTTTAATTTCATTCTTCAACATTGGATTGATTGGAAATTAGGCTTTATGATTAGTTTTGATTTATTTTCTATGGGGTTATCATAATATCATAACCTGAGTTATGAATTTGATATGTTAACTTGAGTTGATTCAAGTCAATCAAATATATGGTTATCTTAATACTAAAAAAAAATATGATCTTAAAATTTTTTTGAGTCAAATTATATTTTTACGGGTTATCCTAGTTATTTTTGGACTTGCTAAGAAACCCCCACAGGGTTTAAATTTTTTTTCCCTAAAAAAACATTAGCAATATCTGAAAAAAAAATTTATTTTCAAGAAAAATTTAACCCAATGCACACATAGTGTAGGTCAATTATAGTATTTTCTATTTCTTATGAGGTGCTAATTAAGTATACCTCTGTTTATGTTTTTAAATAAAAACCATAAAAATGGAGACAAAACGATAAAGGAAACAATCATATTATCATACAAATTTGGTTAGTTTGGTGTTCTAATCTAAGTAATTACAGGCCAGATCTCTTCTTATAGTCCACTAATGATTTCTGATTCCCACCCTCATGGAAGAAGAAGATTATCCACCAAACTCACATTAATTTGCAGAACCCATCAGAGTAGTTGGAATTGAACCAGAAAAGTAGTTCCCACATAATATATAATAGCCTCTCCAACGAGGACGAATTGCTCCTGGGAACAACCCACTTTCAAAGCATACTGGGTTGGTATCATTCTTGTAAACTTGTTAGTATTCTCTTGAGAAAAAAGCTGAAAACTTCGATTTCGAAGAGATATAGAACACGAATAAATTCACTAATTTAATTTCCTTTACTCGAAACAGAGCAGATGAAGTAAATTCCAGTCAGTACAGAACTGATAATCTTGATTGAAATTGAGAACGTGGTTAAGAAACAATCTAATTCATGTATTCATCAACTCAAAAAATTTCAAAGAAAAAAACAGAAGCATCCATATATATATATATATATATATATATACATATATAATGTGATAGAAAAGGAAAGGAAAACAAAGATAATTTCTCAACCAAAAGCACCCACCAAAGGCCAAAACAAAGCAGCAAGTGGTTTTGCAACTTACAAACATTTCTCTTTCTTAGCTGGTATGTATCAAACAGTGGGCCATGCACGTATATGCCCGCTCCTCTTCTCCCTCCTCCAGCCCACTTCTCTTATATAGGAGGAACCTTCCCTTCTCTTTCTCCTCGCCAATTCCTCCTTTTTTTGAAAAAAAGAAAAACACCCTGCATTTTTTCTCTCCAAAATTCTCTGCCTTTCTATTTCTTCACACACGAAGAAAAGCAAAGACACAAATATAAATGGCGAAGACTTCCAAGTTGACAAAGCTCAAGTCTGCCATAAAGAGGTTGCCGTCTTTCACCAAGATAGCCCGCACAAATAGCTCCATTGCTGCTGCTGACAACGATCACATCGATGGCAAGATTTCAAAGGAACTTCATGCAGTCTATGTTGGAAAGTCAAGGAGGAGATATCTCTTAAGCTCCGATGTCATTTGTCATCCTCTTTTTCAAGGGCTAATAGACAGGTCAGGCGCTGGTTTTGGTGATGAGGATAATCAAGCAGTTGTTGTTGCTTGTGAGGTTGTCTTGTTTGAGCACTTGCTGTGGATGATTGAGAGTGGTGGCTCTGATCAGTTGGGGTCCATGGAGGAGCTTGCTGAATTCTATTACACTTGCTGATGGTGATGGTAAAAGTTTTCTGTAGCTAGTAAATGATATTAGAGGCAGGCAAACGAAAATAATGAAGTACTGTACTTGTTTAACTTCATTGTGAGGATTAACCAATTTGTTTAATGCTGAATTATGTTGTTAAACAAGTTGATTAGCTAGGGTTTTTTATTTTTCCTCTATTATAAGTAACTTGTTAGGATTGTTTACTTATTATCATTATGTTAAATCAAAATTGTCATGTATATGCACATTTTCCTAATTGCATCTGTGATGAGCTATATATATATATATACACACTCAATCCCTCTCTAGTACTTTTATTTTTATGATTGAATGCATCATAATATCATTGTTTGAGAATGTTGTTGAAATTATATTTTTTAAAAATTTAAATTTAAATTTTTGTTGAAAATTAATTTTTTTAATTTTTAAATTGTTTTGATGTATTAATATCAAAAATAATTTTTTAAAAATAAAAAATATTATTTTGATGTATTTCAGAAAAACCACAACAAATACTACACTATCAAATGCACTCATACAAATTAAAATTAATATTAAAGACATGACTTAAATTAAACATTTTCTTTAATTAAGAAACTAAATGAGTTCTTAAGAAATGATTTTTTTTTCTTTGAAAAACACACAAATATCATAGAAAAACATGAGTGAAAAAGAAACAATAACCAAAAGATTTGTCGTCCGACGACATCTCAGTGATATAATTATGTGAAATAAATAAATAAAAGTCTCCATTTAATTTTAAAATTATTAGGAATCTTAATTGATTTTTAGAGATTTTTGAGTAAGGGGTTGATTATACTAAAGAGAAGAAAAAAATCACCTTAAAATATCTCATCTAAGATAAATTGCATTATTGTTTAATTTTAATGATATAAATACATATTCTACATACATACTAATATTTTGCCTAAACTAAATATATGTATGTTTATTAGAGGTAAAATTTCCTAGGATATTGATTTAGGATTTTGGCTTAGGTGAGATTCAAAATAATAATTAAAGGAGACTCAAGTCAAGTTTTAATTTCTTTTTTAATTATCTTGCTAAAAATTAATAATTTACCAAGAATAACTATCATAAATAACCACAAATATTTCAACTAGTTAGTATAAATAAACATAAACAAACACAAAAGAAAATCATGAATACATCACGAATTCACTCAAAACAACATCAACATGAACATACATTTGCAATTTGAAATTTAACCAAAAAAAATCAAGAACATTATTTGAACAATAAATAGATCATATATAGAATTAAAATTGAACTTTATAGGCTATCAGAGCCGGTTGGAATGAAAAGAAAATTATTAAAAAATAATTAAAACAGCTCTGACGTGTTATCACGTACACACTAACATTTTACTTTTAACGCGTCGTTCCATGCACCATCATCCAAAGGAGGTAAGTAAACCATGCAACCACCTCCCTTGTTTTTTTTTCTCTTGTTATTTCACTTTCTAAAATCTTTTTTTTCTTTTTTATTATCATTAAGATAAAAATTAAATTGGATCTAAAAACTAATTTTGAAAAACACATAACAAAATTAAGGATAAGAAACGGGTTATGAAAACATTATATAGCTTTTTTAAAAAATAAATAGAGCTGCTAAATAATTTAATTAAGATCTATGCAAGTTGAGAGCTAAAATGGTTACAATAAAATAACAAAATAATTGAGGTTAGTTACTTTTAATATATTTAATATTATTAAATATGTAATTAAATGTTTGGAATTTTGGATGGATGG